>Ga0099824_1000761_pt1 | contig 41664 bp, 23 predicted proteins | sample SiratrowhiteBW_FD_76837 | JGI IMG/M metagenome (GOLD analysis project Ga0099824, IMG submission 76837) | Root nodule microbial communities of legume samples collected from California, USA - Siratro white BW | ecosystem: Host-associated > Plants > Roots > Nodule | place: USA: California... | reverse complement strand
GCAAGATATAAACAAAACACTAACTTTCTTAACAACATTTGCCTTTTTTTTTTTTTTTTAAAAAATTTTTTTTTTTTAAATAAAAAAGGTTTTTTTTTTTTTATAAATAAAATTTAAATTTTTTTTAATTTTTTTTTAAAAAAAAAAAAAACCGTTTTTACTTAATAAAAAGAAATTGTTTTAAAAAAAAAAAAAAAAGGCAAATGTTGTTAAGAAAGTTAGTGTTTTGTTTATATCTTGCCCCTTAAGAATCGTGCTCATCAATTAGGAGATGTCATTGACTGCACCCAAATATATTTATTATGGGAACAAAAGAAAAAGAAAAGAAAAAACTGAAGAAGATAGAAAACTACCCTGAAGGCTATGGATAAGTATTACAGTATTGTGCCTGGGAGTTAATTTGGTTTCGCTTGGTCCACCTCACCTACAACTACAATCACTCAAAGCCTATAAGTAGTATTATTATTATATTGGGAGTATTTTGTTTTATCATTGTCGTCCAAAGCTCATTAATAATATTTACGAAGTTCGTGTCACATTTCCAAAGTCACATTTTGAAAATGTTAATGAGAAGATTCCATGTGCCTAAGCTGTTCAAAGCCTATAGCTTTTTTTAATAACAATTGCTTTAGCACCAATATTGACCCTAACTCTTGGTGGAGCAACTAAGACTTGTACACACAACACAACATTTGAAATTATCTATATCTTCTCCAGTTGTCCAATGCATACCATTCGGATCCCATCTTAGGACTATACAAAAACTACTTTTGACTTTTGAGAACACTAGACACATGTCATCATCAAATTCCTCTTCTGCACAATCCATTCTTCACACTCAATCACAAGATAACTGGATTTTGATTTCTCCCTTGAGAATTATAGTTTATAGACCTTTTCAAATCAGCACAAGTGCACAATGAATGGGTTAAAAATGCACGATTAAATGGTTCTTTTACCCTGCAGAAAATGATCTTAGACTAAATTAATTCTATCTGAGTTGGCTTGGTTCTCTTTTGGCACCTTTATTCTCCTTAAAAAACCTTTTAAGCTCATATTTTAAGAAAATAATTTGCCTATTGATTGAACTTGGAGACACAATTGGTACTATGAGATTTAGTATAACTAAATAAAATTGGACACTAATGACACACACCTGAATAGAAGAATCATCATAATATTGCAAACACGCAAACTACAAGCAATGACTGGTTATTTTTTATATTGTATTAAAAAGCAAGGGACCGACCAAACAAATGAAGTTTTGTGTCCTTAATCCCCCAATAAAGAAAACTGGTTTGTTGACAATGACTCCTCCTGTCGTCGTATTTGGGAATATTTTCAGGACATAAACAGCTAATTTACTAAGGACAATTGACAATAAGACATGGATTAAGCAAGATAATCTGGTGAAAACCAAACCTTAATTCTATAATGCTATCTCTCTCTCTCTATGTTTACATATTATATGGCAGAAGAAAGTCCATAAAAGACAGGGTTCAATGTCATTGTCCAAGCTTAGCTGTTCCCTACCACTTAGTGAGCATTAAACACTTTAAAGCAATCCCAACAGGGTTAATTTTTTTAATTTGGACTTTTTGGTTTCGTGGGTTCCGAAAAGTGGTCCCTAAGAATACATCCAAAAATCCCAACCACTAAAAAAATGGGTTCCCCCCGTCAAAACAATGCCAAATTCCCGTATTTGCTGTTTTCCCAAGCTCCAAACAGACCTGATAGAACAGGCAATAAGGAGATGACAAGAATTCATCAGACTGATGTTGAAAGATAAGAAATTTAATGATTCAAACTCCTGCCAATCATTCTTCGCGTGAAAGCTTTTCTTGTCCTTTTGGTGGATGGCGTTAGCCTTCACGCTCTTACAATTGTAGAACAAAACAACACTTCTCGCCTCTTCCCTCTCCTCAACTTCACTTGCACGTTTCATCACATTCTTCCTGTCAACCACGTCATTAACAAAACGCAAAAACTCTCCTTTCCCACCTTCACATTTAGCATCAACTTTTTCGGACGAATCATATTTTTCGAACCTAACGAGAATGGATTATTCAATGAACACATAGAGGACCAAAAGCAGAGAATATATCGTATGTTTCATCCTTTCTACCACTGGGGCACTACTCCTACCTTTTACCTCTATTATACTGTTGCTTATGATTCAGATGCTAAACATCATCACCTTACTTTTATATTTTCCAAACCCCCAACGCCAAAATTTAACACAATGCCCTTTTATAACAGACAAAACTCAAAAGTCTTAACTTTACTTTTCTAGTCAAATGGACACGCCCTCTCAAATTCATTTGTGTCGCATTATCACAGGCTTACTCCCCCCTTCCTTTTCCATTCTTTCTTTTGCTTCTTTTCATTCTATTTTATTTTTTCTAATATCCCTTCCATTTGGAAAGCTATGCATCTCAGTGACATACATCTCCAATAACTCAATACAAACAACATATGTGACACGATAAATTGAAACTGCTTTATTGAACCATACCACGATTCAAGAGGATCAAGTATGACACTGGAAAAGGAGAATTCCAACTAAAATGCAAAACCAAACATCCAAGGCTTTTCATATAACATTGGTATACTACATATAACATACAGATTCATATAACAGGCTGGGACATTCTCCAGTTCACATTCAGTAATTAGTGCTACAAGAGGAAAACATTCTCTTAATCAAACAAAGCGAACCAATCCTCATCTTCTATCTCCCCTCCTGCTAACAAACTCAAAACGTTAAAAGGGGGTGAGGCGTTGTATACGGTGGTTCCACCAAACCCCCCGAATGAACCGAGTTCTGGTACTGCCAGAGTTGGTGCTACCTTCCAAAACCAACGAACAGAGAACAGAAAGCAGTTGTCCGCGGGTCACAGAACTCTCAAATTGACCACCATAGATGTTATGACGATAATAACTAATGCTACACAATTTTATAACTACACACACTTACTACGAAGTAGAGAAAGAAAAAGATACAAAAGTGGGAAAAAGAAAAGAAGAGAGAACCCAAGTAAAATGTCAAGCTTTAGCTATGTATGCCTCCTGTAGGTAAGGTAAGGTTAAGTAGTAGTAGTCTTAGCACTAGTAGAGTATATTAACAGTCAGAATGCACGAAGTTGTTGATTTCCCTCATGAGGCAGTAGAAATGTTCATTGTTTGGCAAGAAGTAGAAGCCAATAGTGGCATCCTTGAGATAAAGAAGTTTAACCTCTTGTCCAGAATCCTCAAGGCCTTTTGCGTATGCCAATTGCCAATCCTGCAGAAGATCCAAACCAGCCACGCAAACAAGACTTTTGGGGAACCTGAGTCCCGCAAGGCTTCTCCCCCTTGGTCCAAAGGGGTTGCAAGCAGGATGGTCTCTGGTCTCTCCTTCAGGCAGAAAAGCCCTCCAATACCAATCACGATCCTTCAACCTCACAAAGTATTTCCCGTCCAATCTCAACTCTGACTCCGTCCTCTTCTCTCCTCCAAACAAAGGGTGAAGAAGAATATTCCCCAGGACCTCAATTTCTTCCTCCGCAGCCTTTACCGCCACATGATGAACAATGTTCCCACCAGAACTGTCCCCTGCCAAGTAGACATGAACCTTGGACTCCCTCCCACTTTGCAGCCACGTTCTTGACTTCACCCACTCTAATGCCGCCCAGCCATCATCGTAGGCGCACGGATACCGATGCTCCGGCGATCTCCGGTAGTTCACAGACACCACAGCAGCCTTGCAAATGCTCACAAGGCGCCGGCAGAAGGTATCGTAGATAGCACTGTTTGCCGAGGAATGCGAGAAGCTTCCCCCGTGAAAGAATATGATTACAGGAACAATTTCCGTAGTGCTCAACGGCCTCTCAAGGTCTCTGATACCCCACTGAGCCTCGTCCCCAGAGGCTGGCAAATACACCCGGTAAAACAAACCAACGTTTCTATCAACATGGTCGATTGAAAACACCCCATCAACAGGAATTGCATTGGCGGGGACCTTTCTATCAAGAAACTCCGCCAACTCACGATTGAAAGTTCCATCGTCACGTCTAAGAAGCTTATAAGACAGCTTGAAATTCGAGATTAACACCCACGTATTCAGCGGAACAACACTCTACACAAAAAACAAAATCAAAACATATTATCAGATTAGCAGCAGTGTCAATGGTGCCCACGAGAGGGACAGAAGGAAAAACAGAGAATCAATTGAAAAACCGGTGCAGGAGAGCGAAAACAAAGCGGTATAGTATAGCAATCCAAGTCAAGCTTTGAACTTGCCAGAACAAGATAAAAAGAGTTACATGGAAGAAATAGAAAAGTACAAAAAAAAAAAAAACAAAAATCAGATGATCCAATAGCGGTGTCTCATCTTTCTTAACGAAAACCCCTTTAAGCTGGCAAGCCCAGAGGAGGAATAAAGCAAGAAGCGAAATGGGATGTTCGGAAAGCGAAAAAAAAGAAGTGGATAATAATTTGTAAGATAGAAGGTACGAATGGAAGAGGAGAGAGGAGAGTTACCCTAGATTCATTGAGATTGACTTGGTTACTGCCAGCCATGTCTGGTTGTCTCTCTTGTGTCTCTAAAGTGAATATGGAAAGGGGGAACCCACAGAAAAGACCTATGAAGCAGAAGCAGCAGCAGCAACAACAGTGATCCCCACGGTAAGCGCCCTCTGGTGCACCCTCATAATAACGAAGAAACGAAGAACCGAAGGATGAGAAGAACAGAGTGCACGACGGTGTGTACTACCGCGTACGTACCTTGCTACGTACGCACGTACGTAACAGTGTAAGTCTCTCTCTCAGGTTGGTGGCTCTTGCACTACCAACACCACACAGCAATCGGTCGATTGATCGATCGATTCCTGGTTGAAGGTTTTGCGTAAGAAGGTACACTCGTGTGCATATGACACTGAAGGAACGGAGAGAGAGAGAAGGGTGAAGGATAAGAAGGTGCAGAAGAAGGGAGAGAGAGAGAGAGATAGAGGGAGGAGATGAGAGAGTCAAACGCAAAAGAACGACGGGAATGGACGGAGACGAGAGAGACGACAAAGCGGGCGGCCAAATTAAACTGTTAACATGGGACCCACCATTTTCGTATTTACTTTCCATTTCTTTTTCGCCATTATTTTTTCTCTTTTCTTTATTCTGGATTTTCCTCCCACATCCATTTTCTTTTCCCTATTTTGTCTTTTTCTCCCCTTTCTCTTTTCTCCCACTATTCACCTCTTCACAACTCCGTTTTCCCCTCGTTTACAATATGCCCTTATTACAACCTCATCTTTCCACCACCTTCCGCTGCCAAAACCTAAATCATACACACTCACAAACCCTGGTTCCTCTATATACCTAATCTATTTTTATGACACATCGCTCATATTGAATTTTATAAAGGACAAAGTATGGTGGTAATAAAAGGAAGGATATATTTTGAGGGGTGTAATAATTTTGTTGTAACGAATTGAAGAGACGGGGTTGAGTTTTGTAGGCGAAAAAGTACATTTTCTATAGAGACAGTAGATCTGGAAGGGACTGGAAATAGTCAAAAACAGGGTCTGGCAATAGCCGTACCTAATGAAAAATCTGGGTAGAGAGAAAAGAGAAGAAGAAGGGCACAAGTGAAACGGAAGAAGGAGACAAAAGAGTTTCCCAGCGTGCGGCCGACGCCAAGGCACGTGGCGACAAAGGGCTCCCTCTCCACGCTTTTGCCAAACACACCCTCTAACCAAATTCCCCAAACTACCCTCCCCGTCACTGCCAAATCCCACCACTGCCACTCACCCCTCACACGTCTTTTGTCCACTAGCACCTCCCTGGCTCGCGCATGACGCCATCTTTTTTGTCGTCCTTTCTTTTCGAAATTATTTATTTATTATTATTATTATTATTTGAGTTTAAAATGTAGTGGTAATATCGGTGAAGGAAATAGTAGAAAGTTAAGAGGGTTTTGGATTTTTGTCGTATTGAGTGAAACCGAGGCGGTTCCGTTGTTTTTTATCTCTATCTATGTATCTATCTCTCATACAAGTGGCGTACTGACGTTGCTCTTGGCTGCGGGGTGGGTCCCGCTTCCCAAGTCTTTATTCTCAAAACGAGTTTGATACGATGAGGAAATTGCCCTTTCCATGTGGGACACGCTTCGAGGAGACCTTCTCATCCCGCCAGAGGCTTTCCTTCCCCGACACGTGTCCATCTCCTTTCTTTCTCCTTCTTCCCATTAATCACATTTTCAAGCACATATATGTGTATATATCTACAAACACAAAACAGTTACACCACTATGCATGGTGAGAATGGGATTCAATTCAACTTCCACAAACATATAGAGAGAGAGGCATGGAGTTTTGACTTTGGACCATTTCATCTTCCTCCTGCTGCTCCTGCTAAAGGAGGATTCATTCTCTTTCTCAACACATTTTCTTGTTTCTTTTCCCTATTTTTCATTATATCATCACTTGCTTACATTTGGAAGCCCCACTTATCTTTTTCCATTCACTCGCACAAATAAAAGGGTCTTGTCTATTTTTTGTTATTATTTTTTTTTTTGTCTTTTGCATCTTTATACTATACATATTTTTTTTTTCTCATTCGCTTTATATGTAAACAATATTATTATTGATTTTTTTCATTACTTTTTACTCCTGTAAAATATAGACTTTAAATTTAACCCCATAGAAGTTTATAGAAATATAATATTTTTCGACTTTATATTTATAATTTCTTCTATTTAGTTACAACAGAAATATTCCGATTATAAATACATTCATTAAAAATACCAAATTGGATTTTAATCATCCTTATCGGGGTGGCCTACTGCATCCACTAGAAGGCTTATCATTTTTCATGCTGCTTTATTCTTCTCTCAATGGACAAAATGAATCACCATTCTAGAATCTATGGCGGCAGCACTTTTTTGCATATACCTTTCAAAAATTATCTCATTATATTTCTTTTATACAAAATCGTATCATAATTATCGTTGTATGATCTTAAAGGGACCTTCTTGATGATTAAGCTCGATATGTCAATCTCCTAGGTCTTTAGTCTTCAGATAACAAGGAAGGAAGATATCTCCATACGGTTCTTAGTTGTTTAAGTAATTCGGTAGTTAAAGTATTAAGAATTAGTTTGGAAAATTATTCTTTTATTTGAGCATTTATTTTATTTAAAAAAGTTGAAAATATTATTAATATAGGCCTAGTATGTCTTTTTTCTCAATTTTTCAAACTATTGTTGTTAATACGGATGGATTTAACAGATGGATTAATTATAACAATCTTTTACTTTTAATTTTAATTTTAGAAAGTCGACATGTATTGGTAAATTGTTTTGATGGGTACATGTAAACTTGTATGCTTTGCATACAATACAATAATTATGCTCCTAAATAGTTTAATTATATATATTTTGAAAAATATACGCTTTTTAATAGTAAAAAATAAAATTTTGGAAAATCTAGAACTCCAACTTTTGGCCATCACATCTCTTATATCATTTTGAGCAATTTTTATTTTTAATACATTTCAATTCGAGCTCTTTATCAAAAGTTATGAACATTTAAAGTTTTTTCTCTATAGATTTTGACAACTCAAAATCTATAATAAATCTATATAATGTAAGAACTCCATTATCAGACATATACTAAAAGAAGTAACTACTAAAATATTTGGATCAAAAATAAATTTTTAACTATTTTAATCAATTTTACAAAATTGTCAACATGTTGCAAAGAGAGACAAGGCGTAGAGGTAGAACAAAGCGGTGTTCATAGTAGAGATAGACTCACACCTCAAGTAAAGTCGTTGTTATAACATCTTTAATAATTTGCGACATCAACGTAAAAACAAGTTAAACAAATCATACATTGAAAATGTGAAACTAAACAAAGAGGACTAAGGCTAACGAAGGAACCAAAATGTGGATGAAAACAATAAGAACAAGAAGGAGAGACTCAATACAAGCAGCAGAAATTCAACAGCACGAGAGAGACGAATAACAAAAGTAATGAAAATGTTAGGTTAAAAAAATACACCTATTACATAGATTGTTAAAATAACCGGCATAAGTTTTTTAATTGGAGTATGCAACGCCAATTTCTATATTGGCTGAAACTCCTAACCGATGTAAAAAGTTACTTTATTATATTAGTTGGAGGAGCAACTTATGTAATAAGTGATGTGCGTAATTATTTTTTGAATTCTTTTTTGGGGCTTTTGCTGGGCTACTTTCTACATCGGTTGTTTCTAACAACCGATGTAGAATGAGTCATAGGTTACCCCTTAACCAATGAAATATGTTTTTATTTATTTATAAAATTCATTGCGTGTTTTTGTTTATATCATGTTATAATCGAGATCATACACATGCTAAGATAATACCAAGATATTGTCGAGTAGGTACCTAAAACCAACTAATAAGCCTAGGCATAATTAATCATCTTAAGACTATTTGTATTGTCTAGAAGGTGGTGATATCACTATGAACAACACATTTAGATGTCACTATTAATCGTTCACTCAAATGTCTATAAATACCATATCACCATCTAATGAAAGGTATATTTTAATATTAACTCTCAAATTCTTTGAATATTAAATACTAACTTGAACCTTAGATAACCTTTTGTAATATTCTTCCTGAAAAAAAAAGAAAGATAAAAGCTTTAAAAGAAATTAACGCTCAAATCCAACCAAAATCTAAATATTTGACTTATCTTAATCAAGAATCAAAAGACTTAAAATTAACGTATCATAAATAAATTGAAGTAAGTGGGAGAATCTTGAGCAATTATACTGTTTTGTTTTTCTAAAACATGTTCCAACATTTTTCTTTTATATATATACATTTCATAATTTTGCAGCTTGACCATAAATTTCATCATTATTTTTGAACTTTTAATTTATATAATTTTTTTTCAATAGCATGTTCTTTCTGAATATCCTTTTTGATTTTTTTAATTGTTGGTGTGTAGTTCTTCCATAACAATAAACTTGGTTATTATATTCCTTTTCAAATAAAGATCCAAATGTTTATTACACGTTTTTTTTTTTTTTAAGTTTTGAATATAACCTTCAAATTTATATTAACAATAAATATGAATGTTAATTATTTCAAAATGGAGTCTCACATAATTTATAAATAATAATAAATTTATGATAACATCTAGTATTTATTCACATACTGTTTTTCTTGACATTGATATCATTTTAATAAATAATTTCTCTCTAGTGCTTAATAAATAATTTCTCTCTAGTGATGACTTAGATGACTAAGATGCCACATTGAAGTTTTGTTGGATGTGATAAAAAAATAAGGAAAATCAAACAATGAATACAAGATCTTCTTAGTCTTGTTTTAGGAGTAAAAGAAAATATAAAGAAATAAACAAAAATTTAATACACTTGATCACACAATACATTGTAAGAAAAAAATAAGAGAAAGAGATGAGAGAAGGTGAAGAAAATAATTGAAAGAGAAAACAGAAGTTAAAGATAATCATGAACATTCTTGCTCATATACTAACTTTTTGTAAGTTTTTGAGGATTATTTTTAAAGGAATTAGATGCTTAGCCTTTATAGGAATCATGCAATCATATAGAGAATAACATATGGACCTCAATATTGACATCTAGTGTATCTCTAAACCTTGTGATTTTGTTCACTGCATCATGATAATAAAAGAATACATATGTTATTTTTGATATGTATAGTATTTTTTTTTAATATGGAAATGTTAAGTCCGTGAAATTTAAGATGGATACTATAATGTAGAATCGATCCATCATGATAAACATTCATTTTGTGTGTTGATTATAAGAAACTTGGTAGTTAAATTGGATATAATATTCATAAATCCAGATTTTCTTTACTTGAATTGAAAATAAAATTTATTTCTCATTATTTTCTTGGAATTGACTTATTTTTAAAACTTATCACAAACCATTTAACTGCTGTATGATGTTTTCTATATATTGATATTTGTTCCCTTAAAAAAATCTACACTCACATTATGAAGAGAACTTTTTCTTTTATATAGTATACATAAATTCTTTTAAATTATTATATTTATGAGTTTAATCAACACTTATGTTTATATATTTAATAAAATGCAAATTTGAGATGATTCCTTATAAGAAAATATGACAAGTTAATACACAATAAAGAATTAATTAAGATTACCTATAAGTTATCCTTAAATATAAATTTTTTAAACTTTCCAAAAATTTAAATGTGAGAAAATATTTTTTGATAATTAATATATTTTTTAAAATTTTTAAAATATTAATTTAATTTGTACTATTGTAATTATTTAAAAATAATAATTAGTTGTATTTTAAAAAATATTATATATTGTTTTATATTTTTATTTGATAACATTTTATGTCTGTTTAAAAACATTTATTCAAAATTTTATGAATTTAGCATTGCTTAATGTCATCTGGTGCTGATTATAATAAAAAAAATTTATTAATCAAATTATTTTAAAAATAGTTATACATTTATGTAATTTACTTCTAAAAATATTACAAAATTAAACTTAACTTGGTACGAAAGAAACCTATATAGGAGTTAGAAGACAAGACAAAAAAAATAAAATTAATATTCATTAAATATCAATAACTCTCACCTAATAACTATATGAAAAATGACATTAACAACAACTTTTAATCACTGTTAAAGTCTGTTTAAAACGTACTACAAAGAAATCTATCTATTTCTTGGTCGGCAAGAAAATTGTATTTACTAATAAGTGCATTTTACATTTTAACTATAAATGATGTGATTTAATTACCAAAATGGTTCCTTCCTAATTAATACGGGAGCTACAAATATCACTGCTAGCTTTCATCCGGAATAATGAAGTGTCCCAATGCATTAATCCTTAATTAATATTTGCTTTCAAGTTATCTGTGATTTAAGATGTTGTTCTAGCAAGAATTTACCGGTAATCATAATAAAAGAGTCTCTTTAATTAAAATAACAAGAGTATAATTAGGAATTGGTTACATAAATGATTAAACAAGAGAGAATTGATTATTTTGAAATAAGAAATGTTTGAAAATAAATTAAAAGAGAAGAATTGTGTGATGGTTTGGTCCCCTAAACTGTCATAAGAAGAAAGGTTTTGAGTTAGCAGTGAGTCAGTGAGTGGGGGAAAGTTGTGAGTTTTGTGGAGGTTTTTCCATGACAGAGGTTGAGGAGTCGAAGGGTGTATTAATTTATAGCTTTGTAATAAAAGAGGAAGCAAATGGGAATTTGGGTAGAGAGTGGATGGTTAGCCAATTATGGGCACAATAAGAGTGTAAGTAGTTTTTAAAGAGTAAAAAAGAGCACAGAAAAAAGCATTAAGAATGAAAACTATAGTGGACAAAGATGCGAGTAGGGGAGGGGAAAAAGTACTTGTGTTCCACCTCAAAGAAGAAAAGGTAAGCATTTTGGCCATTTTACTGCTCAGAAATATTCATTCTATTTTAGAAAGAGGATTTTTTTTCCATTAGGGGAGAAAGGGGAAAGACCACACGCTGAGATGGATCCATGTCCAAAGAGGTAAAATGGTTCAAACGTTGATGTTTGAAGAAGAAAGAAGAGAAAAAAAAATGAAAAAGAAAAGAGGGTAGCGTGCATTTAAGTATTTGGCTGTATCTGTTGTCCTAACATAGAAGCGGTGGATAAGCATGTGCCACACACACACACATTATTCCAAACATATTTGCCGTGTTGTTTACTACTTCCTTGTTTCTTCCTCTGCTTCCTTTTCCTTTTCCTCTTTTTTCGTCTCTCTTTCTCACTCTGCATTCAATGCCCCATTTCCCCATTTGTTTCTTTTTCGCTACTCAACTCTTTTGTTTTTCTCTTCTTTTTTATTCCCCCATTTTAATATTCAAAATCAAAGTTTCTGCGTCGATAACGTGCGGGCCACCTTCCACTTTGGCCTTTTCTGCGTTAGGTCAACAACTAGGAAACCCTTTCGGCCTCTTCTGCCCATTGCCTCTATCCCACCAAATGGACAACAATTCATTTCTCTCTCTCTCTCTCTGTTCCTTCCTCACACATTCTATTCTACTCCCACTAATTACAATGCTAATCACCATTAACATTTCGATTATCTTTTCTCTTTCAAACACCCACTTTTTCCCATTTCTGTTTTCCTCTCATTTTGGATGACATCATGTTAACAATACAAACCCAACCAAGGTTTTTCTTTAATTTCTTCACCCTCTCTTTCCTTTGTTCAACCTTCACATTACATTACGTACTTCATCAATACTAATAATAATAATATCCTTCTTATATTCTTAACAATTCCCTCGTCAACGATTAAGGATATTGTACCAACTGTTATTAAAACTGTTATTATAATTAATCCTTCGCTTTGTCATGGATAGTGTTGGGACAGGAACCACCATTAATATAGAAATTTAAGATCACTTTTTCCACTATTTTTATACCAAAATTGAAATTTTATAATTCCTGTATTATACTATTAATTGTGAATATAAAACTATACTCACTTCTATCTCTCGTCCTAAGTATTTTAGACCCCTCACTGGAAGCTAAGCTAGCCAAGTATCTTGACCAGCATTAACAATAGCAAGAAATTTAAGAATTGTGTATAAGACTCCAAATTCAAATCTTGTTATCATTATTATATGTTAAAGACTTGAATCCAAAACAGTGATAGAATTATTGGAATGGGTTCTTAATTTAAATGCTCAAGTACCTAGTTAATAAAGATTTGGAGTTCAAATGCTGTGAACCAAAAACTTGGAGTTGGAAAGAGATGTCTGAACAAAAATAGTTAAATATTTAAATTGGTGAATACTCTACACCAATACAATGTAATGAAAAAAATAATAATACATATTTATATTCTGTGGTAATTTAATAATGTTGTAAGAGGGTACAAAGCATTGCCTTTATTTAGGGACCTCTTTAAGTCCACTAGGGCTGCTTTTTATTCATGAAGACGAAGGATACTGCTACATGCAATGAATGCAGGTTTTTTTTGCAGATTAATTCCCCTAACTAATATTCTTAAGATGTTTGTTAAAAAAATTAAAGGCTATTTTATATTAAAGAATATTGGCGTGTATTTATTATTTACGTTGATCTTTATCTAACAATTATTTTATCAATGTTTATAAGACACTCATTGACAATATTATTTGAAACATTAGTAAGAACAATGCTCTTAGATATAAAACAAAGACCCACCGAACTTGGTGCAGTGCATTTAGGTCAATATTCGCCGATTAATTTCAAAGATTCTTCCTTGACCAAAAGTAAAAATTAATCTTCTTTTCTTGTAAAAGTTAGGGGGATGAATCAGTGTTGTTCAATTAAAAATTACAACATGTGTCTAGTAATAGTTTCCACACGTATCAAATAAAGAAAGAGCTTGTAAATGATTTAGCCATAAAAACACCAAGTTTTGGACCGAAATTTTATGATTTGTTACTCTACTAATTGAGAAGAAAATAATTTTTAAGTGGTAGCTTTACTGTTAAAATTTAAGACAGGTTTTGGTCCATGCAATCTTTAGTCATCTGTGTTTATCTTTACAATTTTACTGTATATTTTTCTTCTTTAAAAATAACTATTTTAACAAATTTGAAGTATTTGAAAAAGTTTTTGTGGAATTATATATATGGACTTGCAAAAGTAACTTGTCACTGTTATAATTTTATTTATAGATAACATGACGGGCGCATATTTGTTTCACGAGACTTCTGAAGCATTTCTGAAAATATAAAAATATTTATTGTTACGTTTGTTGCGAAAATAAAACATTCCAAGATATATTTTACTCTTATAGAGGTCACCTTTCTGTATATATTCATATTTTATTTTATTTTCAGATGGAGGGGAAGTTGCATTCCTCTAACTTCACTACAATTTTCATTTAACTTTTTCTTTTTAATTATTTTAAATTTAGAAAGTATTTTTCAAAATAAAAAAAAATATGAACTAAATATATTTTAGATATATCTAGAAATATGATTATAATATTTTTGAAAATGTGGTTCCTTTTGCCGACGTCCCTAAAAGGACACATTCACCTGAAACAAATGTGGTTCCTTTCGTGAACTTGTCAAACGCCATGCTTGTACCATAGTGGGAACAAATTCGGGCCAAGAGAAACAGCTGTTCAAGTTGGACCAACCTCATAATGGGTTTGTGACAAATTCTTCCTGCACCCTAATATCTTATTCCTGCACCCTAATATAAATTTTTAATTCTACAACTGACCCTATCCGGTTCATGTAAGAAAAAAAATAAGAACCGGATAGCACTCCCATCCACTCAAAAAAAAATGACAACAGGATGACACCCCCATCCGGTTGTCATTTCAAAATAAAATGACAACCGGATAGCACCCCATCCGGTTGTCATTTCAAAATAAAATGACAACCGGATGGCACCCCCATCTGGTTGTCATTTAAAAAAAATTCATTTTATTTGGAAATGACAACCGGATGGCATACTCATCCGGTTATCATTTTGATTTTGAAATGACAACCGGATGGGGCTACCATCCGGTTCTCATTTCCAAATCAAAATGAGAACCGGATGGAACCCATCCGGTTCTCATATATCAAATCGGAAAATTGTTCTGTTCGTCGACGACAACGCCTAAACCCCAAATTAACTAATCTAATCAGCAATATCACTTATTAATTGCTAATAAACACCAAAAATTACTTACTTATTGCTTGTTTTAAGGATTAATCAAAGATTTGGAAATAGATGTTAAAATAAAATCCGGATGGAATGCCATCCGGTTTTCTTTTTTTTACGTTATGAACCGGATGGGTATGTTCGGGTATTTATGGAATTAAAATATTTGTATTAGGGTGCAGGAAGCGTGTATTAGGGTGCAGGAAGAATTTGTCTGGGTTTGTTTTGGGACAAATCCAATTCATATTGGGCTTGGCCCAAAATAATACGCTGAGAAGGTGGAAGCCCGAAACGACCTAAGACAGACACGAACACAAATCTGTGGGTGCGATAGTTGAACGCACAGAAACTTGCAAGAGTGAAGCAGTGAACCATTGTTACCCAGGTACGTTCTGCAAACAAACAAATCCACTGTTGTTCTTTGCCTTTTTTGTACTTCCATGAAGGATGCTTTATTTACAGATTTTTAGTTCTCCAACATATGCAAAGATCTTATGTGAGAAAATCTGCTTTTATTTTATATACTATGAATGAGATGTTTGGGATTCATTGGGTTTAGTCAGTGTTCTCTGACTAGCATGATGGTTTTGTAATATATTTCATTTTATATTATGTCATGTTATGCCTTAGTGCTTGGGATGAAGTACTTTAGTTTTAATGTTGTGGCAAAGATCAGGTTTAGTCGTAGTCTCGGTCTACCATGATAATCTTTGGAAGATATTCGCTTATTAAGAATTAGAAACATTATGACATTGATGAATAACCTTGACTCCGAAATTTTCACGATGGTCTGTGTTTAATTGTTTTTCTAGTACTAATGAAGAATTGACCTTGTATTTCTGTCTGCAACTCTAAATTTGAAGGAAACTGTTCACTTTTAATCATTCATGAATAACCTTGTGTTTTCTTTTAAATATACTGGACAATACGCTAGCATAAATTTGATGTAATTTGAACTTGTAAGTTCAAATTTTCTCTCTCTATCTCTCTTTTCAATCCTGGCGAGGCCTTAGTTAATATTTGAGTGGCATAACTTGAACAATTACTAAGGGTTAAAATTAAGGATGATTTAATGTTAATGTCGCATTCACGAAGTAGCAAATTTAGATTTAAGCAAGAAGAAGATAAGCAGCATATAAATAGAACTGTGTACGATGGCCTTATCTCACATGGATCATACAACTCTATTGAGTTCAGTCAATGACCGAATTTTCAAGGATATCATCCATGATGTAATAACCCTTTTGAATAATTTCCTATTTGCATATTGGTCCTTCTATCCTTTTTTACCGGGTTAGAAGCGATGCAATTTACTATCCCAATTGGTGTAGTGGTCTTTTTTGCAAAATGTTTATATCACCTTAACTAATTTTTGGTTTTTCCCAACTGGTGTCACACTAATGTCTCCTCATATACAATTATTCATTAGTCTCATTCACAAATAGCATGCATTTAGGGGTGATCTTTTGTATGTCCTTGGTAGTACATTCAAGACTAGATTACACAAGGACTGAAGGCTGCCCTTGTTGTAAAATCATCGTTTTAGAACAGTTCTCACAAATTTAGAAGATCAGATGTAAATCCAGTGTAGTTTGCTGATACAGAAAAAGGATTAGAAGAAACTCTACAAGACAACTAATAGAAGAACATAATATTGCAAATTCATTGGATCGGAAGGGATATTTGTGAAGGTCAGCAGAAAAATTTTGTTGTGAAGTAGAGAGCCAAATCACCTAAGTCAGAATCCTGATTAAATTCCATGGAAGAAGAGCATCAATATTCTGAAAGTAGTGAAGAAATACAGACCCAGAAACCGGATGGAGAAGATCAACAGTTGCAGCATCAATACCAACTACCTGGAGCTGAAGAGAAACTAGTGTTGCAATTTATGGATTCAGTGGATAACTATCTATCTCTCTTCGATACAGTGTCCTCCACTCTTCGACAGGTAAAAGCAAAACCCATTTAATACAAGAAATTGGTAGCATCTTTTGATATGTATACTTTTCTGGTTTACGAATTGCTTGAATTTAATTTTCTGACCTGTCATTCTGATAGAGAAAATGTTACTAATAGAAGGTTACTTTGTTCAACTATTTTATGATCAAATGGAGAGTTGAGTTTTGATTCAGCTAGTAACTCTAGTTGAACCCCTAATTTGGCAACTAAAAGTTTTCTTAGATATAGTAAGTGTTCTTTCCTTTTAGTAACCATTTATAATATTTTACCAGGGATGGTTTGACTTAGCAAGTGCTCGACATTCCATGGGTGCTGCTCGCATTAATAGTTCTTTATTGGACCTGAAATTCCATCCAGCTGCCACAACATTGAAGATAACCAACTATGATGGTAAAAATTTTATACTAAAGGAAATGGTTGCGAGTTGTGACTGCTTGATTCTACTTGTGTCATTTTCTCACCCTAGTGTGCTAGCATGCTTTCACTTTCATTTCTATAAAGCCTTTCTGTAACATGTTCTTTTTATCAATTTATATGGAATCTCTGTTTTAATATCTCAACAGGTACACAACCATGCTTCATGTTGCGTAAATGGGAATCCTCTGAAGAAAAGAGTGCTCCTGAATTAGAAGATAAGAATGTGCATCCACAAGATAGTAGTAGTGTGAAATCTTCCGGTATGTTTTCCCTCTCCCTATGCATCAAATAATGGTTCTTGTAGTTCATTTGTTATTTGATTCCGCTGCTTAATGCTTTAGTAGCTGTTAGCGTTTCTCATTTTGTTACATGTTTGGTTGTACGAACTGCTGCGGTCATGGCTAATAATTTATCAGGACTTGCAGATAATGCTGACGTAAGTATTCTACAAATGTTAAACTTCCTCTCATTAACATATATTAAGCATTCCAAGTAAATTGAATTTGATCTCTAATGTAGTTGGTATCGTGAAATATGGTGAATAAATCATAGAATTTTCTTAGCAAAACTTCCTGAACTGTCAATTGAGCTACTGTACAAATCTTGTTAGTGTTTTTTATAGATTCAAAAGGAGCGATCCAAGTCCTTATCAGTTTTTGGAGTATTAATTTCCCCAAAGCTTCGAGCCTCGCAGCTGTCATTTGAGAGAGGTGAATAACAGGACTAAAGATCTTAATTCTCCTCACTTTCTTTGCAAAATGTGATTTTAGTCATCTGTCTATATATATTTGTCATCCAGGATATATCACATTCTGTAAATTGAATTTCTTTGCAGCACTAGAGACGCTCATAGAAATAGCTAATATGCGATCGTCATTGTTATATTCTTTTGACCAACTTCAGAAGGTGGAAGATACCAAAGAATGAAAAGTACCAAACAGCTCCTTCTGGTACAGTTATAACCTTATTTGCTTTCTGTTTCTCTTTTATCCTTCTGGTATTGGGTATTTATTTTTTTCTTTCAATTGCATATCAAGACTATAGTATTTTATTTGTATAGACAAGTAGTCAGATATTATTTTAGTAATGTAAATCATGAACAAAGATGAAAACAAATATGTGGCATATATTTGGGTAAAATTATAGTTTAATTTCCCAAGGCTTATGATAATCAAATTTAAAGTTCACTCTTTTTTCATTTGATATGAGATCCTATTGTTTATAGTTAAACAAAATTAGTGTTTTCTATAGGAACTGGATGTGCCAGTTATATAACACCAGGTGCGTTTATTTGAAATGTAAATTTTCGACAGGTCTATATCAAAATGTATTTTCCACAAAAATTGTTAACATTTTCAGTGTCAAACACCATAAGCGTGAAATAAGAAATTACTGCGGTTTGGACAAACTGACATTATCATAAGGGGGTAACTTTATTTAGATTGGGTTATTGATTTAGTAAGAATTTAGCGGAACTCATGAAGATGATAATTTTTTACCCATTTTGTGATTAATTTCTTACACAGGCTGCTGCTGGAATGCATCACATGTGGAAAATCTGATCTCAGTATTGGAAATCCAGCATTGGCTGGTTTTGATGTTCAATTTATTGATGTATCAGAAGACAGTGAACACTTCCCTCATTATGCATATATTTTAATATTGGTTAGTGGTTGGTTACAATTACATGAACATACAAAGATGGAAGGGACACTGGGGATGGGGTTTTATCCAACTAGTACAAACAGTTTTGGACACAACCCTTCTCTGCCATGCTTATGGCCCGAGGTCAATACAACGGGAATGGTCTATTGTTAAATTTTTTTCAGTATGCTGTTTTGAGTTTGATTCTTCATCACGGAAATGGAGAAAATTTTGATATGAAAACTAAATTAGTTTTTGACTGAAAGTTGGAGATATTTTAGGGGAGGAAAAGTGGATTGGGTACAACGGTGTTATCCATCCAACTTGTAAAAAATGAAACGTTAAATGGTTCAATGTAATAGTTTATCGTATAATGTCTTCTGTCTAGTTCATGATAAAGTTACTTAAATTTAAATTCACATATTGTCCGATTGTGAGGACTAACCTTGTCTTGCTCCAAAATATATATAATCTTCACATTTTTTACTATTCCGAAAATATATAATCTTCACATTTTTTACTATTCCGAACATGGGATTAAAATGATTATACAATAGTGAGAAAATAAACATATTTACAAATTGATGATGGGAGCTCATGTTTAAATTGTTAAGGAGCATTGCTGGAACTTTTTATTTTGTTAAGAAACATTTCACAATTTTTCTCATCAAAAACGATAAAGTTGAATACAGGATTAAATATAATGGGACAACAGAATAAGCATCCATAATATAAAATAGTTTTATATGGATATTCAATTATAGACTCTATATAAGTTAGTGTTTTTATTAGAAGGTGTATTTCTAAAATTATATAATAATGTTTTTTTAATGTTGACAATTATTAGGACGAAACTTTTGAATTATCAACATATTTAGTTAAAATTCAATAACATGCATATAATTGTGTCAACCCACGCTTAACAACAACACTAGGTTTTTTTTCTCATCTTGGTGAAATTTTGCATCATAATGTCTAAATGAACATTTTTTTTAGTGGTAGGTCATGTCAATATCATACTATACTATATTAAAGTTTATGACTTTAGTCTAATACGAAGAAAAAAATTTAAAATTATGTTAAAGTGATATGACCTTTTTATAATGAAGTCGTGTTAACTTAGTACTACTTATTCATTTGTCGAATAAAAAAGATTTTGTTCATTTTAAATATTATGATAAAGAATTGCATCACATCAAGATAGATACTATAAAACTAATTTTTCTAGCTTTAAGGCTTTGTTTAGTTGAGGAGTGGATTTGAGGAAATGAATTTGAAAGAATTTGAGTGTATTGTGTGTGCATGTCGATGATAAGGTTGTTTGGATTAATAGATAGATGATAAGATTTGAAGGAATTTGAAATGAATGTTTGTGAAAGCTTGGGAATGATTTAATAGATGTTATAGATTTTTTTTTATTTTTTAATTGATATATTTATGAAATTACTAATTGACCCTTTGGAAAAGGATATTTGGTAATTTCCAACTCACTTACAAGGATTGTTACGTAATTTCTCATTTCATCCATTTAAATCTCTTCACATGAGCGAGGATCATATCCTTCAAATCCATCCTCTTAAGTTAATGCAATCAAACAAACTTCATCCACTACAATCCATCCTTTTGAACAATACATCAACACAAATTGGTTCAAACAAACACAGTGTAAGAAATTATCTAAAATAGTAAAACTTGATAAAGTAAAAGAAACCAAACCAAGTAGGGTGGATAAGATAAGTGTGATACTCTTCACATGCCTCATCTCTACTTCAATCATCTAAACACAGTTTACCATCAAATTACCTAACCTCAAGAGTCATATATACCAAGAATACAAACCGAAACCACCAAGATCCATCATATACACCTTATCTTAAGCTTTCCCAACTCTTTAAGTTCTTCCAAAAACTTCATGAAGAACTGTACATATGAGGCCAGATAGTTTCTAGTTAAAAGAGTTACACTCAGGGACTGTGGTCACAATTAATGGGCATTAAAGACTAAGTAGTTAGCAAGCATATGAGGACAGAATACTACTCGTCCATTGTTTATAATTCTTTTATTTCTATTTCTTTACTCAATGATCCCATTGTTTATAATTCTTTTATTTCCATTTCTTTAATCAATGACTATGGTACGAAGTTGTTAATATATCAAATCAATCATGTCAAAACTATCCTTCAAACTACTATTTATAACATCAAGACTACAGATTAAGGAGGTACGTTTTTTATATCCAAATAGATAAAACTTTGATATCTGAATACTGACTTTAGTATAAGAATGTCTTATGTAGGTGTACTTGTCATATTAAAAACTCATTTAAAGATTAAAGATCAAGACCGAACATCCAACATGGTCTTTCCAATCTCGTGAACAATAACCATTCTATCTTATCTAAAAATCTCTTAAACCAATTTAGGATAGGTTAAACCATCTTTAACATTAAAAGAATCTAAAAACACTCTTCTTACAAATAATATTTGATTTCATCATATCTTACATTTCTAATTTTGTTTTGGACTATTTTTAACATTTTTTAGATTTCTATAAAAGGACTTTACCTCAACTATCCAAAATTCTTCTAAAATGTTCAATAAATAATTCAAAACGATTCTACTTCCTACATAATTTCTGAAGGCTTTAAAACTCTCAACGACCAAATTTAAAGAAGTTAATATTAAAAAATTATAAATTTGATTAAAATCAAATAAAAGACATCTTAAAATTTAATTTAATACAAACATACTATTTTTAATAAAAGAAGTTATTTGTAAAAGAATGTCAAAACATTAATAATCACATTACCAAATAAGTAACATGAATATACTAAAATATAATATTTTTTATTAGATTTTTTTTTAATAATTATAATAAATCCCTATAAATGTTACATTCTTATAATTTTTAATTGTCACAATTTTTTTTATTGTTTTAATATTTTTAAATTTAGCTTTATTAAATTAATTGTTATTTTTTTTCTCATAGGACTTTTACTAAAAGAAATGTGCCTACAACCTGATAATTAAGAGTAGGGAATTCAACCACTTAAAAGAAATTCATCAATATTTCAAAGAACCCTGTCATTGTTGTCCGTGTCGTATTGATATTTGTATACAACTATATTTTTCATATTTTTAACATTTCAGAAGTTTTGGAAACCATTTCCCTATCTGCTTTACTTCTATTTGTATAATTTTCCAAAAAGTTATTTTAAAAAACATATGCCCTCTCTAAAAAGTTTATGATAAGAGTTTTTCTTTTACATAAATAATTTTACATTTCTCCTCTTATTTATGGTGAGAGTTTTCATTTATTATTGAGAAATAAAGATCCATATTTACTACAACTAAAGTATACATTTTCATTTTTTTTTATTTTTCTATTCCTTTGTTCATGCTAAATGCTTATAACTCATGATTTCATTAATTTTCTTCCTTTTGTTACTAAAATCTCAATCCCTATGTAGTTGTTATGTTTGAATCTATAGTGAAAGATTTATTGTTCTTTATCCTAAACACACCTCTTATAATAACTGATGAATGATAATATTAGATATAGATATTAAAGTTTTGTAGTTTTTATTTTCAGTGTTCATCTTTTGTTAGGGTAATTAGTCTTTCTTATGTAAGATTTGATTTGATCGTTTTTTAAGTTAAACTAATAATTTGTACATTGTTGCACTGAATGTATAAGAGTGATTACATGAAAATAACTAATTCTTATACTGAACATTTTAGATTATCAAATTTTCTAATATGATAAATTTATTATTACTACTATTATCAATTTCTGAAATAATTTTAAATAAAATGGGTAATTTAATTATTAATTATAAAATTATCCAATATAAAATTATTGAAAAGTAACCCATAAATATTTTTTTGAATTTTAAAAATTTGAAAAAATTTAAATGAATTCTTTAAACAATTTTTATGGTTTCTTAGACCTTCAATAAGTTTTAAATAAAAGTAAAATATGATATATTTTGTGACAGTTTTTAATTGTCAATATACAATACTTGATCATAAATAAAAGTGAATTTTGTTATAATTTTGAATAGAAAAAAAATACTAAATCAAAACCAAAATAGAATTATACTTGTGACTGTTTTCGTTTGTTGGTATTTTTTTTTCTTTTGTAACATTTACTCAGGTTTAGAATATATTTCATGTGTAGATTTGACAATTATTTTAATTGTTAGAAATTTTATTTAGGTTTTTAATCATTAAAATTTTCAATTTTAACCATTAAAAATATTATGTTTGTTTATTGTATAAAAAAATAAAGGAAAGTAATTACATTAAAAGAAATTGAAAAAAAAAACTCCCTCAAAGTTTAAAGATTTAATTATAAAAAATTACCTAATTAGATATCAACATTTGTACTATAAGACTTACAAGATTGATATGACTTAACAATTAATTAACTACGAGATTCATATGAAAATTATTGGTTTATACAATATTAAAGTTCTTTCTTTCTCAAAATTCATGTGAATGTTCTACCAAAACACTCAGGTTTTTTAAGTACCAAAACACCTGTAAATAAATTTAAAAAATTTCTTAAACATTTACTTCCCTTCCCGCCTAAACTTAAAACTCAAACTACGACGAGTTGCCACGCTGGCGATCCGTGGCAACTCCCTCCACCCAATCACAATAAATGCCCACTCTCTATATAAGCTAAAAACCATAACCAATGTTTTCACAGTTCCAAAACACTATCTCAGTTCCCTCCATAGCACAACAAAATTCAACAGTTTCAACTTCAGTTTCGAATTCAGCGACAATGAGTTCCACCGAGGTTGCAGCAACAACGAAGAAGGGTGGAAGGGGCAAGCCCAAGACCACAAAGTCTGTTTCCCGTTCCTCCAAAGCTGGTCTACAGTTTCCCGTTGGCCGCGTGGCTCGCTACCTCAAAGCTGGTCGCTATGCCCAGCGCGTTGGGTCCGGTTCTCCGGTTTACCTCTCTGCGGTTCTTGAATACCTTGCTGCTGAGGTTCGTTCAATTACTCATGTAACAATAGTTGATTTTTCTTGTCGTGCATTTTTTTTCTGATTTTCTGGGATGTAGGTTTTGGAGCTTGCGGGAAATGCTGCAAGGGACAATAAGAAGAGCAGAATTATTCCGAGGCACATTCAACTCGCGGTGAGGAACGACGAGGAGCTGAGCAAGCTTATGGGGTCTGTTACCATTGCTAGCGGTGGAGTTCTGCCCAAAATTCATCAGAATTTGCTGCCCAAGAAAGCTGGCAAGGGGAAAGGAGAAATTGGATCGGCTAGTCAGGAGTTTTAGATTTTAGGGTTTGATGTTAAATTTTAGAGTCTGTGACTATGGTTATGTAGTTTGGATATATTGAGATTAGGATACAGATTGGATGATGTATAGTCCTTCAGTTTGTGAAAAATAATTACTTGTTTTCTCATTCTATGGTTTGCCATTTTTTCTTGCTAATTCTTCCTTAATTAGGCCCTTTTAGCATTAGAATGGAATAAAAGCTGAACATGTTGCTTAATAATTTTCTGATTAAAATTTATTAAAATGGATAATTTAAAAATTCATTTTTTATGTTTTGTTGTATAAAAATGAAGTAAAGTTTTTGGCTGTGTTTATGTATAAACTTTTAAAGCACACTGAATATACTCTATTCTTCAACATTGTTGTTAGCAGCTTATGAGAAAACCATTTCTTCTTCCCTTCTCTCTATATCAACACCATAAATCTTTATCCTCTGTATCGCATTTGCCAAAGCAAACTAAATGGAACTCCAAAACCAATGTCATAATTATACACCCAACTCTTGTTGTGATGGAATCATGTTCCTCCATGTACCAACTGAAGCAGATTCAAGCGTGCATGACCCTCACTGGCTTAATCACTCACACCTTCCCCCTCAGCAGACTCCTAGCTTTCTGCGCACTCGCCGATGCCGGCGACATCTGCTACGCCCACCGTATTTTCTGCCGTATTCCTCAACCCAACACCTTCATGTGGAACACCATCATCCGAGGATATAACAAGGCCCGAAATCCTGTCATGGCCTTCTCCTTCTTCCTCGACATGCTTCGACAACGGGTTCCATTCGACCCAAGAACCTTTGTCTTCTCTCTCAAGGCCTGCGAACAGTTTTCGATGGCTCCGCAGGGGGAGTCCGTGCATTGTCTTGCTCGGAAAACTGGGTTTGATTCCGAGTTGCTCGTGCGGAATGGGTTGGTGCATTTTTACTCTGTTCGTGGTTGGTTGAACCATGCGCGCGGGGTGTTTGATGAAATGTCTGTTAAGGATGTTGTTACTTGGACCACGATGATTGATGGGTATGGGGCGTGCAACTGTTCTGATGTGGCTATGGAGCTGTTTGGTTTGATGTTGGACGGTGATGTTGAGCCTAATGAGGTGACGCTGATTGCGGTGCTTTCAGCTTGTTCTCATAAGGGTGACCTTGGTATGGGGAAAAGGATTCATGAAATTATGGAGAAGAAGAATGAGAGGTGGGGTTTGAGTTTATACAATGCCTTGTTGGATATGTATGTGAAATGTGGCTGTTTGGTGGCTGCTAGGGAGGTTTTTGACAGAATGGAAAGGAAGGATGTTTTCTCTTGGACAAGCATGGTCAATGGGTATGCTAAATGTGGTGACTTGGAGTCTGCAAGGAGGTTTTTCGAACGAACTCCTCAGAAAAACGTGGTATGCTGGAGTGCGATGATTGCAGGATATTCTCAGAACGACAAACCTAAGGATTCAATAAAATTGTTTCATGAAATGCTTGAGGAAGGTTTTGTTCCGGTGGAGCACACCTTAGTGAGTGTGCTCTCTGCTTGTGGCCAACTGAGTTGCTTTAGTTTGGGTCATTGGATACATCAGTATTTTGTTGACCGAATAAGAATGCCGCTGAGTGTTACTTTGACAAATGCAATTATAGATATGTATGCCAAATGTGGAAGCATAGATGCGGCCGCGGAAGTCTTCAGTGCAATGTCGGAGAGAAACTTGGTTTCCTGGAATTCTATCATTGCAGCTTATGCTGCCAATGGTCGAGCAAAACAAGCTGTTGAAGTTTTTGATAAGATGATATGCATGGGATTTAAACCGGATGATATTACATTTGTAAGTTTATTGACAGCTTGCAGTCATTGTGGCTTAGTTTCTCAAGGTAAGGAATACTTTGACACCATGGAAAGAAACTACGGGATAAAACCCAAAAAGGAACATTATGCTTGCATGATTGATCTACTAGGTAGAACTGGCCTCATAGAAGAAGCTTACAAGTTAATAAAAAACATGCCAATGCAACCTTGTGAGGCTTCTTGGGGTGCCCTTTTAAGTGCTTGTAGAAAGCACGACAATGTTGAACTGGCCACTTTGTCTGCTTCTAATCTTCTAAGCTCGGATCCAGAAGATAGTGGTGTTTATGTGCTTCTGGCAAATATTTGGGCTAATGAGAGAAAATGGGGTGATGTGAGGAGGGTGCGAAGTTTGATGAGAGACAAGGGTGTGAAGAAGATTCCTGGTCATAGCTTAATAGAGATAGATGGTGAATTCAAAGAGTTTTTGGTGGCAGATGAATCACACCCTCAATCTGAGGAGATCTATAGAGTACTGGATGAAATACTTTTGTTATCAAAATTGGAGGACTCGGACCGTGATTGCGAGTTATAAGCTTCAGTTGGGACAAAAATGTCTCTCCATGAAATTCCATTAAAACCCGAAACTCAAAACCTTGTATTGGGAGTAATATACAAGACTTGTAAAGAATTTGATGGTAAAGTGGACGATGAATGTGGAGTTTCCTGCTCTGTCCGGCAATCGCTCGAACTACATAGGAATTGTACTTGTATTGCTATCCTTATGGTGGCTATTTAATGCAGATAATTTTATGTCTATATTCCTGTTCGCATCTGTAGGAACCTTCGACATGCCATTGGGCTTAAACTACGTTTACAATACAAGGGTGAAACTGTTAGCTTCTTATGCGCGCCTAAAATTTAAGCTACAGCAAAGCAATTCTCGAGTTCAGTTCATTAAGGACAACGGGCTTCATTTTGACTCTCAGACTGCTCTTGTCAATTTCTATGCAAATTGTGGTGCTGTGCTATGGATTTTAGCTAAGGAAATCTATGATCACCTTCCATCCAAATAATTGGTTGTCTCAACTTGATGCTTTCGGGGTATGCAAAACTTGGAATGGTTAAAGATTCTTGGTTCATACGTGATCCTATGGTTGAAAATGACTTGTTATGTTGGAGTGTTATGATATCTGGTTACACTGAAAATGACCAGCCTTACTAGGCTCTTCAGTTTGTTCAATAAAATGCAACGACAGAGAATAGTGTCTGATCAGATCATGATGTTCAGTGTCATTTCTGCTCCTCCTGCTGTTGGTGCACTTGTTCAAGCGAAATGAGTTCATACATAAGCCTATAAATTAGGGTTTGGAAGAGTTCTACGACTGTTAATGTTTAGAACATCTAAATAATGTTAATAATCTGCTATGGATTGTCTACAATAAGGTTATATCGATCAAGTGGAGTGCATCTTTTGTCGCCTGGATTCTCAGACTAGAAGCCATCTTTTTAACAAAGGATTTAACCTGGTTGTAGCTATCATTCCTGGTAGGAAGAGTTTACTTGGCTACTGGCTTCGTGCAAGCTCAATTTGCTTCAGATTATCTTTCAGTAATGAGAACTTTCGTTAAGGTAATATTTTTAGAATTAAATTGTTTATATTATAGAAGTTTTGTCAACTGTTGAGTTTGTCAACACCCAATTTCATCCAGACAAATAAAAATTATTTTTGCAAATATTAAAAAAAAATAAAAATAAAAATTAAAACCTTTTAATATGTGTTATTTAGTTTCTTTGTCATTTATAATAAATAATAACTTTGACAAAGTTTGATTAAATAATAATGAAAATAAGATAAAATGAAATTTGTAAAAAATGATAAAATAATAAAAAAAAAAGTTTTGGGTCTGTCTTAAAATAAATTGAATAGTAAAATTAAGTGAGCCCAATTGAATAGAAAGATAAGCCTACTTTACTAAGAGGTTATTAGAAATAAAAAAAAGTTACTGTTTACACCTCCCTTATCTATTAATTGTGCTTGCCACATCAGCCTAAGGTTTACAGAAATATATTGTCCATTCAAGTCCTTATGTAACTTTATTACCTTTTAATTCTTTAATTAGTGCCTGACAAATTTTATTTCTCATAATTAAAGATTCTTGATTAAGAATTACAAATGTGTTTTAACATTTAACTAACAATCATGCTTTTGACATGTAACTAACAATCATGTTTTTGACATTTAACTAATAATCATGCTTGCTTTTGACATTTAACTAGTAATTGTGTTTTTGACATTAATGTTCAGTTGGCTATTCATGTTAAGTGGCTATTAATGTTCATTGACTATTCAATTTTTTTTATTGCAATTTGCCTTTTTTTTTCTGAAATGTAACCATATAGTCTTAAACCAAAGAGAGTTAATACAAAGAGGATTAAATAATTGATTCTTAATTATGAGAGTGTTATAGAGGGAGATGAAGGGATTAACAAACAAAATTATAAAGAACTGATTTTATTTTCAAGAGAGGAGGAGAAAAAAAAAAGAAGAAGGAGAGATACAGAGAATACATAGAGATATTTAGAAATTTAGAGAAAAAAAGATACTGGGGAAGAAAAATATTGAAAAATATTATTCGATTCTGTTAAAAAATCTAAGAATCCAGAATAAGGAAAAGAAGAGGCTAAGTTGGGAGTAGGTTAGGGTCTTCCTTTAATTTTGTTCTGGTTCTGCTCATTTTGTCAGATTCTGCTCTTTTCCCTATAATTTTGTCCATATTTTGTTATGTTATATGTTTTCATTTATATTTGTCTGTTACATGTTTTCATTTATATTTGTTGTGTTTTGTTTAACCTGATCTGTCAATGAGTAATTATTTTGCAAACATTGTTAAATTAAGTTTAATGATCACAATAAATTATTATACCTGTTAGATGATTGCCGTTGGCAGCTATTATCTAATTGCTGCATTTTTTGCAGATTCAAAAAGTTAATAATCTCAACTCCATAACACATGATTGAATATAGGATAGCCGAAGTTCCTAATTCGAAAATTTCCACACCTTAGTACCAAAACATAAACTATTCAGAAATAGGAATCCTAAGCAACCAATCCAAAAACAGAACCTAAGGCAAGGAAACCTGTTCCCAATTTAAGAACCCTAACATTAACCACCGCTATCCCTCACGAAACCAAGTAAATAACAAAATCAAAATAATCATTCAAGAAACAAAGTAACTCAAGCATTCGATTATAATCCTTTCTGCCATTGCATATGTTTTAGGTTTCATTATTTATTTTTAATTAATCTCCCTGTTTTTATGTTGTATATTTTTTTTTTTCTATAACATTTTCAAAAATAAAAAAAATATTTAATTAACAGTTTTAATAAAATTTTAACAATAAACAAATATAAATTTTTCTTTAAAAAAACAAGATTAAATGAAATTTGGAAAAATAAGAAATGTCAAACATCATCAATCAATTTTTAAATTTAGAAATACGTGATTCCTGATTTTTCTTTGGAAATACGTAGGACCAAGGTCAATCCTTGTAGGGTTAAAAAATAAAAAATAAAAATTTATCTTTGTTATTATTTTATTTGCTTATTGTTTATTCTTAGTCTACATTTCTTGTAAATATATATTTATTTTTAGTTGTTGTAATCATTATTTTTGGGAAAAATAACATTTTGTAAAACCGCACTTATTTTTATTTATTTAATTAAAGGTATCGTCTTACGAAGGTCGTTGTAGGGGTGCTGACACCTTCCCCATACGTAATCGACTCCCGAATCTTGAATCTGGTTCCTAGGCATTTTTTATTTTTCGTTTTTCTATAGTTTTCCCATAATAAGCTATTGTGGCGACTCCATTATCAATTTAAACATTTTTAAGAAATAATTTGTGATCGCCCGTCGTGATCTCGGTTGCCACAGAGTTTACACTCCAATCCAAGGTATTTATTATATATTCATTATTGGTTTTAAATTTAGTTGTTCTGCAATAGTCCCTAAAATTGGTCTAAACAAGTTTTTGTTTAGGTTTTCCACACTTAATCTATGTTAAATGTTTTGAAGATCATGTTCGAGACACTACCAATGCTAAATCTTCATTACTACCTCCATGACCACTACAAGAAAAACTCAATTTATCCACGGATTATTAATCACGGATTATTAACCACAGATCTGTACCCGTAGGTAAATTCAGTATTACTTACGGATTATTACCTACGGATTTAAGTATGTAGATATTATCCACGAACATAGGTTCGTAAATATTACCCACGAACACAGATATGTAAGTATTATCCACGGATATTGGTATGTAGGTATTACCCACAAACTATTTCCGTGGATAATACCTACAGACCTATGTCCGTGGGTAATACCTACGGACCTATGTCTGTGGGTAATACCTACGGACCTATGTCTGTGGGTGATACCTACGGACCTATGTCCGTGGAAAATACCTACGGACCTATGTCCGTGGAAAATACCTACAGACCTATGTCCGTGGAAAATACCTACGGACCTATGTCCGTCGATAATACTTAAAAACTTATATTTATGGATAAAACTACTATTATCTTTTATTAATGATGTGCATATTGATTTATTAATAATAACATTAGTAAAAATGAATATTATTAACAATATTAATATTTTTATTGATATTATTAATATTATAACTAATATTATTGGTATTTTAACACTTTTATTACTATTATTATTATTATTATTATTATTATTATTAAATTTGTATTATTATTATTATTATCATTAATATTATTAATAATATTATCATTATTAATATTAATATTAATAATATTACTAATATTATTGTTTTTATTATTATTTCTAATATTGTTAGTTATAATATTATTAAAATTATAATTATTGTTATTATCAGTATTATATTTTTTCAAATTATTAATGTTGTTTTTAATATTTTTAAAGTTTTTAGTATTATTAATATTTATACAAAAAAAATTATTAATGTTAGTGATAACATTATTATTATTATTATTATTTATGTTAACATTATTATTATATGTTTTTTAATATATGACTTCTATTTATATTATTTATATTTACATTAATAATATTTTTAATATTATTATATTATTATCAACATTATTTATATTTATATGAAAACAGTTTTAATATTATTAACATTTTTTTATATTATTTTCAGTTATATTAAAAATATTTGTGATATTATTATTATTATTATTATAATATTTATTAATAATATTATCAATAATGTTATTGTTATTAATGTTAACATTAATATTCTTATTTTTAATATTATTATTATTAATAATATTAGTATTTTAAATTTTATTAATTTATTATTGTTATTATGAATTTTATTAATATTTTTTTTATCAATATTATTATTGATATTATTTATATTATTATTAATATTATTATTGATATTATTATTAATATTATTATTAGCATTTTTAATAAAAATCATAGTAATAAAAATAATAATAATTATAATATTATCATATTGATAAATTATCATATTATGTTAAAAATCCCAATAATATCCACACAAACACACTACATGCAGTACCGAAACTTCACCCTGTTGAAGGTCTCATACTTTGAAGAGATTAACATGTTTGGAGTACTAAAATAAAATTATTATTATTTTGCTTGAAGGTATATTCAAATCCAGAATCAATTAAAAGGTGTCAAACTTAACTAGTACTTGGACAAATTATCTCTTTTTTTTTTTTTTTGAAATATATAGATTGAATTCTTTTTATTTACTTATAAGGCAACATCTATAACTAAATTTGTATCTACACTTTTTTTTTTGAAATTTAGAATAAAAATAATTATTTTGTTAAATTAACAGTTTGGCTTCTCCCTTTATTCAATTTTTCGTTATTATGTTTTCAATTCTTAATTTTTTAAATTTAATTTATTCCAATCTTAGTCTTAAATTTTTAATTTTTGTGTTAATTCTATATGGAATCCTAAGAGTTTTATTAGAAGCAAAACTTAAGTACAATTTATATATTATAGATTGAATTGGGGAATCATAATATAAACAACATGCATTGGAAAATGGCTTTGGTTGGAATATATAGAGAAATTATTTGTCTCTACCATAAATGAACGATACTCTGATGATTTTCCAAAACAGTTTTTTTCTCATTTTGGTGTATTTTTCAATTTTAATTCCTAAAATAGATAGAAAAAAATTTATTTACCAAAATGGGAAAATTCTGTCAGCTAGATAAGCATAATTTCAAACTGGTCAAAATAAAAGTGACATGTTGAGGATTTCAATTAATGACATTAATTAAAATTATTTCTCTCTCTTCCATCATTTTTTAATTATTTGATACTATGATCCTTAAGTTTAACAGTTAAGAAAATAAATAATAATAATAATAATAATAATTAACAAAACTATAACATGAATATTAAAAGATATAAATTTATTTTAAATTAAAATAAAATAGCATAATGATAATAATAATAATAAGAATAATTTCATACAAATTCAATTTAAAAAATAATTATTATTATTGAATTCATTTATTATTAATTATTATTATTATTATGTTATTTTATTTTAATTTAAAAATAATAATAATAATTATTAAATTCATATGAATTGTTTTCATTATTATTATCATTATGTTATTTTGTTTTAATTTAAAATAAATTTGTATGTCTTAATTTTTTTATTACAGTTTTATTAATTATTATTATTAATTTTTTGTCAAATGTTAAAGTAACAAACATGGTGCTAAATAATTAAAAAATTATTTGTTAATTATTTTTATATAATGATTATTATTTTTATTATTAATTGTTAAACCTAACAATCATAATATCAAATAATTAAAAAATGATAACAGAAAAAAAAATGATTTTAATTAATGTCATTAATTGAAATTATCATTATGTTACTTTTGTTTTGACCAATTTAAAATTATGCCTAATTGGTAGAATTTACTCATTTTAATAAATAATTTTTTTTTTACCTATTTTAGACAAAATTGAAAAGTACACTAAAATAGTGAAAAAACCTCTTCCTGTATTAGGCTCAATTTTATGAATAAGACTTGTCGATGGGAGGTTCAAGTTTAGATTTTAGTGGTTCTCTAAGCACAAATTGATGGGACTAATGACATGTGGATGGTTTTATGTTGTGCAAGGTGTAATGAGGTTATAAGTGGTTTTGCATTACAGGATGTGACTTCCTTAAATAAGGTTTGTTTGTTGTGGATGTGCTGTTTGAAAGATGTATGAGATCTAGAGAGATTATGAATATGGATTGAAATTTACCAAGCCAATAGTGAAAAAAACTTATTGGTGGTACACTATGCATAACGAATATGATTAGCCCAGCCCAACACCGTAGAAGGTTGGAATGATATGTACAATAGAACTTGTGGGTAACTGAATGTTGCTGTAAAAATGTTATTTGTAAAAATGTTATTAAGTAGTAGATTTTATCTTATTGCTTGTTGTAAGAAGCTATTTTTTAAGAGTTTGATATAACCATTACTAACATATATTTTTATGTATTTTTTTAATATTTTAATACTAATTTAATATATTTCATATTTATTGATTAAAAATAAATTGTTAAGGTTAATGTAAACTTAACTAATAATAATAATAATAGTATTATTATTATTATTATTGAATTCTTGACAATTTAATTTTATTGTAATCTTTTTAAGAAAATTGTGATAATAACAAACATCGGTTAGGTTAGTGTTGTACACACATGTTCACGTTATATTGACATGAATTTTTTAATGTATATTATGCTAACTGAATTTCATCATACTCTTCTTCGTAACATTTTCAGTATCATCAGATGATGTAATAATAATTATTCACTTGTAATTGTAATTAAATCAAAGTTGTAACCACAAATGTTTTGAAAGATAAAAAAAAAAAAAATAGTACCAATGAAACTATATATATTGTAATTACAACAAGTTTTTTTATAGAAAATATATATCTTATATTCATATTAGATCATAAAAAAAAAAATAAAAGAACCACAATACGCTATTAACAACAATTAAATCCTACCTTTATTGTTTGTTTTCAATTTTTTTCCTCACAAAGAGAAGCAAGAAGATACAATGTATTCAAGATTTTCCTATCATGCTTACATTTTGCACACATTAAGAAAAATAATGTTAAAACAAATTAGCTGACAAAACTGATTAAAGAATATCATATAATAACATGTAAATGAATCAAGAAGAAGATGAACACAAATATACACAAATGTTATACAACGTTATAGTATTCATAACCTTTTAAATATTCTTTGTGGGTGAACAAACCTTTGTAATACTTTACCACACAGACAACAAAGTGAGCTTAAACTTCCTCTCTTTAAGAGTTTTATGTTAATAGTTTTGAGATCTTAGTATTAGGAGATATTAAGACATGTAGTGATGAGTGATTTGTATACTTATTATAATAATGAGTTAATTATGTATTCATCCACAATCATTAATTAATTGAAGCTCTCATCAAATTATTTAGTAGATGTTTCCAGAAGAAATAATAGTAGTTATTTGATTATGGTTAAATCAAAGTGGTAGCCACAAATATTTTAAAAGATAAAAAAAAAACATTTTTAGTAACTATGTGGATAAGTATATTGTATTGCAATAAGTTTTATACAGAAAATATATATCATACCATGTTTATATTAAAACATAAAAAAAAAGAAACACAATACATTATTAATTATAATTCAATCTTATATTTACTTTTTGTTTTTAAATTGTTTTCTTATAAAGAGAAGTTTGAAGTTCTAACATATCTAATATTTACTATCATGTTTATAGTTGCTTACGGTCTGCCCACATCAAGGAAAGTAACACTAAAATAATGCAGTTGACAAAATTGATTGAAGAATATCATATCATAACAAACATGATGAAGCAAAGTCCTATATAAATGAATTAAGAAGAAGAAGAACATATATATGCACAAGTGCTACTATATGTTGTTTATAGATGTACGAAACCTTTATAATACTTCTACATATGAAGTAACTTAGTGAGCTTAAACTTTCTATCTTTAAAAGTTTTTTGTTACTATTGTTGAGATCTTAGTCTTGTAGAGAGAGATGAAGATATGATAATCATGATAGATTTATGTATTCATTGTCTTAAGAAGTGATTTATGCACTCATTTGTAATCATTAAATTGATTAATTACCTTAAATAAAGAATTAGATGTAACTCATAAGTTGGAGTAAACTATAAATATATTGCTTGTTGTTGGTTTTATTGATCTAGTGAATAGTCCAATGTAGTTGTTTGTAAAAGTTTTATATAATTTTTTTCTAAAACCAATTGTTCAATCAAACATGTATACTTCTCTTTCATTAACTAAATTAACACTAATACTAAGAATATCTTAATTTCAAAAGTTATACTCATATAAGTTTAAAAGAATTATATTCATCATTGTAAGTTAAACATACGAGCCTTATAAATATTAAAAGAAACATTATGTCATAAGAATAAAAAATATTTTTTTATCTTAAAATATATTTTCAACCAATAATCAAATAGAAAATTATTAAAGTATAAATCTTATAATAATTTTAAATTAAATTAAAAGTTATAAAAAAAGTGATGTGACAAAATAAGATATATACAAAAATAATTAAAAATAAGATATATACAAAAATAATTAAAAATAAATGATGAGGTAGAATATAAAGGAGTAAATTAAAACTTAATATAATGCATAATTTTAAATTAAAAGTTTTAAAAATATATATGATGTAATAGAATAAGACATAAAAAGGATAAATTAAAACTTAACCTAACGTGATCATTTTCGCCATCAATATAACGTAAGAAGAATTCAAAAAATTATATAAAATTGGTCCGATTTTGTTCCCTTCATCTTACAACATAAAACTAAAATCGGTTTTTGTTTCAAACTGCGAAAGCAAGAAAGCATATAAGGCTTATATATATATATAAGTATGTATGTATATTATAAATTATATAGCAAACGGTACAGGGATATGAATGTGAGTCTTGAAAAGGAAAAGGTAACAATTATTTTCTAAAAGTCTTATTGAATAGTACAATAATTTCATATTACCATTTGTAGTGTTGAATAATATGAATGGGACATTCTATCTACACACCATAAAAATCTTATATTAATATATAAAACCTTCTCCTCGTGATTACGTCACTCCACACGGAATCCTAATTAACTGATTTTCTCTTCCTAAGAATTGTTTTTATTGAAATTCACATCTTCAAAATTTTTAAACTTTTTATACCTAATATTTAATAAATATATAATTTTTTGAACACACACCATATATGTTTTTTTTTTATATGCACCAATTTTAATATTAATAAAGGTCACGTTCTAAATTAACTGGACTCGTTTTACATTTATTTTAAAATTGTTGTTTGTTACAACTGCCATTTATTTTTGTTGAATTTGTCCCGACATATATTTATAATAAAATAATAAAAGATAGCCTTGTAGAGTTGATATAGATACTTTGTGTAGTATCTTCAAAATTGTGATCACACTAAGCTTTCAAACTTAATTTGCATCATATATTCTTGGAATGACCTCACTTTAGGGATAAGAATGAAGTTTGAGCTACACCTTGTTATCTAATATTTATATTCAACCTAAATTTTGCCACCTACCATTCATTCCATGTACAAAAATTCAACTTTCTTCTGTCACTTGCATAACATTCAAGACATGCTTAGGGAAGTTTGATAAATCACTCACCAACATTTCTCTTTCACTTCATTTTGCTGAAACATTTTTCCAAACTTTATATATTTTTTTTTTGAAAATGATTACTCTTACTAGAAAAGTAAACATTGATTAAGGTTCCAACAAAAATATTATTTAAAATAAATGTAATATTCTATAGGAGACCAGAATGAAGTAAGTGACTCATTGAATGTATATATAATAACATTTAAAAAAAATACTTTTAAAGAATAGTAGTTCTTAAAAACACTTTTGTTAAAAATGGGAGATTAAGATAATCTCTTTTTATAAACTAGACTAATTATATGTTGAATGAAAACGTTTTAAGAACTATTGTTCAATGAAATTTTTTTGAAAAATTTTCTGTAATAATTACATTTTTGTTATTTTTATCACAATATAAATTGTTTATCATAAATATAAAATATATTTTATATGTTAAAAATTATTTATCTATTATAAATTTTAATTATAACAATTTATATAATTATTTATTATAAATTTGAGTTGTGCAAATAAATATTTATCTTCTTTATTGCACAAATGAAATACTAGTTTATAATATAACGTATATTATTAGTTGTATATGTTTTAACTTATCTTTTAAAATATATTAATTTCTACCTTTTAAACTTTACTTGAATCTAAAAATATTCATGCTTTTTAAGAGAAATTAAATACTTTTTTTGTTTTCTCATGACTTTTTGTTTTAACAAGTGCATTGCATATTATAAATATTTATTTTATATAACTAATATTTACATTAACAAAATAATTTTAATGCATAAATTATATTAAACTTAAAACATAATAAATAAATGCTTTAGGCATTTAAATTATATTTTAGATTTAAAAAGTTTATATTGTGATACACGCCTATTTTGACTACTAATATTTTAAAAATAAAATAAAAAAAAGGGTAAATGAAAAGATATAAGATTTTTTTCAAAAAAAAATTCAAAATTATCTCATCAAAGAATAATATTTTATTTTATAAAATAATTATTCTAACTTTAAACATCGGTTTCTAAAAATTGTTTTTCAAAAAAAGAAAGAAAGTAAAAACATTATGTTATCTATAACTATAAATATAAATAATTTTCTTTACACACGTTTTATTTTATTTCTATAATTATCAATAATTTTTTCTCATTTACAATCTTATTTACACTTTTTAAATTATTTATTTTTTCTAACGATATATCATACTACAAATGATTTATTAGTTATCATGTAACTATCATCATTAATACAGAGATATTAGTGATTTTGTTATGAGTTTGTGTTTAGTGACGTTATGATATGAATCTACTCTCAACTTACGTTTGAAATAATTTTCAAATCAAATATTTAAAAATAAAAAAATAGAAACAGTGAGGAAAAAAAGTATTTTTCTTGTAAGTGATTACTTATTTTATTTTCTTGGTAGCTGTTCATGGTTGAATACTCGTTCCTCGTGGACAAGGGTCACATCGAATGCGTTCAACTTGCTAAAGGAACTAGGAGAAAATTATTTGGCAATTTTTACTATTATTTAATTCATTATCTCAATATATAAAAAAAAACATATGTAATTAATTTTTTTAATATAAAATAAAATAATAAATAATACTTAGTTATATATTATAAAAATTAATACATTTTTATAGTAAATCCATTAAGTAAATTTTCTCCTATATAACTTTTATATCAATGTCTTTATTTTTAAGAAATTCTTTTTGACCACAAATCAATCTTCTTAAATTAGTTAAGGTTTATATCTGCTTTTATATTATGAATGAATGTTATATATAGTTGATATAAATTTTTTGATAAATCTTTTTAAGAGATTGTTTAATTTTCTAATTCATACATAAAATTAGATATTTATAAATCATTTAATAACGGTTAGATAACAGATAATATCATATATTTTCATCAAATATTAAAAAGATTTATTTTAAAAAATAAATTTTAAGTTTAACTGAATTTACAAATCCATCTTATAAAATAAGATTTATTTCACTTGTAATATAAATTAATCTTTTATATATAAGATATAACATCTATCTCCCCATGATCATATTTCTAATGTCCACGGTCACTACTTGAAATTTGGTGACCTTTTCAAAATTGAAGATAACAACAACTACTCTTTTTTTTCACAAAGTCAAGTTACGCCCACCTTCAAGATCCTTCTCATGGAGATATTATTAACGTGGTCCCCGTTAATTACTACACATGATTTGGATTTCTGTTTCACTAAACTGAACTGTCCTTGAGTTCAATACCACAGTCAAATGATTCGTAATGTTCCAAAGAATTTTCATACACCATCTTTATATGTCAGACGGTTGTTTTAAAATACCATAACGAATCCTAATATTATCCTGATGTCCAGAGGTGATATTCTTATAAATATGTTTGGTTGGTCTTTAACAATTAAAAAATAACTTTAAAATAAAAGAGAAAAGAATATAATGAAAATAAGTAGTCATTATTAATGGGATTTTCCATTTAAATTATTTTTGAATTTTACTTTTAATCATATTTAACAGTTTGTAACAAGATTTGAAAAAAAGAGCACAAATATAAAAAAGAAAAAAGAAAAAAATTAAAATATAGTAGAGTTGAAAAAGGGAAATAAATTAGCACATAATTGAAAAAAACTCTCACCAAAATCAAATAAAATAACTATCCGTGTTCTACGTTTAGAATATTTCATTTCATATAATAAGATTATTTTTATTATAGTATTTATTAGTAAAAAAGTGGAATAAATGATATATGTCGATGAAAGAAAATGTTAAGATAAGAATTAAAGTATATCGATAAAATTTTTAATAAAAAAGATGAACAAGTTGTAAGTTGAGAAAAACATTAAAGTATGAGTTCATAAAGTCACGATTTAAATATTTAAAAAAATTATCGATAAAGTTTATTATCTCTTTATATTAAGGATGAAAAACATTGAAGGTGAAAAACTTTCAATAAAAAAATTATTAAATAGAAAATTGTTAAAGAGAAAAGTTATTCTATTATTGATGGATATGATTGTTATGTAAAGATATAGAACTATTCTTGTAAAAACAAAAGCGAGTACTCTGCCCATTTATGTCTAATAATTTACGAAGAAGAAAGAAGACGAATTTACGAGTGAAGGATGTTTCAACTTACCCTAAAAATGTAAAGAAATATGTATAAGTTAAAATCACATCAATAAAATGTCATGTCAAAATATTCTATTTTTAATAATTTAAGAAAATATACTCCTTTTTTATGATTATTATTATTTGAATTTCATTCATTATTTCAAGTATTTTTTATATATTTATTTAAAGGAGATGTCACGACAAGAAAAACAAACTAAATTGATATAACATAAATTAGACTTATAAGATTTAAAAAAGTTGTAAGCAAGGCAATACTAAAGTTTTAAAAAAAAGTTAAAAGTAATAAAACAAAACGAAATTAAATACAAAAAAAAAATATTAAATTCATAAATTATTCTTTCTTACGTGGCTTTCATCTTATATATTCAAATTAAAAATCATTAATATTATTAGCCAAAAAAATGCAAGCTTTTATTTCTTTTTTATTTATAAATTTTGTATCGTAAAAAACCATCAAAACAAAATAACTTAAATATAATTTACGGTAAATAATGTATTTAATTATCTTACTTTTTCATAGAATAAACAACAACATATAAAAAAATATAATAAAGTAATAATACGTATAAAAAATTTATAAGACAATGTAATAAACCATAACGTGTATATATCTGGTAGTAACAATACGCTCTATTCCCATAATAATATCACCCAAAAGGTTCATAATTTTGCAACCTCGATTGTAAAACTCATTAAAAGTATTGATATGAAATTCTACAATTACATTATTTAATTTTTATTTCTTTTGCATATTATATTCGAATTGGATAATACTGAATAAGATTACAGATAATAATACTCTTCCACCAGATATTTGAGTAAAATGTCATGAGTTAACTTACACCGGATAATTCCTCGCAATTAATTGTTAAACTTCAAGTCGTGTTTTTTTATTATACCATTTCAAAACATGTGATTTAACGTTTGTCCTCAAAATTTCTACAAGTGACGTTGTTTGAAAAACGTTTAAAGCTACAACTTTTCTTGAGAATTAGCCTAAATGTTGAATAGTCAATTGTTGCTGTTTGGTTGCGTTTATGCCCAAACTGAGTAATTTCCTCCTAAAATGATCAGATAATTGCGAAGTCGTCATGTGGCGAAAAAGAAATTATAATTTGCCACTAACTTTTACATTGTCTTTTCTGTTCATTATTGATTTGACATGGAAAAGCAAAAGAAAAGAATCTTTTCCATAAAAACAAGTTTGAATCCACAAGGCAGAGACTGATCCAATATTATAATCATGTAAGGAGGAATCCATCAATTGAAAGGACCTCTAAGTAAGGTTAGACAGTAAAAACATTATGTTAATTTTGTTGTAATTTTAAGTATTATAGAAGACATATTTTTTTGTTGTCCTAAACCTGAATCCTAAAAGGTAGTTATGAAAGCTTGGATGTTGGACTAAAATCTATTTACCCAATGACCACTTGTTATTGCTTTGCTCCTGTCGATAGTGTCACGTGAGGTTTACCTAACATCAAATAGTTCACATCTCTACTTTGTTATAAATACTGCTCCCATTTGGTGAAGAAGTATCACCAAAACCTACTAATTAGACAACAATCTTTCTAAACCTATTAGCTACCCCATCTCCTTCCATGGCTAATTTCAAAACTCTCTTTGTTCCTCTAATCCTTTCCTTCCTTTTCACTTCCCTAGTTTCTGCTACCTTCTACCAAACTATATCTCCTGATCAGTTACATTCTCGTGAGAAGCTCACACACATTCGATTCTACTTTCATGAACTTATTACAAACGAGAAACCCTCCCTCATCATAATCGACCCTCCAAAGGTTATGGCCAACTCTCCCCTTCCATTTGGGTCCATGGTGGTGATCGAGGACCCATTGACCATTGGACCTGATGTTGAGTCGAGAAAGATAGGAAAAGCTCAAGGGTTTTACCTATCTGCAACCCAAAGGCCTGGTTTGGATTTGGAGATAGTGATGGGGATGACCTTG
>Ga0099824_1000759_pt1:0-40000 | contig 41696 bp, 17 predicted proteins | sample SiratrowhiteBW_FD_76837 | JGI IMG/M metagenome (GOLD analysis project Ga0099824, IMG submission 76837) | Root nodule microbial communities of legume samples collected from California, USA - Siratro white BW | ecosystem: Host-associated > Plants > Roots > Nodule | place: USA: California... | reverse complement strand
TTTGGAAAAGCTTATAGAAGATAAAAAAAAAGTGCTTCCAACACTTAAAAAAAAAAATGTTAGAACGGGTACTAAAAGAAATATATGATTAAAGGGTTTGTATACTTTAATTTTATTTTTATTTTTTTCTGTCCTTTAATTTTATTCTTTTATTTTTCATATCATTCTTTGGATTGGTTAAACGATTTGTCTTATTTTCTTCTTTATTTTTTATTTTTTAATAAATTTATGTAATAGAGTTTTATACTTAACTTAAACATTATAAAAAATAAGAAAAAAAACTAAAAAAAGTTTCTTAAGAAATTAAAGTGTACATAGGTTTAGAGATAAACTTCTCAAAATATTAGTACGAAATTTTTTTATAGATTAACTTACATAAATGAAGTTTAATGGGTGAAAATTAATTTTGTTTTATTTTTTTCTTAAAAGTATTTAATGGAATTTATATAAACAATTCCTAAAATTAATGGTAGAAGCTATATAGAACTTAGAAAAATCAAAGCTCTGAAATAATATTAATTAAAAGAAAAGTAAAACTACACATAGTTATATTTATCGAAATTTAAAGCATATTTAACCCTATACGTAAACTGTGATCTTATCATAATAAATTTATTTATAACAATTGGAATATCTTTTAGTCAACTGGATATGTAACGTATTTTCTAAGACATTCTTTTATTCGTTTTTAATGTTTTAGTTTTACCATAATATTACCTGTTAAGGATGCAAACTTACTGGCCATAATTAATGTGACGGGCATTGATTATGGGAAAACATAATTTGACACCCTTCTTTTTCTTAAAAAAATCACTTCATTTTCAATAATGAAATATTAAGTTAAGATATTTAATCAATACATAAGTTAAATTATTTAATGATAATAAAAAGTAATTGTAAGTAATGTAATAGAATTGTCATCCCATCATAATAATAAGGTGAAAAAGCTTATATTGTTCTTTTGGTTGTTTCTGTATTTAACTCACTCTATTTCACCTCTCAAATTAAAAAAACATGCAAACTTTCTCATCTTTTATTGATATTTTTTTTAATTTATATTAAAGATTTTCATTAAATAGGAGTAATAAAGTTATTTTAACCTATAATATATATATATATATATATATATATATATATAAACGCATATATAAAGGGTAGTATATTCTTAATCTTAAAAATATATACCTATAAATATTCATCTTGTCAATAGAAACAAAAACAAACAAGAGCTTGTTTACAGGAGAGACAAGATCTCAAGTAGGTCATCATATATTTAAAAAATATAATTAATTTCTAATCAATCCTCCATCACAACATCATCACTGTCTAGTAATTACAAGACAAATACATAGTTTTTCAAAAAAATTAAGTCAATCAAATAAGAATAATATCCACAAATAAAATGATAGCTGCTTTTTTATTCTCCAACTATACTTTTATGCTATGCATCATAACTCAGCACCACTGCATCCACAAGGCACTGAACTTTTTGCAAAAATAAGAGTTAAATTATGACATCTATAATAATAAATTAAAGACAACAATTTCACCACTCAGGCCCACTCCTCTGACACTTGCTCTCTTAGCCTTTCAACACTTTTGTATATTCCAAAAGTACAATAACCCAATCAAAATAAGAAAAAAAAATTCTTAAATTTAGCTTTTACAACAACTCATATTTTAGCTTGAATAGTAAAGAAAACCTTTACAATAATACCACGTACCCTCTTCTTGAAAGCAATATCATTTCTTATTCCATCTTTAAATCATGTTGAAATGGGAAATTAAAATTGTGATGATTACAAAATAGAGGTGGAGGGTGTTTATTCCCATAGTTTCTTGCAAAAACTAAAAAGTAAAAAACATGAAATTGAGAGAGAAACATGCAGAATAATACAACTACACATATTTAGGTTCTATTTTTGTGAGTCTATTTTAGCCTTAAAAGTTTAGTTTTCATGGTCTAGTTTTAATGATACATTGGAGTCTTAAAAAGAAAAAGATATTTCTAATAATTTAATTTTAATAAATAATATTAAGTTTAACACTCTAATAATTTTATAAATTTTATTATTTAAATAAAAGACAATTTATTTAAAATAGACTAGAAGCAAAATAAGAAATAGAAGACTATTAAAAATGCAATCATCTACACCATCCATGTAATTGTTTTGGGCAAGTAAAGTAAAGTTGACCGCAAACATATCAAATAGAGCAAATAGAGCTAATACACAATGATCTCTTGATAGTCTAAACATACAAAGTTTTTATGATCAAACGAACTTTTGATACACATATTAAAATAATTTTTAGTCAATTAAAACATCCTATCAAGACAAGATTGAAATTATATTGAAAAAGCTTCCCAACTACAATTATAAAATCAAATCATGAAAAAAAACACTTACAAAAGATCTTAATCAACATAACATATCTAAAGAAAACATTTAAGTCATGATCATTATCCAATCTTGAAATTGTTTAAAAGTGATGTTGGATTCGTAAAATATACCACAAATCTAACATTTACATCCTAGGATTAGTTTTTTTAGGATTGCACAAAATATCCAACAAAATCATGTTATCAAACTCAACTTTCTTATTATGTAGTATAGTTTGCTTCATATGGAGGATAAGGAAAACATACAAAATATGTCTAATAGGTTCTAAACTATATATTAAATGAATAACTAGGAAAGCATTATGATAAATATGGTCATAGTGACAATATTTTCCTTAACTTGTCTATAAGAAGAGACCATTAGTTATTTCGTTGTGCACACCAAAGAATTGAACAAACTCTCTTTCAAATAACTCGTTAGAAACTTAAAGTCCAGGAGTTGGAATTATAACAAGATAAATTGTTTAAAATTCAAAAGTTTCTTGTGTTTAAAGCTCAAAAATATAAGAGAAATGTTCACATGAAAACTTTTAAAGTTGAAGAACAATTAGATGATCCCCTCAAAGACAAAGATTCAAATAATAAAAGTAATATATTATTTATCTTGTGAAATATACACACTATATGGAAAAGGACACATAGTTTTAGAAGACAATGATAATTGTTTGTAACAAACTAAACTCAAACATCGATAGAAACATAAACTCAAATGCATCAATTCAAACACAATTACCTACATCAACACAAACTAAAGTGTGCGTCAACATAAACTCAACCTCAACATCAATGCAAACAAACACAAATTCAACAACCACTATTTTTATCCTTTTTTCACAACATAAAAAGGCTTCAACACTCTAAAAGAGTCTAAAAAAAATTTTCAACATTGACTGCTTATCACATAGTGCTTGCAATTCCACAACTTTCTCACTAGGTTAATAATTGTTTAAATGTTTTGTAACTACATTAATTCACAATAATGAAGAAAAGTTCAATTACTTATAACAACTTAAGTAAGGATGACAACTAAACTTACACTCACTAATATTGTCTAAACTCATCTTGATTTTGATAAAAAATTCTTCCATTGATAAGGGATAATGATAGGTAATACCAATTTTTTAAAATTAAGTATGAATGTGATGATAGGTATATACACATATCTACCTAATCCTCATCACCGTATCCGTCACATTTTAAATTACTAGAACAACTTTAATATATTTAAAAACCTACAAACATGTTATTTTTTTTTTTACCATTCTTAATTCTTTATTTCGTTTCATTTTAATAACTTTTATTTTCCTACATATTTTTTCATCTTTCTCTTTTAATAGTTTGACTTATTTAATATGCATCAAATCTCTTCAAATTTTCAATGTATCTTCCTTTTCATCAAAACTTTAATTATTCTTCCTTTTCATCAAAACTTTAATTATTCTTCCTTTTCATCACAACTTTAATTATATATTTTTTTTCTTTGTGTGATTTCAATTAAATGATATATTGCATTCTAGAAAATGTAAACTTTCAATTTTATCGAATTAGATACTTATGGGATCATTTATATTCCCTTTTTATTTTTTTTAATCTTTTTTTTTTGCATGACTATTAATTTTTTGTTATTCTCTTTACACAATTTTTATTCCCTTTCTCAACAATTCAATCCATTTGATTCCTCTACTTTCATTTAAATCTCATACAAATAATAAATATTGTAGTTATTATGAAATAATTTCAATAATATGTAATTATTTAATTTTTTTCTATAATTACTTGACATTTATTCAACTGTTATTCTGTTTTAAGATTTATGTAATTATAATTTATTTATTCTTTAAATTTTGATATTGTAAAAAGAGAATGTATGTCATTTTAATGTTAAATTCTTGATAATTTTTCTCTTTTTACCTCGATTTTGATTTTTGTAAAAAAAATAATTTAATTAATATTTAAGATACTACATATACGAGTATATAACATATGCGTGTTTAATCATTATGAAAGAGAGATGAGAAATGAAATAGAACTTTATACCAACAAGAATAAGAATGAATATAAACAAAGTATAGTCAAACTTATCATCCTGTTGTCTTTCCTAAATATATTATTCGTAAATTCATAATTTCAGAAAAAAAAAAAATTCCCTACACTTACATGCAATTACACTTGAATGCATGTCAAATATAGAGAACGGTGAAAGTTCATATTAGATTTTTTTTTTTAATTTGTGAAAGAAGCAATAACAAAACGCTATTTTTTTTTCTAAATTTATGAGAGATGATCCTTTTAAATAAAATATTGAGAACATGGAAATTAATGGTCAAGTGCATATCAAGATGTCTTCACTTGCATATTACTTTTTCCTAACGTTTTCTTTTACCTTCTGACAAAAAAATCAAAATAAACCATTTTAAAAATTTAGAGAATCATATTGAACATTCTAAAAGTTAAGAGCCAAATACAAAGTTAAATGTGGAAAATATAAACTTAAATGTATTTTCATTATTATATAAATAAAATTTAATATATATCAATTCAATATATTATTTAAATAATTAAATCTAATATTTTTTAGATAAAAAATTATATTTTATTATTCCATTTATAGAAACATTATATTAAAGATTAAATACCTAAATGCATGAGATGTTGTGAAATGTACACAAAGTTCTTATCTTCATAAATAGATTTTGGAAGGATTATTAAAATAAATTAAGAAAATAATTTATAAGTATATCATATCCTAAATTTTATCATGAATAGGTAGATTTTTTTATAGATATGATTTTTTTTATGAAAGCTCTTGTGTTATGAACTACTGTAAAACCAAAACATTTCAGTTAAGTTATAACACCCATTAGTTCACAAATCATTTTTATCTATGAACACATGTTATTCAATGTTGAATTATATTTATATTTTGACTATAAAATTTGATTTTAAATTTGGAGTAATTTAGTCCAATTATATAAATATATAACTCATTAACCTATGCCTTAAATGGGTCTAATTTTACCACACTGAATTTAGCCTATAAAATGAAATTAATATATATTCGACCTTTTATTTGTTTAATGCTCTAGTGCATGAGATGGAATCACTTTTTAAGCAAATTAGTAGTTGGTTTGAATGTAACATGTTGTATTAATTATTAAATTTTCAAACGACTTCATTACGAAACTGCCTGCCAGAACACGGCACACAATATAAAATTATAATGTTTACATTGAAACCCCTTTGGTCAGCTCTTATACAATAAATATTCACACTCAAGTGGTAATACTTAAATATGCTATAACTATAATAATATAACTTATATAAGTAATAGTTAATATATGACTTTTGAAGACGTTATATAAGTTATTATACAAAATAATTACGATTAAATAATAATGTAAAGTATTGTTGTCTAATAAATTTTAGGAACTGAGCAATGAAATGTTTATACACCTTAGGATAAGTAACGTCCTATATCATTGTTATTTTAAAAAAACAATTGTTAAGTTTACTGACACCCTTATATTACACAGGTTAGGTTTCAACTCCTATGGTAATTAGAGAAGTGATGTTTTAACATTTACTAATAAGAAAACAATATATTTATGAACACTTTAATTATTATTTTTATATGAATGCTAATATGCATATATTATTTAAATGAAATGTAGCATATAATGTTGCGGAAATGATGTATGGAGAATGTTTTGGATGTCAATCACATGGAATATTTGGAAACATAGAAATAAAGTTATTTTTAAAAGTAGGAAGTATGACGTGTTACAGGTTTTAGCGGTTACTCAGGTTAATATGTGTGTTTTCATTGTTAACAAACATGGTAACTCAAGAATTTCATTTTCTGATTGGTGTATCGATCCACTAACTTGTTTAAAACTATTAGATTAAATGTTTAGATTGTTTTTATTGCTTGTTGGACATTATTGGTAGGTGCAGCAGATTGTTGTAGCTTGAACGTGTTTATAGTTTCATTCTTCTAGACTGTTTTTTTTTTTTGTTACTTTTGACATAGATGTCTTGATGGTATGTTGGTGCAGAGAGGCTAACTCTGAAGCAAGCAGGATTGTGTTTTTTGCTTAGAAGATGAAGTTGTGTTATAATTAACTATTATGCTTATTTATTTGTTTTGGAGATTTTGTAACACTGGGTTGTATATGTATATGTATTTTGGGCAGTTGAGCTGACTTGTGGTGGTTTTTTTTATGTTTTCTTAGGTTATGAGAGTTGTATAAGAACCTCAGTAAGATTTTTTTATTTTTATATTTTGGTGGAGGTTTTTGTGGAGAGAAGAATTGTTCATCTTTTGTGTGTGTTTGTGTTCGTTTGTGTACACGTAATTTTATATATAGGTTGGGATAACCTTATTATCCTTTATTTATATATTTTTTTGTTGCTGATAAAAAAGGTATTTTTAGTCCAATAATATGATGATTTTTGTTTTTCAATTTTATCTCTCTATTTTGAATATATAATCTCAATTTTATTTCATTTCTATTAAAAGCAAGTAAATATAATTTTTTTCATCAAATTCAGGACGTATTATTTTCATTAATAATTAATTTTCGCTAATTATTTCTCATTCACTATTAATGTCATATTATCGTTGTAAGGTTGTAAGGTTGTTAATATCTATACTAGCGAGTACATTAACTTTTTATGGAAAAATTATATAATTATGATGAGATAAGTTGAGATTAACCTCTTAAAGTATAAATTTATTTCTTAAAAAATTGGATGAAACAAGTTGAGATTAATTAGTGAGACGAAATTGAAAAAATTATATAATAATGAGATAATAATTTTTTCTAGTGTGAAAAATTAAATTTTTGTTATAATTAATGGGGATATTTGTGAAGTTGCATTAACTTAAAACAAATGAACACCCCACAAGCACAAGATTTGGGCTATAAATAGCCCTTCTCTTGAGTTCTTCATTCATCATTCACAATCACATAAAAGAGTAAGCATAACAATTAGGCTTGTTGAGTGAAATGGGTTCCAGGTTTTATGTTGCCCTAGTCCTCTCCCTGAATCTGCTATCACTATCAATGGTGAGGTCTCAAAATGATCCATGCAATCCACTTGATGTGAGAGCATGTCTGAGTGTGTTGGGTTTGGTGCAAGTTACAGTGCCCCCAAACTCCTCCTCCCTCTGCTGCACCGCCCTTCAAGGGCTGGGTGCCAAAGCTACTTTTTGCCTTTGCACTGCATTAAGAGCTAACACCCTTGGCCTCAACATCAACATCCCTGTTGCCATCAACGCCACCATCACTACGTGTGGACTCACCAACCCTGGATCTGATCCCCGCTGCCAGTAAATTCATGGCTCCGTATCCACAATTCCACACCTTGTTGTATCTCTCATTCGTCTTCTGCTTCTTTCTTTCTTCTTTTACGTCTTTGCTTTCTACTCCTTTGACATGCTTCTACTGTTGGACGGAGGGTTACGTGCCCTTCATCACCCTCTTTCGTTCCATGTTTAAAGTTGTGGTTCAAATAATGGAATTGTGTTACTTGTTTTCTTAACTTATTTACTTCGTCCATCCTATATATATATATAGACTTTTCTCACATAATTATCCACGTTACAAGAAAAATATTATTTTATTTAAAGATTAATTTTTAATTGTCAAATAAAATGGTTGTTAATTATTATCAAAATAGTCACCAAATTTGATTTTGATTTTAATTTTGGTTGTTAAATAACTGTATAATAGAAGTAATGATTAAATTTAGTGATAAATTAAATCAAGATAATTAGTATTTAACATTAGCTACCAAGGTTTTAGTAACTTATATCATTAGATTCAAAATTAGTCTCTAACTTAATTTAATTAAATACTAATTTAGACTCTAGAGGTATAAGTCAATAAACATTAGTAGCTAATGTTAGATATCAATTATCTTGATTTAATTGGTCACTAAATTTAATTATTACTTTTATTTTGTAGTTATTTAAAAACTAAAATCTAATTTGATAACTATTTTTGTCACAATTAGAATCATTTTATTTTATAGTTAAAATTTAGTTTCTAAATAATTTTTTTCTTTTAGTGACAGTAATACTTTGTTTTAATCAACAAAAAAAAAATTATATATATAAAGATAATAAAGTTATCCCAATCTATATATAGAAATACTTACGTGAAGAGTAATAGTTGTGTTTTAAATATCTGATGAAATTTGGAATGGGAGAGTAATTTAAAATATTTTATTTGATAAAAAAATAAATAAGTTTGTGGGTTATTCTTTATTTGATTTGCTACTACAAAGTGTTTTCAGTTAGAATGAATTAAAGAAAAAAAATTAAATATTTTATTGAATTTATTGTGACTTATTCTAAACTGGAAATGTAAATAAAGCAATTAAATTATGTTAACAGTGTCTTTATACTCATATTTATAAAATATGTTTTGTTTTATTAGATAAACGTGTGCATCGTATATAATCCTTGAAGTAAAGTTAATACAAAAGAAAAATTGAATACAGTAAAGAAAAAATAGAAATTAAAAGCTACAGAATAGTTTAAGTGAAAGTTAACTGATAAACAATACTATAAAAAGAAACATGAACTCAAGAGTTTACCATATTACAACCATTTGAGAATTTAGATGCAGCATTCAATAATTAACGATTAAAAGAAGAGATTACCAAGAAAGAAAAGAAAGTAAAACCTTGCATAAAGTATTCAAGAAGATCACTCTCTTTTTCATTATCGTGTTTAACTTTTACAAATTTTTTACATAATTTTTTTTTATCTCTAAAATTTTACATTCAACTTTTATATATAGACGTGTTCCGATAGTTTTTTTTATTTTACATCTCTAAAATATTTTTTACATAATACCTCTTCCATTCACCTCACAAGGTTATATGGTACATTTCACGTAATATACAGAACAACATAGAAAGATGATCATAAGGATATAAACCAAAGTTGCTTTCTTTCAGCACCCCATCGATTTTAAAATTTCAAATTTACCAAATGAAATTAAATTACTTACGAAGGTATTCATTGTATTGGTGTTGGCTGGTTGGAGTGTTCGAGGAGCTTTGGGTGGTGTATGGTTGTGTTGTTGCTTGGTGGTGGTTGGATTGAGTTGTTGTGTTGGAAGGTTGCAAATTTTTCTTGTTTGCGAGTTTCAATCTAACTTTAACTTTTGCATTATACAATATAAATTTAAGTTTTGAATTTTGTATTCTTGAATATAAATTTAATTTTTAAATTGTACAATAAAAAATATGAATTTATATTTTAAATTGTAAAAGAACTTAAATAGATATGAGTTACTCACAACTCTCTATAATATACATCACATATATGAAAATCATTGATTTTATTTGTAACATGTAAATTGACGTCTCACCTCTGTTAACAAATATTATACATCCCATAAGATATAATAAATAAGTTCTCAGAATACAGTTCCGATTGGTTAATGTAATATTTTTTATATATCTCTCAAACCTAACTAAGTTTTATATGTATATCGCAACAATGTCTTATCTTTGTCGTGACATTACTTAAGTCCATCCCTAGCAACTCAACAAATATTATTATTGCTATAGTAAAATCCAATCTCACATATGTGCATAAATATTCCGTAATATGAATATAAAGCAATGTCGACACATCATTTATAGTGATCATCATCTCACCAACAAAAAAGTGAAAAATATTAACGTCTTGATGTCACATTTCATAAAAACATATATCAATCTTTGTTTCATAACTAATGTTGCACAAAAACAACAACCTAAAGTTAAGGAGTGCAACCTCAATCTGTTGACTAAGGATTCCAAATTCACCTAACTTTCAACCACGAGAGATCAACTTTACTTTCCCATGATCCTAACACAATATAATATGAGTGTTTGCAAGTATAAATGATCCCAGATTACCAAATATCATAATTAAATGTAGCTTTTATTTTTTTACCTCGTCTTCTCTCCGAACTCATTAATACAAATATGATCATGATGTCATAGGTATCTAACAGTCATCGTTATGAAAAACTTCTTGTCCTAACTATAACTCTAAATATTAATATAATTCATATATTAATAAAAAAGATATAAAATTATTTTAAAAAATGTATTCTGCATTTGTAATCCTAAATAAAAACACAGCGTCAAGAAAGATTTACGAAAACCAACTTCTAAGACGTTGATACGGCGCGGCAGGACAGTGAATGACCAAGGTGGTTCTGGGAACGAGAAAAGGTTCTCACAGTGGGTTTCAAATAATAATTGAAAGAGGAGCATCAAAGGCGCAAGTGCAATTTAGAAGAAGATGAAGTGGTGCTTATTGAAATCGTTGGGGTGCAGGAAGAAATGACCTAAACCAAATAGGAGTGATTTGTAATGACTTAGCTGACATCATTTCTTCTTAATAAAATTACTTCAAGCTAGCATAATTAGTCTATTTGTAAAATAGAAAAGAATCCGCCCATTTGGAGATTGGGGAGAAAAACCGACATAATTCAATCCTAAACAAAGCATATAACATCTTATAAAAAAAAATCCATATAAGTAAAACAAATAAATGTGACTGACTGCTATAAAATAAATGAATTTTAACTTTATTTCTTATAATGTCGTTTTCGTTTCTCTAAAACCTCCTACCAGTGTTTTTAGTCCATACACACATACATATATATATATATATATATATATATATATATATAAATCGAATTTTGATTTTATTGTATGTATCGAATTGAGTTGGACAGGGAGGTAAAGAAATCTGTACCAACCAATTTTTATTGGTTTGGAATTTTAAATCTTTTTACACAATCCAAATTAAACGATTCGTAATTAGTTTATTTTAATAATAAAGGTGGGTCAAATGTTATGTAAATATATAAACATTACTTTAAAAAAGAAAAAAAAACAAAGATGATTTTATCCAGAAGCTCATACATAATCTTATTATTAAAGGATGAGAACAACATATTTTATTATAATTGCCTTACATCAACTAAAATTACAAAAGTTATATTATTGATTTGGTTCACGTTCACTGAATTTGTAAATCACATATAGGATATCCAAATCGTTGAATTTTGTTTGTTTGACTTGTGCTTAATTCAATTAGACTCAAAATATAGCTGTTTTAGGATTGTTTCTTCCTACACCTTCATACTAAATGTGAAATGACTATTTTATCTTTAAAATAAAATTTTTACAACAACAACACTCTTCATCCCATTCACTTATGGATTGTAAAATCCGTAAACATATAGTTTTTATAAAATAGATTATGGATTCTATAGCTCATAACTTTTAACCTTTTTTTTAAATTGTTTTACTTTTTGTATAGTCTGTAAGTCATTTCTCTACTTATGGATTATATAATCTGTAAGACAATTAAAAAAAATTAAGACTAGATTATACAATCCGTAAGTCATTCTTCAACTTATAGATTCTATTATCCGTAAGTCATTTTAGAAAAATTACTACTTACGAATTGCAGAATTCGTAAGATTTAGATTTTTTTAAGATACTTTACGGATTGTATAATTTGTAAGTGAGTATTTACGGATTGTATAATATGTAACCCATTTTATAAAAATTAGTACTTACAGATTTTGGAATCCCCAATGGAGTGCGCATTCTTTTAAATTATAGATTGTATAATCCGTAAGTTACAGGTAATTATAATTACTTACGAAATTTTCAGATACCTCGATGATGACAAATCTTCACCACACCGTCTCTGTCAACCCAAACTTCCCTCCACGACCGCCGCTCCATCACTACCAACGTTCTTCAAGTGCTTTCCATTGCTACAACCTTCAACCTCGACGCATAATTGCAATTTTCAAAAATCTTCACCCCGCTGCTTTCCATTGCTACAACTTCAACCTCTACGCATAATTGCAATTTTCAAAAACCTTCGCCCGGCTTTCATAACCTATTTTTCTTACACTGAGGACAACCATGTCGACAACTATGTCTTTTTTACATGTCTAAAATTAGAATTTTAAAATTTATGAAGGTGCAGTAAGATGTCTAAAATTGGAATTTTAAAATTGGAGGTGCAGTAAGATATTATGGAGGTGCAGGAAAAAGCAGTGCTGCTCTAGATTTACAAGTTTATTGGATAAATCAAACCAATGAGTACTCAACATTTTATTAAACATAACATCACTAAACTTTGCAACAATCACTTTTAGTTCAACAAATAAATAAATAATTACTATTATATAATACTAAAAATAAAAATTATTTTCAATTCTAAATGAAATGATTTTTCCAAGATATGATATTATAATCCTAGAAATAACTCATAAGAATATTATAATAAAAGAACTTTTCATTCAACTTTCCACGTACTCGAAAACATAACATTATAACCTTCTGTATATTCTCACTTCTATATTTCCAGAAATACAAATACATTCCGTGATTCAAACACCTAAGCTATGAAAAACAAATAATCTTTTTTCATTCCTAACTTTTATCACGAGCAATTTTAACTTCATCGTAATTTCATTGCTCACTCTGCTGCTTATTCTTTTTGGGCCAACAAAACAAGAAAAAATACACTTAGATATACCGCATGAACCAAATCTATCCAAAAATTCATAAATTATAAACTTCGAATTTGAAAATGTTCGTACTATAACTTAAAAATCTCAAAAAATCACAATACACCAATTCCCTTTATAAACCACCGCGTCACCAATTCGCTAAGACTAGTTCAGCTATGGTTGGATCACTGGTTTCATAGGAAAACTTACCGGGTTATGTTGGATCATGAAGGTTACAAAACCTTTCGATGCAACAACCAATTTGGACTAGTTATATCACCGATTCCCAATCAGACCGGTCTGAGCCAGATTTGATATAACTGAAGAACAGTGGGGAAAATGCGTCCAAATTGCAGATGTCATTTTGCTTTTATGCTAGTGTCGGAAAATAATTTGTCCTTCATTACCTTTCACTTTCATCTCCTTGCACTAAAAGAACAATAACTGGCAGTGAATATAGCACAAAACCATGTGAAAGATAATGTTGCTCAACCATCATATATTTCTGTCCTATGGAAACCTTGTGATCTTACTTCTCACCACTTTTCTCACCACTTTTCCTTTTGAGTGATCCACTAATAGCGGCCTTAGCTTTTGCCCATTCCTTCAAAGATGCAGCACTTCTCATAAATGAGCACGTTTCACCTATTTCAATATTTTCAGTGGATTTTTCCCTAGGACTTGTTTCAACTTTTTCTTCAACTATTGGAGCAGAAGCAATGTCATTGGCACCGATATGCTGACTCTTTTCTTGTATAGTCTCCCTTGATTTAAAACCAACACTCACAACTTCATTAATAGTATCCTTAGCTACACCATTATGCTTGCAATAGTTGGAAATGGCAGGTTCCACAATGGGGTCCTTGGCCTTTGGCTCTGGGAACGTAATACCAGGCAAAATATGTGAAATGCTAAATGAATTGTTATTCTCACTAACCATTTGTGTCCAGGATTGTTTTTGCAGCCATGAAGCACCTCTGCCTGTCTTATTAGGTGCCACATCATGCTGATTTTCGGTAACATCTTCTATCACTTGTTTATTGGTAGGTCGAGCTTCAACAAGCTCTTTTATCACTTGTGTATTGGTAGGTTGAGCTTCAGCATGCTCTTTTATCACTTGTGTATGGGTAGGTTGAGCTTCAGCATGCTCTTTTATCACTTGTGTATTGGTAGGTTTGCTCCATAATTCTCCGTCCCTTTCCATGTTTTCAGTTTTGTTGTTTGTAGATACAGGTGCACACAGGTCATCAGATCTTTGTAGATTCTTATTAGAGTCCAACTTTGGCAAAATGAGAGAAGCACTGAAAGAAGTATTGCCTCCACCACCAAGAAGTTCTTTCCAAGAAGACTTTTGAGACCATGAAACTTTAGTCGATTCCTCAAAACCATCTTCTGGCTTAGTAGGCTGTGCACCAGATCCCACCTTATTCGGAAGAGTCTGCATATTACCCTTGCCTCCAGGGGTTGTTGATACTTCTGCATTACTTTCCATTTCCAATTTGGGAATTAATTTCCTCTTCTTGTTCTTGTTGGGATTGCTATTATTCCTTTTCTCCACTTGAGGCGTAGTCTTGTTGGGTTCTTCCTTAGCAATTTTTGTTTTATTCAACCATGATTCCTGAAGATTAAAAACAATAATTACATGGAATAGAATACCTTTTTATTTGCTAAAAGGAAACTGACATTACCGCTTAGGCCCTAATTTATTATACCCTCCACCTCCTCCTCCCCCAAAAATAAAAGAAAAAATACCTTATTTTCCAGGATTCTTTCAAGTTCCTGGTTCCCTGTTAAAGCTGTTTTATTTCTCTTCGTCTCCATGTTAATAATGAGATCGTCTTCATCTGTTGCACTATCTTCACAGTCATCAGATTGTAAAGCATCAGGTGATTTGTAAGAACCCTTCTCCTTTCCAAGGTTCTCAGCACTGGAAACCTTTTCTTTTTGAAGTAGCTTGTTCATAACAGCATTCATTATGCTAATCTCTTCATCATTCATTCCACCACTTTCGGCTGCCCCATCAATATTTAGCTTCGCTCTTTCAGTGACAAAAGGACTACAATGCTCCTCACAATCACAAAAATGCACAGGGAGTGGAGGAACTTTAATATTCTTAAAACTGTATTTGTGCTTGCCAGTTCCACTGAATGGTATGGTTTTCACCTGCACAGGTATATATGTAGCATGTAAAAGCCAAGTCATATCAGTTAGCGCTAATATCTTCAGACATAATTAAACACAATGCAAATGCAAGGATACATTTGACATAAATAAATGACTATGTATTTATGCATAAAAAGTAAATAAACTAATTTTAAAATAAAAACCATTGCTCTGAAAATGCGTTGTACAACTTATAAGACACTTATTCTAACAGCTGTCTATAAAAGCTGAACTAATTAATAATAGACTATAAGGCCTACTCTAAACCGACAAGGCCTAACTAACAGTGCAACATCCCAACAGGCCTATCTTGATTTTCTACACATACTTAAATATTTTTTTTTTTTTTTGAACAGCCAAACACATACTTAAATATTAACTCAATGAAAGTTTTTTCCTTCAGTTTAACGTAAGAAGAAAACTTAGATGCAATGCAAATTCCTTTGGTGTTGTTTTCTCTGATCACAGTTTTATCCCAATCACCTACATAATAAAGTTCACATTGAAAGTTAGTTAACACCCCTAACCAGGTGAAAATTCATCTCTGACTAGAGAACAACACCAAAAACATCCAAGGAAAGTGCAACTAAGTTTTTCCACCTTACCACAAAACACAAGAAACCCAAAACAATAATTTCAAGCATTCAGTTCACAGATCCCAAACATAACCCATCTAACTCCTACCCAATCCTATTGCCTACTCATCACCCTTACCTTCAACTCAACCAAACCCAACTATCACAAGATTAACCCTTACATTGAAACGCATATTCTAAAAAAAACACCTAATCAAGTGACCTTTCTCAATCTGGGAAAGAAAATATTGAGATGTTTGGTATTTGATTTGGAAGAGTGTGTGGTGGTTTCCTTAGGAGAACCAGGGGTTGGTTGAGTAGCATCATCAACAGCCTCATGCTCCCATTCTCTCTTCAGCCGTGCGAGATAGTCTTCTTTGGCCTTCTCCAGTCTCAGCCTTCCACCCTTCCACAGACACCCATTATACTGCCATGTCAATCGAGAGTTAAAATCAGTCACTGAAAACAAAACAAGACAAAAAAAGTGTTCGCAGCTGTATGAACAAGTTTTTCGTAAGTAATTCTAGAAAAGAAAAGTTAAAGAGAATTAAAAATTTTCAATAAGTTAAATCTATCTTATTCATAAGTATAACTAAGTATTATATGTAACTCGAATTTCAGCCTATGCAGAACTCTTTCTTCTTAATTTTGTTTCCCTAAAAGTTGATAAGAAAATGTTCGAATAAACATGTCCTTAAACCATTAGGTGAAGTTGGCTACATGAATCACCCAATGCCATTGATAATTATTGGAAATAAAAAAAAAAAACCATTGATTCTTGCCTTGCTGAAGAGCTTGGAAAGGGATTTAGGATTGGAGTGAAAATCGATGTAGGCAAAGCTGCGACCTTTAGTTCGGATGGTTTGAACGGCTTCAACGGTCCCCAGAGAGGAGAATAAGCTTCGAAGGTCTTCGGCGCTGACGGCTTCCGCCAATCCTCCGACAAATATTCTGACTGCGTTTTCCGTCTCTTCCGCTTCCTCCGCCATGGCCACTACTTGCTCCCAAAAACAATGAGAATAATAGGGTTCTTCTCAGTTTTCACTTGGCACCGGAGAAGCCACTTTTACGACACCGTTTTGACTTTGAACGGAAAGACTTTTCGCAATGAAAAAAAAAGTTGAAATGATAGAAATAAGGTTAGATCAATAAATTGAATAAATAAAATGGATTCGAAGGTATTGAATTTAAAAGAAATAGGAAAGAAACTGAAAAAAATATGTAAGATAATAATTTATAGCTGAAATAAGTTATTAAAAACTATTTTGGTAAATGTTTTATAGTTTTATTTTATTTTTAATTATATTTAAAAAAGCCTATTCAAATACTAAAATATACATATTTCAAGATTATAATCCGTCATTTATTATTCATGTTACATTTTTCAATTATTCAATATATTAAAATTCACATGTAAGTAACATAATTTTCTTTTAAAAATATATATAGTTGCGTTTAATAATTAATTTTGTATAACTGGTTATTGACTTAAAAGTTAGGATAATTAATTTCATTGGAAAAAATAATGGATTTTGTACAAGCAATAAAGTGCCTTATGTGGAAAAGAGAAAATTATTAGAAAATATAAATAATAAATTTTTGTTTGTACATCTTTTTAAGCAAAAGATTTACTCAAGTAAATAAGGATATAAACAAAATATCATAATAATGAGTAACTCATCCTCCACATCTCTTCTTTTATAAATTACTTTTGATTGTTCATAATATTAAGTATTTAATATTAAGTATTGATGGTTGTGGTGTTTTCTGTGTTCTTGGGAGAAACCTTAAGGTGTTTATCACTAGTCAGCAACAATGTATTAAATCCCCAATTAGAACCCTATTTACATGGAAAACAATCAAGAAACCTCATTCAAACCATGCATTCTATCATTATCAACCACAATCCTTCAATTTACTAAAACCCTAATGGAACCCTAACCTGTAGAAGACGAATTATTTTTTACGTTACAAAAAAATAAATTATTATAATAATTAACAAAATGAAAAAAAAAATAGTTACTAAAATTTGAAATTATGAAAACATGTGGCGGTTATAAAAATAAATTTTTATTATTTTTTTATAATGTTATAGTTACACACTTGTAATTTAATTGTCAAGGAAACAAGTTTCTAAAAGTTATATTGAAATTATAAAAAATGTTATATACAAAAAAATTATAGAATGAATATTCTTTTATTAACTTTTATAGTATTTTCATTAATCAATAGAAACACTTACAATTTTTCATCAAAGTGACTCCTTATTATGGATAATCTCTTTCAAACAGTTAAATCAAGTGCTTACAAAGGAAGAAAAGGATAAAAACATACATGTACACAACAAATCAATTTTAAAAGGTGTGCACATTATTAATCATAAAGAATGGATTATTAAAATTTATATTGAAGTTATGAAAAATCTTTATACATTAAAATCCGGTTATAAAAAAAAATCTTATAATATTATAATTATACAATAGAATAACTCGGTAATTTTCCATTAAGACCAAAAAAATAAATGCACATTATTAATTTATTGTTATAAATAGATACTAGTTTATACCCTCTATTATACTTAATTTTTCTTTTCTTTTCTTTCCATTTGCTACATCATAACAGCCCCCAGTAAAAATTTCAGAATATGGTGCCTTGAAGGATATATAAAAGAGTTTAATTTTGATAACATCAACAATGACTCAACACAATTTTGTGTCAGTTTACAAACTGACAAGAAAATAATATACAATATATGTGATGCAATGTCCCTGCACTCTACCCAAGTGGCTTGACTGGGGTATTGATAACTTCAATAGCATGGGATGAAGCACTTGAAAATTCCATGAGTAGCTGGAAGAGAGGGGGAAGTGTAGTTTGTAGCTGATTTAGGGTCATGGCCCTGCTATACTGAACTGCATCCAAATAATTTGCTCTCTCATTCTCCACTTGCTTCTTAATGTCTTCTGTTTCAGTTTTCTTAACATGTATTGGATGTCTGGGGCTTGTATCAGCCATATCTCCATCTATTTTTTGCTGCATCTCAGCCAAGGTGTTCACACATTTTTGGAATCTCCTTTCAAGTTTCTGTAACCTTTTCAGAATGTTGTTTTCCTCGCTCTGCTGAGAAATTATGGCACGGATGCATGACAAAAGGCTTTTTATTGCATCAGAGGTAGCCTACAACCACCCAAAATGTCAATAAATTTGTAAGTCTTACTATTTATAAGAAAATCAACTCATGAAATTCTTTAAGACTTTTGGTAACATGGAGGAAAGAAAGTTTTTATTCAAACAAGTCATTTAATCTTTCAGACCAACTTTTGAACAGTCATAATACAAGAAAGCAATTAATTCAACATTAACATTAGACAAGAGTCGAACCACATAAGAAAATGATACTACCTTTAACCCAAAATCTCAAGACACTGGATTTGTAGGTCTTTTTTTCATATATATATATATATATATATATATATATATATATATTGCTCAACTTTCTCATTTTCATGCAACGTGGAATTTCGACTCATACTTAATACTTAAAACTAGAAGTAGCATTGCGGACAAAACAAACCAGTTTTAATAGTTTGAATTTTGAAAAGTAAAGATCTTTCAGTTTTGAGAGAAAGAATAGGAAAACAGTTATGACAACAGATTTTCTATTTTTCCTGTCAAGAATAAACAAAGATTGACATCAAATTTTGACCAAAAGTACCTTTTCTGGTAACTCGTTAAGCCCATGCTCCCACTGTTCACAAATGGTAACAACAGAAGAATGATTGCTACTTTCTTGACCATCCCTGAGGCTGTCTGTAAGCTTAACCCATTCATAGAGGATCCTCACATACTCCCGTTGAGATTTTACAAGTTTGCAAAAGCTGCTATACCAATAAGAGGCCTCAGTCTGAAATTGAATTGTAGCCTGGTGATGATATTCAGAATTTAGTATCGTGTTATGATTATCACTGAGGTTACTCAACTGCTGGGAGATGAGTGTTTGGGCTTCGTGGGACTCATGCATTGTTCTCCACATTTGTGCCAACCTACAAAACAACCAAAAGGTCGTCATTAAGTTAGATTGATATTAACACATCATTACGTTAGAACTTGTCTAATGCATTGATTCAGATAAAATATACCCTGCAGTTAATGCAACCAGCTGGGGTAAAAGCTCCTCATCTATCATTTCCAAAATTGATGAGGTTGTTTCATTGATGCACTGCCGTAAGCTAATTAAATCAGACTCCAACTTCTCAACACATGATCGAGTTTTGTCAATTTTCACCAAGTCAAGGTTCTCATCCTCTTGTTTACGCAACAATGATGACTTCCTATCGAATTCCAAGGCAACAATGCCCTCTTCCTACATTATATCACATTTGAACAGTGAGACAAGGACAATCATGCAAAAAAGATTTTAAATCCAAAAGCAAAGATCTGCATTCAGATGAAAAATAAAGATAATGATCCAGATAAATTTGAAACCTATTTTATAATTTGGTGCTATAGCAGTTTAACTATATGAAACAAAGGCAAACACTATTGTTTCATTTGTAGGGGTTTATATTCTTCCTTTTGATAGATGCCAGTATGACTAATTCTAACTAAAAAGACTGACTTTAATTGATTCCCTCATCCCAACGGATTGAATGATCCTGCTATGCCTTTATTGGATGCCCCTGATCCCATAGTTACCGCATAATAAATGTTAGAAATAGTAAACCCAACAACTGATCTCTAACAATAATTCAACCCACAAGAAATTACATTATCAATCATCAGATTGAAATAACATTCAAACAACTCTATTATAGTATTCCTTCATTTCTCTTGTACTATATTACGTTAGGATAAATAATTAGAACATATTTACTCCTTCAGTTTGGCTCTGTTCTAGAAAACTAATTATTAGCATTAATGTACAAGATGAACATATCTACTGTACGGTGATTCATGTAATGTTCCGTTCAGGGGAGAGAACTTATAGAATGAAACAGCTTCTTATTCAGTAGAACATGCAGTGCATAGGTTCTTCATATATATTACAGGACTCTTGTTAGACTCCGTAGAGACTATTTCTCATGATTGTTTGACAATAAAACCCACCATGAACATCGAATGCATCTAAACAGGAGAAGCATGAACATACTATTTCTATTTCCTAAGTACATTAAATATCATTATCCAACCACACCCTTTCAAGCCTCAAGCCTTTCACATATTAATACTCATTTTGTATATTTATTTTAAATAAAAAAGAACTATAAGAAAGAGAATCATGGAGGTAAAAAGGCATCAAAGGAGGTATGTGTTATAGTATAGGTCTCACTACATGGTAATTGTCTAACATCATCTAAAATTTAGTAGGGGAGAATGTAGAGAGAATAAGAAGATTAGAGAATGAAACAGCTTCTAATTCAGTAGAAACTGTAATGCATACGCTTTGTATATCAACCATATATAGGACTCTCTTGATAATTTTTTTTTTATATCCTACTCATTTCGTTGAAAATATCAGTATCCAAGATATGTAGAGGAATAAACTAAAACCTTCCACATTTTAGAGTGAAACATCTTAGTAAGTGAGTTTATTCCTAACTAAATCTCACATAACCAACTTGTAAGCTAAGGACTGCACCCCACTTATATATTATAATTTAGCTTAATTTCTTGGTGATGTAAGATTTCCAAAATACCCCTTTACACCTAGGAATGAACATCATGAACATAGGATTAGATATTTATAAATTGTCTAAAAGGAACCCGTCTCCAATACACCCCCTCACACTGACGAATGAACATCCTGAGCGTGGGACTAGATATATAGTGGTCTAACAGTAGTAGCTCGATAATGGTGACATAATACCAAATAACATAGGAAATGCAAATGGAAGGGCATAGAAAATAACATAGGAGGATATTTCAATGGCTACTAGAATGAAACGTTTAAATTTATTCAATAGGATTAATTTCCCTACATCCTCATGATGTATTAGGATTGGTTACTATTTTCAAAAAATATAAGGTGGTGACACACATGAAAATTAGTTACTAGTAAAGCACCAATACGAAAAACAATTCCACTAGCTAGTGGGAGTGAATTACTATATTCCTTATTCAATACCTTCCTGGATAAAAAAAAAGACTATTCAAAACCTTTCACTTATTTTTCTATCTTGTCACACTTTTCATTTTCAAAATAGAGACGGTGCCCTTCATATATATGCCCTGAAGTTCTGTTCCTGATCTTTCAATAGATATTTGCATTGAACGGCTGTATGTTCCTTTATACAGCCCCAAAATAAAAGGATGACACTAAATTGACAACTTTCTAATTTCCTGTCTATTAAGTCAGATAGCTAGATTTATTAGCTAACCTTTACTGCCTTGAACAGTTTCTTCTCTGCCACATATAATCTTTTAAGTGTGGCACAATGAGCTCCAGGCTTGCATGGTTCACTATGACCAGAAAATTCAGCACAATCTTTGGTGGATGGCAGTGATTTTGAATGCCTACTCCATGACAGTACACTGAAGACCTTTGCAGAATTGCCTCTCTTCCCTTCAAATAACATAGCCACAGTAAAAACATGTCAGCACCAAAACCGCATAGGAAATGAATGATGTCTAAAACAATTGTGAAGTATAATACACCTTCCATACAACATGGTATATCACAAAACCCGAATGTGATTAAGTTTGATAGTTATTAGATGGATGAAATTCAGATAAGACAATATATTATAATCAAGAAGAAAGGTTACTACAATCATATTTCATAAAACATAATCACAACACATAGTATATCATTATAGAACTTCCACCATCCCAAAAGAACACAGTATGAAGCCTTACTATCATGACCCCCAGAATTCTGTCGCAGAAGAGTATCTCCTCCACTGATATCAATAAGAACAGCAATTTCCTTTACACATCCAGATGCTTTCAGGAATTGGTCATCCAACTCTTTACCTATAGCCTCCAATGTTTTCCCACTTCTACGAACTGTCACAGCCATAGCTGTAGCATCTTTTCTATACAAACTTATTGCAGAGGAATTTTCATCAACTGGTTCTATCAACTGCTGCTTTCCCCTACGCAATTTTTCAGCAATTAAAGCAGCTTCTGCTTCTTCATCCTCAAATTCTGTTTTGGTTTCTTCCCAATTATCCTCCTCCATTGATTCCACTATTTCGTTTCTATCAGAACTTCGATACAGCAGTAATGAACTCAAACTTGGATCAATTTGCAGAGGAGGAACATTGGTGTCATCTGTCTCTAGTATCTCATCTTCATGCACCATAGTCTTGTCAGCAAGAAAAGGAGGCCTCGGTGGTGGTAGCAGAGGGGATGCAAGCAGATGGGAAGGTGGAGAGGCTGGCTCAGCTATTCCATTAGAGGCAGTTTCAAACTCAATTGTATCAGACTCGGTGAATTGCCTCAGGGTGGCACCAGTGTTCCTCAGTGCTTTCAAATAAGCCAATAAGGAATCAGAATACTCCCCTCTAATTTTCACCAACTGCTTAATTAACCTCTTCCTTTCCTTGCACCTACCTACCTTCTCATCCTCATCAATACTTGAAAATACACAGCCCATTTTGGAATATACAAATCTCACAAGTCACAAGGGTATCCAAAAAAATCTCTTAATCAAATTTCTATAGTTTTTCTTTTCAAAATAACTATATAACAAACATTGTATTGCCAAAAACTCAGATGGTATGCTTCATCACTAGATTCCACTGTCCAATAGTCTTCACAACATTTTCAGTATTTCAATATCCAAAACTTGTCACCTACAACACAAAAAACAAACAAATATAATTATTAGACCGCAAGGAAGACATAAAAGTTAAACACAGCGCACAAAAAACACCCAATTAGAAATATTTCACAGTTCTCAACCATAGCCACAAAATAAACACACCCAACATACTTAACTCCCCCGCTTCATTATTTTTTTCCAACGAATTTCTCGCATGATTGTCAAAACCCCAACATCTAACCCAGAATCCATAGAACGTTCGATACTCACTCCAGAGAGTATTGCAAGAAAAGCAGAATGTAAACAGTTGCCATGACCAACCCAATAGGGGGAAAATAACAAAAGGAGAAAGCTTCAAACACTAAAAAACAGATAATCCAAGTTATTAGCAAGGGACATTAAAATGTCGGAGAAAATGTTGAAAATAGAAATAAAAAACAATTTTTCTGACACAGAAGCTGTCTGCAACAGAGGGGACTCCAAGAAGACGCAAACAGAAACGCATAACAAATTGCAATTGCAACTCACCACACAGGCATTTGGGTATGGCAAAATTGAAGACATAAAGGTGAATCTTCTTCTGGGTTTAAAAAACCGTTCAAAAGAAACACACTTTGTTCCTTCTTTTACAGAACAGAGAAAGAGAGAGAGCTCGAAACCCGAGAGAATCCAAAGAAAAGAAGAAGAGCGGCACAAAGACCGCTGCAGAGAGAGAAGGAAGAAGAAGAAGAAAAATAGTAGGTACTACTACCTATCAGAAGCAGAGCACGTGGGTGAAGTTTTGTGTTGGTGGTGGTGCATAGAAGAAGAAGATAACGTTGAAGGGTGTGTGAAAAGATGAAGACAGTGAGAAAACTCTTGAAAAGCTTTGCATTGCCAAGAAATAGAAAGAATGGAATAGGTGGTAGCTATGAGAGAGAGAAAGAGAACACTTTTCTCAAAAGCTTTATTGAACTTCACAGCAGACATATATACCTGTTAGCATGGGACACTGATCTGGTTTTGTTTTTCACACTAACAACAATTAATTGTTAATGATGAAGTCTGAAACTATGGACAAAGAAACATGAAAAATTATGGTTGGGTTTCTTTAAGAATGTTGGAAGAGATCTATTATTTTTCAATTATAATTGGGGTATATATTTGTAGTACACAATGTAAAATAAAAATAAAATCTATTTTCAATAAGTTAAATATAATTGTGTATAAAATAGTTGTGTAGTGATTTAACATTGGACTTGGGAAATTTAGTTTCAATTTTGTTAACTTCTGATAAATTAATTACTTTTTAAATCAATCAAATTTAGAGGATGAATTTGTATTTTACAATCATTTATAATAATTATGTTTTTTTATATTTTACGATTTTGACAAGGGTGGTGATTTTAAACATTGTTAACCTTTACAATAATAAATAATGGAGATAGGTTCAATTTTGGTATATATACAAATGATATACTTTTATAGTTATTTTTAATGTCTTAATTGATGATTTTATTTTAAAAAATAAAATATTTTTTATTTGATAAAATATATAACTTTACTGATTATATAATTTATCCACCTAAAATAATTACTACATACAATTTATTTAAATTAATTTTTATAAAGTCATTCATTTTTAAACTAGTATTGTTTTAATGTAGTAAAATTCTGCTATTTCAAATATATAATTATTAGCAGCTAGTTAACTAAATCTCGTCACCACGTAATTAATTCGATCGAGTTATTTAAAACGGCTTAAATTTACTTTTGTTTACAGTTTCGTGAATATAAAACTTTAGTTCTATATAATTTTAATTATATTTTGATTTTTCAAATTTTTAAAATTAAAAAAAATAATTTATTGTTTATATCATCTAATTAGTAATAGAAAATTGTTACATGTATATAAATTACAACAATCGTATAACAATAATAATAAACTTTAATATTTCTTATTCTGAAATATATTAATATTTTCCATTAACAATCATGTAAGCGATATATTAACATTAGACAAAAATGATTTAATTTAAAAATCTTCAAAAATAAAGATTACAATTAAAATTATCAAAAGTTAATTTAAGCTTTATTTAAATTAGTTGCTGATGGAATAAAAATGTTAGTAAATTCACAATCTTACAAGATAAAATCTGCTGGCAAATTTATTAACTAATTTAAGTAAAAATATATATATTCAAAAACAAAAAGCAAAATAAATAAACTTATCTTACGAACTTACGATTTCAATTTTTCATTATGATACAAAACATTTTACAGTATCAATTAAATTAGTAGTAAATTACATGATTATAGTAAACAATTTGCATAAATGATGAATCAAAATTGAAATCATAAATCAGTAAGAAGAGTCTTTCATTTTGTTTTGTTGTTTGATAAGTGGAATGCTGAGGCAGCAACAAGTGGTGATTTCTTAGAGTTTAAGATACATCTAATGTGTATGATTAGTGCAATTACCTTTTTTCCTACCCTTTTTGAGTCACCACTAAAAGTATTACTTTATGAGCTAATATTATTATTATTGTGCTTTGCATTGGCCAACCATGTTTGAAACAATCATGTAATACACCAATGTTGGTTCTTATAATAACAATAATGTAATATTTTTGTGTATGCTTATTCATGTTACTTATTAGCTAAGGGAGTGCATGTGCTTTTTTAGTAATTTCTGCATGAAATGTATCTTCATTGCCATGCTGGAGAGGGCCCTTATTTTTTTAACTTTCTGCCATATTTTTCTTCCAATTTTTCTTTGTCAATTTTTCAGTTAAATGCATGGGATGATGTCCCACAATCCCATGTATCTATCTTGTTAGTTTTTTTCCAAAAGGTATCAAAAAGAAAAAGGGACACATGAGTCTAAGTCAAATGGGGTTTGAGTTTAGCTCTTCAAAAAAAAAGTTTTGATAGTTAGGGTTTTTGTCTAGAATGATGTACTCAATCAATATATTACTTTATAAAACAAATAAAAATCTTCATAAAAAATTTGGAGAAGCAAATAAAGGTAAGTTTTTGAATTTATTTAAGAAAAGTAATTTTACATAAATCAAGTATTATAATAAAAATAAAATGCTTATAAAAATTTTCTTTTATACATAGTTATAAATGAGATAGTAGTCAATTAAGTCCGGTAAACCACATTTTAAGAACCTTTTTTGAGAATTAAAAGTATTATGTTACATATGATGGTTAATTACTTCTTAATTAAATTAAACAAAAGTTTGAAATATTGGTAATCCATATTCATTAAGAAAATGATCAAATAAAAGATTATATTTGATTTTATTTAGTGTACACAATTTATTTTCTTGGTTTATATATTTGTTTTCCAATAATATTATAAACAAATAATTGTTGAATCCTTTTTAATGACTGCTTAGTTGCTATATCTTTTAATTATTTGAAGAGATAATTGTTAAATCCTCTGTGATTTTGAAAATTATTTGCGACTTGTCGATCCAGTTAATGCCATAAAACTTATCAAGGGCTTTACTAGACTTCTATTAATATCAAATTTATTTTCTTAAAAAAAAAATAACTTAATTTTGCTACCTACAATTTGAAGTAAATATATTTTTTATTTTCCAAATTTCAAAAAGTTCTTTTTAGTTGTTTTAAATTTTAAAAATATAATTTTAGTCCTTGAATACTAAATTTAAAAACTAAAATAATTTTTAGTCTTTAAAATTTAATATTTATAAAAAAATTAAGAGGCTAAATAATTTTTTTAATTTAGAAAACTAAAATTAGATTAATTTTATACTTGAGAAACTAAAAATATAATTAAACTGAAAACAATTATCAAGCCTACCTAATTTTCTATACCAGATTCTTTTATAAAATAATGTTAGAATTAATGCAAGGAAGAGTAAGTGAAAAAACCACTCATTCTTTTTAATTTCAACCAATCAGTCAAACTATTATTCTTCCATGACTGCCAACCAAACAAATGCATCCAATAAAATATGTTCTTCATTCATTGCATAGAGAAATAGTTTGCATAGTTTATAATCAATAGACTAGTTTTATTAGATGTGAAACCCAGACAAATATTTTTAATAAAAATTATAATATAATACAAAATTTTAACATTGTACTTAATCACATATGAAATTATAATTTGAAGGACAAAATGACATAAACATCATCAACATGTTAAACATGATGAGTAAAAATAATAAATGGGTTAAAGAACTTAACCAATTTCATTCGAAAGAAATTGTTTAAATAAATTTATACAATAAATTTAAATCCATAGACGGAGTGTTTTTGGTTTTAGTGTGAAAAAATATCATAACTTGTATATTTACACCTGTTGTTCAATATTTTTCAAAAAAATAGAATATATTTATTATGATTTTTTTTATAGAAATGTAAGCAACTCATGCAAATACATCAGGTGTATTTCATCATACACTTATTTCGAACATCTCATATTTAACTAAAAAAAATAAGAATTTAAATTCAGATAAAAGATAATAATTTCATATATACCCAAAACAATTAATCATAAATTCAGCTTTACTGCATGAAAGTATACAAATAAATAAGTTTGATAATCTTAAAATAAATTTAAAAACTATCATGTATGTGTGGAGGCATACCATTTTCATTAATAGTGGAGTCTTACACAAACACTTGTAATAAACGAATGACTTTATATTTATGTAACTAATGTAGAATGTGATACCTAATTGTTTTTAATTAATTAATGATGACAGTAGTATATGTGGGAAAACCAATTGTACTGTTTCTTTCTCTTTTAAATTTTTATCAATATAATTCTTTTTTCACCTTCGAAACTGGCACGTTTTGGTTTCTCCAACCATTAGCCTGAACCATCAAGAGTTGATGTTCCTATAAGTTGCTTCACACTGTCTCTTTTTTTGTGGCTTTTTTCAATATTTGTATATTTTTATAATTTATATTAATTTAAAGTTAAACTTTTAATTAATATTATAGTTTAAAATTTAATTAAAATTAAAATTTATACTAAACTTTAGGTTTAATATTTAATTGTTATTGAATCGATACTATAAATGAGATCAAAATTTTATTATTAGACCATTTAGTATAAAACAATTAGAAAGTGTAAAATTTTCATATTAATTATTTACTGGGTTTAGTGATATTATTTGGTTTTATTAAAAGTTTAAATATCTTTATTTAAATTTGAACTCAAAATATATGTATACTTTTATTAATATTTTTTTTCTAGCTTGATAGTTCGTAAATGTTGAATGTATTTGTGTTGGGTTTGGGAGTATTCAACCTTGATGAATTGTAATGTTTTATTTCATAATACTTTATTTTAAATATTGATTTGTGAAATTTTGAGTTGTCCTATGACTTTTATTGTATTAAATGAATCTTAGTTCCAATTTTACATTTGATATAAAGATTGATTACTAAGTCCAACTTCATTATCTTTAAAAGCAAAAGGAAATAACAATTACAATCATCATAAGAATACTTTACCTAAATGATTAGAAGTATTTATTGAATATCACTAACCCTGAAAAAAAAACATATATATATATGTGTGTGTGTGTATGTATATATTAAATACATTAGTGAGGTTAATTGTTAAATATTGTATTAATCTCTTGAATAATTTTTATTTCACTTTTTGCGTTAAATTCTCTTAAATAATTTTTATTAACATGAGCATAGTTTTATGGATATTTTTAATGTTGTGGTTTGTTATTGTTGATTGTTATAGGTTGAATACTTTAATATTAGGCCTGAAGATGTTAGACCCTTCTGAACACTTAACAATACATACTTTATATTGTACCCAGTGAATCTTAATTTGTTTGTTTGGGATTTAATATAAAGATTTAATAACTTAATTTTAATTTTTGTTAAGAATTAAGTATGTTTGTAATTATTGTGGTAAATTTGGACACTCTAATGTCAAATATAAATATAAAAGCTTCTCACTAAGATTAGCATGAAAGGACCAAAGAGAATTTGGATACCAAATTAACTTGTAAATTTTGTTGTATATGTGTTTTATGAAAAGAGGTAAGGGACTAAGCTATTTTGTGGATAATGGATACTCATGACACATAACAAACATAAAGTTTACATTTTTAAACCTAAAGCAACATGATAAAGGCAAAATAGCCTTAAGAGGCATCGAAACAATATTTGGAACTGGTACTATAGGTGTATCTTCCCTTGTCTCTATTAAAAATGTGTTAAAGGACTAAAGTATAACTTATTAAGTATAAATTAATTATGAACAAAGATCATAGTATAGTGTGTACATATAATAAATATGACATCTTTTTTATTAGATGACATAACAATCTTTAGGAAATTGATATACTATTTTAGTAAACATAAAGTTACTTACTTATTTTTCAAAGGAGATGAAAGATGATTATGACACAAAAACCCTATACATTTAAATTTTAAATATATTTTGAAACTTTCAAAGAACAGTCTTGATAAAATAATACTTGACCTTTCAAAAAAAACTATTGTTTTTGTGAAGCATGTCAAAAGGAATAATAAAAAAAGAATTTAATAAAAAATTATATTTATACTATTATTTATAATCTTTGCACATGAATCTATTTGGACATATAAGAACTCTTAATTTGCAAGAAATTGAAAATGGTGTAGTCATTTTAGATGACTTTTTAAGATTTACACGAGTTTTTCTTTTCTTTTTTATCTCACAAAAGTGAATCTCATAAAGTATTTGAGATATTTTTAGAAAAAGTACAGACAAAAAAGGATTTATGTATTTTTAATATCAAAAGTGACCATAACATAGAGAAATAAAAAGTTTAAAACGTGTGAATCTAACAATATACACCATAAAATTTCTTTAGTAAAACTTTCTCAGTAAAATAAAACTGTCAAGATAAATTAAACAACTCTATTCTCAAAGAAAAACTTCTATCATTTTATGAGAACTTTTGTGTCAAAATACTCAAATATTATGTCCATAACAAAGTGTTTATAAGACCTTTAATAAATAAGATTTCCTATAAATTGTGAAAAGATAGAAATTCCAACCCAATTTATTTTTATGTGTTTGATTGCTCATATTATATCTCAAAACCAACCATCAAATTAACAAATTTAAATCTACGATTGATAAATGTATATTTTTAACTTATTTTTACAAATAAAGGGTTTATAAATTTTGAAGTTTTATAAGAAATAATAAATGTTAAATTTGATGAATTTGAATATAGACTAATAAGAGATTATGAAATCTAAACTATCCCTCTAGAAATTTACACATTAAATCAACATACAGTGATATAGCATTAAATGAACTTCCCTACTTTGATAGTTTTAAAACATCGATACTTAATTAAAAGAAATTCCGAAACATATAAAAACCATATTACAAGTTCTGCAATATCTTTTTACGCAACTGATTCCTGTACTCCTTTGAACCAGCATCCCCACAATTTTTTTTTTAAATGATTATTTTATTCATTTTTAAAGTGATTTTTGGATTATTTATCCTAGAAACTTTTAAAATATATATTTTTGGAATTTATGAAACACATTCCGAAACATATTTTTTAAAACATTAAAAAATGAATAAAATAAAACTTTTAGAATAAAAATTTCATAATGCATAAAATAAATTTCAGAATAAATTTTCTAGAACAAGATTTTTAAAATAAAATTTTCAGTAGAAATGCATTTTATGGAAATGTGTTTCAGAAAAAACTTTTCAAAATACATAAAATATGTCTCAGAAAGAGATTTCTGGATCGATTTTTTTTTTTTTACAGTATTCTCCTTTTATTTTTTCTTCTGCAATAGTGCTAGTGCACTGAAAATTAATGATAATGAAGTACAGTGAAGAAGAAGAAGAGGACGGGACAGTTAAGTTATTCCTCCCAATTGTAGCATTGCAAGTTTAAAAATCGGGTGCAGAAAGTAATCACCTCTTTTCCACAATTCTAAATTATCTATCCGAAACTTAAAGAATATGCCCATCCATTTCATTCAAATGCGGGGCATTTCAGTCATTTCATCACATGGGAGTGCAGGTTAAAAATGAGAGTGTAGGAAGCAATTTGTACTATTCTAAATTATCTTATCCGACATTTAAAAAATACTTTCTGTAACAACCAAGAGCATCTATACTATAGATAAATTTTTATTTTCTTCAACCAACCTCCCTCGAACGAAAATAAAAATCATAGAAGGTTTTTGTTTTCTTATGAGATATAGAAAGAAAAGTGGCGAAAATAAAGTACTCTAGTCTGACTCGATGTTCTGGAAGATCATGTTTTTTCTTGGCAGAGTGAAATGGTGATTTTTTTGTAATTTTAAACAGAAAAAATAATAATAAAATGGAAGGTGGAATTTGGTTTGCCAAGTTGACTGAATTTTTTGAAACACTTTCTTTTTTAAATTGATCCATGCCAATTTTGTTACCAGCAGCAGAATCTGCAATTTTAGTATTTTCATTAAGAAATTTGTGATTGGACCCAAAAGAAATTAGGAAAAAAAAATGTATGATTTTTGAAGTTGAAGACTCCACGGCAGGTGCGCTGGTAACGCACATGGCATAGCTGGGGTCCTTCGTTCCGCTCCTAAGAAACCGACACTCGCAATAAACAAAGGAATTTCCCCTAATAAATACAAAATACCAAACCGATTTTACTTCCATCTTCAACTGTTCTTGTTCTCCCAAGTCAAATCCAGTTACTTAGTGGTCGAAATTATTGATTATTACTATAATTACCATTAATATTTTCTTAATGGAGATTCCATGCTCGAGAAAAGAGCAATGAGTGCATTTGAAGGCACGGACCCACATGGGTGCTGAGCTTTTTACCCTTACAGAGGCCAAACCCATTAATGTTACACATTGCCCCATGTCCAAAAATTAAAACTTTCCACACACATGCCTGCATTTAGAGGGAGTCAATGCTTCTATTTAACCACACTGTTACTGTTTGCGCTTTTTCTTTGATGGGTTTGAGGGGTTTTTTGTTTTGCTCCTTCTGTCTCGGTTAGTTTGGTTTAGGCCTTTTGCGTTTGTTTGTTTGTTTGTTAGGGGTAGAGAACTGGGTGGTTGACCTAAACTAAGTGGGGATAAGGAATTTGGGTTTCTGGGGATCAATTTTTATTTTTTGGGAAGTGGGTGTTTGTGTTTTTTTGTACCCTAACAGTAGTGGAGTGGTTCTAGGGTTTTTGAGGTGGTCGTGTTATTGATTTATCTGGTGGTGGATTCGGCTGTTTCTGTTTGTTGGGTTGCTGGGAATTTTGATAAAGGTTGTCTCTTTTGGAGAAGGGCATGGAAAGAAGCTGCATTGTGAATCAATTTCGTGGAGGGTGAATTTGAGGCCAAGTGGTGGTACAGTGTTTGTGGAGGGTTTGATTGTGTTTCAAATTCAATCGGCCTTGGATCTGTTTTTTCACTTGGTTTTGTTCAGCAATTGTTGTTCTCTTTTGAGGATTCGAGTAATGGCTTGCGTGAAATTGGGTTCCAAAGCTGATGCTTTCCAGCGTCAAGGGCAGGCCTGGTATCTTGCCTTATCCTTTTGTTTGCTCTGTAAATTACAGTTTTGTTTCTTGTGTTCTCTCTCTCCTCTCTCTTCGAATGTGACGGTTTTTTCTGTGTTGTGAGGCCTAAGATGGGGAAGAACGTTTTTTCTACTTGTAAGCTTGCTTGTTTCGTCGAGAGTTTATATTGGTTCAGAATATTAAACTCGTTTCTTTTTCTTTTAGTCTTTATTCTTAGATCTTCCTGTGCCAAGTTCAGGTTTGGCGCATAAGGTCTACGTGTAAAGAGTGAATGAAAAGTGGTTAATGAGTTCGTTCCTTTTTAGTAATTTGGTATAATTGGTGAAGCATATATGCATGGCAAAAGTCTAATCTGTTCTTCCTGTGTATGATGGTTGTGCTACTTGATGCCATTTTGATAGAAATGGATTTGTCAATGAAGATTTTTATCTCAAGGTGTTCTATGAGTGCTTAATTTAATTTATTTTCATCATGGTCTATGAGGAACTAATCTTAAGTTTTTCTTTATAAAACTAAGCCATTTATAAATGTGATTGTTCCGAGTTCACAAACTGATTGAAAATGCAATGTGCCTCTTTTATATTTTTTATTTAAAATTTCATAACAGTTATATAATCTGTAACATTTTCATTGCTGTCATAAATATAGGTTCTGCACGACTGGGCTTCCTAGTGATATAGTTGTTGAAGTTGGAGAGATGTCCTTCCATCTTCACAAGGTATAACATATCTACACCTATTCTTTTAGTTTATTTTCATCACATCTAGTTGATGCACTATTCAAACGTCAGTTTCCTTAAATTTCTAGCTATTTTAGAAGAATTTGATCTAGTTAGTTAAAAAATTGCTAGAGTTTACATGAAGGATAGAAATCAGATTTTAGGATGTATGCAGTCAGTATAACAAACAGTAGTTCAAAACAAAGACATTGCTACTGTTAAATGTAATTGTAGTTGGGTATGTTTATGTGTTAATAAAAACTTGATAAGTATTGTTATAGGAACATTATGTAAATGTCATCAAGTAATATTAGTTTATTCCATTTTTTGGAAAAAAGTGCCAAGTTATAACTCCATTTTCGTCCATATATCATTTCGTACATGTTTGATATTACCTTCTTAGTCTAAAAGCTTTCTCTCATTATTTTGAGTATAAGGTTTTGTGAACTAAGCTAAATCAAATTCATGCTTAATGCAGTTCCCTTTGCTCTCTAGAAGTGGGGTTCTGGAAAGAAAGATTGCTGAGGCTTCTGAATCAGAGGAAGAATGTGTCATATCCCTCAGTGACATTCCTGGTGGTGCCAGAACATTTGAACTTGTTGCAAAATTCTGCTATGGAGTGAAACTTGAACTGACAGCATCAAATGTTGTGTACCTCTGGTGTGCTGCAGAGCTTCTAGAAATGACTGAGGAATATGGTGAAGGTAATCTTATTTCACAGGCTGAAACCTTTTTCAATCAAGTGGTCCTGCGCAGTTGGAAAGACTCTCTGAGGGCACTTCAAACCTGTGATGATGTTCCGGACCATGCTGAAGAGCTCCACATCGTGAAAAGATGTATTGAGTCACTAGCAGCAAAGGCATCTACCGACCCAAATTTATTCGGGTGGCCGGTGCTGGAGCGCGGCGGTCCTTTGCAGAGCCCTGGTGGAAGTGTTTTGTGGAATGGAATAAGCACTGGGGCGAGACCAAAAAATTCAAGTGCAGATTGGTGGTATGAGGATGTATCAAATTTGAGTTTACCTCTTTATAAGAGATTGATATCTGTGATGGAATCTCGAGGCATTAGGCAGGAGATTATCGCCGGTTCTCTTGCTTTCTATGCTAAAACATATCTGCCGATGTTAAATCGACGTCAGGTTTCCGGTGAGTCCAGCACGCGCCTGACACAGGTAGCTATGGGGTCTCCACTATCTGAAGATGACCAGAAGATTCTACTGGAAGAGATTGATGGTTTGCTCCCAATGCAGAAGGGCCTCGTCCAAACAAAGTTCTTGTTCGGTCTACTTCGAACAGCCATGATCCTACGAGTGAGCCCCTCTTGCATATCTAATTTGGAAAAACGGATAGGCATGCAGCTTGACCAAGCTACTCTAGAAGATCTCTTGATGCCAAACTTCTCATATTCCATGGAGACACTTTACAATGTTGAGTGTGTGCAAAGAATTCTTGACCATTTCCTTGCCATGGATCAGGCTACTGGCTGTGCCTCTCCTTGCTCAATCGACGATGGTCAATTGATTGGATCACCTTCATTAACACCAATCACCATGGTAGCCAAGCTGATTGATGGTTACCTTGCAGAGGTTGCCCCAGATATCAATTTAAAACTTCCCAAGTTTCAGGCCCTTGCAGCAGCAGTTCCAGAGTATGCCAGACCTTTGGATGATGGTTTATATCGTGCAATAGATATTTACTTGAAGGTATATATCTACACCAAATTGGTTTATACCATTATAAAATTAGTGTTTAGTATTTTTTTGTCACTCTTCTAACTAATTTGGACTGATTCACTGATGCTGTTAACTGCAGTCTCATCCATGGTTGGTGGAGTCTGAGAGAGAGCAGCTATGTCGGCTGATGGATTGCCAGAAGCTCTCATTAGAGGCATGCACACATGCAGCTCAGAACGAGAGGCTACCCATCAGAATAATTTTTCAAGTTCTATTCTTTGAGCAGCTTCAGCTTCGGACTTCCATAGCCGGTTGCTTTCTAGTTTCAGACAATCTTGATGGATCAAGGCAGCTAAGAAGCGGTGTTGTTGGGTCAACAGAGGGTGGATGGGCTTCAGCTGTGAAGGAAAATCAGGTTTTGAAAGTGGGAATGGACAACATGAGAATGAGGGTGTCTGAGCTTGAGAAGGAATGTTCAAACATGAGGCAGGAGATTGAGAAACTGGGTCGTTCAAAGGGATCAAGCGCCTGGGGAACTGTTTCCAAGAAACTTGGGTTCAAGATGAAGTCTCAGATGTGTAGTGCTCAAGAAGGGTCTGTTAGCAACCAGAACAATGCAAATGGTAAGGTTGAGAAGTTGAAGGAAAGACATGTAAAGCACAACAAAAGTTCTTCTGTTAGTGACAAGGCATCAGTGTCTTCAATTGTTCATTCATAGTTTCATTCATGTTACTGTCTCATTTTTACTCATCATTCAAATGTAACTCAGATGTTGTGTAAGCCCTAGATTTAGCTTCCTTTGTTTATTTTTCCTTTTCCCTTCCTTTGTCCCACTACATATGCATATAAAATTTCCATGCACATTGTGTCTCCTAGTCCAAGGTAAATCCTTAGAGTTATCAAATTATTCTCAAGTAACTGTTGCAGCACACGTTCTTCTGATATTTTCCTGCGATAACGGTTTCTTACCCTATAGTTATGATAGTTAATGGATTCATATTACCACTATAGTTTCTCGAATACTTTTTAAAGATAGTTTCTATAAATGACAAGAAAATGACCGTTGTGGTTTGTTATTGAATTACAATACAAAATTATTTATACAATTAATACATATTCTATTTTCTGTGATAAAAAAATATCTTATTGAATGACAAATAAAAAAAAGCGTTTGGAGTAATAAGGAAATTAACTAAACAAATTATTTAAATAACTAATTATTTAAATATATACTTCCAGTGCATTGAGGTTGCTTCTTGTATAGACCTTCATACTTTTATCTTTAATTAATTAAAACTTAATCCTTTATTTCTATAATTTTCATAAGTATTAGATTACTGATAAGTTAAATTAAGGAATACTTGTACACACTCTTCACACTTAAACAAAAGTGTTTTTACAATTAAACACCTAAATACCGCATATTAAGTTCGATAAGTTTAATGATGTAATGATGTAAGTAAAGGATAATGTATTTGATATAAAATATTAAAAACAATCTTGGCCTTTAAAAAAACATTTGTATTTCATTTCAACTAATAAATATCCCAAACATGATAGAACCATAAAAGGTGCATACAATATCATAAAGAATAGAAACAAGGAATCAAGTATAATTTTTGTTTAACATCCAAACATTTGTAAATACTCAAAGTAGCTCATTCTTGTATTTTTTTTTCATATTTCTTGAAGTAATTTTTATTTTATCTTATATAAGAATTTCTAATAGTTGATTAAATGCTACTTGCAACGCAAATAATTTAAAAATTATTTTCACAATTTCAATTCTACCAAATTATGTAAAAAGAAAAAACATTCAATGAAAAGGAAAGATCAAATAATCTAACCAAATATGTTTTTAATTATTTTGTATATATGAAAAGAAGAAGAAAAATATGGCTTTGAGTTGTATGTGACCTGTTAATAGGTTAAAAGGTGTATTTGTGAATTTGTACACTGTTTCGGCCATATATATTTATCTAATATGAAAAACTATACTAAGACAATATTCTCACAAATTATAAGATCGTTTAATTTAATAGTTAAAATTACAAATATGTTAATTTAATATCTAAAATAATTATGATTACAAATGAAAACACTTGATATTTAATCATTTCAGTAGAAGAGAATTATGTTCAATTATTTCATTTTTTATTCAACAATTAAATATAAATTATTTTAAAATCATCACATCAAAATTATATTTAAGAATGCAAATTTTGGTTTTTTTTTTTTTACAATTTCAGATGTTAAATATAAGTATGTTTCTCCTCTAATTGAATCTGTTATTCCTTCCTTTTCGAACCAGTTTCGGCTTCTAGAGGTTTTTTATTTTTTATATTTTTTATTCGTAGCTTCTAGAAATAAGTTAAGAGTTAAGTTAATGTTTTCAAACTTTTGATAAACTATTTTTCAAAAATTAATTTAACTATTATTATATTCTAGAGATGCAATGAACATACTTTTCAAATAAAGACAACGTGCAATTGACTTTAGAAGAAAATGATAATGTTTTATTTTTAGATAAATTAAGAGTTTAATTATACTTTGAATTTATAAAATTTATTTTAAAATAATTAATATAAATTCAATAAACCCTATCCATTGCAGAAAAATACAAAAAGGGTTCAATTGGGTCTTTCAATAACTTTTTCTAAAGATAATTTATTTATTTTTTCTAAAGAATCAAAAGATAAATTCTTTTATACCATAATCTTAATAATGAAACTATATTTAGTTTTTGAAAGTTTTCAAGTTTATCTAAAAACAGTTTTAAATTTACTATTATTTTTAGTTACTTTTAACCATTCTAAAAAAATATTATAAACTAAATCATCTTAAATAGATGAGTGCGAAGTTTAAACTTGTTTTCTTTTTGTTATTGATGGTAGATTTTTTTATGTATTTTTATCAAAGTTTGAATATTGTTGAGAGATTCACAAATAGGTAGATTTATTAATGTTTTCATGCTTGTAAGTATTTATATATTTGAGTCTTCAAAAATATAATTATAATATGTTGAGAGAATGTGTTACATACTTTTTAAGGAGGGTAGATAATGTGATATTGAGAATGTTTCAAGTATTTTCAATAAATCAAATTTCTGAGTCAACTCAGTTTTCTTTTAATCTAGTTTAAGGCAGATAACCTGGGTAATTGGAGGCGAATTAGGATGCAGTCTTCAACAAGATTAAAAAAAATTTAACTGTAAATTTTCTCTTAATTTGATCTTACATTTATAAATAGAAATTTTCTCCAAATATATGTAGTAGGAATATGAAAATTAAGTTATTTTAATTACTAATACTATATAAATCATGTCATTTATAAATACATATTAGAGAATTGTTACATATCTTTTATGTCATATTTAATCTCTTTTAACTATTATATTATTATCTTTTCACAACCTTATCTATTCTCTTCAAATCACTCATATTTTTCAATATCATACTATGAACCACCCATTATGTATTTAATATTTAATCAACATATTTTCCAACACCACACTATAAAACACTTATTATATATTTGTTATTTCATCACCATTATTCTCGATCACCACAAACCATCTATTATATATTTATTATTCAATCAATATTATTATTATTTAAATATAGAATTACATAATATTTTTTTTCACTAGTCATTATAATCAAATTATTTTCTAGTTTACTTGAAAAAGAAAAAGTCACGAGATAATTAATTTTATTTGAAAGTAAAAATAAGAAAAATAGTATTATTTTTGAAAGAAAAAAAAATCATTTTGATAACTACAAATATTTAGATTTACATGAATAACTTATTTTTTTAATTAAAAACTTTATACAAATTCAACTATTATCAAACAAACAACTGAAACACCGAACACCTCTTTAATCTCAAAATAACTTAAATCTGGAAAAACATATCTTCCCAAGCATACTTTTAAATTCAACAATTAAGTTAATAAAAAATAACCAACAAGGATTGACATGGTTCATGTTGAATATTTCTTCCTCAATATATTATAATCTTAAATGGTAATACTTTATAAGCTAAAATATTTTCTTACCCTTCTAAATTTTTAAAATTTTGGTTTAGTTGCTATAAATTGTTTTTTTAATTTTTAGTTTCTCTAATTTTAAAATGTATTACTTGTAAGTCTTTGTAGTGATCCATACTAAAAGTAATATATTTCAAAACTAAAAGAACTAAAGGTAAATATTTTAAAACGAGTAAAACAAAACTAAAACTAATAAATATTTTTATTATAAAATATTAAAACTCATCCAAAACATATTTTTTAAAAATATAAAATATATTTACACAAAGATTTCCCCATTTAAACTCACATTCTCTTAAACCCTAAACCCACATTAAGATTTATTTTATTTTTTATTTTTTTTACATTGGTTTTATATAATATCAATTCATTAAACAATATACAATCAATATAAACAGGAAATATTAAATTTTGAATTAAATTAACTTTGATAATGCAAATTGGTGGGTAGTCAATTGCTAAAACTAGTTTAATTCACAGGTTATCAGTATAAACATTAAAACCTGCACTCACACAGACTTAAAATTAAGCTGGTGGTTCAGACTTTTGCCATTATATCCTGGATGTGTATATATATATATATATA
>Ga0099824_1000757_pt1 | contig 41740 bp, 18 predicted proteins | sample SiratrowhiteBW_FD_76837 | JGI IMG/M metagenome (GOLD analysis project Ga0099824, IMG submission 76837) | Root nodule microbial communities of legume samples collected from California, USA - Siratro white BW | ecosystem: Host-associated > Plants > Roots > Nodule | place: USA: California... | reverse complement strand
ATTTTAAATTTGAATAATTTTTTTTATTAATTAAAAACACTTATATTTTCTTTTTTTTTCTCTTTTTTTTTTTTTTTTCACAGAACCAATGTATCATTTATTTCATACCAATAAAACCCCCTACCCATGATACCAACCGTGGCACACCCCGGGACACTAACCAAACACCTTGACCCCAATGCAGCAGTTCATAAAAAAGCAATCGACGAGTAGTGGTGCTGTAATCCAAACTGGCAGGAACTAGTGGAGTGGGTGTTAGGTTCAATAAATATGCCACATGCACTGCTTTTTCATACCATTTTCAGGATAAGAGTTTAAGAGATTTATTACAATATTGATTTTCGTCTATTATTTAATTTATTGAACTTTTTTGTTATATTGATTTGATTACATTTAAAAACAGTGATGATGATTTAAAGACGCTAAAAATATGTGGACACTTTAACGACATATAAGAGTTATATAGAGAAAAAGAGAAAAGAAGCCAAGTCTTTTTATCCCCTAAGATAAATGCTTTAGTTACAACTGCTCAAAACATACAATGTTTAATATATCTTAGAACATAAATTTTGGTATACATATTTTTGCTCTAATCACAAACATTGTTTGTTTTTAAAATTTTGATCCTTTAAAAATATTAAAGAAAAAACAAACGGTTAGAATTGTATTCTTGTTATACATAAAATTGATATTATTTATTATAATAAAAACATAGTATTAAGTCATAATTGACCTAATATATGGATAAACAACTTAATATACATAGTATTATATTTTCTAAAGTAATAAAGTCTTGGTTAAGATGATCGAAATTTCACTACAAGAAAATTATAAATTATTGACGGATTTTACCGATGAATTTTATTGATGAAAAAATTTATGATTAATTTATTGACAAATTTAATCAATCGTTAATTATTGACGGATTTATCAATAAAAAAGTTTATTGCTAGAAGAACGAAAGGAAAGATTTTTGTGATACCGTTTGAATAACGATAATTGAAGTGAAAAGCCCTAAAGAGAAAGCTTTAGCAACAATAAGCACCTGGCGAGCTTATCAAAACCTTCTCACACAAGAAGAAGAGTTTATCTGTCGATAAATTAACCGTCAATTTACCGATTGACTAAATTTGTCGATAAATCTATTAGTAGATTGATAAATAATTTACCAATGAATTTATTCTGTCAATAATATTTAACATGATAATAATAATAATAATAATAATATTATTATTATTAATATTTATAATAATAATAATAATAATATTTTAATTATAATGTTTATAATAATAATATTTATAAATGATGTAAAAAGTCTAATATTATGCTTATCAAGGTCTTCTAGAGGTATTAGATGATACTGCAAGGGTAACAAGAAATATCAAATATAGAAGTAAGGAGAGTATCAAATGATCATCTATAAACAAAATATTATTTAAGAATCACCTCAAAGTAGAATAAGTCAAAAAGATGTTAACAAAAACTCATGAACATCTAAGTAAAGATCTAACAAGAAATTAATAGGGAAGCAAGCTTCCTTTAGTCCTATTGGACAAGGAAAGCACGACCTTACAAGAATGCGTAAAAATAAAAGAAAAAAGTCTTGAGAAACATCATGGACATTGCAAGTGCAAGTAATAAAGTGTTAAAAGCCTTTAAGTATAAGAATAATAATTTGTCTTCTAAATGATAAGTTAGGGAGACATATCTAATTGTAAATTCTTTGTATGTGAATTAATTCTCTAAGAAGAAAGAGAGCGTCATTTTATATGCACTTTAGATAGTGTAAATCTGTAATCAAATAGTTTTGTTATTGTATAGCTTGAATAAACTGTGTAATTGGCCTAGAAAAATAATGTGTACTTAGCTTGGAAAAAAAAAAATATGTAGTGTACTTGATACTAAATTGAGGAGAAATTTAGTAGGCAACCTGAAAAGACTTTTGTATATAAGACATTGTGTACTTGGATAATAAAAATGACTTTATAAGCTAAATTGTAAATAAAAAATAAATAATAATAATAATGTTGGCAATCATGCAGATGATTATTTGATGAAGTGAAGTGAAAAGAAAAGTTTGAAGATTTGGTATTTAGAATTAATGTGTTGGTTTGAGTATTGATGATTCACCTGGATGATAAAAAATTAGTTAAATGCACTTTAAGAGTTTTTAAAATCTAACCGAAGATTTGAAAGAAGTTTGCAAGTAGAACTATTTAACTGATTATTTTTATAAATCAATTAGTAAAAAATTCTATTAGTAAAATCAATTGTTTTCAACTTAAGTGTAACTGTTTTTAATAATTGTTTTGAAAGCAATTAAAATAAGAAAGGAGAGCACGTTTTGGAAGAGAGATTAAATAGAAAGAATTTGACGAAGCTAGCATTCAAAGTGAGCTTAACCTTTTCACAAAAGAAAGCAATAAAGTAATTCTTGGTCCAGTGGCGGCTCAAAACTTTTGGAGACCTAAAGGGAATAAAAAAGTAAAATCTTTTTTAAATTAATAAAATAATTAAAATTATAATATTTTTATCTAAAATTTATTTTTATTTTTTTATGTAAAATTATCTATTAAATTATCATAATTAATTTTATTTAAAATATATTTTTAATAGACAATAAAATTAATCTATTTAATCTTTATAAGACATCTTAAATAAAATTTTATTAGTTTAAGTTTTGAAAAATTCATTTAAGTTGAAGCAACTGGTATTGGAATTATTAACATTATTTTATATTTTATATATGTATTTGGAAAAGAATTTATTTTTTTTATATATAATTAAGAATATGAATTGGTTTATCATTTTCCAATCCTATAATCTCCTTTTTAAGATATTTAATTCTGAAAATAAATCTAAGCTATCAAGATCCAATCAATTATCATGTTTCAAATACTTTTTATTTAAAGAACACTCACTTGTATTTTCTAATTCATTCTTTTTGTTTATTTTTATAAATTTATCCATAGTCTTTTTGTGATTCAACACAAAATTCAACTCTTCTGTTTTTTTTTAAGTTTTGAATAACCTGATTCAAATTTTCTAGTTGTCATATTTGTATATTTTTATATAAAATTAAAAATTATAATATATATCACACTGAAGATAACTTATACATATATAAAATAAGTCTAAGTTAAAAAGATAAAATCTTATTGTCAAGACAATAAACTTGATGGAGTCTCAAGTCTCTTATTATGATATTATCTTATTATCTTTCGATCTTGTCCTTTGGTATGTCTTCAAATATAATTTGTAACTTCTAAATTCTCTTCCTTAAATCTGCATAAATTATTTTAAAATTAATTAAACAATAATGAAAAATATACAAAAAAAAATGGGATTAATTGATCAATCTCATATTATTTTTATTTAATATTGATGTATTCAAAAGGAGCCAAAGTGAACACAAACTCTTTTTCAACCAATTTACTACTCAAAGTCTCCAAGTAAAGACACGGGCATAAATGCACAGTATAGAATGGCATAAATGCACAGTATAGAATGATGAAATATGAAATAAAAGAAATTGAAATTAAAAACAAGTTGAAATAATATCATGGAAGGAACAAAGAGACAGAGGAAGAAATGAGATAAGTGAAGAAAGAAAGAGAGAAGTGAAAGAGTCAAACAATGATATCACATATAAAGAGATGATATCAATTGGTTGAAATATAGGGAAGAGATAAATTACAAAGTTTTGAGAAAGATTCTTTGATTGTTAAATTTTTTTTTAAATATTATTAATTTATTATAAGAAAGTTTCAAGAATATTATTTATTAAATAATATTTATAATACCAATATAAATTTAAAGTCATTAAATAATATTTATAGCACCAATGTAAACTTAAAGTCAGTTAAAATATTTAAATTTTTAATTAAAATTTTGTTAGTATAATTTTAAAATTAAATATTTTTTATTTTATAATAATATGTGAGTATTAAATTTTTTCGAGGCCTCGAGGCCTAAAGCATATAAAATATTTTTTAGGCCTTTGTGGCCTTGAGGCCTAAAGCATATTATTTTTTTTTAAGTCTTTGAGATTTTGAGGCTTAAAGCGGTTGCTTTACCTACTTGGGCCTTGAGCCACCCCTGCTTGGAGCTATATGTGACTGTGCTGCACTGTTTTTCATCTGTTTTGAGTCAGGGAAGATTTTGTAACTTATTCTTGAGCCAATTTGTTTCCTACCTTGTTGGAGAGTTGATTGTATTCAAATTACATTGATTGTATTGAGTTTTTATCTATATTTGGATAAACTTTTCATTTGTAGAGGTGCAACAAGGTATTACATAGGTTCTTGGTTGATCTTGCATGGTGCAAGATTGGTTATTGATTATATAGGATGTACAACTAATGAGTTTTTAGTAGATTTTTTTGCTTGTTGGTAAGAAAATTGGATGGAGCTCTTGAAGAGGAGTGAATCAGTATAAAAATTGTGTTCTTTCTGCCATCTAACCTTTACTTGCATTAAATTTCTACACTTTTTGTATGTGCATGATAAATAAATCAACTAATTTTGTAAAAAACTTATTGTTTATAGGATATTGTTGTGTGGGTCCTCCTAAAATTAGGCCCAACAACATTATATTTTAAAATAATAAAATATTGAGGCAGGCCAATAGGTTTTAAGGGAATAACCTAAAGTGACTCAGCAAGTTTTACACTACACACAAGAAAAGAAACAGATTGTGCCGTCTTTGCTGGCTAGAGTTCCTGTTTACTTTGAGCAGATTGTGCTGTCATTTGTACTCTATTTTTGGTAAAATTTCATCCTCTTGCTCCTTTCACCACAGGCATCAATCTGATATTTTTATAAATTTATTTCTCTCACTGTTTGAATACACTCTATTTGTCTGTTTTTCACTATTTATCTGAGTAGAACTAATATTATTTTTATGAAGAGCTTCTTTGTACTTTGTACTATTTGATATTATAGTAGAGATTTTTCTGGACTAGGTTCTTAGGTTTTTGTCCCTCTCATTAGGGGTTTCCACGTTAAAAATTGGTATGTCTCTTATCTCTTGCATATTATTTATTTTATACTCTCTGAATTTTTGGATTGTCATAAATTAAGCTTCTCTTGGTTCTTTCAAGTAAAAACTATTTGATTTCTTAAGCATATTTTTGAGTAATTATTTTGCTGTGTAACTATGCCTTTCCCATCAAATATTGCATTTACGGTTATTCATTGAATAGATTGTTTCCTGATATAGTTTTCATCTCTGATTGATCAAATATACATGGTGTTATTTGCTAAAATCTTACATTACTGGAGATTGTGTGATTTTGAAAAACTCAATTTGTTGATTGCGCATTTTAATTAATTATTTATGTGATTTTGTTTTGCTTGAGAAATTAAATCTACTATTTCATAAATTAAATTTGTTGAATTTTGTGTTAGGTTGTTAAAGTAAGAAATTAAACTTATTATTTTTCAATTTGATCAATTGTAGTTTTCTTTGGATGATTAATCTAGAATATTAACTTATTGTTTTCATATTTCAATTGATTGTTTTTTCTGTATAACAATTAAAACTACAGTAAATTAATTCAATTAAAGACACTCATTTTTTTCAATTGAGAAAATTTTTAAAAGTTTAATTCATTTTCTCTTAAACTTAGTCTAAAAATCTTTAAATATAATAATTAATTTATCTTAAATATTAAAATACCTTATCGTTAACTTTAAAGAACTAAATGTAGCCTTATTTAATATATATATATATAAATAAATCATATATTATTGTTTTACTTCTCCTCCTCATATATTATATAAAAGAATTGTTTGATAGACTTTTATAAAAATAAATAAAACATATTTTCAAATAAGTTCAATTCAACCCTTCTAAACTTAATCTTAACTACGTTGAATAAGACCTTGATGAAAATAAAACAAAGTCCGTAAATATATTAAAATAATAACATTTTTCTGCCAGGATGTTGTTTTACATATAATTACAATATCATTTGTCTTAATAAGATATATTATAAAACATGAATATAAATAACAAAGTTACAGAGAGATGTATATATAATAACTTCTAAGTATAAAACCGTTTAAATGAAATAATTTAAGTTTATGGTACTATATTGAAGAACTTTGCATTATATTAATTGAATTTTATTATATACAGTCAAACAAGAGTTTTCAACAGTTTCAATAAAAAACTAGCATAACTTCTCATCTTGTTTATTTTTTTTATTATATAAATTTTAATAATAAGTGAGTAATTTTATAATCACTATAAACCTATAAAATAATTCGTTGAAGTTAAACATAAATATTATTATAGATATTTTTCAATAATAGTAATAATGCAAAATATAAAAGTATTTGCATCTAATATTAAAATTAATTATATTGATTGTATTAATAAGAGTAAACTCGGTAACAACAGTTAAAAGAACAACATTATTAATTGTTATTGACTATATTAATACAAAATCAAATTGCAACTGATGAAAAATTATAATAAATTATAAAAATATTGAAAGTAAGACATTGTTAGATATAAAAATATTCGTATTTAAAAAATAATAACTTTTTTAACAAGATCACTGTTTTTTAAATAAGAAAAATCAGTCATAACTAACAATTTAACTTAAAAACAATAAATTATTAATTAGTTTTTAAAATATTTTATACATTATTTTGTAATAAAATACTTATTTTGTAATAATCATCCAAATTTAAATTTATTATATATACAAATTATTTAGAAAAAAAAAACATTCTAATTGTAAAAAAGTGGAGAAACAAAACAAATAAGAGTTTGACGTAAAATGGTTGTAATTTGGGAATGTAACAGGAGATGACGATAATGTCAATCAAAACGCTGACGTAATTTTGTGCTTCAATTGTACTTGAACAGTCACTGTCTTGGTAACTCAAAAGCTTGTTCATTTCTTGCGTTTTCTCTTTCTGAATTGTTGCGAACGAAACCCGTTTTGAACTTTTGATAGGTATTGTGGGAAATGGGTAAATGGGACAACCGTCAGCGAAGGTTCTTCCGCCGCCGAAGATCTCCGGTGCCTCCTTCTAGATTCTACGACATCCATGCTTCTCTTCCTGGTATTTTCCAAATTCTTGCTTTACCGTTCAATTGCTTATCTATTTTGTTTTTCCTTTTCGAGTAAAGAGAATTGGATTTTGGCATTGCTCTGTTTGTGTAGGGGAGAATCCCTATATTGTCATGCGCTTGAGATATTGTGATTGAACACTTGAGTTAGTGGTAAATCTTTGGAATGGAGATATTTCGTACAATGATTGATTGAGATGAGTGCTAACTGAGGATATTTCGTACACTCTTTTCCATTCTAAAGCTTTGTTAAAATCTACAAATTTGTGAATCAGATGTTCTGTCTGTTATTGATTGTTACATGTAATTGAAAATGTTTAAATAAAGAGTGATGTTCGTTGTACAAGAACTGAGATTCCTTAAGTAGTAAAATTTCACAAAGTATGATTTTTGATTAATGTCCGACAAATAGTCTATTTAAAATATTGTGTTGTTAGCATTTCTGGTTCTACCTAGTATTGTTATCCATAAAATTATCCTATTTGTGTATGCAATTTCTTGAGTCTAACAAAGCGTGTGGCGGAGATGAATTATGAGATGTAGAGATCCAATTCTCAAAAATGGGGAATGCTACACAAGACAGTAACAAAGATTTTAAGAAATAAGAGAAAAACTTGATCGGTTGGATACCATTCTACCATTGTTGAATATTTGGTTAAGCAAAAGGAGGTCGACAATGGAGGAGGATACTTTCTAGGAAGTTTTGCCCATGTTAGAAATACTCATCAAAATAAACCATGGAACATTTTGATGTTCATTCCAAACTTTGAAGATGAGGTGTCGATGGAGTTTTAGAAGGCTCTTTGGAATGTCGAACTTATGGAAGTGACCCAATCGGGTGGATTGCTAAGCTAAGAAGGTTTTTGAGATTCAGAGAAGCCTTCATCCTTTTGGAAGTGATTGTTGTTCATCAGTGTTGAGACGTATAGTGACAAAAAAGGTCGTACGGGATAGTACTACTCTGTTACCACGTTGAGAAGAGAGAAACGGAGAAGGAATATAATGAATTTCATGTGTTGGGGGTGAACATAACATAAGTATTCTTATTTATAACGAAGAAGATAGACAATAATAAGGAACAAAGTCAATATCTAATATTGAGAAATATTTGTTAAGATATTCCCTTTCAAATCATATCTCCATATTTAATGTAATCAACTCATATCTCTAATAATCTTCCTCAAGTTGGACCATATGTATCATGAGAAAAACTTGTTACAAATGTCATCAACACAACACCCATAAAGAGACTTATGTAAGCCTGTTGGTTATCGGAGATGACAAAGTGAATAATGAGAAAGCTAGTATATATTTCCCAACTATGACTTTCTCTTTGTCAAAACAATAATCAATTTCGATATGCTTCTTCCTTTCAAGTCATATCTTTAACACTATCCCTCAAGTTGTACATAGGTATCATATGAGTCAAGCTTCTTAAAACTGGTTAGATTGTATGATGTCTGTTGTAGAGCAAAAATAGGTACTTGACACGACAGTTGTCGAAAAGTGAAAAATGCTCACAGAATGCAACGATTGCTAGAAAGCAAAAATGATCAAAGGACACAAGAGCTATTGGAAAGAAAAATATGTTTAGAGGACATGACTGTCGAAACCGAAAAGCAAAAATGATAAGAGAACATGATGGTTGCTGAAAAACATAAACGCTCAAAGACAACAAAAGATGCTTCGAGAACACACTCACTACTGAGAAGCAAAAATGTTCAGAGGGCATGTTAACTGTTTGAGAGCAAGAATAATAATCGCATAACAAGGTGATGCCAATGTAGTCAAAATTTAGATTATAATTAGAATTATGAAGGACTAACAAGATCATAAATCGTGAGATCCTAGATTCTACTTCTACTAAATATGATATTTATACCCATACAAATAACATAAATATTTAAAAAAAAATCAATCTCATCTTTAAAAATACTTCGTCGAATTAAGTTCATAGTAAACCATAAGAAATAGCCGACAACATGCAAAGGCCCATGGAGTTGGATTTCCCACCTTTAATCGATAATATTACATAGATCATAACTAAAAATAGAATAATAATAATTTGAATTAGATTCTAAGTCAAATCCAAAGATGAAATTTCAATCTAGAGAGTAGTATTATTGTCACCATTAACTCTTTTTGCATCTTTTCTTTAGCCCTATCCATTTCCTCATAGATTGACCCATGGTCAGTTTCTCAATAGAATCCACTATTCTAAGTACTAGCATCATAAGAAATGAACCCTTCAAATATATTATGACAATACTATTCCAAAATTCATTATCCAAATCCACATCTTCAATTGAATTTTCCTCCCTTTTACTTGCAAAACGAATATTCTTCCATTCATCACTGGAAAACATTCTAATCAAAGAGCCCCTATGCTCCACAAATCAAAACAAATCTATCCCCTTTGTGAAGTAAAATGCAACAAAGAAATATTAGATATCCTAATATAAATATAAGTAGTAATTTTTCTACATATTGGAATTGTATCTTAAGGAACGTGTGTCTTTCAAAATCTTCTAGTATCAAATTAGTGCAATGTGTTGCACATAGGGTCTAACAAAGCCTCTTTATTTTCTTCTTTAACAACTCAACAACTGTTTTACAGTTGGTAGCACTGTATATTGCAATTTGGAGGACATCATTCTTCTTGCCAATCTCTTCAACACTGTCATCCAACCTTTTACAAATTTTATCTATTGTTTTTAAGATGAAAGGTGCACCAATAGATTTTAGAAAAATAGTTTCCGATGGATTGTTCACTTAAAAGTTCAATTAGTCTTTCTCCTCTTGTCGATCCACCCATGGTCATTATAGCGCATCTTGTTTTACTCCATCCAGTGCTATTAACTTTCAAAGCGTCTTTTGTTGCCTTGACTTCTTCTATCAAGCACTTTACTCTAATCTTATGGTATGAAGGTGGTTGAAATCCCAGGCCATAATTTGAAACTAAATCAGGCATTCTCCTAAATCCTTTGCTCCTTGACATATTGAATGGTATGAAATTTTCATTGAAAAACTTTGCAACTGTGAGCTTACTGATCCTTTCTGAATAATTGATTAATTTGCCTGTGAGCTTACTGCCTTAAAAAAGATTTCTACTACTGCTCACGTCCTCCTCTATATTCCATTTTCTTTTTTCAGTTTCCACATCATCTTCCTAATATCAAACATTATTGTTTTTCATGAATCTTTGCTGCACACCCACAACATCCTCAAACATTTCTCTTTTTACTTCTTCAGCCACACTTCTGCTAACAATTACATCCTTTTGAGTTCTTGCCAAGTGGTGCTTCAAGCAATAAACCCCTCCTTTTGAATTTTTCTTTAATCTCCATCAGTGCTTATTCCATGCTTCCAAGCATCGTCTGTTCCACTACCTAGAGCATTTTTTGCCATTGTTTTAGAATGCACACTTTCAGGGTGAGAGGAGGCATCATTGCCACCATTAGAGCCACCAGCAGAAGCTATTGGAGATGGGTTTGACGTCCTTGATTGTGAAACTGCAAATTAATTATAGAGAACATGAAAAAAAGAGAGCATCTTATCATGTCAAAAAAAATACAGAGAAAAAGAATAATGGTAAAAGAGATGAAAATCAGAGATCTTTATAGAAGTAGAGAAGAGAAGAATGTGAAAAAAATGAGATAAAAAACTGTTAATGTAGAATGAGAAGAAAAAACTGAGACAAATTAAAGGCAACAAAGAATTGGGAGTAGTGGAGGAGACAATTGAGACCAACATAGAGTTTTTCTAGAGTAGAAAAGAATATGAATACTAAGATAAAAAGAATGTAGACCTGTTGGAGAAAAAAAAAAAAAATACGTTGGAGTAGGAAGAGTGACGGACTAGTGGCAGAGAATGCACCAAGTCACGGTGGTGTAACGGTGGAACCAAGACCCCAAGTTGCGATAGCAAATTACACATGATTACATTTTGAAATGGAGAGTACGTGAGAAACTGTTTGTTTCTCTAAAACATAATATTTTTTCATTATTAACTGCGTTAATAATAGGCTGTTGTTTGGGGTTCAAAATTCCGAAGCAGAAAGAAAAAACGATTTTCGAGTAGTGGTGCAGGCAGACCAATTATGGGACATTACAAAGTTTGAATAATGGTGAATTTTGAAATACTGGTTGTTGCAGCTGAAATAATGGTTCTTCAAGGTGCTAGAGTGATGCATTTGGGAAGCTGAGATTTTGTCCTCAAATAAGTGTCATTATTTTGAGTTTTTTCTTTTTGATGTGACTCAATTCCTTCGAAGCTGTTGCCATTTCTTTTTCTACCAGAATTCTGTTAAGAACCTTGGAGCAGTGTTCGTATCGATTATTAAAATTTTGATTGAAGTGGAAGAACCCACAAAAAGGAAAATAAAAGAAACAAAAGTGAATTTATAGTTTGATGAGAACAAAAATTGATGTCTTTATTTACATTTGTTGTTACCCTCGTTTTACCTGTGGGCATGCATTGTGACCAGAAAATAAGAGGCTTTATGAATTACCAAACATAATTTTGTTGGCAGCTAAGGAGGCATTACGTGTGGATTAGCCTTGGTAGTACTAGTTCTTGAAAACACTACTTGCATTGATATTTTACATGTGTTGTGGGAAATATTCTACAGCTTCTAACCAGGCCAAAATTAGATATTCAGTGTAAAAGGGCTATAGACATTTGAATTGAGCTGGTTAGGGTTAATGTAGTATGCTTGTCTGTGTTTTTACCTTTGGCAATATTCTCTTCTTTATTGATACTCTTCAATAATTTATTATTTTAGAAAATTGCTTAACATTTAGAAATGATGTATTCAAACTTAAGATATATCAGTAAATGAACATTTAGTTAAACTTATCGTCCCCTAGCAAATTTCTTCATTGAATTGTAGTTTTATTCTTTTTCTCTTTATCCATCTTTATTTGGTATGGTTTCTCCAATCAAGAATACTTAATAGGAGAATGGGCCTAAAAACGAGGCCTTACGTACGGGTATACGAGAGGAGAAAGAAACTAATTATAAAAGAGAACGAAAGAGAAGAAGTGAGACAGGTGATGCCAGAAGTAGTGGAGGAAGAGAGAGAGGGGAAAATAACTGAATAGGCATGTAGGGAGGAAGGAGTCGAGAAGAGGGATGCAGGAATAAGGAGGAGGCAGCAGAGAGAAATTAGTAAATAGAAGCAGGAATAGAGGAAATGGGTTGTAGGGAATTTTGAGGGAATACTGTATGCTGGTAAGAAACTTCTTCCTCAGAGAGGGTCTATATGGGCTCATATATTTTATTTTCTGCAACCATCTTCCGTTTCCAGCATCTGTAAGGAATGTAGCTCCATTTCACTCTTATTTCATATTCTGTCTCTGTTGTCGTCGAATATATAGATGTAGGGAATTACCATTGCTATTACATTTTTTTACATCAATATATTGAATTTCTTGTTTTTCAATCTTGTTAGAGTATTGGCAGGACGGAATACCCCAATGGGAGAAGAAGTACTGCACTACAGTTGGATTGGTACCATGGCAGAAAATCGTTGATTCTAAGACGTTGATATGCTGCCACAGCAATGTGTCTGATTGGAATGATTTAGCCGCTGAAGAAGCATTCCAAAATGCCAAAAAACGTTACTGGGCAAAGATCAACAGCCTTCCTTGTGATATTTCTCTGCCTGATCCAGATACTTATATTGATCAAATAGATTGGAACCCTTCGATTGATCCTGATCTGATTAAGGAAATAGATAATGCATTGTTTACTGTGCCTGATGAGGAACAAATAGAAGAGATGAAAAGCAAAAGAACAAAAACTTTAGTTAGTGGTGAAAATCCTTGGGAATGTCCTGCTGGTAAAGTATATGAATGGAAACCGGTAGACTCTGGAAATGTGGATAATACTGGCAATCCATGGGAGTCTAACGGTGGTCGTGGAAATGGTGGATTAACTCACAATACTTTGGAAGGTGGTCTTCATGTGTCATGGGGTTGGAATCAGGGAAAGGAACATAAAAATCAATGTAGGGATTGGGATTCTGGAAACTTAGAGGATAAAGGATGGGGTAAGGTTGGGGACAGCTCTTGGAGTCAACAGCAGTCAACTAAGTTGTCTAACATTGGCAAATCTCCTTGGCAATGCAAATCTAGTCTACAGAACGTAACTCCAATGAAGACAGAATGGAAGCACCAGGAAAATGCTGATGTTTCAAGTGATTTGCAATTTAGAAGGAATTATGGAGGTTGGACCTCTCAGAATCAGGGTAACCAGTGGAATCAGGGCAACCAATGGAGGGAAAGCTCTCATCGACGACATAATGGCAATCGATTTCAAAGAGATGGCCGTCAAACAGGTCATTACTGGGACAAGGAGAAAAACAAAAAGAGGGATTTCGTCTCTTGATAGCCACTATAACTCTTTTTTGTGGGCAACAGATTTCTTTTGTTTATACTGTTTGCCTGGATTTTGGTGGTAAGCGGGTTTTGCTTTCAATACTATATGGTATTGACTTTATCCCTGAGCTCGAGAGGGTTCTTACAGAGTAAACGTTACAATACTTCAAGGTCCTATATGCGCATTGCTCTATCCTTGGTATGTAAACTTCATTTATTTCACTGCATGAATCATCCTTTCTCATGTCATTTTTTTACATCTTGTTTGAATTAGAATGTGCAAAGTGAGTAAATGAAAAAAGAAAAAAATAATTGAATTAGAGGAAGAATTAAGGATGTTTAGATTAAGAGGAAAAGATGAAAAATGAGAAAAAAATAAATAGAAAGTTTGAGTGATTAGATGATGTAACAAAATAAAAATATGATTATAAAAGACTCATAATTCAATTGCATACCAGCACTCTTTTATAATGAGTGATATCAGAAATGGGTAAAATGGTTTATTTCTGAGTGCTTAGTTTCTAGGCACTAAAGCGCATATCCAACTCATATAATTCGTTCCCTTAACTTTCTGCATTTCACCTAAACAAAATAGTAAAAGCACCAAACAAAGACTAGTCATCTAATGACAAATATTGAGTTGGGTTAGTGGAGATCATTCTTTAGAATAAGAGATGAGATCAAGACTCCTAGAACTAAATCCTATCACAACCTTTTAGCTTTACTATCTCTCAATTGTACATTTGCATTTTTTCTAATAAGCAATAAAATTTAAAACAATAACCACCCCTTGCATGCAGAAGGGAGAAAAGGAAGAGAACTCAAATGATTACAAATGGATACAGTAGTTAGATTTAAGCAATAAAATAATAAAGACTTAATCACTAAGAAAAGGTAACAAAACGGCAACTTCCAATTCTTCTACCCATGCAGTCATGTGAGAATAATAATGAATTAAAATTATGATGACCACTGCAATTGCTAAAACTTAAATTTCAAAAAGCATTAGGTTGTGTAGCTTGATTTAATTTTCTTTTAATCACAGCTTCTTTAAATTAAGCTTCTATCATTTCTAGCATTTTTTCAACTTATAAAATAATTTTCACTTAGTATTTGGTGTTATAATAATTAATATCTATCCTTGTATATTGTATCTTATTAATATGTAACTAATATAAGAAGAGATTTGCGAATGAACTTTAAAAAGTATTTTAAACAATGTATTTGTCAGCTTAAAAGTAATCCTTTCGTCAGCTTAAAAGTAATCCTTTCGAAAAACTTGCTTGACATTGGATTTGTCCAACATTAAACTTTGTTCATTTAAAATTTTAAATACACAGTTCAACAATTCAACCATTCCCTTTTAGTATCTAACATATTTTTACAGTTTCTAATTCCACATAAAATGTAAGAATCTAAAATTCTCCGTATCTCAATTTCATGTCTCTTTCTCTTATTCTCTTATCAACTCGATTTTGGTTAAGGTGTTGTAGACTTGACTAAGTCCGAGACATTATTAAAATGAGTACTTTTCAATAGATGGTCTTTCAGTTATTTTTAATTTAACTTATTAGGATTATATTTTGTTGTTGTCGTTATAGATAATATAAAATCAAGTCTTTAGTGGCCAAGAAGTTATAACTTATAGGTAAGGTACAATTCTTTCTATTTAAAAGTGTGACAATCTAAGCGTCAGGATTTAATTAAGACTTGGTCTGGTCCACCTAGTATCTGTCATATGAAAATTGAAACCACCTGCAACAATCTACTCATTGGGAATCGAACTTGCACTAGTGGAAAAATGAGATTTTGCAAGAATCTACTCACTGGGAATCGAACTTGCACTAGTGAGAAAATGAGATTTTGCAACAGGATACAACGTCACTTAAAAGGGAACTACGATAACAAAAATGTGGTAATAATTTTGTAAATAAATGAAAACATATTACATCAGTTAAGGGATAACCGATGTAATAGGACCCATTTTATATCGATTGCTAGAAAATAGACCAGAAAAATCCCACAAAAAAAAATTTGAGAAAACAATTATATTCGCCACTTATTACATCGGTTAATGCTCCAATCGATGTAATAGAGTTACTTTATACATTAGTTGTGAGGTTCAATCGATGTAAAAAGTGGTGATGCATGTTCCAATTGAAAAATATATTTTGAAGCGAACTTATTACATCGTTTGTTTATTATTTTAGCAACCAATGTAATAGGTATATTTTTTAACCTAACATTTTTACTAGTTTTATTATTCATCTTTTCCTCACGTTGTTGAGTCTCTGCTACTTGTTGTCATTGTTTTCACCCACATTTGGTTTCTACGTTTATAGCATTTGTCCACAATCCTATTTCGTATTTTCAACGTGAGTGCTTTGTTTAACTTGTTTTTATGTTGATGTTGCAGTTTATTAAGGGTGTCATAGCAACGACTTTACTTGACGAGTGAGCCTATTTCCATAGTGAGCACCACTTTTATCTATACTCCTTACCGCTTCTCTTTACAACAGGTTAGCGATTTTGTAAAATTGATTAAAAATAGTTAAAAACTTATGTTCTTACCAAAGACCGAAGTGATGTCTAAACGAGGTTGATTGAGGCTGACTTGATCCAAATCTGAACTGATTGATCCGAGTTGTGATAGCTTCTTAAACCGAATGGAGGTCTACCTACAGAAAATACTCCAATGCTCAAGTCAGTTTAGAGTAGGTGAGGGGAGTGAAATGAAAGATATATGAGAGTGAAAGCTGAGTAAAAAAGTGAGTCATACTTCCTGGGATGAGCATTATATATATAGATTGTGGGTTGAGTTGTTAAGCCTAAGTCCAACGTAACGAATTAAGTAGTTATCGAGCTGTTGTAGGTGGAGCCTGAGATTTGGGGAAAGTTCTTGAATCCGGGTATAATCATAACCGACCTGAAGATATCGGGTGGTGACGGTACACAAGCCCACCAAGCTCCAAGCTAGATATAGTGAGTGAGCTTAAGTGTTTATGAGTTGTGTGGCAGTCAGTTTGAGGACTTGAGGATCTCTGAGAGCCAATCTTTAGATTAGTTTTCCTTAACTTGTGTGCCCGAGATGGAGTTTGTAAAATGTTGTGGTCACACCACGCATGTGATAAGAAGTTGGAGATTATAGCTCGCATGGCCGAGCTGAACTTGTTTTTATAAAGTTATCAAAGAATTAATGAGGGGTTTAACTCGTGTAATGATAATTCTCATTTCTAATTTCTCGAGGTGCAGCGGTGGTAGGTGAAGTTTCCCTTCTTGCCAAATTGTCACGTTGCATGACACAAAGTAAGATGTCCACGTGGCATCGTCTGATTGGTGACTTAGTGCCACGTGGCCCTAGGAAACGAAACGTCCGAAGCTCAAAACTCAAAACTCAGCATTTTGAGTTTCGCTTTTTTTAAGATTTCAAGCTTTCAAATAGGTTTAACGTTCAAAAAACCTACTTCATTGTGCCATTCGAAGAAATCGCGCCAATCTTTCTCCGTTTTTTCTTCTTGCTTCTTGAATTGCGTTCTTTAAGTTCTTCAAATCTTCCTTTGAGTTTTTGATCTTTGTAAGTCCTTGCAACTATGTCTTCTTACTCTGGTTCTGGTGGTAACCCCTTAGTTGATAGGGAGGTCCAACCCATAGGATATGGCTCTCCTTCTTCTTCTTCTTCTTTAAAGACAGAATCTGCCTTTGTCTCAAGGAATACGATGGGTTGACTCATCATTGTTAACTTTATTAGGATGGTGGAATCCACTGCGGAGAGACCTCTCGCGGTGGAAAGCGCTTCTTCTCGTGCCACTGTTGCAGTGGCAAGGAAACAGTGGAAGGCAGTAGCCAACCCCTTGAAGCGCAAGGTTGGACCTTCCACGGAGGGTGAACCTTTCAAAAAGAAGGTAAGGTGTCTTATCCTCCCCCCGCCGATCCTGATTATTGTTGGGTGAGTAGAGAGGTTGAGAGGTAGTCTTCCCGGTGCACCAATGCTTATTTAAAGCAGACGGTGAGTCTTTACGAGTTGTGTTTGGAATAGTTTGTTCCTTACATTGACCTTGCTAGTTGTAAGAGGTCAGAGAGGGTGTATATGAAGCCTCCTCTTAAGTGTCAAATGTTGTCGGTAATGAATGTGGCGCCTAACCAACTTCATCCGAACAGCTAGGCATTTTTGAAGTCGTTTCAGATTCTCTGTACTCCTCTTCCTTTAAAAATTTTAAGGATACCTTCTTCAAAGTAAAACCCAGGAGGAAAGACCTCAAGAAACGTGTTTTGTTTGATAAAATTTTACTTCGAGGTTTCCCTTATATGGGTAAATTCCTGAGAAGTTTAAGTCGCTAGCCGAGCACCTGCTTTCGGTCGAGGAAAGGATAGATATTAAGATATTGAAAAGTCTTCCTCGGTCGATTAGTAGCAAGGCTTCGATGACTTCCCTTCTCACCGAGGACCTCGTTTCCTTCTTCAAGGGTGAGCCTAGTAGTGTAATTTTGCATTCTGTGTTGTGTGATTTACTTGGATGTTGGTCTAATTGATTGTGTTTTTGTAAATATAATGGGTAAATTTGACTATAAGGCACTCCGAGCTAAAATTGGAACTCGTCCCTTAGATTCGGGAAAGGATGAGTTTCAAAATCCGAACAAGAAGGCAAAGATTGAATCTGCATGGTGAAGTTGGGTCATCTAAGTTTGGGGAGTCCTTGGCTCAACACAAGGGTTCCCCTATTCATGTGGAGGTTCTAAGTCCTCGTCCTTATGATACTGCGGCGACTAAGGGAGCTGCAACGACAGTGATTTCTCTGTCGTCGTCTCCTTCTCCTTCTCCGCAACCAAACTCAAGTATGGTGATGAGGACCTACATCTCTCAACCACGTGTGTCGTCGTCACCTCCGAGGCCTTCTCCCTCAGTAGTTCCAACTTTGTTAAATCTCCCAAGGATCCTCTATTATGGCTGAGGTCCACTTGATAGTGTGGACTTCGCCACAACTACCAATAAAGGCAGTAATTCTTTGTGGTGTTTGAACATGAAGCCAGATTTGGTGCGATCTCATCTGGGGAGCCTTAGGTTTTCATCTACATATGATGCTAAATTGTTGAATACTATTGGAGAATATGGAATTGTTGACTCGTGTGTAGCACTATTAAGGCATTGTATAGCCATAGTAGAACACTTGAAGAGCAATGCCTCCAATAATGCTAAGGTTCGCTCGCTAGAGGCTCAACTCAAAGAGGTTCTCTTTGAGAAAAACAAGGCTTCCAATGATTTTGCCTTGAAGATTAAGCAAAGTCAGGAGAGACTTAAGATGTTGGAGACTGAGTTATCTTGAGAGAAAGCCAAGGTAGAAGGTATGGAGCAGAGGTTAAGGGACCTCTAGGTCGCTCATGAAAAGAAAGTGAAAGAATGCAAAGAGTTTGAAGAGTGACTTAGGGTTGCCGAGGACGAGTTTAAGGATGTTGCGGGAAAGCTCGAGAGTGCAAAGGACAGGAGGAGGGAGGCTAAGGCCTTTGAATATCAGCTCGTCCTCCTCAAAGAGACTAACAAATAATTGTAGAAGAGTGAGGCGAGCATGCAAGCCAAAGCGAGGGACTATGTCGAGGTTGTCTTTGCGGGGTACTTGGAGGGATTTTAGAACATTGTTCGTCAAGCTACATTTTTCGAGCCTTCTCTAGATTCCTCCAAATTTTCTTTAGATAAAGATGTTGTCAACGGTGAACTCGTTGATGAGTAAATCTTTGGAAATATTTTTTGAATATAATGATAATGTCTTTCTTTAGATATTTGTGATGATAATTCCTTTCTTTAGACATTTGTAATGTTAATTCCTTTCTTTAGACGTTTGTTTGCTTGAATGTGTTACTCCGCTCGAGTTGTGTATGTACCTAGTATAGTAGGCAGTAATTTTATTTTGATTGCGGCTTAGCATAATAATCGAGTGCGAATCATATTATAGAGCATTGTTATTCATCGAGATTCGAAAAATCACAATGCTAACTCAATGTAATAATCAAATGTTAATTTATGAACTAAGTATGATCAACTTGACCTAACATGAATGTCTAAGTCATAGACCAAGCTTGGTTAGCTTGGTGGTAAGGTGCAGTAGATCTATACTTCAAGTTTGATTGGGTTGGGTTAACCTTGGCGAGATGTATCGTTGTTACCAATTCTTATAATTGGGCAGAGTTTAATATGCATGATAATTGAGTTGTGTTAACCTCGGCATGATATGTCAGTGGCACCAGTTCGGTGGGAGAGTTTAATATGTAGTGTGATAACAAAACTTTTGAACTTGTTGGGCAGTGATGGTTGCCAAGGGCTCTACCTCTATCCACTTGGTGAAGTAATCAATAGCGACAATTAGGAACTTGACTTGACCTTTTGTCAGGGGAAAAAGTCCAAGGATATCCATTTCCTATATGGTGAATGGTCATGGTGTAACAATCTGATGTAATTCTTCAACAGGAAAAGTATGGAGAGGTCCAAACTTCTGAAATTTTAAGCGTTTCTGGATGAATGAATGGGCATCTTGCCGAATTGTGGGCCAATAGTATCCAGCCTGAAGTACCCTTGTCGCCATACGCCGCTCCTGAATGCATTCCGCATATTCCTCGGTACAGCTTGGCAAGGACAAACTCGACTTGATCATCATCTAAGCATTTGAGCAATGAAGTAGAGAACCCTCGTCTGAAGAATTCTCCATTGCTCATGACATAATATGCTGCTTGACGCCGAATTCTTTTAGTTTCCTTCTCGTCAATGGAAAGCACTTCATTAGTGAGATATTCAATAATGGGTGTCATCCAACTACTTGTGCCCACATTTACCTATAACACATCAATGTGATCCCAACTTAGGCTTGTCAAGTTTTCTTGTATGAGGGTTCGGTGTTGGTCGGCCTTCTTTGTACTGGCGAGTTTTGGGAGGACATTGGCTCGTTCATTTGCGGCTCTTGGGACATGGTTTATGGTGACTTTTCAAACTAGTTGATCAAGTTCTTGGCAATGTGGTAGTACTTCTACAAGAGCGACTCTTTAATTTGGAATTTGCCATTTATCTGTCATGTGACCAACTAGGAGTCACTTTGACACCATAGTTATTTCACTCCAAGCTCTTTTTCTAGTTTGAGCTCGGTGATGAGGGCCTCATATTCGGCCTAGTTGTTTGATGTTTCAAACCCGAAACGTATGACCTGCTCGATGGTCAACTTATCGGGGCCTTCTAGAATTATCCCTGCTTCTCCTTTTTTGTTGGACGATCAATTAATGCTTAGGGACCACCAATCATTCTTTGCCATCGATAGAAGCTCTATCAGGAAGTCGACGAGGAATTGAGCTTTCATCAGTCCTCTACTTTTGTACTTGAGACTGAATTCAAAAAGTTCTATTGCCCAAGTTGTCATCATTTTAGTTAGGTCAGACTTTTGCAATACTTGTCTAATTAGGTAATCAGTGTAGACTATGATCTCGAAGCTCCTGAAGTAATGGTGAAGTCGCCGAGTTGAGAATATGAGCCCGAGCACCAACTTCTCAATTACTTGGTAGCATTCTTCCGTTGGTTGCAGAGTTCGGCTGATAAAGTATACTACTGGATGTTGTTTCTTCCTCTCCTCGTGCACGAGTACCGAGCTCACTACCGAGTTAGACACAGCTAAGTAAAGAAAATGTGTACTATGAAGGGGATGACTTACCGATATTGGTAAGGCTGCGAGGTTCTATTTGAGCCTTTGGAACATTTCTTCGCATGTATAGTTCCATTCAAAGATTTGTGCGCCTTTTAGCAACTTGTATAGTGGTTTGGCTTTCTCGACAAGTTGGGGAAGGAACTTGGAGAGTGTGGTAAGTTTGTCATTCAAACGTTGTACTTCCTTCAGAGAGTTCAGGCTTCACATGTTTAAGATTGTCTTGCCTTTATCGGGGTTGGCCTCTATCCCTCTTTGCGTGACCATGAACCCGAGGAAATTGCTGGTCATGACTCCAAAGAATCATTTCTCGGGGTTTAAGCCTGTTGTCGAAAACTTTGGCTAGAGCCGAGGTGTGATCCTCAGCCCTTTGGGATTTTACCACCATGTCGTCTACATAGACATCGATGGTGTTGTCGATGAGGTCTTTAAAGACCTTATCCATGAGTCATTGATAATTAGCCCCTACATTTTTTAGGCCAAAGGGCATCACTTTCTACAATAATTCTCTCCTTCCGTCATAAACGTTGTCTTGTCCTGATCTCAAGGTGCATCTATATCTGATTGTACCCCGAGTACGCATCTAAAATGTTAAAGAGCTTGTATCCTATTGTATTATCTATGAGTCGATCTATGTTTGACAGTGAGTAGGTGTCCTTGGGACACGCCTTGTTGACGTCGGTGTAGTCCACACACATCCTCCACTTATCGTTAGACTTCTTTACTATCACCACATTAGCAATCCATGTGGTGTACTTGATAGGCCTGATGAAGTGAGCCTTAAGCAGTTGGCTAACTTCATGATCCATCGCTACTCTTCTTTCTTTTCCAAGTTTTCGTTTCCTCTGCGAGACTAGCTTGACTTGAGGAAGTATGGTTAGTTTGTGACACATGAAGTCATCTGGTGTGCACCAAAGGTGGTCAACAAATCTACAAATCATCTGGTCTGCACCCTTTCTCCAGCAAACCCAACTAGGGGGTCTGGATACGATTTTACCATCTTCAATGGTAAGTTTAGCTTCAAGAATGTTGACAAATAAAGGACGTCGACCGAGCTTCCTTGGTCAACAAGGATCTTGTGTACTCGCCAATTGGCTATGGTAGCTGAAATGACCATGGGATCATCCTGGTCCGGATCATGAATGCTCAAGTCTTTGTCCGTGAAAGTAATAAGCAAGAGTCTCCTCGATGGTAGGATACTCACCGAGTTGATACTCCTCAAATGTCTTCTCTGAGCATACTTGGAGTTGTCTCGTCCTGCAAAGCCTCCAACGATCGCTTTAATATGTCCCAAGTGGACATTGTCATTGTTGGGCTCTCTAGGCTCTTATTGAGATGGTGGTTGTGGTTGAGGTTGAGGTTGAGTCTTTGCGACCTCTCGTTGTCCTCGGCCACGACCTTGTCTTCTCCACGGTCCATCTCTTCCTTGCCTTCCCCCATCCTCTGTCGTTTTCGCATCTTTCGTGATTTCGGCTCCCCTAACTCTGCTGAATGAAGCGATTGAGGGATCCTGACCTGATAAGTTCTTCTATGAGGTCTTGTACTTTGATGCATTCTTCGATGGTGTGATCGAAGCTTTGATGGTACCAGCATCTCTTGGAGGGGTCGGCAAAGGGATAACTTTGCATGGTTGCGGCATTCGAATCAGTTTCAAATTGTAGGCTTCTTGTATCACCACATCTCGGCTGCCACTGAGTGGTGTATAACCTTCATACCTACCGACCCTTTTCCTTTTTGGAGCGGAGGTCACCACGAGCGTCTCTATTCTTCTCGTGGCTTCCGTGTTTTCGTCTATAGTTATGTATTTTGCTACACAAGCTCAGAGCTCGTCCATGTTGGAAGGAGGATCAACAAACAAGGCGTTGAGAAAAAGGTCCTGGCATGAGACCCACTATTAGCGCATGCATAGCGACAGCTGGGTGGAAACTAGGGATATTGAGACAGGCTTTAGCAAAGTGAGCCATGTACTGTTTGCGTGACTCATTCTCGTCCTGAGTCACGTGATGGAACGAGGCCAAGTTGGAAGTCATTGGTTTGTTGTCGATGAATCGAGCTATGAACTTGGAAGACAGGGTATGGAATGAGTCTATCGAATTTCGTGATAGTGAATAGTACCACTCGAGGGTTGTTCCCTTAAGTGTATTAGAGAATAGGCTGCAATGTACACTTAGGTCTTCCGACAATAGGTTGGCCTGGGTCATGTAGGCCTTAATGTGTGCATCTGGATTCGAGGTTCCATTCTACGAATCCACCCTTGGCCATTTTCACATCACGGGAAGTCAAGATTGCATGACCTCAGTGGTAAAAGGATGAAAGCGTTTCATGAATGTTGTCACCTCAAGGTTGAGTTGAGGAGTAAGTGTATGGTGGAATGGGAACTCCTGGTTGGCACCAAGGACCAACCTCTGCGTGACTCTGTGATCATAGTCAGCACCGAGGGGCACTGAGCTGATATCTCGGGTCAGCTCCAGGCTCGGGGACCAGTTTTGGTTGCTTTCCTTGATAAGTGTCGACACTGGGTTGTGTCTTCGGGTCAACGCCTTGTCTGGGTAGTAACGAAGGTTGTTGTTCTCCCCTATCTTCAACGATTGATGAGTTGTGAATAGATCTTGATGGTCCTCCTCGATCAACTCTTGCTCTTTTCAAAGTGTGTCCACCTACTTGACTTTCTTCCACCTCTTCCAGTATCCATGATGGCAAGGTTGACAAGTAGCTTGTCCCTTTTGGAGATCAGTGAGATGTTGTAGCAATGTTGCCATCTCGTTTTGATGTGCTTTTCTTTGTACCACTAGCTCTTTCTAATGTGTTTCCTTTTGGTCTTTCAGTTCTTCTCTGAGGCCACATAATGCCTCATACACGGTGTTTTATAGGATAGCCTCCATATGGGTCTTCATGATCTCCAATATTGCGAGATCCATATTTGGGAATGATGATGACAATTATCTTTGAAGGTGGGGCGGCTCTAAATACCTGGGTCAGGGAAAGTTTTACTAGGCCCCACAGTGGACACCAAATGTTCTTACCGAAGACCGAAGTGATGTTTGAACGAGGTTGATTGAGGTCGACTTGATCTAAATTCGAACACTGATTGATCCGAGTTGTAATAGCTCCTTAAACAGAATGGACGTCTACCTACATAAGACACTCAGACACTCAAGTCAGTTTAGAGTAGGTGAGGGGAGTGAGATGAAAGATATGTAAGTGTGAAAACTGAGTAAAAAAGTAAGTCATACTTCCTAGGATGAGCATTATATATATAGATTGTGGGCCGAGTTGTTAAGCTCAAATCCAAGGTACGGATTAAGCAGTTATCGAGCTGTTGGGGAAAGTTGGGTTACTGACCCTTTAATCTCCAGCATTATCATAAACAATTCGAAGATATCGGGTGGTAAAGGTACAAGTTATTTTTTGAATCCAATTTTTTAAGTAATAACTTCTTTTAATGTATATTTGATAGTAGAGTCCTTACACGGTATAGATTTATTATATATTTTGAGTTGTCAAAATTTAGGGCCTTCAAATGGTCATAACTTTAGATAGAGAGCTTGGATTAAAACGCATTAAAAGTTAAAGTTACTCAGAATGAGGTAAGGAATGCGCTAACCAACACTCGGATTGGGATTCCATAATTTCCAAATTCCACTGTTTACTATTACTTTTTTTTATTTTTTAAGGTTTTTTAGCTCTCTTTTTTATATTTTTGGTTCTTACTTCACATACCTATACTTATCACAAAATTCTTAAAAACTTTTACGGTGTTTTTTCATATTAATTATAGATTTGTCAAACCATTTAATCTTACAAATTTAAAAAAAAAAACGTATTACATCGGATGTAAGATAGAACTGATTAATATGGGACTTTTTACATCGGTTGTAACTACAACTGATGTAAAAGGCCCATTTTGCATTGGTCTGAGCCTACAATCGATATAATATGTATAATTATTTGCTCTTTTTAAACGGACTTTTACATTTGGTTGTATTTATAACCGATTTAATATGGGTATATTTTACATTAGTTGGAGACAATCGATATAATATGTATAATTATTTGCTCTTTTTAAACGGACTTTTACATTTGGTTGTATTTATAACCGATTTAATATGGGTATATTTTACATTAGTTGGAGAATCGATGTAAAAAGTCATGAACTTTCTACATCGCCTGCATCCACATTGGTTACAGAACCGATGTGGAAAATCTCCCAAAATCGATATAGAATCTTATTTTTCTATCGGTGTTGTAACCTTGACTCTGATATGAAACATTTACCACTCAGCTAAAAACTATAACTTATAGTTATGCTATAAATTTTTCTACTTAAAAGTATAGTTGTTCAAGCACCATGATTTGATTGTAACTTAGTCCAACTGGCCTTTGCAAGACATATGATGCCACCAGCAACATACCTTTCTCATTTTTCGCTCAACATTAGGTAGAGTTTTAGTTAAAGAAAGTATTTGTTTTTTTTTTAGCTTATGTGAAATAGATTTTTTTATTAACATTTGACATGGTTTTTTTTTTTTGTTACTAATGTCTAAGTGATATTTTTTTATCATTGACACTTGTTTTAGCAAAGAGATGTGGAAACCTCTTTGGCTAGATCACTCAAAGTCTTTTGTTTTGTCCTCTCTTGGTCTTTAAGGATCCTATTTATAATTATTCATAAGAGAATTTATCTTTTAGTATGAGTCTTTGATTTATTCCATTATTTTGTTTATTATACCAATTATTACCTTAATTCAATTATGCTCCAATTATTTGAATTATGACGATATGATGTCACATATTTGTTCTTATAATTAAATTTTAATAACGAAATTGTTTTATTATAAAAGATGTTATTAAGGGTCTTTTTTTATTTATATGTGATTGTCTCTTGGAAATAATCTTATATTTCCTTATTGGACATAGTGAAGGGGTGACCAAATAGTTCGGAATCAGGCTTGTCAGTATACAATCCTTCAATCTTGATCAATCAAACTATTTAGAGAAATTGGAATAGGATTTACCAGTACAACACAAATGTTAGACCAAATAGGTTGTGGTGGAATACGACCCCGCCACCTAAGTCATAGAATAAAGAGGACAAAGAGTTAGAGGGATGATCAAGACCTTTCCAGAAGATTGGGCCTATCTTAGCCTGTTTGGGCCTCCCACCAACTGTTCGGGCCTGAATGCAACCTTGAAGAGATCACTCTTGAGATCATGGAGCATCAAGATGAAGCCCTTTACTTATATACATGTTTATAATAGCTTAGAATAATTTGGGTCATGTGTTTGGACCATGGGTAGATTAGGGTTAGAATATGATAGTATAGTCCATCTAGGGTTGCATTTGGGCTTCCTAAAGCCCGTTGAAAATCCTAGAACATCCAAGGCTTGAAGTTGGTGTACAAGAAACTGCTCACAAAGCAAGAAATATATTAAATATGTGCTAAATGTGAAGAAGATGCATGGGAAGTGTGAAGGTCACTTGTCAGGCTCTCATTGGCTCTTTTAGATCTAGGGTTTTATTTTTTAATTTGAACTTTCTAAATTTAGCTCCACTTTGGGTTGACCTTAGCACTATAAATAAGTGTGATATCCTATTGTATTTTCATCATGGAATGAGTAGAGAAATGTTGTCCAAATTTAGTTTCACTTGTGCTTGTGATCACTTCTAAGTTAACTCCTCTTTTGAGTTTAGCCTAGGCACCTTGTGAGAGTTGGTCTCACCTCTTTACATCTCCTTTTTCCTCTAGATCACTTCATCCAATCCATGAATTATACACTACATTCAATACTTCCGATGCCTCCCACATACTACATTCAATGTGAAACTCCAAATCAAGCTAGGAGCCAAAGGCGATTTTTATCATTTGGTATCATTAGCAAGCTACGATCCAACTAAGTTTTCTTTTCTTTCCTTCACTTTTTTTTCTCATTTTCATGTTGTTCTTAATTTTTTTCATGTCTTGATTGAGTTCATTGTTTACTTTGTGTTTCAATTCAATTAACCGGTTCAAATTGCATCAATCTTCTTAAACTGTCCACAATTGTGCTTATTAGGTGTTCTTGTGTTTGTGTTGTGTGCTTTTAATTTTCTTGAGTCTTTGTTCATTTTAATTTGGTAAAACATATTGGTTTGTGTCTTAATTTTGTTTTTAAATCCATATCCAAGTTGTCATACGTCTTGTAATTTCATACATGTCATAAAATTCAAGTAGTACTTTGTTTCAATTTCATTTTCTTGCTTTAGTAGTCTTTGATGTAAATTGTTTGAATTTAGTTGTTTTGTATCATTACAAGTGCTTTTGGTGCTTTTTAATTTCTAAATTTGAGTTCAATCACTTGCTATTAGATCATTGATGAGTGCCCTGTAGTTAGGTTTCCATTGTATCTTGTAATCTTGTGCTAAACCCTTTCAATTTCATAGGTTTCTTTCCATTGATCATAAATTGTTTGCTAAACTTTCACTGGAATTAGAAACATTATTGGAAGCAATATATTGAATATTTTGAGCTGAAACTTTTTGTGCTACTACTTTAAGATGTTTACAATAACTTGTTAAAAAGGCTCATTCGAAAACAAAATACAAATTAAATGATAAATGTCAAAATCATGAATGCTAGTGCCTGAAAAATCCTAATGTCGCTGATGATTTTCTCTTTGTAACAAAAATCATTGCACCTTATCCATTGACTTTTTTGCGCTCAATTTTTGCGTGATAATTTTACAATATGTTTAAAATATGTGGTAAAAGTTTTGGGCTCAAATATGCTCTGATTAGTCACAATAAATTGTTGAATCAAGCTTGCCAGGATCTTAAGCACCAAAAAACAAAATAAAACGTGAAACAGAAGGCTCTCAATTCTGAATTTGTTTAGAATGCTTCCAATGCCATTTTGAGCCAATTTCTTTTTGGGGAGCTTCTGTGAGGCCTTGAGTAGTTGAGATAAAAATTTTGTGCAAAATTACATTTTAAATTGATTTCAATAAATCATACAAATGACACTGCCACACTAAAAAAACTCTAGTTTTTTATTTTGATTTGTAATCCAATCGAATGATATTCCTAGGATCCGAATTTCAGTGCTTTCTTTTCTTGTGTGCCTTAATTTTAGATTTTCATTTCTTATCAATTCTTTGAGTTTTGTCAATCTCTCTATCCATTTGAGTTTAGCTTTCCAAAATTAAGCTTTGTTGCTTTTACTTTGTTGGTCTCTTGAAGTGATTAAACTTGAGGAAATTGGACTTGTTGTGAGTTGAGGTTTAACTTCTCTTTGATGTACTAAGGCCATGATCCAAAAGATGTGCTCACAATGAGGTGGTTACCAAGTGAAGCTTGAATACGAGAGCCTAAACACTTGTGAAGAAGAGTGAGAAACACTTAAAGAGCAAAATTACTTAGCATAGCTTTAAATTTTTGTACAAAGAGTCATTGTATTTTCTTTAAGTTGTATTCGCATAAACTTTTTCAATTAGTGTATTAATAACTCGATTAGACGATGAGTGTGTCTCAAAGGTCCAAAAGTTCCAATAAACCTCACCTTAAGGTCGTCTACTTTTACTTTTGAAGCATTGTCATTTAATTTCTTTTATTTTTATTTTATCATGACTAGTTGATAACTTGTGATTTTAACATTTGTAGTGTGAGTCGCCTTCGTTTGTATTTAAGTGATTTTCATTAAGCAAAAGATTTGTCTAGTATGATGGGGTAAGGTTCTGGCTAGGACAGGCCTGGTACTTAAGTTATCCAAGCGACACACCTCCCTTTCTTGGAAATCTCCCCTATTGTGGTTAGCTTATTTTTTCTCCTTTTGAAAAACCTTCTATATAAAACTCAATATGTATAAGCATTATCCTCATCATAGTGGTAATGAATCAAGCGAAAACAAATCTAATTTGAAAATAATTTTGAATGAGATTAGATCATGTAAAATAAATACTAAAGCTCAATTTGCCATTGTTAAGGCGGACCTAAGGACTTTGAGAAATAAGGAAGAAAGAAATCCAAAAACAAGTATATCAGGCACATAAAAAACAATAGATTATGGGGTGAGGGCATTAAGAGAAGAAGGGGTGTGTATTAATTCTTGCTATAATAATCAACCATTCCTTGAATATAATCACAAGCCTATAAGTAACTTCCATTCTACATAGCCTGAGATAAACCTCCCTACTTTCTATGGACATAATAATGTTGAGGAATATTTAGGATGGAAAATGAAGGTTGAGAAAATTTTGAATGCCACCAAATAAAAAAGTATGAAGATTATTCGTGGCTACTTCAAGTTTTCAATAAAATGCCATATCTTGGTGGAGACAAAGGCAAAATGATGTTACAAAATTAAACATTTTGAATTGGAATAAGTTAAAGGTGTGTATGAGAAGAGTTTCGCCTTCATATTAAAAAAGAAAGAAGTGGAGAAGGAAAAGATAAAAATAATTGAAAAATAAGAAAAATGTCTAGCTCATTTAGATTAAGAACTTAAAGAGATTGAGTTTAAACAAGAAAAATTAAATAGGAAAATTTAGAAGAAAAAAGAGAGAAGAGAAAGAAAAGAGAGGAAAGAACGTGAAAGAAAAGAGGAGCCCTTGTCAAGAATTGAACCAAACATTATCATAAATCTCTCTTTTTTAGAAAACACTTGTGAGGAGGTCATTGAAAAGACAACTTTGTCTGGAGTTGAACTAGACATTAACACAAACTCCTCTTCCACAGAAAAATCTAGTGAAGATATAATTGTAGAGCAATCTTTGTCTAGGGTTGACTTAGACATTGACATAAATTCCTCCTTCATAGAAACAACCTATGAGGAATTTTCTGGAGAAAAATTGGATATTCAAAAAATTAGGTCACCTCATGAGCCAAAAAAAAACATGAAAACATAAATAAAAATAAAAGTGTTCCTTGGGTCGGATATCTATGTTCATCAATTGGTAAGGAGTACCTTGACCTTGGAAGAGTGTTTATTTCTAGTTACACTTTAATTTTTTGTGTTTTAAATATGACACATGTTATATTGTTCTCTTGTTTTTACAGGATGGTATTTGACCCTAGAGGTTTCCATAAATAAATAAACAACAATAAGGTTGTTGTCCCAAAGAACAATACAGATCTGAGGACATACCTCTTTCAAGAGGGAGGGGATGATGGAATATGCCCCCGCCACATTAGTCGTAAAATAAAGATGACAAAGAGCTAGAGGGTTAATCAAGAGCTTTCTAGAAGATTGGGTCCATCTGAGCCTATTTGAGCCTCTCACCAGCTATTCGGGCTCGAATGCAACCTTGAAGAGATCATTTTGGAGATCATGGAGCATCAAGATGAAGTCCTTTACTTGTATGAATGTTTAGAATAACTTGGAATAATTTGGGCCTTGTATTTGAACCATGGGTAGAATAGGATTAGAATAAGATAGTATAGTCCATGCATTTGGGCTTCCTAAAGCCCAATGCAAACCCTAGAACGTCCAAGGCTTGAATTTGGTGCACAAGGAGCTGCACACAAAGCAAGGAACATATTAAACATGTGCTAAATGTGAAGAAGAGGCATGAGAAGTGTGATGACCACATGTCATGCTCTCATTGGCTCTTCTAAATCTAGGGTTTTATTTTTTAATTTGAATTTTTTGAATTTAGCTCCACTTTGGGCTGACCCTAGCACTACAAATAAGTGTTCTAGCCGATTGTATTTTCATCATGGAGTGAGTAGAGAAATGTTGTCCAAATTCAACTTCACTTACTATTGTGATCGCCTCTAGGTTAGCTTCTCTTTTGAGTTTAGCCTAGGCACCTTGTGATAGTTGGTGTCTCCTCTCTCACATCTCTTTTTTCTCTAGATCACTTCATCCAATGTGTGAATTATACACTACATTCATTACTTCCACTGTGAAACTCTAAATCAAGCAAGGAGTCAAAGCCAATTTCTATCCTGTTGTAATAAGGCTTATCATTACACAGCCCTTCAATCTTAATCGATAAGACTGTTTAGAGATATTAGAATTAGATGTACCAGTACAACATCAATGTTAGACCAAATAGGTCGGAATATAACATATCATTACACAATCCTTTAGTCTTGATCGATAAGATTGTTTATAGATATTGGAATAAGATCTACAAATACAATACCAATGTTACTCTTTGTGCATAGTTTGTTAGTAATTTTTTCTAATACTGACTAAAAAGATTTTTAACCAACATGAACTATGATTGTTTTTCACCGATAACAATCAAGAGAACCTTTCAATCAATATCAATAGAAAAGTTGACAAAAGAAAATTCAACCAACAACGTCATAAAAATAGCATCGATGGATGTCTTCTTAAATAATTACACTCAATGTTAACTAAAAAAAATATCAATTGACATTGATTGAGAAAAAGCTTTGACATTATCTGATGAAAAAAAATGTTGATAAGCTTTGACAAAAGATAATACTAACAACAATCGATTCAAAAAGATCATCAATATTGATATTTTTAATTATTAATTGTTTTATATTTAAATAATTATTTGTATTTGGTGCTATTGAAATAATTTATCCAAACAAGAAATTTAAAATTCAATAAATTTGAATTGCTTTATTCAAACAAAATAATTTTAAAAAATAATTTAAAATCAAATCAATTTAAATTTAAATGTGTAAGAAGTTATAAAATTTTCTATCCAAACATATTGAGTCTTTAGACAAGGATTTTTACTATTTTCATTAAAAGGGTTGAAAAAGGTAGAGAGTGTAAGTGTAACTCCTAAAAAACTTTACCTTATATTTGGATAAAGAATTTTATAATTTCAAAATAAATTCAAATGCATTAAACTTTAATTGTTTTCATTTTTAAATGTGTTACCTTATAGATTATTTGTATAAAATATCTGAATCATCAGAAAATATAAAAGAAAATACCAAATACATTGATAAGCAAAATAATCCATAAGCTTAACAATCTATAAGAAAATAACTTCACAAGTGAAAAACCTTAACACATACCAACCGATAAATATGTTAAATATAAAATAATCCATCATAATGTCGACTAAAAAACTTAGTTATATTAACCAAAATATAGAATAAAAAATCATACTTGTCAATGATTGATCCAGAAATAACTTTTGTCATGTTTTGATTAGCATTGGTTGAAAATAACCCAACATTAACTGAAAAGTAAATTTGTTGATTTTAAAAAATATATATATTTGACTTAAAAAAAATTGTTAATGTTGAAAAAAAAATACTTATCTAACATCAATTGAGAAATAACACTAAATTATATTTGCAAAAAAAAAATATAAACTCAGCATTGATGATCAAAATGTAATTATAATTGTTAAAAAACTTCTACTAACATGACTCAAAAATACACAAACTTCTACTAACATGACTCAAAAATACACATCGTAAACATTTTAACTTCAATCAAATCAATAACATTCCAGTTGAGACAAAACAAAGAATTCTAAAAAGAAGAAAAGACGTACATAGGTCGAGTTAATAATATTGTAACCAAAGTCGAATCAAAGAAAAAATATAGAAAAAGGACAAATATTTGAGAAAAAAGAAAATATAAATAACTTACTCTAATTTTGATAAAATCTCAATCTTTTATATTCTTTATCTAAATAATATATTTCATTACAAAATATTTCACATTCTTTATAAAAGTAAATTATCATCTAAAAAATTTCATTTAAAAAAAATAACAGTATTAATGAAATTTCCTTAATTTTATATTAGGAGGACAGAAAAAGACGAAAAATGTTTTTAGGATGAAAAATGATAAAAGGGATATAACTAACTTCAAGGAATCCATTACTATTCTAAGAACACTGAACTGAGGAGCAGAAATATGCAGTGCGCAAAGTAAGTACGAGGTACCAAAACTATATAAATAAGGTAGTTACCAGAAACAAGAAGCGGTTGAAGAAGTAGTTGAAGAAGAAGAATTTTGAAATCCTGAGAATGTCTCCACAGGTTCCTCTACCAAACAAACCCAACAAATTCTATTTCTTCTACGGCCACCGGAAACCCTCCCAGAATCGCCCCACCGTCCGCGGCGGCCTCTTCTCCAACCGCCAAACCCTAACCCCCTCTTCCACACCCAAACCCAAACCAAAACCCAAACTTTTCAACATCAAAGACTGGGACCCACATTTCCTCTCCAACCCTTCTCCCCCCTCCTCCCCCCCTTCCCCCACCCTCCGCCTCTCTCCGATCGCGCGTTTCATCGTCGACGCCTTCCGCAAAAACGACAACAAGTGGTGCCCCAACGTCGTCGCAGAGCTCAACAAGCTCCGCAGAGTGCCTCCAAACTTGGTCGCCGAGGTCCTAAAGGTTCAAACAAACCACGCTCTGGCCTCCAAGTTCTTCCACTGGGCCAACAACCAGAAAGGGTTCCATCACAATTTCGCCTCCTACAATGCCCTCGCCTACTGTTTGAACCGCGGCCACCAGTTCCGAGAGGCGGACCAGCTCCCCGAACTGATGGACTCGCATGGGCGACCCCCCAGCGAGAAGCAGTTCGAGATTTTGATCAGAATGCACTCGGACGCCAACCGAGGGCTTCGGGTCTACTACGTGTATGACAAAATGCGCAACAAGTTTGGGGTGAAGCCGAGGGTGTTTTTGTACAACAGGATCATGGATGCGTTGTTCAGGACTGGCCATTTGGATCTGGGCTTGTCGGTTTATGATGATTTCAAGGAGGATGGGTTGGTTGAGGAGAGTGTGACTTTCATGGTTTTGGTGAAGGGGCTGTGTAAGGGAGGGAGGATTGATGAGATGTTGGAGGTTCTGGGGAGGATGAGGGAGAGGTTGTGTAAGCCCGACGTGTTTGCGTACACGGCTCTGGTTCGGATTCTGGTTCGGGCGGGTGATCTGGACGCCTGTTTGAGGGTTTGGGAGGAGATGAAGAGGGATGGAGTTGTGGTGGATCCTAAGGCTTATGCTACCATGATTGTGGGGTTGGCTAAAGGGGGTAGGGTTCAGGAGGGGTATGAGTTGTTCAAGGAGATGAAGAGCAAGGGTTTTTTGGTGGATAGGGTGGTATATGGAAAGCTGGTTGAGGCTTTTGTAGCTGCAGGTAAGGTTGGGTTGGCTTTTGATCTGTTGAAGGATTTGGTGAGCTCAGGGTATACGGCTGATTTGGAGATTTATAATTGCCTTATTGAAGGTTTGTGTAATTTGAAGAAGCTGCAGAAGGCTTACAAACTTTTCCAGGTGACTGTTCGGGAGGGACTTGAGCCTGACTTCTTGACTGTGAAACCACTGTTGGTGGCTTATGCTGAGGCAAATAGGATGGAAGAGTTTTGCAAGTTGCTTGAGATGATGCAGAAATTGGGTTTTCCGGTTCTTGCTGATCTCTCCAAATTCTTCTCCGTTTTGGTGGAGAAGAACGGGCCGATGATGGCTGTAGAGGCATTTGCTCACTTGAAAGAAAAAGGTTATGTGAGTGTTGAAATATACAATATTCTTACGGATTCTCTTTACAAGATTGGTGAGGTGAAGAAAGCATTATCTCTATTTGATGAAATGAAAAGCATGGAACCTGACTCGATCACATATAGTATTGTGATTCAATGCCTTGTTGATCTTGGTGAAATTCAAGAGGCATGTGCATGTCATAATAAGATCATTGAGATGTCTTGCATTCCTTCTGTTGCAGCTTATAGGAGCCTTACCAAAGGGCTTTGCAAAATTGGAGAGATTGAGGAAGCCATGATGCTTGTTCGTGATTGCTTAGGCAGTGTTAGTGATGGACCAATGGAGTTTAAGTATAGTCTAACCATTATTCATGCATGTAAATCAAATGATGCCGAGCAGGTGATTGATGTATTGAATGAGATGATGGAACAAGGTTGCTCTTTAGACAATGTGATATATTCTGCAGTCATCTCTGGCATGTGTAAGCATGGAACGATTGAAGAGGCTAGGAAGGTTTTCTCAAACTTGAGGGAGCGCAACTACTTGACAGAATCTGATACAATTGTGTATGATGAATTACTAATTGATCATATGAAGAAAAAGACAGCAGACTTAGTGCTATCAAGCTTGAAGTTCTTTGGTCTGGAATCAAAATTAAAAGCGAAGGGCTGTAAGTTGTTGCCCGGTTGAAAAATAGTTTGGGGACTGATTGTTCTCATTTTTGTTCAACATGTTGAATTCGGAAAAAGCATTTGGGGAGGATCAACAATTGTTTTTATTTGGATATGGATTATCTTCAATATATTCAATTTCATGGCTTGGAAACACAGATATTGCAGGATGGAGATTGTTGCATATCCTATAGCATTGGACAGTTGCATTATAAAGGTCATAAATTGCAGGTTGCAAAGATGGCATCCTTGAACAAAGCAAAGTCGCTCCAGAAAGCTTAAGTGCCATCAAATCATTGCTTAAGCTCTTACATGCTTCATGAATTCTGAATATGAATTGTTTCTGTTCTTTCCATAAATCCATTTTGGAATGAAGAATGGAATATAGATATTTAATATACATTTATATATATAGACTATATATAATTACGAGTATTCCTGTGATACAAGAATTTATGCAAAAACTCTTTGCTCAAACTTGGTCTCCCTTGCTCCATCTTCTCGTCAGGTGCTAGGGCGGGCCCTCATTTAACTTGAATAAAAGACCTTTTCAGCTGCCATTCAAGTCCATTTTTCAGGTGATGAGATGATTTAGAGAATTAGCCTTTTACTCTTGATACGACAGCATCAAAGGAAGTGGTCCAGGTCTAGAAGGAATGAAGAAAGGACAGGAGTGGGCTTACAGTTGTTTTTGTGCCCAAGGTAGCAAGGCTGCAACGAGTGAAGAAGCTGCCTGTGTTGTGGAAGGATTACAAGAAATATAAATTGGGGCAGCCTGCTTTTATATAGTCGCCAAATAAAAGCATAGGAATTTCTAGTATTATTGTTATCCAATTATGTTGAGAGGAATCTTTTTCTGTTATCCTTTTAGCTAAATCGGGTAATATGATGAATACAGAATATACAGTGAATAGAAAACCCAATCTTACCTGTTTTCTCTAATATTTCTGGAGTCACTCCTACTCGGAAAGAGCCTTCTCTAACACTGAATCAGCTCTCACGCAATAGTATAGATATTGTTCACTATTGGGTTGAATTGTTAACTATAAAATTCTGAACACCATAATTTTACGTTTACCTTTTAGTATATGCAAATTAATGGCATGTTTGTTTAAGCCTGTAGAACTACGTATTAACCCATTTGGCAGCTTATTCCAAAAGCATGTGGGGGATAGGTTATTACATAGAGAAGAGTAATCACTACTGCCCATTTCTTTAGCTGCTTCAAAATAAATGGGATAGTTGAGGTGAACACCTCAAGCAATAGAGTAAGCAAGACACTTTTCCAATTTACCTTGTTACAGAGCTTCTTTACGTATTGTATGTATTGATTGAATGTTCTTCACTCTGAATAATTTACTTGAATGCATCTCCGATTCTAAGCCGGTTACTTGTTTAACATATGAAGTATTTTTTATTTATAATATTGTTTGGACCATGCTAATTTCTTACTCGTTTTTTTGGTTTCTTATTTGGATTAGCAAAATCCTTAGTATCATGTCTTGCACATTGACAGCCAAATTATACCAACCTTAATGGATGAAGTTTGCCCTACAAAGTTGCATATCAAATTTATTAATCATTGAAATTTTTTTCATTATCATTTTAATTCAAGCAAGGATAATTACTTTGAGTTATAACTCATTGGTGTTGTATATTTCCGATATATCCCTTCACAATAACCCGACCATATCAGTTAAGTTCAAAAGATTGAGTTTTGGGAAATACCATGATTATGATTACAATGAGGCATTTTGATTTGATTTTAGCTTGCCCATCTCCTAGGCTAGGGTTTGTGATCCTTTATACTTTGGTACCTTGAAATGGAATTTTGACGGTATTGAAATATAAATTATTTGAGTCTCGCTTCTGTTTGAACCCAAAATGCAGACTCTGATTGAGGAAAGGTCAATAAACAGAGAAATGAAAAGAGAAAGAACCTTCTATAGTTCTTATCTGGATCAATGACAGGGACCAAAGTGTAGTTAAGTTATTAGACAGAAAGAATCAAATTGCTTAAATTTGAAAAATTAAATGTTTGGTATGAATGTTATAAAAATCATTTCTAGAAATTAAATTCTTAGAAACTATTTTATTTTTCTGCATAAAAAGTTTTTACAGGACGGGGGTGGGAATCTAAGTTTCCCATTAAGGGGAAAGTTTCATATAATTATATTTTTCATTTTACGAAATATATTAAACATACTAGGCATATTTATGACAGTTTAAGAAACTATAATTCCTAGGAAACATGATTGTTGGATATATAACAAGGATGTTTTAGACCAAACGTTGATTTATTAAAATCTATAATAAATCTAGTATGACATGCTTTTCTCACGCTGGTAAAATACATGCTTACACCTTTTTTTAAAAACATTTGACAATGCTAATATGATATCATGTAAAATAGTTAAATTACAATGACAAATATGCTTTGATAATTAAGGCATAACAAATCTTGTTAAGAAAAGAAACACATTTAGTTTAAGGAAAGAACATCAGAATGCCAGATAACATTTTCGAACATAATGTGCAGAATTATGGCATGATCTTTCATGCAGAAAAACAACTAAACTCGAGTAAGTTTCCCTAATCATGATAAACAGAGTTTACAAACCAAAATAAGTCATATATTTATTTATTGTATTACACAATAGAGTTAACCAAATTCATTCATTTATTTCAAGTCGTAATTAAATTTAAATTAAATAAACCGATCAATATTTTAAGAGTAAAGACAATGAGAAACTCGTAGTCATCCACTTGTAACAAATAAGAATAGGCATAATGTAGTTGACAATTCAAATGGAGATAATATATTTTTTGGGGAATAACTACAAAGGGATTTGCATTTGCTCATAGTCTTTTCGCTAAGATCAAGAATGAAACAACTCTTTTCTGCGCTTACATGTTCAAGTGTGAAAACTACGAAATGTAATTTTTACCTTTCCTTTTTATTGGTATTTTCAAAATAAGGGCACCTCCCCTCTCCCTCTACATTTGAAAGTCTGTTGATCTATCTACGGCAGCAAGATCATCCTACATTAAAATATGTATTTATAGACACAATGAAAATTTAAGCTTCCCTTTTGGGTCTGTTGCGGGCATGTGGAAGGGTAGGTTCTTCTTGCAGGGCAGGTTCTTCTTGCAAATATGTTTCAATACTGTCGTCTTCAATTTCATCATCGCTGTCGTCATATCCATCAAGTTCCTTTGCAGCTTCACTTTTTGCTATCTGATATTGTGAAAGATGACAACAAATCAGGCGTAAAGTTCCGCATACGATTTATCAAAAGGACAGAAAACTAAAAAATTGGTCTTCAATTCCACACACAAGATAGGTTAGAAACTTCAATTAGTGTATAAAGTAACAAGCAGATTTTGTATATTTTATTGGATTGGCTAGTAGAGTCTCGTAGCATGTTGCCCGGTGACTCAAGTGTTTCAGATTCATGCAGGCAGAAATCACAAATGCTTCACAGAAATAGAGAATCAATTGGAGAATTCTATACAAGGGTTCAATTAGTTCCTACTTATCAATGAAGGCATTATAGAAGTTACGACAAAAACTTTGTAAGAAAATATCTCAAAAAATCTAAGATCAAATGTTTTACTGTGCATTAACTAGGAGCCGTCATGTCTAAAGCCAGAGAGATCCAAATTATGCAGAAAAAAAAATATTAAAATCTACTCGAGTCTGGACTCAAAAAATGTGTATTTGCCTGTGTTTGCTCTTGTATACACGTCTAACTTGTATATCATCAATCCTCTAGAGTTTGAACTCTAAAGGTGTAAGCAAAGATTTTGTGCTAAAGAACATACCACGTTAAGATGAGACAGGTTGTATGGGTCATGCTAGCAAGCAAACTGACGTTCAAGGAATGAATATACATAATTAAATTTGTCAATTGCCATTTGACAATGTCTAACTAAGAATTTCTCACTTGAGTGTGGCGACATTAACCAGCAATTAATACACTAAGACACTAACAGGAGCAGAATCTGAGGCTATATAAGCTCATCAAACAAGGAAAAACCCAACGACCAAACCTCCTAATTCCACCAAACAATCCCACTGTGCAGCACGAATTCATTCCTATATTATTGGAAGAATACGAATTAGTATCTTATAATTTAATGAAAAAGCGTTATTAATACACTCCTACGATAATTTTGAATCCATTTTCTGCGGTGAAATCTAATAACACTATTTATTAATTTCTCTTACAATACTCATTACCATACCCTTATTATTGTAGATTCACCCTCGTTAATTTGATTGAACCTACACCTGAAATCCCTTCAATAAAATTTTAAATTTGAGTCTTCTAGTCGGAAAAAAACATGATTGAAAGAGATAATTTTATTAGAAATAGTTAGTCAAGTTCTTCCAGAAAGATTAATCATCAATAAAGTTGATAAATATTTTCCACCAACATCATGGTGATGAAAACAACATTACTGTCTTTTTTTGGCTCGCAAGAATCTTACTGTTGAAGTCATCTTAGTAGGTCAAGAATGAAAAGAGTTTATAAACAACTTTACCTTAATTTCTAAGCAATAGTCATCTTTGTAGGTCAAGAATGAAACGAGTTCATCAACTACTTTACCTTAATTCCTAATCAATGGAATTTTTTTGGCCTCATGGAATAATTTCATTGATTTTATGTTATATCAAGAAAGCTTTTAAAATTTGGGGAATTTCCTCTTGCTAAAAAGAAACAGCACTGCTAACTCCATGCCCATTAAACTAGATTGCTGCTGTGAGTGAGAGACCACAATTGAATAAAACCAACACAGGGAATTTCGTCAAACACGTGGACGACATTGGACAACATTCCACTAACAGCACATAAAACTCACTTACCAAGAAAACCAATTATGCCAGCTTAATCATCCACTTAAGGTAATTACACAATTCATACTTTTAATTCCAGTACCTAAAAATCATGTGTGTGTGTATATATATATATTAATTTCATTTTGTTCTCTAAAATATTCAACCATAAAAACTAAACAAAATAAAAAGAACTAAAACGAGTAGTCTTCGGGTAGAAAGAAGTAATTAAAAGTTTAACTTCTCCACAAAGATTATTCCATCCATAAATAAATTTTAACATAAATTAACGATACTTCTGCACTTTTGATTTCCATAAAAATTTAATTGCACTTTTAATTCTTTAGTTTTTCAAAAATTAAGCAAGTCTATTGATAATATATCATTATTGCTAATAAAAAAACTAATACATTCGAATAAGACGTGTTAACACTTGTCATAAATTTTGATTTTAATATTTAGAGACATACGTGTTGTATTAACAACGGAACAAAGTTATTTAGTTTTGAAAAACTGGAAAATTAAACATACAATTAAAATAATATCTTATGTAAGAATTAAACATTTTTTTTCTAAAAGTTTTATCGAAATGCAAGTTACAAAAGGTTACCTCCTCTCGCCATTCTTGGTCGAGCTTATCGCCCATTCGAAGTGCGGCGAAAATGGTGACGGCGAGGAGAGAGGAAGGGAGCGCGATTGCAAAGAGGATGCTCTTGGTGCTGGGGCCCGCACGCGCGGCCACCGCCGTGCCTCTCCGTTTGCGGGCGGCGGCGTAGATGCTTAGCGGCGGAGGGTTGAAGAAGGCTGTGGCCCTGAAGGAAGCGAATGCGAAGGGTTGAGAGATTGGATTGGAGACGGTGAAGAAGAAAGTGGCCATGGATATATGATTATGCTTCTGTTCCTCTTCGATATTATTTTATCTTCACCTTCATCTTTTTTTTTTTTTCCTTTTATATATGGAAATATGTTTATTAAGCTTTTAAATTATACAAATATTATTTCCAGTTTTTAAGTTATTGTTATTATTCAATGATGACGAGCATTTACTACACTAACATTTCACATCTTGATACTCTGAGCAATCTCATCGTTAAAAAAAATTAAACATAATCTATTCAATTCAAAATAAATTCATATTTTTTAACACAAAAATATTATGTTCTTCGTGAAGAGATTTTTTATTTTTATATATTATTAACACTTTATTATTTACGTGTCAATGGAGTCCATAAGTATTACTTTGTGGTAACTCTTAACCGTGAATTAAATTAATGGAAGACCGCATTGAATTAAATTTAGAACATAAATAACTAAATTACTGTCTTTTAAAATAAAAGACTGAACCAAATTTAAACAAAAAAGGAATAATGGAAAATATAATTTACACTATTTTTGTATTCATTTTTTATCAATAATAATAATAATAAGGATTTTCATAAAAAAAAAAAAAAGAGAGAGAGATCACCGAAATAAATAATGTCTTGAAAGTGTTTTTCATATACATAACCAATAAATCCAACTTTACTCCACTTAACATTTTAGGGTTTAATCCACCAATATTTATGATTTTAAACTATTGCCATTAATTTATTTTTATTATTATTATTATTTAAATTTTATATTTTTATTCTACTTTAAAGCACATTTGCCTTTTTTCAATTAATATATATATATATATAT
>Ga0099824_1000756_pt1 | contig 41747 bp, 13 predicted proteins | sample SiratrowhiteBW_FD_76837 | JGI IMG/M metagenome (GOLD analysis project Ga0099824, IMG submission 76837) | Root nodule microbial communities of legume samples collected from California, USA - Siratro white BW | ecosystem: Host-associated > Plants > Roots > Nodule | place: USA: California... | reverse complement strand
TTAAATAAATATAAAATAAACATATAAATTTACATTTTTATAGATATATATAAATTTTTAAAAATAAAAATAAATATATATATATATATATATATATATATATATATATATATATATATATATATATATATATATATATATGCTATCCATAATGATTGATTCACATAAATTGTCACCATGTTATGAAATTCATGGAAACTGTTTTTTTAGTTTAAAGAATAAGTGCTTTCTTCGATTTTGAAAAGATTGGGCAAATTGAAAAAACTGAAACCTAAATCTCTTGTTGATGAAGAAAAGTAAGATATCGATTCTTCTTTCAAAGGCATAGTTGTTAATTAATATAATTATAATTATTCTTTTACCAAAGTGGTTTTTCAATAAGCAATAATTGAATGAAATTATAGGAAAACAATGTATGAGTGTGGCTCGTCTAACGTCCTAAGTTCAATTAGGAGGTTATGATTAGTTTTGTTTTGTCTATAACCAACAGCAACCAAAATGGGCTGCCAAATCCACTACCGTTACTTTAAAATACATATCATAGGATGTATATTTATATTTTACTTTAAAGTACCTATCATACCATACATATTGGTCAAAATACTACCCAACTATAATACTATTTCAAGTATAAGTCATTTCAATATGTTAAGATGGGAATGATTTAGTATCTTTTTTATAAAATAAGTTTGATTTATGATGCATCGATGAACGAGTTGTGGTAGTTCAAATCATCACTTTTATTTTATTTGAAACTTAATTTCATTTAACTATGAATTGTTATTAATCTAAATTAATAGATTTTATAACAAAAATAAATGGTCTCTCAAGTCATATTTAATAAAATTACAAAATTTTTATAAAAGAAATAAATAGTTGTTCAATCATGAGTCTTCCTCGACCACTAGACATAATATTTCACTTTTTAAAAATATTTATTAAGTAAAAGTATATATATATATATATTATTTATCAAATTATTAAAATATAATTATTACTCCTTACATAATTATTTATAATATTATTTCTTTAATAGAGTTATCCAAAAGGATTTAAAAAATACTTCAGAAATTTACTATGACATATATCACTTGTTACTTCATCTGCTCAGGTATATCACACAATCATTACAGATGAAAACGACACAAGAACAAACAAAAATAAAGATAAACTAAAGATATTTTCAAAAAATAACATAACATAAGTATAGAATTATATTTGAACAATGTATGATATATTTAAAACTCTCCTACTATTCTTTATTTAAACATAACACATTCATGAAGCATTTAAGATATTAGAAAATACATTTTCACATCATGACACTCATTCAATTACATAAATGGTTAGACTCTACTTTCAAAAAATTGGCATTGAGATAGACCAATATACAACTTTCAACTGTATTACACAACTCTAACATGAAATCATCATCAATTGTATGACAGGATTAATCCATGTGATATTTTTTTGATCAACTATATTTCAAATTATCCATATAAACCTCATTTGACTTTCACCATCTGGTAGTTTTCTTTTAGATGATTCTAAATTACTAGTAGAGTTAGGATATCTTATTCTAGACAAATTCTAATAACAATGCATATCCTAATAATCTCAACACGAACATTTTGTTTTTTGAAAATACTATGTATTGATTTCAACCATAACATCTTAGCATCATATATATAATCTATTATTCATCATCTAGCTAATCTATTATACATTATGTATATTCCCATATCATATATATACAACTATTTATCACATAATTATCAATTTTCAAACTCCATTTCTGATATAATCATTTATACAAAAATTAAAGCACATCCTCAAACCAATTCAAGTCAACATGTCAAATTTCAGACCTATACAAATTTGAATATAGGAAATCAAGTTCCTTGAACATACATTTCTCCTATACTAAAAACTCTAATGAAATTAAGATTAACATTCTACAAGTCACAAATTATAACTTTCTTTAACATACCCAATTTCGGACTTGTACAAATTTGAACATATGAGATCAAAGTACTTCAACATACATTTCTCTTACACTAAAAACTCAATTCATTAATTTTTTCTCCCAGCTCATCAAAGTTTCAATCTATATGCTTATTGATAACGCATATACATACATAACACATTCTTTCCAATAATAATCTATAAAAACAAAATCATTTTATAAAAGTTTTATGCATCATACTTAGTTTAATAAACTATATAATCAATTCAAAACCTGTAAGAAAATTTGGTACATGGTACCATGTCACTCGCCACATCCAGGTCTTCTAACTTAAGGTTCTATTTAAAATTAAAACTAACATCTAATAAAACATACAAATTAGCTTTCCTTAAAGAGAAACAATTACAGATCCAAGGATAGTCTAGCCTGTACCATATAGTCTTGATCAACTATCTAACCATGTCACTGGGATCCTGAACTAAAAGAGACTCTTCCTGAAAACAAAAACACCACATGCATACACTATATACCTAAGTAAACAAAAAATTCAATCGGACTCCAAAAGAGAAAGGAGCAAAAATGAATTCGTATAAACAAACTTCTGCTCAGACAGACTTACTCTAACAAACTGTTATGAGTTTAAAGGCTGCCTTCGATTATCAGTTTGATGAAGAATGAAATCAGGAATACAGGGAAAAGGCAGAGAATAAAAAGGAGGTATATTCTAAAAAGACAGTGATTATATTAAAATGAAACTTTCTATTTATATAAACTTTTAATTTTAATAATAAAATATTCAGATGTCATTCTAATTATAGAACTCTACTTTATAGCTATCCTCTAGAGTCTTACAAATATAACTTGAATTCTTTTTAACAATCATTACTAGGTTATTCAAGTATTAAACACAATAAGCAATTACAAAACATTTAAGCATTATGAAAATCCTATTTATTTTTTATTAGTATAATTTGATGTTTTAAAATTCACTAGCTCTTACAATATAAATTTAATACATAAATATACTTTGTATATTTGTCAAAATTCTCATATGTACAAATCATACATAATAAAAAGATAATAACTTCTATTCCAGTTCATCCATTGGCATCTAACTAGGGTTTGCAATCCGTTTCAACTACAATTAAGGATGTAGTTAACTTCTCATACTTTAATTCATGTATTTTTTTTTAAGGAATTGTTCCAAAAATTTAGAAATTTATGAAAGTCCTAACTTAGTCTCATAAAGCTTGATTCATAAACTAAATATATCAATGCAGATTTCGTTCCACAAAATTCTCAATTCACCTACAAATTTAGTATTACGTACGGATATGTTTCATACAAAAAAATTTGTATGTAATTTTACCTATAGATTGTATATAGAGAAAAATTTGTAAGTAATTACATACAGATCATAATTTATAAGTAAATTTGATATTACTTATGGATTTTACCTACGAATCTGTTATCTACGAAAAAAATCTGTAAGTAACTACCAACGGATTCATTTGAGAAAAAATTTGTAAATAACCTAAGAATTGTTTCATAGATAATATTAATAATTAATTTATGAAAATTATTATTATTATTATTAATAATATCATTAATAATAATAATATTCTTCATACTATTAACAACAATATTAATATTATTACTATTTCTGATGTAAATATTGATATTATTAGTAATAATGAATATTATTATTAATATAATTAATATTATTTTTAGTATTATTAATATTATTCTTAATAATAATAATAATAATAATAATATATAAATTGAATGATTAAGTTTAAATTGGAAGGAGTGAAGAGGATATTTGAGGAAGTTATTAAATTGATATTTTGAATTATTTGAAAGCTATGGTTAAAGTAATTTTGAATAAAATTTTTAAGAGTCCATTTGTTTTATTATATAAGGTTGACTTTATGATATTTAAATAAAGCTGATTATATTGAATCTCCTTAATCAAAGTTTCAACTATTCAAAATTGTGTATAACATAATATGGTCTAAAAGGCAGTTGAAGTTTTTCTTTAATGATTTTGGTAAGAAGTAATTTCATTCAATTTTTATCGAGTTTGATATAATTTTCTTTATTGTAAATTTGACTTAATTTAATTCATTAACGATTTTATCCAACTTAGCTTAACTTGATTTAAATTATAATTATTTTATTGTTCATTTATTTATTTTTTTATAAAATTTGGCGCACAAAATCTAGGTAAGCTATATAACTCGAAAAATATATTAATAAAAATTGCATTTTGTATATTAAATTCTTAGCAGAGTAACACGTAATTTATACCCATATTATTTGATCATTTTCCTATAAATGAATCGAGAACTATATAATCTATTAATAGTTCAAGTGCGGCTCACTTTATTTATAAATCAAGTAAGTGTAAAATATTGATCAGTTTTATTAATGATTTATCTAGTGAAAAAGTATAATTAATTATCTTTAACAGATTGTTTTTTACAATATTCAATCCTGAAATTTTGTTTAGAAAACTTTTTTCCGAATCTAATTATTTACTGTTATGTTAAAATAATATGTTTCATTCTTAACACTTGCTGTTGCATTATATTACCTAATCACGAATGCAGAATTATGCATGAGAATTCTAGAGAGAATTATCTTCTTAGGAATGGGCAAAATCTTCTTAGTTTTATCATAAAATATTCTAAAATGATGTATTCTAGAGACTAATTTGAATGGTCTTCTTATTAGGGATGTAATAGGAATGTGCAAAACAATGTTATCTATGCCCTAGAGTTGTGTGTTATTGGAATGCTTAAATAAATATATATAAAAAAAAGTGATTAACTTAAACAATTCTAACATCATGTTAATCCATTCATTGAAGTAGGGCATGCAACAAGACTAGACTACAAGGATTCTAAATCCAATTATCCAAACTCAACTGTACTCAGATTTCTCACTTCCCTTCTAAGTGGGTCTCACTTCATTTTTTTTTTTCTAAAACATGCCTTAGTGGCTGGTCATTTCATGAAAATATTCACACAATAAAAATATATTTTTTTGTTTTATTGATTAAGTATGAGAATAAGAGATTTTATAATTGCAATCTATATAGCAAAGGTTAATCATTGAAAAATGAAAAATAGATGTTTGGTAACACATTCATGTGGTTGTTGAGTACGCGTTTGATGCCTTAATGGTAGGGAGCATGGCTGAAACGAAGTTATATTTGGAATAGTTGCATGTCAATAAAAAAAATGATTTATTACTGAAATTATTTTAATTTTTAAATTTTGTAAAAGTTTGGAATACCGAACGTAAAGAAAGGTATGTAAAGAAAGAGTTTGATCCCAAACCCTAACAAGGAACATTACAAAATCAAATATCAACTCTTGTTTGAAAAAGGTTCTTCCCATTATAGTGACACAACTTTGCATCTTCTTATGATTTTTAACTTACCACATTTGAGGAAATCGTTTCAGAATTTTTTTTCTTATTTAAGAACTTTATAAATTTAAATATTTTTAATTAAATTGATTATTCAACTTATTTTTTTATCTAAATATTTAATCATATAATTTTTTTTCGAATAAAATTATAATTATTATTTTTGTCCTTTTATTTTTAACTTATCGATCAACTTTTTTTTTCTCCAAAATAAATTTACGGACAAGCTAGAGGATATTAGAATGAGAAGGAGAAAATAAATCTGCAAGCTTAACAATAAAAAGACAAAAATATCACTTATCAAATCCTATAATGATAAAAATCAAACAAACAAGTATTTAAAAAATATTAAATACTTAATATGATGATTTTTATTAATAAAAATCTAATTAAAAAAAATTAACTATAAGGTATTTAAAACTTATTTAAGCAATTTTGTAGCTTTTTTCTCAGTAATATTGATTTGCATTAACAATTAATTTTTGGACGTGTGCGTGGATCCTTCAACGAAAATACACATTAGCCAAAATGTTCTATTTCTTATTAATGAGACAAAATGTAAAAACAAACTTTCAAAATATCTTAAACACAATTTTAAGTTATTATTTTTACCGCCGATTTTATTGAAAGTCAAAAAAAATCTCAAGTATATAGTTCAGTTAAAAAATGAGCTAGACTTTTTTTTTGTAGATTTTAATTAATAAGTGCTATACATAATGTATTTAAAATTACTCTTGCTTCATTTATAATACGGATATATTCGTACTAAATTCATTTAGTGAAATAAAAATATCATAAGTTATTTTACTGAATGTCATTCTTATATTTAATTTTATGTCTCCATATGCTTTTATATAAGCGTAAGTCTCCAACTATATTTTAGTAAGAATATTAAAGAAAACATTATAAATAGTTATCAGTAAGAAAAATTACTGCGTCTCAATTTAAGTAAAGTACTTAGTTTTATATTGATTAAAAATGTTAAGTAATTTTCTTTAAATCATCTTCAATCATTATTTCTTAAAGATGGTGTACAGGTTTAAACAAAAAATACTTCTAAAATAATAATATTAAAGTAGTAGAAATTTATTTTTATATTTAGGTTCATCAAAAAGGATTTTATATTTATAATAATATATAATGGCAAGTACACAAATCATTTTTCTATTTTATTTTCAATAATATTTTAAAGTTACAACAGAAAAAAATCATATTATGTAAAAAAGTTTTTAAAAAACTAAAACATAGGAAAAAAAAAGGAAAAAAAAACTAAAACATATTAGAAGGAAATTTCAACTAGATGAATAAAAGTAGCTTCTACCATTCTACTTAGTCCAGTTGGATTGTAAGTATTTAGTATGCTTAAATCTATGTAATCAATTTTTTATTATAATATATAAATATATTTTATTATTAATTCTTATATAATGAATAAAGTAACATAGAATAAAAGAAATAATATGTATATAATTAAAACATAAAATTAAAATTAATATAAATATTAAATTTGAATTCATTAAAATAAGAAAACATAATAAAAAAAACTGATACAACACATGTAAAAACACTAGTTTAAACTAAGAAATCTAAGCATCGTGTTCATCTTGCCAAAAAGGCAGAAAACTTTGACTCAACCAACACCACCTTGCAACATAAGTTTTCATCCCCATTTGCACATTCTCTTTGTGCCTTGGCATATGCAATGCATCAATGAGTGCTTTTGATCAATATTGTCAGAAATAAACTATTTGGCAAAGAACCAAGTTTTCCTTTTAAATATAGGGTAAGACCTTCATCAGAACTTGCATGTGATCATTCACTCAAACACTTCCTCAACAAATTTTGGTGGTTGCATAACAAAGCAAACAAAACTATAAACCATTTCATCTCTATCTTTTGATTTGCATGTGATGACTCACTCAAACACTTTCTCACCAATTTTTGGTGGTTGCATAACAAAGCAAACAAAACTATAAACCATGTCATCTTTATCTTTTGATGAAATTATTTACATATAATTATTTTGCTCACACAAGAGCATTCTTCCAAGAACTATTTCATTTTGATTCATTATACACACTTTAAGATGGTTTATTTTCACCAATATTTATTCAAGAAGAAAATGAAGCTAATCATTATGGTGTGGGGAAAGAAGATCAAGGATATATATAATCATACTATGAATGGAACAATTGTAGGTAGGTTTCACATTTGCTCTTCCTTCTGCTTCATTATTAGGATGCAATGATGACACAGATTTCTATGATTTGATGCCGTTTTTTAGGTCGGTTAAGATAATTAATTTAGAATAAATGGGGCTGCCAAGTTCTTTTAATTTGGGTCATCTTAATAATCAATTAATACTATAAACCATGGTAAAGATCGCATCATTGAGCTAAATCAACATCTATAATGAGGAAATAGCATTTGTTTTTTGTTCACTTTTTTCTTACAAATTATAAAACTTGCCTTCCGAATCTTTGTATATGTTTTTGGTGCCTTTGACTACAATATATCAGATACTGAAAAACATAACTAAATATGGTCATGTGATGATTGATCTCGAGATACACTCCATAAACTATATATTATTGTATTAGTTTTGGTGGTTATTTAGATTTTGACCTTAAATTGTTTTGTAGCAGAGGTTGATGACTACACAAGCAAGTCGTGTATATTTAATGGGTCAAAACTCTAGAATTTTGTTTCTTTAATACAAAAGATATTAATTATTTTTCTATATTAAAGTTGGTGTTTTATAAGTTTAACTTTATTTTCTTTGATTTGACAAGTTGAACTAATTTTATCAGTTTTATTTTTAAGAGGATATAATGTCTGTTTAGGAATTGAGACGACTTAACAAAAAGAAATGAAAATTTTCTTATCCAAACTCTTCATCAACTTAATAAATACGTAAATAAATATACATTTTAATTTTTCACCTCAAATTCATGGACCCTTATTATTTTAACATTTTAACTTCATAAGTTACATGTACGCTTTTTACTGTGGTACAGGAACGAAGAGCGATAAAATTGAAATTTTAGGTTTAAATCCACTTTTCATCCTGATAGGTTTCTCAATGTGTAAAATTGGTTTTACACATGTAACGTTTTTTTTAAGGAATTAAATGACATAACATGTTAACATTTCATCAAAATTATGAGAAAGTAGGACTGAAAGGGGATTTGAGTAAAAAAATTATAAATATTTTATTAAAATAAAAAAGTTGGCTTTTAAATATTTTAGAACAAAAAAAATGGGGATTTGGTTTCCTCTAAAATCGTTACTTTAACATTAGTTAATGTCTTATATGTTAAAAAAAATAAAATAGTTCAAGTGATTATCTCGAGTAACACATAATAGTGTAATGATAAATTCTATATCGTGACATCTAAAAATAACCCTTAAAATATATATAAAATAAAGAGTTAAATAAGTTTTTGATAACTTTATGTTATATTAGATCTAACATTTATTATTAACTCAAAAATATATTAAATAATTAGGATGTAATTCTTCTTATTCATATAACAGTTTAAATGTCATAACTAATTATGACTTAATGTACCTTAATTTCACAATAGAATAATTCATATTATTTATAATAATATATTCTCTCATTTAGTTATGTCACTAAGAATTGAATTTAAGACCTTGATTTTTATAAAATTCTTTTTTCATAAAATTTTTCATGCATTTTTATTTATGTTTTCTCTCTTAATTTTCTCATGCTAATTTCAGAGATTCTTCATTTAAAAAATACATTATCTCCATCATTCATCAATTTTTGACTCTTTCTTATATTTATATATTACTAACTTACTCTTGTCTTTTTTATTGTATTTTTTAACTATAATGATATTACTATATACTTAAACTAATAATGAAATTAGAGTTGAAACATCTGAAGAGTAATAAGAATTCTTAAAATTTAAATATTCTAGTTTAAGATATATATATATATATATATTCTATTTTAAAGTACTTTAAATTATAAATAGACATGATGTTATTATGTTTGATTTTTCATAATCTATATATTTATGTGAGTGGTATGGACATGAAAGATTTTTTTTTTCAAATACTAGAATAAAAAATTACATATTTTATAAGGACTAAAAGAAGTTATTTTAAATTTTATAAGATGAAAAGTTTTAATTTTACTAATTTTACAAAGACAAGAAAAATATTTAAATCATTTTAAATCTTAAATGACACTTGACAAGATACAAAAATAGTATTATTCAAATGATACTATTAAAATTTTTATTTATAGTGATGACTGATTGTTGATTTTTTTTATTATTATTGAATAGTAGATAAGAGCATTAAAATTTGTAATTTAGGCATGAAGTGTGATGGTATATTTAAAAAAGTTTTCCACTTTTTAGAAATCAATTAAAAGTATCAAAAGTTATTTTAAAGACTTTAAAGTAAATAATATTTTGGATGTAATAATAAAAATTATTTTTAATAAACTTTTCGTGATTATAATATTAGGCTTCTAATTATTCTTTCATTAGCCTTAATAAGAAAGTTTATTGATGTACTTAAAAAGTTCATATCATTTAAGAATTTAGGCCAAAAGTTTCTTATATATTCCTTCCTTGATTCACCAATCCATCTTTTCAAGATAAAACTGTCACTGAGTCGAATTTGAAGTTTAAAGTAAACAATATATTAAATTAGTTACTCTAATGATATCTAAGAAACTTGCAATAATTAGACAAATTTATTAATATGCTTAAACACTAAATATTTTTTCTTTGGTTCAAATGACTTTAATTCTTCTTTACCACACATGAACACGAACAAAGTAAATATAATTGTGGAGGAAATGGTCTTATGGTAAATGAAAATAAAAAATATCCTTTAAAGCGAAATAGTAAAATATGTTTATTAACATGTCAGTGAAGGAGATGCTTTCAGAATCAAATTAGATTAATACAGGATAACATTTTTTACATTGGTATTAGACCACCAATAATGCCTTCATAGACTCTTTTTTTTTAATTTATGCATAAATTATTTTTCGTTATCACAAAAAAATACTTTTAATTTTTTTCTCTTTATAATCAAAATCTAAATTTAATTACAAGCATGAAGAGTAAAAGCAACATACCAAAAGACATAAATTAGATATTGAAAAGACAAAAGCAAAACTTAGAAAAAGGTTGCGTTGTGTTATTGTTTTGTAGTAAAATATAAATATGTGTCGTATTTTATTTCTTTCACTTTCAATTAATGAAAAAAAAAATCATTTCGAGAATAACACCTCATATATACTTAATCAATTTTATAGAACTGATTAATATTGGTTAAGACAGGTGGTAAGGAATTTATGTATTTCAATCAAGTAGTTTAGAATTATTATACTTGTATATTATTTAGAACTACTTCAAATATGAAATAAATTATGTTTTATGGTAAATACCTACTTATACTCAATTTTTTGATGTTGCATTTTTTTCTTCTTTTAAGTGATCTGGAAATTGGATAAGAATATTTTAAATGATACTATTAAATAGAGTTTTACGTCCATAATTCATACTTATATCACTATTTAGGCTAAATCGATATAACATCACTTAAGTGAAATGAAACGTTATACATAATTTGGTTGTGAACTTCTAGATAGTTGAGTTTGGTTTGTTCTTATAATAATAAAACACAGAAGAAGAAAAAAGTTGAAAGAAGTTTTTCTTGGGTTATGATTTGGGGAATCTAAAAATGGATTTTACTGGGATGAGATAGTTCAATGAATGTAGATATGATACGTTTGATCTTGTACGCAATCAGAAGTTAGAATGTGGAACATGCAGTTAGTTATTGAGACCAATCCTTGTCTGCTTCTGAACACTGTATATAATAACACCACGTATTTCAAGTGGACATTATAAAACCCACTTTCAAACCATCTTCAACATGCCACATCAATCCAAAATAAACACTGCTATACTCAATAACCAACAAAATAAACACTTGTTCATGAATGCATTTATTTCTAATTATTCATAAAAGTTAACCTATAAAAATGTGAGTTTAGTTTTCACTATTAATGTTAAAACTTTGTAAGAAGATAATCTATGAATACTTTTATAAATGATCTTTGAGCATTAAAATCTGGCCTAACCCTAGATCTAACTCATCTAATTTTTAGCAAAGTTAAAGAAGAAAAGGCTGACACATGAATTATTATATAAATATGATATAAAATAGGTTGGATGAAGATGTATAGAATGCAACTAACTCCATAACTGTAATAACTGAAATGGAGAGTATAATATTGAGTCAAAATGTTCCCTGGTGGGAGAGAGAAAGAGATGTGAAACATGGGGACACATGTGATCACATGAATGTTTGGAGAAAAGGAATACGACAACACAGGTTGAGACCTTAGCTCAGGAAATGGTCAATGCCCTTTAAATCACACCAAATAACTTATAATGGAGAATACCATGTGCTTCACAAAATGCCAAGCCAAATAATTAAATATATGCTCAACCTAGCTACCTCCAAAACTAATATTATGTTTCAATCAATATATTTATTTAAGGTCAGGCATGAATAATCATCCATGTTGTTGCACAAAAATTGTTTTTTATTCCTTGCGTGCTAATAATATCTCCTCTATATAAAACTGCTATGATTTTATAGGTGCAATAAAAAAATTAGTAAAAAAAAATAATAGATTATTACCCATCATTTTTTTTATGGATAGTTATTAGAGATTTCACATTATTTTAAAAATATGATGAAATTATAATATAGAGATATTTCTTGTATATAAGTAAGTGCAAATATAATTTTATAAATTAGTTTCGTTAAACTTAAATTTCATTTTTTAAGAGATATCAAAGATTTTCAAATTATATCCTAATTAAATTATTTGAACCTTTCGTACCATATTAGATCATCTTCTATTATTATTCTCAATGTCTTTAATTTAAGAAATTGTGTTAAAATAGAATGATCAAAAAACTATTATTATTATTATTATTATTATTATTATTATTATTATTATACATAATGGTATATGAAAGAATGAATATATGTATAAAATAGCATAAATACCATAAAAAAAGCAAAATATGTAAATAAAAAAATATTATTGTCTTTTATATATAAAAATAACCTTATCTCATTTTCTTTTTAAAATGAAAGGAAAACATATTCTAGTGGAAGTTCACGTTTATGTTTTCTCTTTTTTAATGAATCAATATTCCAAACAATTTGAAAGATCCCTTTGTTTTTTTCAAGTTTCCTTTCTTTCCATAATCAATGCTTCTTCTTTTCACTTGAAAAATAAGCATTTTGCTGAGCAAAATTTTAAACCAGTTCATCATATAGTTGAAGTACTAACTTATTATGCTAGATTGGCATTAGTAGGGTGAGTGTGTTATGTTAGAGCGTAAATGATGTCCTATGAAAGAAAATCCAATTATGGAGTTTTTCTGTATAAATAACATTAGAATCTTGACTGGATAAACTTATAACAACTTTATCGTTTATCTACTTTTATCTTCATATGTAATAAAAAAAAAAAATAGTGTTAGCTATAACAAAAAATTGTTAGGTGTTGCACAAAATTAGTTACGAAAAGTTAAAGAGATAGGCAGCTTTTTAAAACTATATAATTATATTAGGATTAAAATGAGTATTTCAAGATTGTCAAGAAGAATGAAAGAACTCGAGTATTTATTTCTATCTAAATTTATTTTTTTAATTTAGTAGGATATACATATTAGTCCAACTCACTTTGAATCAGGCTTTATTTTGTTATAATTAGATTTTTTTTTATTTTTTTAATTCGATCCAACTCCAACCTATAGTGTAGATCAAGTAAGTATTTGAGCTTTAATCCCTTTAACAATTTTAGATTTTCATTACCTTTGATTCTCTAAATTGAGAAATGTTGAGTTAAAATAAATAAATCTCTATATAATTTTTGAATGTCATTATGGTGAAGGTTAGATAACGTGTAGCAAGATTTTATTTTTTCACACAAAATATAATTTTTCCCCCCAATTTATTTCAACTCATTTTACAATTATATTTCTCAGAGATTAAAATTATAAAGGTAACCTTTTTAATTTTCCTTTTATTTTGTTCAGTATAATAAAACGTTTAGGCCCAATGTGAGGTTTGCCGTATGCACCTCCATAACTATTTCTTACACCCTACTATTATAATGAAATGACTAACCTTTTTAAATCCTTACCCATTTTGAAATTTTCTATCCCAGATGTATCAAAAATATTTCATATTAAATAGTCCAAAGCATTATAAAAAGCAATGTATTCTGAATTAAAACTCCGAATTTTTTTTAAAATGTGTACTTTTTAAATTAATTTTATTTATTTTGGGTTGTTTATTTCGAAAAAAAATCTATAATAAGATTTACTGTTATGGAATGATTGTTTTGGAACAATTTAAAATCTAATATGAAATATGCTTTCCAAAAGTATAAAATTCAAAACTTTCCTGAAAGGATTAATATTAGTCTTCCTTTTTTATATTCACGAAAACTTAATTTTTGCAGTTAAATAGCAATTGTTGAAGAAGAGTGTAGAATTACCATTATGTCCCTAAGTTGGACTCACTAAAATGAGTTCATTGTTGGGTGATCACAGTTGCTTTCTCTATGATATGATACATGTTGTTTTTTACACTTAACAAATTTTTAATATTTCAAAAACCTTCTTATTACTTTTATTTTAAAATTTATTAATTAAATAATTTTTTCTCTCTCATACTAAGTCATCTACACAAATAAGTAGAATCAAATAAAAAATTATTAATTAATATTAACAAACTTTTTTAATAAATAATAAAAAAATCTAATAAATATTAAGAAATATTTATATTTTTTTCAAACAATATTAATTATCATAAATTAAATATTTAAAAATAATGTGTCAAGCTAAATTTTTAAAATCAATCGTATTAAATTATATATATCTTAACAATATCTAATATTTTTTATTATTGTTAAAAAAATGAGAGAGATGTTTCTGTAGATACGAGAAGAAAAGAATTATTTAATACATAAAATAATATAATAAGAACATTATTATTGATATTTTGAAAATTTAGTAAGTGCAGGAATCATTTTGCATTTTATACGAAGCAACTATCTTTCGTGATTCTAGCGGAAGGGTAGTTTGGTAGTAATACATGCTATGTGTTAGTGGACCGAGATTTTCGGTAGCCCATTTTCTTCAGTGCTAAGAGTTTAGACAAATTCTTCCTCCACCCCCGTACCTTCTTCCTGCACCTCCATATAATTTTTTTATTCCATGATTGCCTTTCATGAAATTACATAAATACCTTTATCATTTTTTGAAATTGTAAACCGGATGGAGGTGCATCCGGTTCTCATTTTAAAAAAAAAATACAAACCAAACGACCTCATCCGATTCTCAACCCAGCATATCGAAAAATCCTCAAATTCGCATTCGACAGCCTCCCAAATCCCAAATCAACTATTCTAATCATCAATATCACTTACTAATTGCTAATAAACATCACAAATTGGTTACCTAATGCTTCTATGAAGGATTAATTGAAAGATTTTGAATAACGAGCGGAAGTCGCGAATGGCTTACCTAAACCAGACGAAGGTTCTCTTAACCGGATGGCTAGCTAACGAAACAGCTGAAAGAAGTATTTGGCTCACTAACACAACGGGGAGAGCTTTGGACGATATTTATTAGCAATTAGTAGGTGATATTGATGATTAGAGTAGTTGATTTGGGATTTGGGGGCTGTCAACGGCGAATTTGAGGATTTTTCGATCTGCTAGGTTGAGAACCGGATGAGGTCGTTCGGTTTGTATTTTTTTTGAAAATGAGAACCGGATGCACCCCTATCCGGTTTACAATTTCAAAAAACTGTAAACCGGATGGCCTGGTCATCCGGTTGGGAAGGGGAGGGGTTTTATTAAGATAGGGGTATTTATGTAATTTCATGAAGGGCAGCTATGGAATAAAAAAATTTTATGGGGGTGCAGGAAGAGGGTACGTGGGTGAAGGAAGAATTTGTCAAGAGTTTACCCCAATAAGTTCAGCCCATTTAATATTTTTTTTTTCTTAACCACAGTGCCCATTAGCACACCTACTACACATTTGTGGAACACAATTTTTTTTTCTTCGGATATTTTCCTTAATTTTAGGTTCTGTTATCTTTTTTATACTCTAGAAATTAGTTTTTAAAAAGTAAAATTACATTTTTAAAGATAATTTCGAAATGATAAATAAAGCATAGGGTGTGAAGAGAAAAAAAAATGATAAAAATAGAGTGAGCCATCAATTTGAATGTTGTGGGGGTCAAGTGGGTAAGCATACATCAATTTGAATGAAGAAAGAATATAGTAATAATAATATATTAAAGGAAAATATTACCAAAAAAGGTAGAATATAATTTTAAGAGACAATAAATATAATTAAGAAGTTTTAAATAAGTAAAAGGCAGGCTTAAAATTTTACAATTAATAAGTTTTGCATAATTCTCCTCTCTTCTCTCTTCTGCATAGATGCTAGCAAAAAAACTTTTGACAAAGTTCACCTTGAGTCGGAAGGTTTCTTAAATATTTTACAATATTATTTATGATCAAGACATTATTAATACAATAATATCTTCTGCATACGGTAAAATATTCACATTCACTTTATTTTTCTTTATTTTAAAACCTAGGAATAAATTGTTGTTTGTAAGACGTGTTGTGATGTGCTTCTCTTTTCTACATTCATATTTTTATCAACATTTCTCTTACTTCTCAATATATATTTAATCTTGAAAACATTGTTAAGTATATTCCATCCACTAAATTAATGGAATACACTAAACTTAAATAATTAGTTTACTATTAAGAAATAAAGGAGTTGAGGACTAAGAATAAAAGTGCATCAATACAAGTTTTATTTCTTTTAATAAAGACCAAAATATTACAAAACATAAAACCAAATTTGGTAAGAGGAAGAAGTAAAAAAGTACCTTAATAACTTACTATAAGAACCAACGCAACATAAAATGCGCTTTTGAAAAGAATAAAAAGAATATTCTATAAAAGGAAAAAGATAAAGAATTTATAAAAAAAATTCACAAATAAATAAGGAAAATAATAAAATGACAATTGCTTTTATATTAACTATTAGAAATACAATGTGAATCTATTCATTTTTATGATAATAATAAATGAAAAATATAATAAAAAAAGTTAGATATTATAATAGTTATTAAAATAAAAATTATTATTAAAATTAGAAAAAATCAATGCAAAAAATAATTACAAAAATCAATATTATTTATTAATTTTATAATGTTAATCACAAAGCATTTGAGGATAAATTATTATATGTAACATGTTTACAAATAATAAAGTTAATAAAAAATAATTTCTTTAAATCAATTTATAATATATAGGTAAGTGTAAATATTTACTTTATTAAATTGATTTTATGAAATTAAATTAGAGTTGAATTTTACTTTCTTGCTAAATAAGTTTAGAAACCAAATATGTATCCTAAACAATTTGATTAGAAAAAACTATAACCTCCTTATTTACATGAATGAAGAACAATAGTTTCCAATTTGCAGCCCTTATTATGATTTGTAGACCAAATAAACAACCTAGACCTAGAACAAAATTTAGAACAGGCAAGACATAAATGAGACTGGAGCAACATAATTAAGAGATAATTTAGGCAAAAACCTATGACTACTAAGAATTTGGTTCTCCTTATCAAAGCACATAATAAAAGCAAAGTAGAAACTGTGATTAGTATTAAATTGTCATTTTCCCTTGACTGACTTGCTTCTAATGGCCGTCATACCCGACTCGACCCGATCCAACGGACACAAATCTTTGGTTTTTCCATCGCTTCTTGTCCTGCCTGCAGTTCAAACCTCTTTTTCTGTCGTGTTTTCTACGTTTGATTAAAAAACAAATCTTTCCTCTTCCAAGTCTTCACCTTTCTCATAGTTTCTGGACCCCAATTCCAAGCTTCTTCTTTCCCCACTCCACTTTTGATCCCCTACTCAAAAGGGTCTTGCTTATTTTACCATCCCAACCTTGGTTTTTGTGTCTGATTTTATTCCCACGTGTTAGGGAAGTGCAAAGTTTTATTCTTTAGCTACAAGTAGAACTGGATTTCGCGATGGCTGCTTCAATCTCTACATCAAAGCCATCATCATAGGTTTTTGGTACTCAGAACTCTTTCTCCCTATCTTCTGATGTATTTATTTTTTATCAGTAGTTCATGTCTTGTTGTCAATTTGCCTGTATAGATCATGTTTGATGTAATTTGTGAATGAATTTAGAGTCCCTCTGATGCTTTGCGTCTTGCCACTGTATGGTTAGTTCTACTGTTATGGCTGCTTCCAAGAAACCCCGCCTTAGACTTAGAGATGTGGCTTTGTGCCGTCTGTTATCTGTGGTCTTTGTGACTTTATGTGGGGTTTTGCTTCTGATATTTCTCCTTGCATCGAATTCTACATCAACATCAATTGTGACTCATGATATTGACAATGTTGATGCATACCATCATGACTTGAAGTTTGAAAAGTGGCATGATCTCCCCCAACAGAGTGAATTGTCACTTAGATTGGAAAAGATAAATAGGTTGCCTCCAAGAAACTTGGATTTGTATCCGACTCTGGCGAAGGATCATATCATTATTGTTCTCTATGTTCACAACCGGCCTCAGTATCTGAAGGTGGTTGTTGAGAGCCTTTCGCATGTGGAGGGGATCAGCGAGACCTTACTAATTGTTAGTCATGATGGGTACTTTAAGGAGATGAACAAGATCATTGATGGTATCAGGTTTTGCCAAGTTAAACAGATATATGCACCCTATTCACCCCATTTGTTTTCTGATAGTTTTCCGGGGTTTTCGGCCAATGACTGCAAGGATAAGGATGATGCTAGGGAAAAGCATTGCAAGGGGAATCCTGATCAGTATGGAAACCATCGCTCCCCAAAGATTGTATCTTTGAAGCATCATTGGTGGTGGATGATGAACACAGTGTGGGATGGATTGAGAGAAACGAGGGATCATTCTGGGCATGTTCTTTTCATTGAAGAAGACCACTTCATATTTCCCAATGCCTATCGCAACCTGCAGGTCCTAACTTCGCTGAAGCCTAAGAAATGTCCTGATTGTTATGCTGCTAACTTAGCACCTTCTGATGTGAACTCAAAAGGTGAAGGGTGGGCATCTTTGATTGCTGAGAGAATGGGAAATGTAGGGTACTCTTTCAATCGAACTGTTTGGAAGAAAATACACAATAAGGCTAGAGAGTTTTGTTTCTTTGATGACTATAATTGGGATATCACAATGTGGGCAACTGTTTATCCTTCATTTGGTAGTCCTGTTTATTCTTTACGAGGTCCTAGGACTAGTGCCATTCATTTTGGGAAATGTGGCTTGCATCAGGGTCAGGGGGAGAATAAGGCTTGCATGGACAATGGCATGGTGAACATTAATGTAGAAAAGCCTGACACAGTTTCTAACATTGAATTAGATTGGAAAGTTCACACTTATGAGAATCAGCCTGGTTATAAAGCAGGGTTTAAGGGCTGGGGAGGTTGGGGGGATCATAGAGATCGGCACTTATGTTTGAGTTTTGCCAACATGTACCATTCTACACGCACTGCGTCTCCCTTGTAAGAGTTAGTTTTTGTGGCTGATGTATCACTTTCTTCTCGTCTCTCTTTTTTGGTTTTTGTTGAGTCTGCTATATCATGTGAGAAGATTAGACTTTTCAACACACGAATTGATATTAGACAGTCATAGAGAGGTGATAGGGTTCTTGATCTCTTAGACAGCCATCATTGAATCTTATGTACTAGTTGTAACATTGAATGGATAATCATTAATATTGGCTCTTCCTCATTTGAAGGAAGCCTTTGTATTATGTGAACTACTCTCTCTCTCTCTTTGTGTTAATTTATAATACTTAGGTGTGGGAAACTGCATGTGTGTGACTTTTTAGACTTTTATTTTTCTGTATTTGTTTCCTACCATGTTTCAGTAACATGAAATTTTATGCTGTTTGTGGAAGATGGAGCATTCTTTTGCTGTTACCTAAAATGTGTTTTTATAGAACTCGTTACTGAGGCTACATTTTATTAGTTCAACCAGTTTTCCTTAACTTCTTCAAGTTGATACTATGCATACAAGTCGTTCATTGCCATTGTGGCTTAACAATTTTTTAGGGCATATGCATCAAATATCAACTATAAAATCTTTGTGATGTAAATGCAACAAGTGTAAAGCCAGCTGAACTTTTGTGACTCATCCTTGTTAAAGGTTGTTCTCTTGTTTCACATGCTCCACATTGTTAGGGTCTTTATGTGTTCCACTGGAAGCAATGAAAGCAGAACTGTATGTGACACTTTCAGAGATAAGAAAAATCCCTCTCTATTTCTTTCATTGCTATGCTTTTGAGGAAATAAATGATACTCTCCATTATGTGTTAACATTTCCATTTCATTTATTTTCCTAAAATTATAGTAATGGAAGAAACGGAGGGACTGAAAATTTCTGCACCATCACTCCCATACTTGTTGCTTTTAAGGAGGGACTGAAAATTTGTTTAAACAATGAAACCATGATAAATGGAGTTTATGGGGAAGCAAAATTGTACTTAGGAAGCCTTTAAATGTTTATTATAAAATCATTTGTCAATAAATGATTGATACAATTGGGTTTGCCAAGTGGTTCTTGTGCTGTCATATTTCTTCCTCAAACCAGCTTCCTCCAAATGGTTCATAAGTAGACTATTGGTATGAAAATTGAAATCTTACAATTAGCAACATCAGTTTTTTAGAAGAGGAGGAGCAACTTCTAAGTTGAAATCTTGCATGGGCATAAAGAGACTCTGTCAGTAGCAACCCTGTACATGTATACTTAAATGTTCTTTCTTTGGAAAAAAAAAAAGAATAACACTGCAATGTCTAAAATAATTATAAACAATATGAAAATATCTTGTCCAAATTGAAGAAAAAACCTTGTCGACGTTAGTGGAGAAAAATCTCACAAACTTTACATAACCTCAACTAACATAGACTACAAAATATCACCATCTTATATTTTTGAATTATCAAATATATTTTAATATTAAATAATTTTTGTATTCGGTAATAATTGATAAAAATATATTCAAATCGTAGATTAGAATTTGATAAATTTGATTATTTTGTCAATACTTAATTCGGAATCTAATTATCTTGTGAGTTTTAAAAGTGACGCATCTACATATACTTAATTATTTCATGCCATAATTGATTATATTGAGAAATTTTATCAATTATTATTAGTAATAATCAATTATACGTAGATCTCCTCAAATACAGACATTTGCCAATAATCAATTGACACTCAAATAATTTATTAGATTGTTGTTGAATTTTCATACCCAAATAAGATAAATATAATTGATTATATTTTATAATAATCTATTTGATTTACTAGAATCAATTATGTATAAAAGCTTCCTTGTATATTTTGAAATGAAGACAATCAAAATCAATCACAAACAACTTTAAGTTTCGAATGACACTCAATTTAATGATCAACATAATAGTTAATTATTGTGCGAAATATAAGACGATGAAACTAATCCATGCATACTCTTTATATGTTTTATATTTTATTATCAAACTCTCTTTTCATTTTGTTGCATAAATTTCAAGAGATGTTTTTTCTAAATAGAATTATACTTTTAACCTTTTATTTTAAGATTAAAATTTAGTTCAATCTCCTGTCTTTTAAAGTTCCGATTTACTCTTCATTATTTTAAATGAATCAAAATGGTTCTTCTAAACACATCTGTTAAGTTTAAAATTGAAAATTAGATTGGTGGTATCTTGAACTCCAATAATTGTTTATAAGATCAAGACTCTTAAAAAATATAAACAAATTTATGACAGTTTAAAATTATAAGAAAAAACGCTTTAAACTTTTATATTTTTCTCTCTTTTTGCAACCACTGACCAGTGCATATAGTAACAAATGAAAAAATAAAATAAAATCACATATTAAAACCAAAATTAATTAAAAGTTAATTTTTTACTCAAACTAATATTAAATGAAGCGAAAATTTTCATTTTTATTCATTTAGAAAAGTTGAAGGATTAAAAAGTATAATTTAATGTATTTTTATTTAAAAAATTGAGTCATGTGGAGATGAATAGGTAAATAACATTTTTTTTTTTCAAAATGCATAAATTATTCTACTTGATCGAGTCCTTAAGAAAAGGTCTTGTATTGTAGTTTTTCCTTTTTTTTTTTTATGGATTCACTCAGTGTTTAATATCAGCTTTATAAAATATCGTTACATTGCTATTATTTTCAAAATTTACATGGTTTTCTCTACATATAGACTGTATTTCTTACAAAAATATTCTATGGCATCACACACTCTGAGCATTTTCTTCCAAGTTAAATTCAAATGCTAGTTAACACAGCATGCAAAAAAAGTGTTGAAAAGGCTTTTTAATAATAATAAAAAAAGTATACTTAAATGCTATGGCTTATTCTCAAGACCTCTTGAATTTGTGTGACAAGAAAATTGTCCAAAATTAAATGAGCAATCATGAAGATGGAACCAATGGAAATCCAATTTAGAACCACATCAACAATTAAATGCTCAAGAATCCTCTTCCAAATCCAATTTTGGATCAACAAAATTCTATATATATTCAACCTTTTTTAACTTATGAAATAACAGTGACTCAAAGGTTACTTCCCTCCCAATCAGAACAGCTCTATACAGGTAAGAATGGAGAACTGAATTATAGTTTTTGTATAGTCAAGAGGATGAAGCTTCATTAGCAAAGGGAGTTCTTGTCCAGATTTTAGAAGCATGAAAATGCATCCAAATTAACAGTAAACTGTTCTATCTTCGTCCATGTCCCCATTGCCTCCTTTGATTTCCTGGTTTCAAATGCGGATTTCTGTGGCCAATACCTTGTTTTGGGAGGTCATGCAATTCCATAACCTGCACTGTCCGCTGCCTCTTAGCTGAAAATGAGAATAAAGAAATCAGTTTCATCAATATATTTAGTTCTGAAATCAAACTCTACATTTTGAAAAGTTGATCTACTAAATCCAACATTCAAGACTATAATATTTGAAGTATTAAGAGAAAGTTTGTTAGTTATTGTGTCAAGACAGTTAGGCAACGGTTAGACAGTTAGAATTTGAGGGAGGTTAGAGGCAGTTAGGAGCTGTTGGTTCCTTTTATGTGGAGATTACAGTGTTTTGGAAAAAAAAGAAGGCCATCAAAACTTTTAAAGAAAATCAATAATTGTTGTCATGTCACAAATCCTTTGTTTTCATGTACAGGTTTAGCTAGAATGAATACAATAAAATTTCTGTGTTTGGTTACAAGTATTTGGCCTTCTCCTCTTCCCACATGCCTCCTATATAAGGACTGCCTTAAGCCATCTTGTAGGTACTTGCACTTTGGAAAAGAAAAGTCATTTGAGAGCATTTGTGCTTAAGCTTGAGAGCTTGTGAGAAAGAGAAAGTTTCTCTCTTTTGGATTCTTATCTTGAATGTTAGGTTTCAAGTAGCAAATCACTATACTTGCTTATCTCATTAAATTTCGATGGCACTAGCTTCTGTCTACTTCCTAGCCATTTCTTGAGTCATAATCATGGTTAGCTTCCACCATCTCTTCCTTACAGCTTCCAGAAAACCCCCCTACACCCTAAACCTTCAAATATTCAACCAAGAACCCTCCTACAAGCTGAACAAAAGCATGTGCAAGTCATTCTTTGCCTTTAACCTTGGATTTGTTTATTGGAGCTTGAGATAGTTGATCTAATTCTTGGATCAACTTTCCAAGGTTCTTGTCAATGAACCTCAAATACATAATCCCAATCATGTTGCTTAGCATCACAACAACAGCATCATTGCTTCATGGCTCTTGGAATTCTCTAACAAAGGAAATGCAAATAAGTGTTCTTCACTATTTCACTGCATCTCTATTTGAAATGATTTGAAAGAATGTTTTAACCAAATAAATGGCCCTTCAATTTTTCATTGAAAGCTTTTGGTTGTTTAGCCTTTGCTATCAACTACTCTTCCTTGGAACAAGTTTAGTCGTTGAGCCACTCCAACTGTTTTCATTGGATATCCAATAGGATACAGAGGAAGTTGGCTTTGTGACCTTGACGCTAAGAGGTTCTTTATTTCTCACTACATGATACTCCATGAAAGTATATTCCCTTTCCAAACCTTATCTGATCGCTTGAGGTACCTGATCCTCTTCTAATTGGCTTTGTTATTCCCTTCCCTTGCCAATGACTGATCCCATTCTTACTCCTCCACTTCATCCTCCTAACACCATACCTAAACCAACAATCCATCTACTTCACAGAAAACTCTAATCCAAATAATTCTTCACTCTATGTACCTGTCAATCTGCTAGAATTACTAGAACTCCTGCTTATGGAAAAAAATGTTCACAAAATTATCCAAATCTCGAAACTTCAACCCCATTACAAAAACTTCATTAACCAAATCTCATTCACTTATGAACCTCAATTTTTGACAAAGTTGTATCTTTTCTGGAATGGAGATAGGCTATGAATGAAGAAATCCATGCCTTGGAGGCAAATGAGAGCTGGTCTGGTCCCTTTACGACTTGCAAACATTGTATCGGTTGTAGATGGGTCAACTGAACTATATATAGATGCCTTATTCAAAGGCTCGTGTATTTGATGATCTCTAGGCCTGACATTTGTTTCATTGAACATAGTCTTAGTTCATGCAACAACATTTTTCTTCTCATTTGAATGTTGTTCACAACCTGTTACAATATCTAGCAGGGCTTATTGTTTCAAGCAAACAATTCTCGACACCTCACAGCTTATGCACATGCTGACTGGGGCAGCTGTATTGATACTCATATGTCCACTATTGGTGTTTGTGTGTTTCCAGGGGATGCTTTAATCTCTTTGAAATCCAAAAAGCAGCCTACAGTTTCCAAATCCTCTGTGGGGGCCGAGTACAAGTTTATCATCTGTAGCTAGTGACTTAGTCTGGTTAAACCGTCTCTTTGTCCACTTTGAGGTTCAGGTTGCTTCAGCCATGTTTTTCTGTGACAACCAATATATGCTATCCATCTAGCTTCCAGTACTGCTCATCATGAACATTGGAAGCATATTGATATAGACTATAATTTTACTCGGGAGTTGGTCCAGTCTCATGTTATTAAGTTGATGCATGTTAAAAGCCAGCACCAAGTAGTAGACATCTTCACCAAAGTATTAAGAGATGGTTTGTTATTCTGCTTTTTTCTATTACATACACTTTCGATTGTTGACTGCTGTATACATAAGTCTGTACTTGCTTTTTTTTTTTCAATCAATGTACCACTCTTAATAGCTATCAACTTTAGTACAATACAAGTAGCGGGGTGAGTCACAACACATTCAGTAAGATTGTTGGCTTGACTCTTTGAGGTCATAAGTCCAAATCTTTTAAACAGTCTCGCTAGGCCAGTACCATGTACCCTTCACTAGACCCCATTAGGGGGGGAGCCTAGTGCGCACTGGGTTGCTCGATTTAACTTTATTATGAGTAGACTTCAAGAGATCTATAATCTAAAAGTTATTATTAGAAAGAAAAATAAACAGAGATTTTGGAAAAGAAAAGACAAACCATTTTCAGCTTGTTGATACCGCTCCTGAAGTTTCCTCTTACTGGCTTCTAACTTCACTTGGACTGAAGCATCATCCGAACACCTGGGTTTCTGATAGACAAAAAATGAAATTTAAACAAAAATTCAAATCTACAAACTTGATGACCGAAGAAAACTTTTCCTTACATCTAGCTGACGAACTTGAGGATTTTTTGGAATAGTACTCTTCACTATATTTTGTCGCAACTGCGGCTCAATATGGCCTTTCTTCTGCATGGTTGATTTTGGTGGTCTGCCAGGACCAGAATCAGCGATAACTGGTTTATTTGGCCTCACAGCAGCCTCATTTTTCTTTGCTTGCTGACCCTTACTGTCCTTGGCAATAATGTTTGCCTCATTTGATGCCTGAGGTTTCCTCATTGCTGTATTTCTACTGTTCAGAGATGGACTTCTTCCATGACCACGGTTTCTGGTGAATTCCCCACTATGTCGAGGATCTGAAATGGTAACCCTCAATCATCAATCTAAGAAGTGGGGAATTCAAATAAAGAACCGTAGAGAAAAAGCTAGCTAAACTAGCATTAAGAAATTGCAAAGTCAACTCACTTCCATCATCATCCATGCCATCAAAGAACTTTGCATCACCAAGTTATGTGACATCCATACAAGAGAAGTTGAAGTTAGTTTCTAACTGTCAAATACTGTAAACAATTAATACGAGAAAGGTAAAGGAAGGACATTGAAGTACCTGGGAGAGTTCCATAGAACCAGTTGGAGCGGCAAATAAAGCCCCTTCATCCATAGGAGGTGATGGAAGCCCTTCTTCTTCTTCTTCATCATCAACAACAACAGATGGATTTACTGAATCTGGAGTACCTTCTGAACCTATACGCATGTATTTATTTCAAAATTAGAAAGAAGATAAGATTTTAAGGATCACTTCCACAAGAAGGCAGATAAAATGTTTATACCTGCAATAGCTGTGGTCGTTTTGACCCACTCATCCACCATTTCCTTCCAGCCACTACAATTCAATAACAATGTTTAGAATGTATAACTGGTATCTCATGCAAAACTACTACAATAATATGAATAAAAAAAAGTAACAGAAGACTTAAACATGAGATGTTTGAGCATGCAGATTGATAAATTGAACTGCAGTCATGCACCTATATTTAGATCCGCATCAAACATACTAGAACAGTCTCCATGCTAAAGCATGGAAAAGAAACCCAATAGTTCCAGTTTACCAACCCATTTGGTCACTAAAAAAGCAGAATGCAGAGAGAGAAAAAGAAGTGCAACTAAATTGCATAGAATGCTAACATGTAGAAGTTTAAAATGGTGGTTGGACACTTTTTATATTTGATAAGCATTATATTTGAGCAAATATGAGACATGATTGACCAAGTAACCTGTACAAGTACAATTTCAGGGCCCGTAAACCAATGACCATGATCACAGACTCAATGCATTAGTCTAATTAGCAGGAGATGGTTATCAATCTGGAATAGTGGCACAAATGAATTCAAAAAATGAAACATGATAATAAAATTAATAGAAAGAGAACATCACAAAATAGATAAAATTTACCAAATTTGAATTAGGAAGCTTATAGAAATTAGAAAGAATGAAACACTAGAAAATATTAGTCCTATAAAATATGAAGGAACAAAAGTAAAAGTCGAGGCAAGCTTGTGTGGAATGGTCAAGGAAGAAGGGTTTCAAATCCTATTATGATTTCTGATGCAAAAACATGCATATTAGAAAATGGAGGAGAAATCACAATTTTATCCAAACAAAAAAGTTAACATCATTGTTTTGGGGGTTAAAATGGGTTTTTGAAGCTTACATTGTGTTAAAACAACTGATATTTTTTGCTATATTGAAGTCACAATGACCATTATGGAAAATCCCTCCACTGTTTGAATCCCACAGCAGCCAAAGGCCACTGTACTATAATGCGCTAATGACTATGACAGTGAGATGAGTGGACTAGAAAAACAATGGTGAATAAACCAATTGACCTTCACTGAAGTTCATACATAATATCACAAAGAGTAACAAACCACTAATTGAAGAGGAAGGAAACTAGTTACAAACATTAATCCATGTAGGAGAAGATAAAAACCTATTTGTACACATGAAACAAAACTGTCAAAGAAAAACCAATTCATACTCGATAAGAGTCCGTGCTAGTCGACAAATGTCACTTGATCCATGCTTTCGAAGAGGATTGACAGCCTTTCCAATCTCGGTTGCCTGGCAAAATTAATTTTTCAGACAACTAAAAGATGTACTGAAGCCAAAAATGGCAGGACAAAAACATGTCTGCATGCCAAACAGCAGGAAAGAAAAATGGCAGGCTTAATGAATGAGCAAGGGATGACTTAATCCAAACCTTCAAAAGATCAACTGTGAGTTCCATCAGCTGAAGCCTCCTCAATGAGTCAAACAAAACTGAATCAGACTGTTGCAACATGAAATATAAAACCATGAATTAGGAGACTGCAGGACTCAAACCAATTTAATCTTTCATGTAGCCATCCAATAAAACCAACTTATATTCTATGATAAGGCTTTTAGAAAACGGTCACTGTGATTGCAGCAAGACCATCCAGGTCTGAGACCATGATGGAGGTCACATTAGCCAGATTTATCGCAACATCAAAAATTGCAATGACCGTAACTTATAAACCTTATTCTATAAGTATAACTAACCAGAACCCTTCACATAAAGTAAGAGAAATTTATTCTTCGTTAAAACTCAAAGAAAAAAAACCAAATAAATTGCAACATAAAGAAGAAACTATTGATGCAGAAGTAAGCAAAGAAGGTAGGGGTGGGGTTGGTAGAGGTAATCTGGACACACAAAAACCAAACAATGCGCTAAAATAAATACCATACCTCTTCTTCACAGTTAAGCAAAACATCCTTGATTCTGAATACCTCTTCAACATATTGTGACTCTTCTTCAATCTCATCAGTCAACGCCTCAGCTTCCCCATAGCTGTAATTGCTTACTCGGTTCGTGTTCATCTCTCCAGGATCATCATCTCTGGCACTATGGACCTTGCTCTCTTTACTTGCACCTGCTTCAGACTCAAACTCAGCACCAGCCACATCAACGCCGCTCTTACAACCACCACCACCTTCACCACCATCATCATCCACTGGCACAGCCAATTCCACCCGCTCACACCCCAAACATCGACTCAGTCTGCAAGAAAACAACCTCTCCGCAATCCCATCTCTCCTAATCCTGAACTCCTCGGGGCAATCGGAAGCAGCCACCATGATCGCATGGTCAATGATGCCAAATATGTCAGAGTTCGCAGCTCCAAAGTAATTCCTCCAGTAATCAAGTGACCCTTTATTCATTCTCAACATCAAAACCCAAAAGCCACAACCCCGGATCAATAGATCGAGGGAAAACCAAATCCACCAACCACCCACAAATCAAAATCGAATTTTTTTAATGCCAATTGTCACTGATCAATGAAAAACAACACGGGCCTCGATGCAACCTAGAAAAGTACTAGATTGTTGTCCTTCCCCTCGCGATTAAAGGGGTTCAATTTAGGTGGTCGAAGGTCGATACCCAAAGTTAAAAGCTACGTTTTTTTTCCTCTAATTTTTTGTTTTAAAAAATAATATTTTTGGTGTTGCGTTCAGGCAAAGGTTGGGTTTTGATTCGGATATAGGCAATGGATAAACGTTGGATTAGAAGGGGATGGAGGTTCACCGTAACACCACAGAATCAGAAACAGATACACAAGTCTTATTATTATTATTATTATTTCCACAAACGTCCTATGTTGTTGTTGTTGTTTCAGATTGTGGCGTTAAAAGTAAAAACCTCCTCCAAGAGAGAAACACCCACCTTTGCCTGGTTTTTCTCGAAGGTTAAACAGAAAAAATAAATTATAAAAGCTTATGAAAAATGGATGGTACGAAAAATTTGGAGCACAAAAATAATACAGAAGTTTCAGTAGATTCTCTGTCTACGTAACAGGCTAATCTTCTGTGTGTATGTAATGTTGAGTTCTTCTGTTTTGTGTTTATACAAGCTAACAACAGAGTGATGCAAGAATGGTAGAAGAAAAATAGTTCAAAAGAAAATTAAAAAAAAAAATACAAATAGGGTTCTCTGGTCCTCCCAAACAGTCCCTTGAAAAGACAAAAGATGGTTTGTTGTGAGAGGGTTCTGAATTTTGGTGATATTAACCTTTCTGAGTTCACAAAAAGCTGTGGCCAAAAACAATACGAGGGAAAAAAACAAATATATATTAAGAAAAAATATAAAAATATTTAAAAAAATATATATTTACCAAAATAAACCTGAGAGATCATTATCTTTCTGAACTCTGATTTCGTATTTCGTATTTTCAATTTCCCCGTTCGTTACTAGGAAACGGGTCAAAACACTATTCTTGAATAAACCTTTTATTATTTAGGTTGAGAAATTGGACTTTCAAAGCATACTTTCTTACCTTCGAATTGTTGATAGGGGAAAATTGGTGAAATTTGACTCTTCCAATATTTAATTATATTTTTTTTTTCACTTTTTCATTTAAGTTATATTGGTTGTTAATCTTAATTATAAAAAGAACTGGATAAGTTTATTTAATAATCAATATATTTAATATAAAAAATTGGATAAGTTTATTTAATAATTAATATATTTAATGTAACTTTAGAAAATGGTACTTAAAGTAATTAATTAATTACATAAGAAAATATTTTCAATAAGAGTCCAGAGTTTATAATTAATGATTGATTATATCTAATTTTAACTTTTTAATATTATTAAAAATATTATAAACTATAAATACGAGTACTGATAGTAATAATTAATAATTCTTTTCAGATTATGCTAATATAAAGATAATAAAAATATTTAAAATATACAAGGTTAAGTTTTAAAATTTTAATTTGAATTATTATGCAGTGAATTGTAAATTTGAGAATGATTACTAATTTCAATCATACTTTGTCACAGTCTTAATATTAAATTTAAAATGTTAGCTAAAACTATTATATAATAAATTATAAAGTTGAAATTGTTGATTTAACTGTTTGGTGAATATTATTAATTTATATTAGTAATTTAAATATATGTTAATAAAAATTTAAAGCAAATTAAATTATTAATTTTATTATTAGATTAATTAATAACATTTCTAATAATCTATATAAGTATTAAAATAGTACATTTTAAATTATTAATTTAAAAAATTTGGTATTCATTTATATTCATAAATTAAATTTTTAGTGAAATATGTGAAGAAGAAAAGTTGTTGTTTTTTTATGTTAAAATTTTTCTCAACGTTTTGTGTAGTTTTACTTAATTTATTCTAAAAGTTTCATTTAAGAGTAAATAATTAATATTATATTAATAATTTAAAAATATTGTATACAAATTAAAAAAAAATGATGATATAATAAAAATCATGATACATTGATTATTGTTTAATAATTTGAAGTTGAAGTACAAAGATTGTCAGGAGACTTGTTTCTAGTATAGGACAAAGCATGTGACAATAGAATAATTTTTATTTATTTTTTGCATGACTTTGTTTTGAAATCTTTATCTGTACTTTATTATGTTTGATTTCAAGTGATATTTAGATATTCTTTCCATTTTAGGATTTCGAACATAATATGCGTGTAAGATGATTAATAGTTTTTGTGTCTCAATTCTCAAAATAAGACGTAATAAATTTTGAATACTTATTTTAATTTGTAAATATATTTGAATTGGAATTTCCCACACTCATATCATGATTAAGGTATAAATAATCATTCACATTTAGATGCTGAGTCTAGATATAAATATTTTTTTAAAAAGTCACTCACAATTTTGATGACAATAAATTAAATCAACTTTTTATTATTTAAGAAGTTTGTTATATAAATATTACTTTCAAATTTATATGATTATCTGATATGTCAAAAATAATTACAACAAACGTAATCTAATAAGTTGTTAAAAGTATAGAAGCTCAAAGTAACAATAGACACGTATGCTTCATGAAGGTCAAATAAGTTTCAATGAAGTATTAAACGCAAACTTACAAAGATTAAACAAAGTCTCAAAGAAGTGTTATAAATTAGTATTAAGATTAATTCATCATGTGTCCCAAAACTATATTCTTAAACACATGGAAGATTGGCTTATAAAAAAATATGGAGTCTCATTATTTTAAAAAATATTATATTTTTTAAATTATTTAAAAAGACAATATAGTAATATATTACAATAAGATCAATAATGTCAACTATTTTGACATAACTAATCCTATTAATAATATTTTTACATAATATGATTTATCAATATAGATAAAATAAAATAAAGAGTATAACTGTCTCTCATTAATAACACAAGAAAGTAAATGTCTGTTTTAAAATTAAAGTGTGCAGTTTTTTAGCCTTGGAACAAGTTTTCTTTTAGCCCACTAGGTCAGAGGTTAATCTCTTTTACAAATTATGACTATTATTAGCTCGATCAATTTTTACACATAATGAAAATCAAATGTGGACTTTTTGTTACATGGATCACTCTTAACTATATACATTATTTATGAAGATCTTAAGAAAGAGTAGAGGAATTTCTCTATACTTAAACCCTTCATTTTTATTCATAGAAACACCATAATTTTTTTTTCTATTTTAAAACTTTAATTTTAATTTTTCATGATTTCTTATTAAAGTTTTACTAAATACGTTAATTTTAAATAAAATGCGCATTTAAAGTTAGTTTTAAAGTTTTACTAAAAACATAAAATAGATTATTCTCATTTATTAAAATTAAAATGATGAGGGAAATTAATGTACATCTCTAAATTAAAAGAAATATATGAGTATTTAAAAACACAAAAGTGTATACATTTATTTTAAAATTATAAAAATGCGCATGTATTTCAATATAATCTCTAAATATAATATAATTTGTTCTAAACTTATTTATTGTTAATTTTTTTGTCATTTATATCAAACAATAAAATTAACTTCTTAATTCATTGTACAACAAAATTTATAAAGAATAAAACACTTATGTGAAATGAAAAACTATACTATCATGTTCTATTCTTTCATGAAATTATTAAATAAAATATAAAATAAAATTATTGATCAATTACTTTATTCATAAGAGTCTCTACCATTTCCAACAAAAGTGTCAAAAAAAAATCAAAAGAAATATGATATTTATGTCATAGTTTAATCTATTAGAAATTCAAATACGAGTCTAGTCTGATGTTGAATAAAAAAATAAAATTGAATAATATATAAAAAAAAAGTTCACAAATTCAATATTTTAAAATTTTAGATTGAATATAATGTTAATTTCATACGTAAACATTTTCATGTCTAATTATTGTAAGATTTTATAGTATTTACATCTTTAATTGTTAAACACATTATTTGAATTTGAATAAAGAGAATGTTGCATATATGTTCCCTTGCTTAATTTTGTTAAATAATAATAGGAGTGAACTATATAAATGTCAAAAAAAAAAAAACATGGTTAGAAACAATCATTAAATAATGAGAATACAAAACAAAAAAGAATAGTAGCTTTACTCTTTTATTTATGAAGAAAAATGCCAACATTCTTCTTGACATGCTTTTTTTTAATATAATCTTTCTACTATTATTAAGTATTTTTTTACTTGAATTCATTGACATTTGCTATATTTATGTATGAAAGTTATTAGGGAAACTTGTGACATTTATCTGTGTATCAATACATTTCAACTTATATTACGAGAAATAATGCATTAAAAAGTTTGAGAAAATAATTTATGCAGTAACATGGATGTTAAGCTGGTTACCTACTTTGATTTATGATTAGTTGATAGTGTAAAATGCATAAAAACTTTTAGCAATGTCGTTCTACAGAAATTATTCTCAAAGTTTATAACTAACATTTAACCAAAATTCAAGATAAGAAGAATCTATAGCTCATAGATACTTCAACTTTGACTCATCAAAGTTGAAGGTAGGTTGTGATAAAAGAAGGTTATGTGACACATCAAAATTGGTGTTAGCTTGTCAAATATGATGTTAGGTTGTGATAAAACTTAAGGGTTATGTGACCCTTCAAAAGTTAATAAGTTTATTGCTTTTATAAGGGTAAAAACAGTAAAAAACTTGTATGATAAAATATAGTTAAAAAAATTACACTATTAATTATATATATATATATAAAATGTTGCATATACTTAAATAAAAAATAAAAATTTGAATGGGTGTAATTATTACCACACCTAGTAACATGTATTCATGATTTGTATCAAGTGTTATGTTTGAAACTTATGGATAGTAAAGTAATTATGGTTGTACTTTATACTGAGCCCGCTACCAACCAGTCAAAAACAAATCTAGTTGGTTTGTCAGTTGAAAACATGTTAGAAATCTTTATCTGCTAAAAAAAACAAAAAGAATTTAAATTATTTAATTTTATGGAACTGATTTAAAAGAATTGAAAAGAAAAATCATAATTTATTTAAGTACTATTTTTTAATTAAAAATTAATTTCATAAATAAAATTAATAATAATAACAAACATATATTTTGACTTTTTAAGAACAATAATATTTAAAATTTTTAATCGATTATATTTGGATCAATTGGTAGATTAATCCGTCAAATCCAATTTATTTTGTCATCTATATCTTTTGACTAATAATTTAGATTTCTTCGAAGCGAGATTATATCTACATTAGTGACCTAATGAAACGTATGCAGTTAGTTGAAAAAATATATATAATAAAATTTAGATAAGTTTTGACTAATTTAAATTTGATTTTCTTGTCATGTTGTTTTGCATTTGATATTTAGAATAAAATTAAAATGTTTGAAAAGGTATAAAAAATTATAAAAGCATAACTACTTGGTTTAATATCCTCTAAACTTAATTTATCTCTACCATTTAATCATCAAATGAGACACAAAATTGTTACTTACAAAGAAAACAAAAACATCCTTTTGATTACAAAAGAGAAAAATATTAAAATTATAATAACTCAGACAAGTTTATAATTTAAATAATTTGAATTGTAAAAGGTTTATTCGTACTCTGTTGAAAAAACTCAAATTTATCAAGACTTGAAACTTATTTAAACTTAATTAATTTAACATTTTCACATATTATATAAATTAGAAAAATAATATATATATACACACACACTGCCAATAATTCATAAAATTAAGTAAATTATAAAAATGTTATATTACCATAACATTTTTGTTTTTTTCAATCAAATTTTATAGATATAAATATAAATATAAATACAAAGAGGCTTTACATGACATCAGCTAACAAAAAGTATTGGTTTCTTTAGGAAAAAAAACTCCTAAACAACGAAGAGTTCTTAGACTGATATTTCACTTTTGGTAAAGTAATCATCACATTGTTTTTCGTCCTGCAGTGTATGTTGGAATGATAATCATCATTATCTAAATTTGAAGGGTTTTTTTATTTTATTTATTTTTTATGAAAGTGATGGATGAAGCACAAGATTCCAATGTTAAAATGCTATCTAACAAAAGCTTGGTAGTTATTAATGAATCAGACTTACATATAATTCTCTTACAGGCCCTACTTTGAGTTAACCATAGTCCACTATAAATACCGTAACAATCTACATTTATAATGATGGATGAACATAAAAACTAGAATATGCAAAAGGGAAATTCTCCAAATAGTCTCATGTAGTTCCTCTATAACTTAGAATTCCTAGATTCTTGAACAACCATGTGAACTGATTTTGATAAAGTCATCCCTAGATTATATTCATGACACGAAGATTGATTTATAACAAGAATGTGAATTGGTGTTTTTAATATGACTCAATTAGTTAAGTTCACTAAGGAGAAAGATGTGTCAATACAACAAATGGAATCTCTTATTCTGTTACTCAATCCTAGTTTTCTTGATATTTTCTTTCTTGACAATTTCTTGAATCTTATTTCTTTCGAATTCAACAAAATAGTATCTGATACTTTGTCTAATTGATTAATTTTTCTTTCACTTTACCATGAATGAGAACACTCACGAAGAAGTTATAGGCAGATGTTAACCGAATTCTAGAGATTATTGATGAATTTCACTCTAAGCATCATGTTCACTTTGAACAATTCAAATTGACCAATACATCTTGTTTTATTAGGATGGAAGTATCCTTGTAAAAGTTGATTGACATATCCAATGCTCATGGTTCCTTGAATTCCATATGTCAACCATTTCATGTATGAAATGTTAAAATTGAATTTCCTATATTTGAGGGAAAAAATGTGGAGTCAATTTTCACGATGACCATTTTTTAGCACTATGATACCCTAAATCTTACTCTTATGATTAAGTATCACAATATTGAATACAAAAATTATTTTATTTGTGATCATCAAAACAAAGGTGTCGATCAAGAAGACTTCAAATATTTTCATATTATATTAACTTAATTCCTCTTTAGCTTAACATCCCATCATCCATTTAATATTGTTTATTTTGATTAAGATTCAACCTATATATTTCCAAATCCACTTCATTTTACTACAGAACTAAATCCTTATGAGGACTTCCTCGTCATGTTGAAACAAGAACCCTTTCTAGTTAAGAATATGGACCACCAACTTGCTTACCATATATTACTTCATGAGCTTTACCCCACCCTTTCGTCTCAAGCATAAAAAGTAGGCCAAAATGAATAACTTCCGCTCAAAAGTGAAAAATATTGATATTTGGAATAATCGAAAGCCATAAGAAATATGAGGATGACATGCTTTAAAGTGAAGAAAAGGACCTAATCTTCAAATTCTTCATTGGTCTATTCTTATTAAACATCACTTCTTGGATTAGTCCTTTCCACTTTCCACAAGATTAAATATATGATTCTTATGTAATTAACACTAGAATTACTCCAATAGTTTATCTTTAGTCGGTGAAGCATATAATGAAAGTCCGCTATTATTAAACTTGGGAGGTTTCTTTGTGAAGTTAGTCCTCGAAGAAGAGCATTAGGCTTCCAAAGGAAAGGTTTATTGGCTAACAATGATGATAAAAATTTCTAACTTGCAATTATGCCTCAAATGTTACTTTAACCTAATTAGAATTGTTACTTGAACTTTCAATGAATTGAAGAAATAAGTAGCAAATTGCACTAACCATCTTCAGGCCACATCATGCTGGTATGACAAACCCAGGCCAGTGGTGAGAGATTTGAGTACTTGAGATGAATAGTGCTGAACACTAAGTTTCCATAGACATTACCAATGTCAAATTCCAACTTGTCCTTTGGCCTAAACCCTGAGATGCGCCACTAGCAACCTGCAATTAGAGTTAACAACCATGTCACTTAATGGAATGGAAAACTAATGTTTTGTTATACACTGGAGAAAACAGTAAGAAGGAAATAAGATGGTCGAGTAGAATTAAATGAGAAATTATTGTTTGGTGAGACCAGAAATATATGAATAGAAATTGATGAGAGATAGTACAATAAGCTCCACCATTTTTTGAAATTATTTCTCTTCGACCAAACAACCAATATTATTTCCATCTTCACTCATTTTCTCCAATCATCATTTCAGATGATAATAACCTAAGTAGGAAATAACATTAGTCAACAATGACTAAGATCATTCGAAAAATGTTTGTGCTCAAAATTCAAAACAGAAAAGATAGCAAAGGATACCTTTGTGCATTTGAAGGTGATAACAGGTCACCAAAAAATCCATCTCCATGCAATTTTGTTGCTTTTGAAGGTGGTCTTCTCATGAACAGTCCTAATTTGACAATTGCTTTTAGAGCTGGCGATGTAATAGCTTAACCAGCTCTAACTCTCATCTTCCGGATTGAGGTGTACATCAAAGATTTGACAACAGGCTACTTATCCCCATCTCATACACCTCAAATGTTTAACATGAGAAAAAAGGGGAAAAAACCTTTGGAAGAGAAAACTATAAAATTTTAAATCTCATTCAATAAGACAAACATCCCAATATCAGAAGATATCTCACATTGCCTCAACTATAAGGATGTGAACACCTTTTAACGTAAATACTTTAAAAGTAATGGTTTTAGGTAAATAAAAAGAAAAAAAATGGCAGCATAATAGTTTTTTTTACTATTTTATACATGGGCTGCGAAAAATATAATCCAGTAACGTAAAACCAATTAATAAAATGTATCAAAATAGCGGATAATAAGTCCACTGCACTAAAACTCGTCACTCATTTTCAATCATCTCCTGAATCTCATTTATTACTATATGTGCTTTATTGCCGCCAATAACTTCAGCTTGTTTCTTGCTGTCTTTCCACAGCTGCACAATAAACATTTAAATCACTGACACAGACAAATATAATAAATTTATCAAATCAAGCTTAAAGGTGCTTACTTGTATGGTTGGCATTTTCTGCAGTAATTGAGAGGCGACAACATATGAGTACATGAAAAATGAAATCTAATAAGTATTAAGATAAAATGTCTACATTACAAATTTAGTTGAAACAGATAAAAGAATGTTTGCATATCAACTGATAGACTCATCAGGTAGATGTATAATGTAATTATCATATATTGCTACTGAGAGATTCAAAAAACAAGAAATTTTCCTCAGCTGCTCCCCAGTAAAACATTCAAAGAACAAATAAAAATAATCACAACAAAAGCCTTTTCCCATTACGTGGGATTGGCTATATAGATCAAAATTCAAAGAACATCATTGTGCTGCCATGTTTTTCAGAAAGTCCATTTAGACAAATGCCTTCTACAGAAAAAAATTCTATGGCATTTTCCTTGATCTTCATGATCAAATCTTGTTCTAGGACTTCTATTGGTCTTCTCCAAACAATATATCAATTAAAAGATACCAGAACAATTTCGCAAAGCACAAATGCATATGATGTAAAGGCATAATTTAAAGACATTTATGGAAACTAAAAATATTTATCCAACAAGTTTCTATATAGATTTTCCTATACACATGAAGTACCCACATGGCAATATCTGTTCATGGAAATACATTGATAAGTTGAAGATGTGATATCAGACAATTTTCAATACATTACCCTAAGATAACAATTGAAAGAGAAAGAACACAATGGGGAAGCTACGAGAAACTCACAGTTACACCTGCACGAGTAACAAGTTTGTGTGAAACTGTATTAACATCTACAATGTAGAACTGCAATCTGCATGACATCCACATAAATACATCCTTGATTAATGAGGTGATAAGCCTTCCGATATATTATTAAATAAAATATGAATTAAAATATTGTAACATAGCCAAACAATTACACATGCGAGGTATCATCTCTATGCTCTAAAATACAAAATAGCTCAGTAATATATTATTTGATATCTTGTGCAAGAACCTAGATTCAGTAGCTTACAATCATTATCATACTAATCTCATCTCTAAATATCAAGCAGCTACAATGATGTTGCAGTTATAGCTGTCAAATTGCTCTGCAGTTAACATTTCTAGATTTTTAACTTAAAGCTGGACCAAGGTTGAGGAATGAGGAGAGTAATAGTCAAAGATCTCTAATAGTTATCTGCCGAGGACATCAACAAAATCTTATTATTATTCCACAGGTATGAAGTTAGCTTAACCTCGTTTAGTTGAGAGGGGCTGGGCTCTTAAGATTTTGGCATTCTTTGGTTTCAGTATTCAGAGAATATCACATCCCATTCGATGCTTGATAATTAGTACAATAAGGGAAAGCATTATAAACACATCACACAAATACATCACAATTTATTGAAAAAAAAAGCTGCAAACCCTCTATCAAACTTTTGAAAGCATGAAGTTTCATACCTTTTTCCTCTGATATTACAACTACTGCAGACAAAGTTGCAAACTCTCCCCTACTACATTATTTATAATTTGGAAAACAAACATACACACTCACTAATTTAGAACTTTGCTAGTTTTCTATTTTTATAAAAACAAATATTCCGCATATCCCAGCATTATTGGTTTATTATAGTCAGAATTTGAAGCTACCAATAAAACAGGAAAGTATCAACGAATGTGAAAAGAGGAATTTGAGTGAAACCAAATATTTTGTTGTGTGCATATTTACTTTAATATATTGCATATTTTGTTGTTTAATATATTTAGCACATCTTCGAATATCAGTCAACAACACAAGTCCCTGACTAAAACTTGTACTTAAAGCACTTACAGGATAAATAAGCTGGATTGCATGCAAACATGCCACAATTTCTTTCAAAGACTCTAGCTCAAAAAGAGAGATTTATGTTTCATGACGTGCTTCTATAGACTATACTACATTAAATAATACCCGAGAAAATTTTCAATCCACGGGTAAGGATTATAAAGGAAAACTCCCTCACACTGGTCAATGTAGTATAGTCTTGATTCCATTAGGTCAAGCACACCTATAAATGAACGATATGCTCAGAAATTATTCTAGCTATGAGTGATAGAGGAAAACAAATGTAATCTCACCTTGGATAATAGTCTGCTGCCAACTTTTCCAGTTTTGGTTTTAAATATATACATTTTCTGCACCAGTTTGCCATCCTACAAACCAGGTAATCACCTCAAAGGCCATACTGGTAAAATAAATATTCACTAGACAGAAAAATGAAACAAATAAGTTTATCTTTTATGTAATACACGATACAAAACATCACTTCAGGAAAACTAAAACTTAGATTACCATTGGCACACTTTTTCCATGAAACTTGCTAATATCAGATGAAATTTGTACAGGATCCATTATAAAGAACTGGCGCCCTGTATCATTTAGTACAAACTACTTGGATTTTAGACCTGTTTGGACGAACTTTCCATAAAGACTTATAGGAAAAAGAATAAGAAGAAAAATATGAAATTGACTTCTCTGTAAGTTAAGGTTAGTTTATGAAAAGCTGATTAGCTCTCTAGAAGTCAATTTAATCTTTTTTCTCTTCTAAAAGTCTTCATGGAGAACCTCGTCCAAAGAGGTCAATTCCCCACTAATAAAGGACTAAAATTTGTGCTTAAAAATTTGCACTGCTAACATTTGTCGAACAGACAAGCCGGTGCCTGATTAACAGAGCCTCCACTATCCAAGTGCATCACTAGTTGATTTTTAGCAAGTCAAATTCTCAATTAACAAGATTGCTTTTGTTAACATAAACTAATTTTAAAAAAAAAAATAAAGAAATTGCCATTATTAATGATAATTTGGACTACACAAACATGTAAACATAACCATGGTTTGGCTACCTCAAAATGTAGTTTGTTCACTGAATCCAAAAAAAAAAAACTAAATAGATTGAGTGATGCTCAATTACTTCTAGAAAATCTTTATGTAAGGCTCACAATTACAATAGGCCAGACTCAAGGAACACATTATATCATATTGTCTCTTTAGATCAAATCCCTCTCTCTCTAAATAAGATTGGTAAATACTTTTGTTTCCCTACAAAGCTCCTGACCTGAAACTTGAAAGATCAGAAGTTTCAAGAAGCAAACAAGAGGGTTCAAAAAATCATGAATAATAATTTTTGATATACTGTTATTTTAAGGCTTTTACTCTCTGAAGTCTCAATCAACAGAAATCCCCTTATAACTTATATTTTTACTTTTTATCTACTCGTTATAAAAAAATTCAAAAAAACTGACAATTCACCGCTTTCTATATTTTCCTGGAAGCAAGGTATCTCATAACTACAAACCATGAGACTAATTTCCCAAGGTAAAGCAAAACAACAAGCACCATATGTAACATGTAACATCTGCTCGTTTACTTCAATTTGGTATCAGACTCAGTAATAAAAGTGGGTAAAAATCAGATTTTGGAGAAAGTACTGAGCAATACTTCCACAAATTAGTTCATCATTTTTCCCTTTTTTTTTTCTTTTGATATTTTTCCGTACAGAAAACCATAAACAAGAAAATGAAATTCTCTTCACAACCATAAGCTAAGATTACATGTTAAAAATAAAAACTTTAAAAACTACCCAAGAGAATGTCTACAAATTAATTTACCCAGAAGCTAAGAGAAGTCAAATTCTTCATTCCTTCATATTTTTTTCTCAAGTTATTTATTAAAGTAAAACTCATCTAAACAAACAGATGGTTAAATTTGAAAGAAAAGGCAAAAGAGTCTTAAGGAAGAAGGAACCTACCAGACAATAACTACAGGTTGGTGGAGCTTTTGAGCCTGGTCGAGGACAAGATCAAGGTGGGTTTCGCTTGAGACAGGTTGAAGGTAAAGGGAAACTGGTTTTCCTTCCTCTTGCAACGAAGCTTGATGACTGAACCGAAGCGGAGAGGTTTGACGCTCGCATCCGCAGGAGAGGGAAGAATGGAAACCGAAGCTGAAGCTAAAGCGGAAACAGTGGAGGGAGAAAGAATGTGGATTGGTGGAAGGGGTTATGGAGGAGAGTGGTGGAAGCTGAAGAGTGCGAAGATGGTGTGACATTGCACAGAGAAGAAGGAGAAGGGAAAGGTCTGAATGATACAGAGAAAGTGTCTCTGTATTTGGTCAAACCAAACAAATAGTGAAGCCACACCAGTTAAATAAAATAAGTTTTTTTTTTTTTTTTTTTTTTTTTTTTTTTTTTTTTTTTTTTTTTTTTTTTTTTTTTTTTTTTTTTTTTTTTTTTTTTTTTTTTTTTATTTTATAATTAAATAAATTTTTTTTTTATTATTTT
>Ga0099824_1000753_pt1 | contig 41778 bp, 16 predicted proteins | sample SiratrowhiteBW_FD_76837 | JGI IMG/M metagenome (GOLD analysis project Ga0099824, IMG submission 76837) | Root nodule microbial communities of legume samples collected from California, USA - Siratro white BW | ecosystem: Host-associated > Plants > Roots > Nodule | place: USA: California... | reverse complement strand
AAGTATAAAAAAAAAAAAAAAAAAAAAAAAAAAAAAAAAAAAAAAAAAAAAAAAAAAAAAAAAAAAAAAAAGATAGATGAGACAACAATTTCACAAATAAGGGAAAAATAATTAATTTGATCAAATTTCTTATATAAAAATAATTATATTATTTTAGGATGTTTAATTTTCTTTTATATTTTTTTTCTATTTTAAAGAAATTATACTATTTAAGTAGGACTTTTTCACTGATATAGTACTAATTAACTATTTTTTTATTTTATCGCTACTGTTTATATAGGTTATTAATGCTATGTTATTTACTTGATATTTGCTTGAAGATGATATTTTACATTATAAATATATTTTTTTTATTATTTTAAAAATGTATATGCTATTTTATGATTTATTAAAAATTTCATTTAACTAAAATTTTTTCTATTAAAGACAATTGGATTTTTAAGATTACTTTAAGACGATATGTCATCTTTATTATGTTGATTTTATTTTTGTAATATTACTATTCTAGTACTTTTTTTGCTTGATATTAAATTACTATTGTTACATTAAATTAGGATTTTCTTATTTTGTGTTCTCATTATTGGTGTAATTTTAGTTGTTTTACAGATATTTTAATATTGTAATATTAACATATATAAATTTAGATTATTGTAAAATAATCGAAATTATTATTATTATTATTATTATTATTATTATTATTATTATTATTATTATTATTATTATTATTATTATTATTATTATTATTATTGTTATCATCGTCATCTTACATACGGATGCTTGTTATTGTAAATTAATGTAACATTGTAGATTACTGTAGATTTATGTTATTTTATTTAATTATTATATTAGTATACTGTGTATCTTAAATTATTTCAATATTAAGATTAATTTATTCTTAATTAACCTACTACTTGAATTTAATGTTTGAAGTTTTAATTTTCACTCGCTATTTAGTAAAATTGATGTTTGTTGTTTTAAATAATTTTTAATATTTCTCTTGTTAATTTAGAGCACTTTTATCTATACGTAACATTTTTATTTTTTTAATTTTTATCATATTATTTTATTAATTTTCCTTGTTATAACAACAACCAATGGTTATGTTTATTTTTTATAATATTATTTTTCTATTATTTAGATTATACACTATTATATATTACTGTAGTAGTATTCTTTTGCTTGAAATTACAGTATAAATTTATATTACTGTATTATTAGTACTGTGTATAATAGTATTAGTGATACTATAACTTATATAACAAGAAACATCAAAATTAACTTTGCCTCCAATCAAGAAAATAAAAATGTTACCTACACAAATTTGTTTGGTTAAAAGTCAAAAAGAATTAGTTTCTTTTTGCATAAGGTTGAAATATAACACCATAAACCTAAATAAAAGTTTTTTATGGACTTAACTTGCGAAAGAAAATTAATTTGTTGTATATTTTTTTTTTCCTAAAAGTATTTATTTATAAGTTTTCTCAAACAAAATCTAAATTTTACATCAAACTTGTTATTAGAATATAAGCACTCAAGCTTAAATTACTTCATTTCAAAATTAATTTCGTAAGAACTTTCCTTTGAATACTATTTTGAACAGAGACAGTTTGACAGACAAGAACAAAGTATATGATAAAATCAACTCTCCCAACATTGAACTACATGATGTGTTAAGCTAACAACTACAATATAATGTAAACTGTATATAGAGTCACATCAAGCTTTCCAAGATTCACATGATCATATCCATGATTCACACTTGAGGGATCCGTGAGATTTTTCATCATGGTCTGTGTCTTTTTGAGACTTTAGAAACACTATCATCTGTAGAAGTGAAGCCTTAATTATAGTTTTGGTGTCTTGTTGGATTCTCTGAAAAAAAGTCTCAATGAAAGTGTGTTACAAAACAAGCATTCGAATTCATGGCAAATTCATAGCCATATACATGTGTTACATTCTGCACCTCGGATTGGATATGTTAAAACGAGTATAAAAGTAAGCATGTTATGTGTGATGTTATTATATTTCAATATTAAGTGTTCCAAAACAAACAAACTAGAACATATTTATATTCTTCACTGTTAATGTTCCAAAATAATAATAAGCACACTTCGTAACGTTCTAAACATGAATGTCACAATAGATTTAGTAATCTAATATAATAGTTATATTACTTCTGGTTGCATTTTTCAGAATACACTTACATGGCCTTTCAGATTTGGTAATTCGAAAACATATGAAAAAAGATACAAGCTCTAGAGGTGTACCCCTTACAATACCATAACCTGAGCATTCAGAAGCTCAAAAGATAATGTTTACAAGTAGTATAATGTTAACCTTCCAGGTGCGGTTGCAAAAAACAAAATGTAGAATCGTTCTTACAGTCACGAGGATGTATAGAACTCACAATAAAAACACCTGAATAAGCTAATGACTCAAAATTTACACTTCCACCTCGTCTTTGTCAGTTACAGGTATATTTACTTCGGACCTGTAGAGTGAATACTAATATAAAGAAAGAACACAATCAGAATGAGCATGGTATACAAGAAATAATCTAACAATGTACTCAGAAAATGCAAGTATCATATAGTTCATTTCAAAGGGCCTGAAGTTTGCAATTACTAACCTTGCTTTCTCCAATTTTGTTATCACATCTAGCATAGCATATATTGTCATCTTTTTCACCTGTTTAAAAAGCAGTATCAAGGAGAAAAGTCACATAAACTTGCAGCACAAAGCTGTTGACATGACAATATAAATACTTCTGTTTGCAGATTGCCAAGTTTATTTCTTGCTGCATGTGAATAAATTTATTCTAGAACTAATCAAATTTCCTAGTTATGTGTTTGGTTGAGAAGTTAAAACCGAACACTTAGGAACCACACCGATCATAAGCCAAGAAAATGGCTCATAATTTGGACTCTTCTATGCCTTAAGGTCAAGTGTAAAAGGACCAAGTTGATGTCAAAAGTTGACTAAACCAAACAGAAAATAATTATATTAAGGATCAAAACGGGTTCTACAACCGGTTCTTGGAGCTTTCAGGGTAGGTAATTGCCCAGTGGTAAAACACAGTTTAAACTAGGCAGACGATAATTTATGCATTTGCTTTGACCATGTATTTGAGTTCTCTCTTTATGCACCATCTCATTTATGAAAGGCAAATGTCCCCCAACATAAACTAAAAAAAATATTATAGAGAAAATCTGTCTAACATCGAGTAAAAATAATACCAAGATAATGCACACAAGTGTGAACAACTTATATAGTCAAGCCAATAAGATTCTCGGTAGCATCCACATAGAGTAGGGTCAGCAAGCAAGTCACTTACATAGGAGTGTCTAGAGGTGAGAATAGATCAGATTTATATAGTTAAATAGGCTAGGTTAGGACTTAAGAAAAAGTTATTAAGTCTGATTACCACAGTTTATTTATCTCAAAAATGTGAAGCAAATAAATGGCAGAAACAAATCAATACAAATAGTTTGCCATACCTCCAATTTGTCCTCAGCAGACCCATGGTTTATGGGAAGTGTACGAAATTCCTCTGTCAAACGAAAGCACTCCCCAATATTTTCAGGAGAAACAAAATCCAATGCAACCTTAATACATGACTGCAAAAGGAAGACATATGTCATGGATTTACAGCGAACATTTAAATCAACTTTACAAACCACAAAAAGTAAACTGGCAGTTCGGGAGGAGACTAGTTTAAGAGAAACCATAAATTCAAACCACAAAAGTTGTCATTGTATCAGCTATCAAAAAGTAAAAATTAGAATTACAACAAAATAAAGTAACCAAACTTTAATGTATCAACAGTTTCACTTCCTTCAAAGACTTGCTTGCTTTGTTTATCAACTTAAGTTTTAAATATATTCAGAAAATAACTAACTAAAAGATCATATCCCATAATTCTAGTAATTCTAAGTAAAAAAAGAAAAATTAACTTATTCAAATTAAAACAACTCTGAAAACTTTCCTAAAAATCTGCAACAGACAAAAAGGCACATTCTCAACACTCCTCCTTGTCTTGGAGGCTGCAAACTCCTAGTTTCTTCCATAGAAATTTAAACCTACTAAGTGGAAACAACTTGGTAAACAAATCAGCAACTTGGTCTTCTATGCGATAGTAAATCAAACTTTCATCACCATATTCTTGAACTTCTCTTAAGTGAAACAACTGCACATTAAAATGTTTGGTTTTCTCATGAAACATAGGATTATGTGAAATTGAAATTGCAGCCTAGTTATCAACAAAAACTTTTGTGCTTTTATCTTGCGTCAAGCCCAAACCTATTAAAATATTCCTCAACCAGATTGTTTGATTCTGCAATAAACTCGGCTTCTGCGGATGACTGAGCTACAACCTCTTGCTTCTTACAACACCAAGATAAAACACCTGACCCCTTACTGAAACAGTATCCTGAAATACTCTTCATATCATCCAAGCTACCCGCCCAATCACTGTCAGAAAAAACAACTATTGTACTTGGTAGTACTTGACTCCATAACTGACAATTCCTTTAATATATCTCACAAGTCTTTTTGCTACCTTCAAGTGTAGCTCACTAGCACAGTGCATAAATCTTGACAGCACACTAACTGGAAATAAAATGTAAGGCCTTGTGGATGTAAGATACATTAGACATCCAATCAAGCTTCTAAAATGCACTTCACCAACTTGATCATCTCCATCCTTCTTGCTGAACTTCTCCTTTTGATTCATAAGAGTATTCATTATTTTTGCATTCATCCATCTGAAACTTTTTTTAGTATCTCCTTTGCATATTTTCCTTAACAAATAAAAATCTCATTCTTTTTCTAAGTGATTTCCAAATCCAAAAAATAGGTCATAAGACCAAGATCAGTCATCTCGAAGGCATCCTTCATTTCTTGCTTGAATATATCAATTAGTGCTAGGTTGCTTCCTATCACCAAAAGATCATCAACATACAAAGAAATGATTAAAATATCAGCTTCAACATGCTTGACATAGATTGTAGCTTCTAATTGGCTCTTTTGAAAGCCCAAACTTAACAAATGATCATTAATTTTGTTGTACCATACTCTAGGGGCTTGCTTCAAGCAGTATAGAGCCTTTTTCAGCAAATAGATTTTATCTTCCTATCCTTTGATGACAAAACCTTCTGGTTGCTCAACATGAATCTCCTCTTGCAAGAAAACATTGAGAAAGGCTGACTTGACATCCATATGAAACACTTGCCACCTATTTTGTGCAACAATGGCAAGTAGCAATCTTATTGTGTCATGCCTTGCTACTGGAGCAAAAGTATGAACATAAATCAACTCCAAAAATTTGAGAATAACCCTTAACAACAACAAGCCTTGCTTTATGCTTGTTAGAGCAACCATCAGGATTGAATTTTGTTCGAAACACCCACTTCACCCCTACTATATTTTTGTCATGAGGTCTGCGAACCAACATCCAAGTTTGATTTTTTTCGATCATGGACATCTCTTCTTTCATTGCAGCTAACCATTCCTGCTCCATAGCAGCTTCTTCAAAATTGGCTGGTTCACATACAACTACATTGCACACTGCTACATTGCTTTGATAAATGTCAAAATGCAGCTTTGTGCCTCGAACAAATTGATCATCTACTGTATAGTCAACCTCCAGTACAACATTTTGAGTCTTCTTTGAGTCACTCCAGCACCAGCTTTCATCCTCCATGAAGTGCACATCTCTGCTTACAAGAATTTTTCCAAATTGAGGCTAAAAAATCTTATAAGCTTTAGAGATTGTGTTGTAGCCAATAAATACTCAAAGTTCGGCTCTTTTGTCAAGCTTATCACGCTTAACCTGAGGTACATGTGAGTAGCACAAGCAACCAAATACTTTAAAACAATAAAGAGAAGGTTTATAACCAAACCATGCTTCAAAAGGAGTTTGATTTTTGTATAGCTCGTGTAGGAATTCTACTTTGAATAAACAACTATATTTGGAGCTTCAGGCCAGAACTTCTTTGGTAACTTTTGTAATAAAGCATACACCTGGCCATTTTCATGATTGATATATTTTTCCTTTCACTCACTCCATTTGGTTGAGGAGTGTAAGGAGCTGCCAATGCTCAATCCCAGCCTCATCACAGAATTGTTGAAACTGATTAGCTATATACTCCTTCCCATTGTCAAATCTAAATATTTGAATACAGCAATTGCTTTGATTTTCAACATGTGCTTTGAACTTGTAGAACATTGCAGCTACTTCTAATTTCTATTTAAGAAAATAAATCCAACACATTCTCGTTAGGTCATCAATAAAATTAATATAATAAAGACTTCCTTTCAGTGATGGAGTTCTTTGTGGTCCAGCAACATCAGTGTAAACAGGCAGCAATTTTTTACTTGCCCTCCAACTACTCTCGAGAAATGGTTTTCTTGTTTGCTTCCTAATTTTACAAGCTTCACATTCAGCCAGCTTTTCTGTCACATAAGGAACCCAAGGAACTAGTTGATTTTTCGGCATGTAGTTCATCCCTGAATGATGGAAATGACCCAGGCTTTTATGCCAAAGATCGATTAAGCTTGTTGTAACTGGAAATGCAGCCTGCTCTTCCTTTATTGGATCAAATGAAAAGCTCTTGTTCCTCATTTTTACCTTGAACATTTCAAGACATGTTGAATCCTTAATTATGCAACTCTTATCTTCAAAGATAACTTTGAACCCTTTCTCAAGCAGTTCTCCAACACTAAGCAAGTTTTGATTAATTTCAGCTACATATAAAACATAATAGAGGGTTTTTGTACCTGTGTAGCTTGTTATAGCTACCGATCCTTTGCCTTTTACTGGAATTTCTTCACCATTCCCGATTTTGACCCATTTGACTTTGGTGTCGTCCAAACACATGAACAATTCTCTGTAATAGGTCATGTGGTTGGTGCAATCACTATCTAAATTTGCTCAAAAATGAGTCTTACACACAAGTTCACTCATTACCCATCATTGGACTCGTAAACTTAAAAGGGGTTACAGATTAACCCTAGAGTTTGATAATCACCACCCCTTAGAACAAACTATAAAGTTTATGGCAACTCTATAAATGGTGGCCACGATGAGTGGGAGCACCTCCATAGCCCACCACTGACATCAACAACAACAATGGTTGGGCGAACAATTGTGGCACATGATTATTCTTTGTTTGCATGGCAAGAGAAATGAAGCTCTCAACAATAGGAGCTCTAATTCCAGCTATACAGAAAAAAAAAAAAAAAAATATATATATATATATATATATATATATTCATAACTATCACACCAATTGCATTCTAAACTACTCTATTTGTAACAAACAATATTTGTTAAATAAGGAAACAAAACATACTAAAATAAATAGGAATTTTAATAACTTTTTCAATGAAGTAAACTCTTACAATTTTAAGATTCAAGTTTACACAACTCCTAAGACTTTACACATAAACTCTTGAATTTAACAACCTTGATACCTATAATTAAGATTAAACAAAGTTACCCTAGACGTTCATTTTACCTTCAGATTTCTGACTTGGTGAGGACAACCAGCTGGAATGAAAACAGCTTCTCCTAGTTTCTGAATGAATGTCCAGGGCTCAATTCCTACAAGAGAACACATAACTGTCAATGTGGAGAGGCACAATTCAGACCCCTACCCCCAATCAACATACGAAAATTGTGTTACTAACCGTACTCCTCCTTAAGCTTCCTCTTATGCTCCACGGTCAAATAGAAGGTCTGGTCATGGATGGGGTGAATAACCTTCATTACCGAAGGATATTACCATTTAAGAAAAATAAAGTCTAATGAGTGAGGTACGCTCAGATGATGGATTATCCATATACAACAGGTATTGTGTGCCAAATACTTCGAAAAAACTATTCATAACCAGCCTTCACCCAATCCATAATGACGTGTATTTAATGAAAAAATTATTATAGGAAAATTATGGAAAATATAACCACTAAATCTATTTGGTAGGAACAAAGCTTTACTAATGACTCGGGCTGTCAAATAATATCCACTATTAGTATACCTGCTTTAAAGGACGGCAATGGATATGCCTAAACTCTCTGAAATGCTTCCTCATATACTCCTGCAATTTAGGTACATCCTGCCTCCGAAAAATATCCCACAGAGCACCTTCTGAACCATCCCCTACAAACGACACATCACCTTCTTGCTTCATACTTACTTTGTCAGTCTCTTTGAGCTCTGATCTGCATGAAAGACCATCCTCACTAGCAATGGCAAACTCACTACCAACAGAGGGTTGATGAAACTGATCAACTTCTTTCTCATCACAACATCCACTTTTGTTTTCCAAGACTTGGACACTATTTTGCTTCTCCAAGGAATTTATGGCAGAAGATATATTGTCATGCATGTCAACATTAGTTTCTATATCCTGGTCATCACTAAGTAGCTCCCTTTTGTCTTGCTCTAAGTGATTTTGTTTCAAATTCTTAATGGCAGTAAGATGCTTTGGTTCCAATTTAACATCAGCAATATGAGTCAACACATTTACCTAGAACAGCCAAATTATTAAAAGGAGATAAAAAAAGGTACTTTAATTTCATCATTGATGTGTATGCAATCCAAAATATACAGCAACAAATCCAAAACACTGATAAATATTTGATCAGGAAAATCTATGCAAAAATAAAAGGTGAACATAAATTACAGCTTCATCTGTCTGATCCAAATGCACCATTTATCTAAGTTCTTCCAAAAAATAAAAGGTACTAATTAACTATGGCTGAAGACAATGTACAGAACAGAAAAATCATGATGTGAATTGAAACAACAATCTGCTAATTCTGCTCAAAACAAACCAAACAGAGAAATGAAATGGCTTATCAAATACAACAATGAATACATCCTACAAACTATGCATCTTTAAACATGAAACTCTATTTGGAAAATAACACCCTAAAATGTTAAAATAATTTAGAAGAAATCCTTGAAGATAACAGATCGGTAAGGAGAAAAGGAAGTAGAGCATACTGCATCGGACATATCACAGTGGAGCTTTGTCACTGAGTCACCACGTCCAAGTTCCTGAGGAAATCCATAAGCAATATATGTCTTTGGCCCCATGTCCGGCTTTATACACCCCCCAGGCAATTTCACAGCTAGGTTAAGAGAACCACCAAGAGGATCAGTATATTCCTTGAATGGCAAGGAAGATATGAACTCTGCACAATGTCGAGGCAAGCGTTCCTCAAATAAATTAGAAGGTGGCCAGTCTTTTAATTTCAATATCTGAGGCCAATTAAGCCAATCCTCACGAGCTTTTGTATATCCAGTAAAGAATTGGTGGATATTAATTTCACCCTGGATTTAACCAAAAAATCATAAAAATAAAGAAATCAGCAGCAACAGAATAGCAGACATGTCAAGTAAGAGCAGTAAAACAAAATTAATACAAGTTGAAAAGAGCAACAAAATTAAAATATTCTCTATTGGCCATTTGAAGCATGGTGGTTCCAGGTAAAATAAGTACTGAAATTAAATAATTTAAACATAAGATGAGAGAATAATGAACTTTGAGCAAAAATCACTCAGGTGAACAATGTTTAAGATTGAGAAAGTAAACAAACCTCGCACCAATCTAGACAATCAATTGCCTTCACATCCAAATGTCTGTCACGCTTGGTATTAGTCATCTGACGGAATGCACGCCACATGACAAGGGGTTCCCAGCTTAAACCAGACGTAAAATCAATCACATCGCTAACAATGACAGGCTCCCCCTTTTCCCAGTGCCACTGAAAATGCCCTAAATCCTCATCCTGTAGCTGTACGGCCTTGGGACAGTACAAATAGTTGTCACTGGAATCTGCACGGGAAGCAGCCTTCCTCATACCATCATATCTAACATCTGTGTTTCTATCAGGCCTTGAACACGAACAGAAGTTGTCAGGGATCCCAAGCTCGTATGTTTGTGCTAGTTCATTTGCTTTGCACAATAAATCAGTAATAAAATGTTGACCTAACACACTTCTCAGTTCAAGAAAATCATGGTTACATTCATCACTGACTTTTGGACAAGGAATGCTACCATTACTTTCTGCATGCCATCCAGATCTTGACCATTCACGAACTACAGGCTTAGCAACATCGTTTGGTTCAGTTCGGTTTACCCTTTTATTTACTTCTTCACCATGCAAGTAACCAAGACCTTGCCAGGAAAACTCCAACACAACTGGATCTGCACCACCTACAAGCTGCCCACTACGAAGCTCACGGCAACAGATGAGGCAAAGATCAAAAGAGCATTTTGTACAGCTTCTGTGGTAATCAAATATTGACGTTTTGCAGTTGTCACTGCAAGAAAGTGTTAAGTTAACAAATAAAGATACAAGGATAACTAGAAAAAAAGACAATAAGATGTGAGAAAGATCCCAACCAATATACACGCTCCTTCATAGAATAATCTGCCTGTACTACATTTAGCTCCGAGACTGAGATCCCTGTAGTGCATATCAGAATAGCATATTATACAATGAAAATATATGGAACTTGTACTAAACTCTGACTGGAGCATAAGATGACATGCAAACTTAAGCTATGCTGTTACAGTGCATACAAGAACAACAGTTCAAAGCTGTTAAGGGACCCAAAGATCGAGAGAGAAAATTAATTCTAAATAAATGGATTGTAAAACAAACAAAACAATTATTATAAAACAGATAACTTTGTCTTTTCCAAGTCAGAATTTGTTACAAAGAGATATGTGGCTTCATGCCGTTCAAAACAATGGTTTAGTTGTTGTAGCATATTGTGTGTTGGAACAGACATGGATCGATCAAATTTTGTCTTGTTCAGAATCAAATTCATTTGTTTAGCGAGAAACATTGATTCACATATTAGTAACCTAATTCAACACTTCTAATGGAAAATACCCTGTATCTTAGCTTCTGTCTCGTTCTCAACCATTTGTTCTTCATACAACAATCTTAAATACGGAAGAAGTACTCGCAGCAAATACATAGAGTGTTCAACCTTCTCTTCTTTATTGGTTTCTCCTTTTTTCTTCATTTCCTACAGCAAACGAAATGATAACATTTTAAATGCTGAACTCAGAAAATCGCAAGAAAACTTAATCTTGAAGGGGAAAGACCTAACTTTAATAAGTACATCCGATCTCAAGCATGCTTTGCAGTTGCAATTACCACGGCACACAGGACATGCCTCAGCAATGTAATCCTCTGTCAAATGAGGATACCTAAAGACAGAAAAAACTTCAACGATTAACAGTTGGTGAAGTTATCATCATTCGAAACCAAAACTACCAATTTTGCAATAACTTTTCCAGGAATTGATCTGGGATTTGTTTCAATCAATTAAGACTTTTCCCCCTAACATAAGAAATAGTAGCATATTAAACATAGAGTATGTAATTTCTAGAAATTCCACATAGAAATTATTGAACTCATGGATAAACTACACATGCCATTCATACATGGGCTTGCCATTTCAATTCTCTCCAATAATATGTTTTAAATCTTACAACACAAAGAATATGTCAGTAACACCGACTTGGTAGCTGGCAATGCAGTGATGACACAGAAATAAACCTCGTATAGATCTTATCCAACCAATCAAGGCATGTTATACAATATCATGACATTACAATTTACACAGAAAGAAAAAAATAAATTTGAAAGAGAGATGAAGTTATACCAATTTAGTATACAGGGTATGCAAAATCTTTTCCTATTGCAATTTGTGCACCTCACCACCCTGCCTTTATCATTTCTCTGACATTGATGGCACATTGAAGACTGTTCTTCAATCAACTATTGATTGATAAACAGAAACACAACCTCAAATATGAGCTAAATCATGTTCATATTGAAAGCCAAACTCAAACAAACATCCATAATTTTTACTGAATAATAAATCATGTCACCTTACTATCCTTCTTGCTGACTTTCGGCATCACCACTTCTATTTTGACTTTAGGGCTTCTAAGACTATATGGTTTCCGAATGACCCTCCCTGAAGAAAAGGCAGGCATTTCAAACTCGCCATCACCTACCTTAACCTTCCTTTTTCTCCCACGTCTAGAAACCCCACCATTACTCCCATGGTTATCATCTTGAACATCTTTCTTCTCCAACAAATCGCTCTCTAACATCTCCTTCCCTTTCATGTCCTTCTCCTCTTTATTAGTCTTTCTGTCAGGCTTCTCTCTCACACCTTCTCGAACAGAAGAAGAAACACCTACCCCATCCTTTTCACCGCGGCTAACGTCTCGACCACGCTTCTTCTCTAACAAATTGCCCTCTGACATCTCCATTTCCATGTCTTCCTTCTCTTTTTTACTCTTTCTGCCACACTTCTTTTGCTCACCGTGAACAGAAGAATCTCCTGCCCCACCATTTTCACCGTGGTTAACGTATTCAACACCATTCTTCTCCAACAAATCTCCCCCTACCAACTTCATTTCCATATCCTCCTTCTCCTTTTTACTCTTTCTGCCACGCTTCTTTTTCCCACCTTGAACAGGAGAAGAAACTCCAACCCCACCATTTTCACCATGGTTTTCGTCTTGACCATTGCTCTTCTCCAACAAATTCCCCTCCAACATCGTTCCCACGCCCTTCTCCTCATCACTTTTCCTCTCCCGCTTCCTCTTCACACCTTCCGCAACAGAAGAATACCCTCCTGCCCCATCATCATTTTTTTCAGCAAAGTCGATCGCTTTAGTCTCATCGGCCTCACCCTCGGCATTCAAATCCAAAGATTGAGTATTTTGCCCAGTGGGGTTTGAATCCACGGGAACGGTGACCGTGTTCCCTTGCCGCCTGTTCCTTTCGCGCGCCATGAAGTAAAGGGTATCAATTTTTTTGCGTGTATTGGCAAAAACTAAATAAATAAGATCAAGAATCACTAATGACAGTGATAAGGGTTGAACAAAAGCGAATTGTGAACCCTAATTATCTGGCGGTGACTGTCTTCATTCCATGACCCTTCTGCTACACACACCAAAGAACATGCCCATTATGTAATACCATGTTTTTTATGGGGAAATGATAAATAAAAATTGGAAAGTGGAGGGAGAGTTTTCAAATCCGGCGCCAAGGTTGAATTTTGAGAAAATGCTCTCCAAATTTAATGAACTAGTTAATCGGAAAATTAATTTGAATGGGTAATGCAGTTAGTGTAATAATTAGTTGTAGGTGGGAAACAACAGGGTAAGCACAGAATTTACACTTTGATGTATCCAAGAAAAAGTAGGAAAAGAGCTAAGGTTCGAAAATCGATGCTTGTGTTGGGTGATGTGTCTTCACTCTGAACAAAACAATTGAGTGTGAGAAGAAAGCGTCTTTCTGACGAGTGATTCAAAACTGTGGGCTTCTAACTGTGGGTGGGGTCAATCTCAAGGATTTTGTTGGATCATAAGTCAGGTAGTTTAGTTCATCTCTTTTTTCAATGAGAAATTAGGATTTTTTTTTTAAATATCCTGTTTTTTATTTTTATTTCTTGAAATAATCTATCAATCGATTGATTTATGAAGCTATCTTTTGTAATTTTTATTTTTAAGTTACACCTCAAAGATAGATAACAATCGATTAATTAAATCTTTTATTTTAAATGTTTTCCATTTAAAATATTCTCTTTCTAAATATTTAAGTGTTCTAAATTTGCTTTTAATGTTTTTATATTAATTTAAGTATTTGATTAGTCTTGGTTAAATACAAATAATTTAATGTTTATGATTGATTTATTTATTTATTTTTTGTTTAATAAGTACACATAGTTTGATATTCTTGAGTGTTTAATTTCCATTCCAAAAATACCAATGTTTTAATGAATTTAATTATTTAATTTCTACTTAAGATTTTTAATTTAAACAATAAAAGTATAAAATAAAGTTTTATTATCATTAAAATGTATATTAAATTATAAAAATATTTTTATTATAAATAATTATAAAAATAAATAATCTTTTCCATTTTATTGACATTCATTTTTTGATTGTTGGGTGTTTTCTTTTTTATTTTGAGTTATATTTCTACTAAGTCAAATTTTACCTTTTTATTTTGTATTTGTTAGTGAATTTTTTTAAAGTAAATTATCTTTTCATGTGTCATTCTTTGTCGTTTATTTAGTTTGATAAACAGTTTAATTTTATTCCATAATTTTTCATGTTATACATTGTGAATGTTTTCTTCAATACTTTATCATATGAACGTAAATCTTTATTTTACATGGTTATGTATAATTTTTTTATTTACAACTTTAATTAAATGTCAGTAATGTATCTTGTAACTTGTATGGACTGTGTAGTTTGGTAACTTAGCGAAAATCATATATATTGGATGACAATTGTTACGAGACTATAACTTCCTAATCATTATGAATTTATATTGTGGTGTCACATTAGATGAGATCATCAAAATAAAATATTATTTTAGTGAAAGTATTGAGATTGAAATTTGTGAAAGACCTTGTTGTAAGTAAGTTTAAAAGCATTGTGACTTTTATAATAGATAATCAAAAATGTCACATGACTTCAATTACAATGTTGAAAGGAAATTAAGATTTTAATTGATAATTTGCAATACATCCAGTTAATACATGAGTGATATCATGTATAATTAAACCATCACTTTTTTTATTTTAAGTTGGCAAAATAACTTGATGAATCCCTATATGTTTCCTTTCAGGTTATTAAAGATGCAATCATATGAGGTCCCAAACAAATTTCGATAAACAATTTGAAAATATATATTTTTTGATTTTATGTGATTTCACAACTTGCAGACAATATTTAATTCTAGTTATTGTTTTTTATTATTATGTATAGGATAAAGTGTGCAAGAAAGAGTTTGTCACATTATTGTGAATAATGGTCATGAATAATGTCTTGTAATGATGATTTTACAAATTTGTTATTTACATGTATTAAAATATTTCAATGACACAAAATAAATCAAGTATACTTTCAATGTGTTTGACTTAAATTGTTTAAGATTCCTTATGTTAGTAAGGTTCAAATAAAAATTTATACTAGTATTTGTGTTAGTGGTTGTACAACCAATATGTACACAAAATTATTATAATTGTTATTTTTAAAAAAATTACTAAGACAAGACATGGGTAATATAAAAATAAATGAGAAGAAAATATTAGTTTAAATTTTTTGATAATAGAAAATTCGACTTTCTTTTTAATTATATTCCTTCATGGATTAAAATGTGTTCACACCCATAAGCTTATTATTCTTTCAATTTGAAAGTATAATTTTATATAAATAAAGAAAGCGTATTATAAAAATTAAATAAATTACAATAAAAATCAAGAAAATAGCATATTACTAAAACCAAATCACAGACAAGAGCGGCAAAAGTAAAATAAACATAACGAGACATTTGTTAATAAATAAAAAGGTTTAATCATAAACTAAACACACAAAAAAGTGTATAATTGAATAATACACAAACACATATATGAGGAGAAAAAAATTAGACAAAAATTAACTTTCTTTAAGGACAAATGATACGGAAAAACAAAACGAAGGAGAATTGAATGAGGCAAACAGTCGTTATTGATTGATATTTGTATAAATCTAGATTCAATTTTTTGTTAGGCTGTTCCAAAATACATTAAGTTTAATATTTTAAAACATATTAAATAAATTTAAATTTATAGAAATAAATACATTTTTAAATATATCAAAATAAATGTATTTTAAAGGTAACAGAAATAAATAAAATCAAACAGAATCGATTCCGTATTATTGTAATAATGAAACTAATAAAAATATACAGTTTTATTATCTCAAAAACAAAAGAGAGTTAATTATTAATAAATATAATTCAATATTTAATTGATGATTTCATGTATGAACTTCTCAATAAGGCACTCTTTCACTCAAACAAAGAAAATTATTTATTTTTCTACCATGTATTATCTATTATTTCGCTTGATTCTTATGAATTCAGTGAAAATTGTTATTATATTTTTTCCCCTCTTCATATAGAGTATACTTGAAAAAATATATTAAAGTATAAAACTGAAAACAAAAAAATTATTTTTAATTTTAGAAGAACATAAGAGTATATTAAAAAAAATAAAAAAACAGATTTAAAATAAATAAATAAACAACAATATTTTATAAAAACAAATCATAAGATAGAGAAAAATGATAAATTAAACTTACATTATAAAAGATTTCTGTAAAAATATGTTGCAATTAAACTATACGTATATAAAAGATATGCAAAAACTTGACAGACAAAGAAATAAAGAATATACACTTTTTTATTATTTTTATTTGTAATTTGAAATTTATCAACATTTTTTAATAAAAATGTACAGAAAATTTAAAATAACACATAATTGAATTATATATATAAAAAATACGCTAGAAAAAAAATGACCCAAAAGAATAATTAGGAATTCGATTATGCACCAACTAATTTTCATTTTTTTTAATAGAAGCTCGAATTCTGAAAAATAAAAACAAAATCGGATTAACTGGTGAAACACAAGGAAGTGTATTAGGGTAAATTTTGTTTGATTTGTTGTATTTATATATTTTTTTTAAGAAAAAAATACTTACATTGACGAGGTTTTACTTTTCGTTTTTATCTTTCCATGTTACATTAATTTTAAGGTTATTTTTAAGTTTTACTCTAATATAAAAATTATAAAATCTATATCTTAATAAATTTTTATTTAGTCATTGAAAGAAAAAATATATTTTTAGCATAGAATTATGGTCTAAGAATTTTCTTTTTAAATATAACATCTTAAATTTATGTCAGTGACTTCCAATAAGATATTCTTATAAAGCTTATATTTTAAACTTGTCCGGTTAAAAAAACCGAAAAGAAAAATAAAAAGTAATTTCATTTATCTTTTACAAAATAATAAATAGTAAATTATAAACCGTACCTATGTTATATTCCTCGGAATTAATAAGGAGGACGGTTTTGTTTTTGTTTTATTATTATTATTTATTTATGAATGTATTAAGAATAAGAGAGGATCCGAGGAACGTGTTGTGTTTGTCTGTGGGGGCATGGGATCGAACGAAGAAACCGGCAGCGCCGGCGCGGCGAGCTTGGAAGGGCTCCCGTCGGCGCTGGTGGCGACCGTGATGACGAAGCTGGACATCGCCTCCATCTGTTCCCTGGCCTCCACCTCCTCCGCCTTCCGCTCCTGCGCCCGTCACATCCTCTCCTTTCTCCCCTCTTTCAACCTCCTCGTACCCTTCTCTCTCTTCACCTTCTTCTCTCTTCTTTTTTCCCAATTTCCCAATCTCATTCTCCTCTTTCTTCCAGGACACTGCTCCCTCCGGCGACTTGCTCAGACCACTGCTGCCGCCCAATCCCTACCTCACCACTCTCAAGCTCGATTGCTCCCGCCTCGACGACTCCGCCATCGCCTTCCTCCTCAAACCCTCCCTCCACGACCTCTCTCTCCACAACTGCGCCGATTTCAGTGGCAGACTCTTGTCTGAGATCGGCAACCGCTGCAAGGATCTAAGGTTTCCTCTCTCTCATGTCCCACATCGCTCGCTTTCCCAATAACCCTTTCCGTTCATCTTCTTTTTTCCCCGTTCAGGTCTCTTTACCTTGGCTCCGTCGCCGAGAAAAGAGGGAGGGCCATTCATATTTCCGATCTGGAGGAGTTGCTCAGCGGTTGCTCCCACTTGGAAGTAAGGCATGCCATTTAAAGTTAAAGCCTTTAAACATTTGGGCAAATAATAATATCACCAAACTTGCATTAAGTTCCTTAGATTTGGTCTGATACAAACTTTTATTACATGATTACCGACCCCAATTTTGGTAGGTGAATACCGCAAATATCTCTGGATAAGGGAAAGTTATCTATGATGTTGAATAATAATCTATTGTAGCATCTCATTTACTGATGTAACTTCAAGTTTCTTTATGCTTCTTGAGATTATTTCTCTCAATGTTTCTAGTTGTAAATATGGCATCATGTTCGTTGGTTGTTGATGTAGTGGTTATTTTGGTAGGAACTGATTCTGATGTTTGATGTCTCCCTCTTTCTTCGTCACAACTTTGCTCGAGTGTGGGCTTCTGCCTCGGAGAAACTTACTTCTCTTGAGATTGGTTACATTTCTTCAGTTACCGTCACTGAACTGCTGAGCCCGAATTTGGGATCCCATCTGCCCTCAAATCCTGTTCAACCGTCCATACTTCCTAGCATTCAGAAACTATGTCTTAATGTAGACTACATAACTGATGCTATGATTGGCACAATATCCAAAGGCTTGATCTTTTTGACACATTTGGATCTTCAAGACGCGCCTTTGATTGAACCAAGAGTTACATTTGACTTAACCAATGCTGGTCTTCAACAAATTAATCAACTTGGGAGATTGAAACATCTTTCATTGGTTCGAAGCCAAGAGTTTCTTATCACCTACTTTCGAAGAGTGAATGACCAGGCATTGCTTCTAATGGCAGACAAGTGTGCAAACTTGGAAAGCATATGCCTTGGTGGCTTTTGTCGTGTCACAGACTCTGGTTTCAAAACCATCCTGCATGCTTGCACTCGCTTATACAAGCTTAAGGTCACTCATGGCACTCATTTAACTGATCTAGTTTTTCATGATATTTCTGCAACATCCCTTACTTTGACACATGTTAGCTTGAGACGGTGCAATCTGTTAACTAATCATGCTGTTTTGAGTTTGGCATCAAACAAGGAACTCAAAATTCTTGACCTGAGAGATTGCAGAAGCCTCGGGGACGAAGCTCTCCAGGCCATTGGCACTCTGTGTAGACTGAAAATTTTACTGTTAGATGGCTCTGATATAACTGATGCAGGACTTTTGTACTTGAGACCATCTGTCATTAGTTCACTTTATGCATTGTCTCTTCGCGGCTGCAAGAGACTAACTGATAAATGTATCACAGCTCTATTCAATGGCTGCTGTGTGCTGGAATTGCGAGAACTGGATCTATCTAATCTTCCTAACCTCTCAGATAATGGAGTTCTGCTGCTGGCAAAAAGTAGAATTCCCTTCTTTGAACTGCGTATGCGACAGTGCCCTCTGGTTGGTGATACTGCAGTCATGGCATTAGCTTCAATGCTAATTGATGAGGCCAAACATGGAAGCAGTTTGCGATTGTTGGATCTTTATAACTGTGGTGGCATTACAGCACTTGCATTTCGGTGGTTGAAGAAACCATATTTTCCAAGGCTCAAATGGTTGGGAGTGACAGGAAATGTTAACAGAGACATGGTAGATGCTTTGGCCAGAAGCAGACCTTTCTTGCATGTGGCATGCCATGGTGAGGAGCTTGGGGCTGATCCCTATGACACTGCAGATGGGTTATACACACATGATTATGATGACGTGGATGAATTTGAGCAGTGGCTTCTTGAAGCAGACATTGACAGTGACTATGAAGAGATGGGGGATGCTGAAAATAACGATGAAATGGTTGCGTGACTTACTTTTATACTGATGTCGTGTGTCTTTATGTGATGACTTTGTATGTATATTTATGTTTGTTGTAACTTGTTCTCTAGCTGATGTTATTTGTCACAGGTTTTAGTACCAAAGACTTTTGTATTATCCTTCCATGTAACTTTCTATGGATAATGTTGTGTAAAATTAGTTGAATCTTTTTATGTCAATCATTATTAGTATACTTTCTCCAATAGTTAATTAGTTGAATTCAGAAAGAAAAACTGTATAAAACTCTAATTTCTTTCTGCAATAGAAAACCATTATTCAGGATAACTTCTAAGTGTAAGTTTTCAGAACATAAAAGGAAAGTAACGCATATAGATGGGTTGCGTTAGACACGAGGTTAATTTACCATGTAGCGGAGATAATCTCTCTTATAAAGTGATTTTTTTAAATATGAGTTAGACTTACATTTTAATATGGTATAAGACTCTATTATAGCAAAGTTAGTTGGATCTATTATATTATTTTTTCTTGGATTGCTATTAGAGTGAGAAAAAATTCTATTTATAAGTTAATTTTTGTAAATATGAGTTAGGTTTAAATTCATATTTGTGATATGTAATCACAATGAGAATATGAAAGTGTTTGTTTTGAAAATTGTTATAGAATCTATTTCATGAATTTTGAAAAACATGTTTTAAAAAACTTTCTAGCATGGATAATCCATAATTCACTTTACTTTGAAAATTGTATGAGTGTGCCAAGAAATTTTGGGGGTGCAGGAAGAAAAGGCCTCTTACAACTTGTTAAAGGCCCATTAGATTTTTAAAAGCAATCCAGCCCAAATCCATCACTCCTTTGATTCCAGGCAGGTTGTCCTTCCCCACGCCCAGTGACACCTGTTCATGTCACCTAAGTACTTTTAGAAAATAAAATAGTTTTTTTCATAAACCAAAATAAGTTAATGTTTATTTTTAAAATGTTTTTAAATAAATATATATAAGAATATTTATACAAATTAATCTATATATAAACTAATTTTTGTTTATCCCAACATTTGCAATTGAAAAAGTTTATTCAATGAGATTATATATTTACTTTCAGTCAACTCGTCAAAAGAGAAAAAATTCAATGGGTTGATAGTGTAAGTCTTTAATCACAACTACATATTATGAATAGTTTATTATATATATATATATTACAATACAAAAATCAGTCTTTATTATTAATGGGTATAAACAATATGTTTAATTAACTTTGAAATATTTTATAAATTTAATGTAATCATTGTTTTTATTTTTAAAGAGAATACGGTTGATAATTAAGTTGGAGACAATAGAACAAATATAACAATCATATAGATCAAATAATAAGATACTTAAATTAAATAAAATAATCTTTTAAATACTTGATAAAATATTTTTTAATACTAATTTAATTAAAAATACTTAACTTTGTAAATAATAAAACTACTATTTTTTTTTTGTCTGGCATAGGTGGTCACAGATGATTTAGACATAGGTATTAATTGAAATTGTAATGGTTTAGGACTAGTATAATTTCTCCACTGTCCTTTCACCATTTAGTTGAGTTCTGAAAGTCACGGATTTAAACTAGTCTTCCATCACCATTTCACCCAAAAATGCTATGAAAGTGTCTCTGTTGCTTTCTTTCTTTCCAACAACAAACAACCCACCAAAAAGTTCTTCAATAATGTGTGTGTGTGAGTCACAGTTGAAAAATGTTGCGGATTTTTGTGAAGAGCATCGATTTTCAAGCGGAGCCTTCAAACAAAACACAGCATTCTAAGGCCATGTTCTTTCGTAAAAACGTGAAAAACAATCCCTTTTAGGAGGTATAGGGGTGCTGGGAAACAAACATGGCTATGGCTATGGCTATCACTTTTGAAAGCGTGTTGAGACAATATTGGACCGACATATCTTTTTCTTGTTTTTGAAGCTTCAAAACCAACCATTCATGTTTACCTCAACTTTCACGACAATAGTACTTTTAGACTAATTAATTATAGGTATGTCTAATGAAATAAATTATAACTTTAAATCAGTTTTACAATTTTTTTAAAATTAAATTTGTACTTATTTATTTAAAAATTATTATAAGACTTTATCTTTAAAAATGTGAGATATTTTCTTCTTATATTATAGATTTTTAATTCGTGTATGAGATTGTATATATAAGATTTGATAACTTTATTATAAAACTTAATTGTATTTTTAATTCGTGTATGAGACTTAATACTTTTATTACAATAAATTTTAAATAGTTATGATATTATTTTAAAAAATAAATTTTAAATTTAATTTATCCTTATAAAAAATAAATTAAAAAAACTTTATCTTTAATCTGGGTAAAATCTTCAACATTTTAAACAATACAAACTATCTCTTGTTCGTTTTAAATCACAATTGAAATTTTAGAGATTCTATTCCTATTATACTACATAACTATGCCTATGTTTTTGTTTTATAGACCAATTTTACACAGTTAAATTAGATTTAAAGTATTTTTGTTTTTTCAATGAAAATAAATATGAAGAAATACGAATGGACTTGACACGATTCTCGTTGCCAAGTATAATAATACACATTGCATCTCAGAAACTACACCAAAAAAAGTATCAGTGTCGGTGAGGAGGCTTGACCACAAGTTGGCTGTTAATTAATGTAGAAGGAGAATATGAAAAAAAAAAAAAACTCTTAATATGTCAAAAGTTATAATTAATTTAAAAACCTCGTTGCAATATAAATTTTTCACATTTCAATGGCGAAGAAATATTAAATAGATGTTTGTACCATGGAGAGAAGAGAATATCCTGAACCTTCATTAATCAAATACGAGTGTGATCTATGGTAGAGTATAGTTGGAAGGAATGTACTGCACGTTGATAAGTGAAGTTCTAAGATAAGGGTGAATATGGGTTGAGTTTGTACAAAATTCATTGGTCAAGTAATAAAATAATTTCTACCTGAAGTGGGTTAGATTTCTTAATTGTTTTTATTAGGCCTAATACCCAATTTATATTTGATGTTCTCGAGTCAATGTTACAAAATTTAAGACCTTTTTAATTGTTAATTTCTATTTTTTTTGTTATATTATTTTAGAATTAGATTATATAATTGTTGTAAATAAAACTTGAAAAAATGTAGTTACAGATTCAATATTTTAACAAAAAATAAAATAAAATAATAACTAACAAAAATAATTTTAATAATAACTAACCAAGTTGTCTAGCAACACATTTTTTATTTATAAGACAAATAAATTGATTGGGTTAAGCAATAGTGGGAATATATTGAAAATCTGGTTGATTAAGATTTGGCTAAATTTGACCGATTATAAAAAAACCCAACACAATTAATTTAGGTTGTATTCATCAAATTGAGTCATTGTGTTATTAAACCCAATAAACATTAGATTAATTACGCCTTGTAAATTTCAGAGTTTTTTAAATTTAATTAAGTGGATCGGTTTGGAAGTTACACATCATAAACAATAGTTAGTACAAATAGGACGAAACAATTTAAATAAAGAAGGTAAAACAACACTTTTTCTTTAATCTCTCTACTTTGCTTTTCTTACTTTCTTTTTCTATTTTATCTTATCTTACAAATTAACTATTTCCAGCTAAGTTTTAGTTAAAGAATTTTGTGGACTTTAAATATTTTTTTAATTTTATAATTAATAAAATAACGTAATTTTTTTTTGTTGTCTTTAGCTTACTAAATAACTTATACATTTTCTTTCTCTTCATTCAACAGAGACATAATAAATTAATCAATAAATTATAAATAAAAAAAATTAATCACTAAATTAGAGATGAGAAGATAAAAATATCACTATCTCTAATTAATAACAAACTTAAATCATAATGTACTTAGAAAAACAAATAATCATAAATTTTTAATAAAAAATTAATTAAATAATGTCCAAATTCATTACATAATTAAACTTATATTTTATCTTATTTATATTTTTTAATTTTTTTTCCGTCTCAACCATGCACGAAGTCAAAAAACATTATTCGACATGTTTGAGGTTGTATCTGGGGTTTGATTATCTTCCTCTCATTTATTATTTTTGGCGATAAGTTATTATATTTTTCACGTGCTAAATTATAATATCCTAATTTTTTTTATTTACATTCCATCAACTGCACCTAGTCTTCACACTTCTTTATTCCTCAATAAACTAATCTTCTCTTTTGACCAACGTGACTTTCCCACGCAGTTTTCAGGTACTAACGTTTTTATTCTTTATTTTTATTTTTTTAAGATATGAAGATTGAAGAAAAAAACAAAACATCCCACGTTTATAAATAAACTTAAATATGTTTCTAATTCCACCACAATTAGAAAACTTTAATTTATATTTTTTTCTGTTATTTGTTCATTTTTAATTTGTATAAAAAGTATGAATTTTAGTTTTAGTTCGGATAACATATCTTTCTTCGGTTTTCGTTTCTTAAAAACTTTATATCACTTGTTTAGTCTCTATTATTTATTTTAAAATGGATAAATAGCATTTATTTTATGAATCTTAGAGTTTTGTTAAGTGGAATATGTTGACATTATATCACAATACTATTATATATGCACCACTTAAACCACTCATTTGACATTTTGTTCAACCTAAAAATAATTAATTAATGACATATAATATTAGATTAAAAAAGTAGTGATTTTACATGCAATATCTTCTTAAGTTTATCACTGTTTTAATTTATTAAAACATCTTTGTTAAATATATATAATCACAAACTTTTATGTAAATAAAACCGAGTTCGAAATTCAAAATTGCTACTCTTTCTGACTTAAACCATTTGGTTAATAACTTTAATAAAATGATTAATATCGTTAAATTTTAAATTAACTTGACATTAATTTTAAGCCAAACTACTATCTTTTTATATATCAATTTCTTTCAAATTTAAGTTGCGCTCTTAAGTTGACGAATCATCGTTTTATAATTAAGTTTTGGTTTAAATATATGTATAAATATATAAAAATGTTAGACTACGAAGAACAAATCTTACAAAAAAAAAAAAAAACCTGGAAACACTCTTATTAAAGAACAACAGTTAAAAAACTCTTTTTGTCAATATATTTTTTCTAGCTATATTGGTAGATATTGAGCGATAACTCATTAGAAGAAAAAGATTTTTAATTAACGTGTAAATAAAATGATTGTTTATTCAACTATAGTTTGAGAGTATTTATTTTAAAAATTTAAAATTAAGTGTATCATTCTATTTTTAAAACAATAATATTAACATGTTAATGTTTTTTCAAAAAGTCAAAGAACAAAAAAGTGTAACAAAAACATTATGTTTATTTTGACTTTTGAATATATATAGATTCGGATAAAGCGGGGATAACAAGAAAGTAATGATAGTTGAACTGTCAACCTCATTCAAAACGTCCCTTCCGCTCCTCAAGGGTTACCTTTAGTTTTTTCGTTATTTTTAATTAACTATCGTATATTTTTATTTTTATATTTTAGTCTTTAATTTTTTTCAAAATCATAATTTTGCTTTTTTTACATTTTAAATATTGAAATAATTTTTTAATGATAATTCAAATGAATATGTTATGTACCTAATTCAATCATATTGAGAAAAATAAAATAAAATGTACATAATTTTGAGAGTTGAATTAAAATAATGTTTTGAGATTTTATAATATTTATAGTCAAATTATTATATTTTTCATATTAAGCACTGTATATAATATATTTAAAGTACTTTTTACCGCCTCATTATCTTTTTATTCAATAAAAAGCTTTGAAAAAAATATAAATTATTTTTCATTGTTCAAAGGTTAGCTTGATCCGAATTGATAAACTTGTTCTGAATCAATTGTTATGGACTGTTAAAATAAGTGATTGATGGAAAATAATTCACGCATGAGATGATGTTAAGAATTGTCATGTTAATAAATTTTAAGGATGAAGTAACGTAAAAAAAAAACTATTTTAAAACTTAATAATATCGAATATAATTTTTTATAAACACAACCAAACAAATTGGAAAATTTCCATCCATAGATAGGTAATAAAAAATTTAATTTCCATAACGAGTAAATCATGTCAGGAAGAGATTGTATTCTTCTTGCACGATTTTAATTTTCAATAAATAAAACCATGAAAATAAATTAAAATGGTGTCTCCACATTAACATTCTTAATTGAAAGTGTGCCTGTATAATATCATTTCCACATTAATTGTGGGTTTGAAACACGAATTTAATCTATTTTTTAGCAGATATTTGAAAATTGTGTCATAGACCCACAATGATCTTAGTGTTAAGGTATGAATTATAATAGACACACATGCTTTCAATTAAGATAAATTAATAAGTTAGTTAAATTAAGGTGAAAGAGAGGTACAATTTAAATATTTACACTCAACTTGTGTTTTACTCTAAATATTTCATTATTAGAAACTAAGATCTTGCAATACATACATGATTTCTTTCTAATAAAATAATGTGACTTAAGCATGATTTACATATTCTCATAATTAGAATTTTTTTTATCCGTTTACATAATATTCTTCTGAAATTACACTATTATGATAATTCTCCAAAATAAATTTTGTATATTACTTTTAATGGGAGAATGAATTTTAATGTAAAGGTTACATAAGTTTTAAATAAAAATATTTAGTCTCTTCTAAATTATTTTATATATATAAAGTTTGAAGTGTTTGCTCACGAATATGATACCCACAATTTTCATTTTTTATTATTATCATTCTAATATGTTTTTATATTTGATTTCTTCTATTTTTTTTTTTTGGTTTTATGAATCTATTTAATAATACTGATTATGAGATTGGATATGTGGTTATTACTTACCTCATACAAATAACAGAAAAAATATAGAAATTACACAAGATTCATGAATCTGATTTATTTATATTATCTTTTGTACCGTATTAAATGACATGCTCAAAACACATAAAATATAATAAGTAAAGAACACAAATAATGATAATATTATATTGACTTATTTATTTTAAAGTTTTTCATGTTTAGACTAGATCGTGAAATACAAAGGTGACTTTTTATGATACGAAAATATAAAAAAACTTCATGTTTGACATTAATTATATTTTAAACGTGTACAGAGAGTCTGGCGCCCCTGATCTCGATATTTCGTAGTTTTTCTAAATATTTTTGTTATAAATAATTATAAAAAGAAAAAGTCAAATTATTTTATACATATAAAACATATAAAAATTATTTTCATTTATAAAGACACACCTAAAGTTTGAATTCGAAACTATTAAAACAAAATAGTAAATCTGATAAAACAAATCGTTACAGCGATTATAATAGAACAGACAAAAATTGAGTTTCTCAATCACATGTTGAAAATTGTAACACACTTTTTACGAATAATTATTTTCCACGCTGTCAAATGATGCTTCCTTGGTCGTGAATATCACGTGTGGCGGTGTCAGTGGTGTGGCCGAACCTCGTGTTTCGCAGGTCTATTTCTCAGTCCGGTTTCCCCGTCCCATGTTACTCTAATTCTCGTTACCCTAATTAATTTTGAGTTCGTAACTTCGACATCAAAAAAACCTAACAACGTGTGAAACACGAATTATTTTTTAATTTATATATTTTTTTAATTTGATCTGCGTAATCCTCGGTAATCAATAGTCAAACCTACTCCTTCCATTTTAGGAAGAACAAGACCCTGAAACAGTTTCCAAAAATGACCAAATTCTAATACCAGTGAAAGATACACACCATGTTAAACTATAACTGAAATGTTGGGATGGCTGTTTCTTCATTTCATATGACCAACAAAGTTTGACATTAAAATTACTTTGTGTCTCTATCATGGATGTAAAAAAACGAAGTGGTGTTATTATTTTATATTGTGAACAACACCCACGTATACTATGCTTACGAATTACATTGAGGAAGGGATGACAACGCAAGCATATGTGATGAACATAAAATAAAATTATTATACATTTCAAATCTTCATGTAAAGAACATTTGTCACCGAGTGCAAAAAAAATTGTTCAATTTGCCAAATTTGGTAACACCATATGCTATGAACTATTGAATCCTCATGCTGTACCACGCTCCCAGGTAAATATAAATATTAAACTTTAAACTAAAAAAATAAACATTTTCCAATGTCTGCCATTATGGACAATGAGTCTGAATCAAAACATCTAATCATGTTCAAATCTGTCATCATATTTGCAACTTCAACATATTTAAATGTTGTGTCTAGATCTAATCTAGCTTTTAATGAAATATAATCGGTTTCTGTGGAGAAGGGTAGAATCGAGTTTTCTCAAGGGGCTTATGCTTATCCAAATGAGTAGGCACCCACAATGCGCCACTTCATTCATTCTCACTTTGTAGTGTTCCAACAAATATTTTATTAGGTTATCTTTCCGTTATGTATTTGTTTTAACTGACAATACGTGGTATTTTAGAACATTTGTTGAGAACACATTCAAATTAAAATTGCGCTTCAAAATATGTAATATATTATAATTAAAAATATAGAGATAAAAAAATAATTATTTATAAATTTAAAAAGATCATGTATATGTGATTGGTGTGCTAAAAAAAAGTTATGATTCCCTATCCTACAAGCTGTTCACAATTCCACCATCACGGCCACATACAGCATAAACACACATGCATCTTACAGTTACACATCACAATCATATAAGAAAAAAGATTTTTAGGGGAATAGAAAAAATAAAAACTGAGAGGGGAAGACCCATTATTTATATAGTACATGTTAACAACACACATTTAACATGTTGCAAAAAAAAAAAAACAAAAAAAGATAGAGATATATTGGGAGGTTGGAGATAGGAAAAAGAGGAAAAAGAAAGTGACCTCAATTATTATTATTATTTTGTTTTGTTATTATAAATATAATTATTATTTATAATTTGGATTATTTTGAAATTCTGGGTATCCGTTTCAATTTGCATAGTGCATAATCCATATTCCGCATACGTGTGTAGGGGATTATAACAAACCCAGGTGAGGTCCTTATAGTCTATCCCTCACAATAAAAGCACCACTGTGGGTGCGTCGTTTCATGTGAAATCGCATCGCCCTTTACGTCGTTCCATGGCCATGATGGTGACGGAGGGCAACGACAGCTGCGGCAGCGGAGTGCAGCAACATACCACGTCTTCCTCCTCCTCGCCGGCGCAGACACGTCAGCAGCGCCACAAGGTCGAAGTCTACAATGAGATTCTTCGCCGCTTGAAAGATTCCGGCCACGAAGAGGCTATGCAGCCTGGCTTCAACGATCAGCTTTGGGCTCACTTCAATCGCCTTCCTACACGGTCCTCTCCTTGCATTCTCTTTCTCTCTTCAAATACTCGCTTCACACTACGTTAATTATTCTTCTACAGTTACCATACGTGTTTCGTTTTAACCTTATGTGTAAATCTCGTTTTATACATCTTTCTATTGTTGTTTTGTTTGCTTTGTGTGAATCTGTTTACGTGAGGTTTTGGCGGTGGATTGATTTTGTTTGGAGCGTGAACTTGCGTAGTGGAATTAAACTTTCCTACTTCGCCGGAATCCGTACGTGCGGGAGATAATCGGTTTTAGTGAATGTTTGTTGTGATTGTGTTTTGTTTGGTGTCGTGTGTTGGATTAGGTCTGCGATTTTTGTGTGTGGAGAGTGATTTGAGGTTATTGTGTAATGCAGGTACGCTCTTGATGTGAATGTGGAAAGGGCGGCTGATGTTCTTATGCACAAGAGATTATTGCAGTTGGCGCATGATCCTGCTAATAGGCCTTCGATTGAAGTTCGATTAGTTCAGGTGACCTGATCTTTACTCCGGTGTATTCTTCATGCTGTTTTTAACTTATTTTCTTTCAGTTTTCGCTCTCTAGTGCATTCACGTGCATCTTTTTTGTTTCCTGGCAGAGGATAACTATATGAGATGAACATGTTGCAATTAGGCTTGCATGTTATATTTACATGCTAATACATTACTAAATGCCTCTGGAGTCTATAGGTGTTGTTGGACTCCCTGCATGTGAACAATATTTTTATTTTGTGAAATGCTTCTGACCCATTAAATTAGTCTTCTATCTGTCTGGAGTCAGGAGGGAGCCATTTTGGTCACATGCAACTGCAAACAAATACATGCAGTGTCACCAATGCAACATACTTGGCACAATTCAGTCTCTTGCTGAACTAAAACCAAAAGAACTTGTTATGATTTTTTAGGATTATGGTTTACTCCATCCACTGTTCTCTAAGATCCCCACCAAATCATCCTGGAATAATTTAAATGTGTCTAAGATTAAGAAGGGTTAATTTGCGTTTTTAAATATGTGGTCTGAAGCTAGGTTGATTGTGTGAACTGTTGAGAAGGGGAAAGTTGAAGAAAAAAAAATGATGGTTTCAAATTAGTGAATTTAATTCTGAAATGCTGGTTCGTACCTGAAGAAAGCATCTGCTTCCAATTTATGAGTATGGATCATGGCACAATGTACAGTTGTAAGATTATGATGGTCTGAGGACTCTAAACTCAGCATTGCTTGATTTTTCTTATTACATTATTCATCCAAGAAATAAAATAATAAAATACTTTGTGAATTTCAACTTGTCTGTATTCATATAGCATTGTGGATGGTTCATTTGAGCCACCTCTGCATACTAGCATAAGTTAGCCCAAGTTTAGGTCTAGCTTAGTTGATCGAGTCATTGTAAGGTGAATTAGGACGGGCTAATGTGCAGCCAAGTTGGATGGGGCCAAATCACGCCGTGATCAATATTGTAAAAGTCTATTAGGTTAGTGTATCATTAGAATGACGAGGAATATTTTCTGTCAGTAAATCAATCTTAATTTATAATCAAAATATATTTTTCATGCCTATGATTTTGTAAAGATTATGTGCTTTCCTGCTGGATTCAAGTTGTTTTTAGTTTTTCACTTTTTGGGTATTGTGATTCATGTCCTTTACCTCAGTTCATGTGGGTGATATCATCTTGGTATTGAAATCTTCGTGCAGGTTCATCCCATATCTGATGGAAACTCAGTTGAATTGGATGATCCTTGGACAGAATCCGGTCAAAGTTCTTCAAAGTACTCAAGCAGACAGAGGTACTATTTTTTCACTTGCTATATTGATTTCATAAATTTATAGTAACTTTACTGGGTGCCACTATCACAAAGCTCAAGAACTGGGTCTCCATAAAGCAATACTGATTATTCTAGTTAACCAGGGTTGATGCCGGACACTCTTCAATTCTAATTTTTCTTCTTTTCAACGTTTTAGTATACATCCACCTCCTGCTTTTGGTTCTTCTCCCAATCTTGAAGCATTGGCTCTTGAAGCAAATAGATCTGAAGACATAGAAGAGGAACAATCTGTACATGCCAATGTTCAATATTCACGGTGAAACTTCTGTTTCTAGCGACACTGAATAATTTAGAACTAGGCATGGAAAGTTTTTTTTGAATGATGACGTAGAGTCTAAATTACATATGTTTTTCTATTGATATGGCAGTGGATATGAAGATGGTCTGTGATACTTGTAGCTTTCAAATATATGCTTTTAAATATTGTTATGTGATGTTGAGATGTGATGATAATATTATTTGTATTTCCTTTAGTCAATCATGTAAAAGACAAATTTAAGAACTTTGCTAGTATGCCTATTTGAACAATCAAATGGTTTATGCAGTTTCTAGTCAAATGTTCTAATTTAATTTTGATGTTTACTTTGAAATGTTAAGCATTTGTGTCTCTAAAAATGATGCAGGCCCATGCATGAAATCACCATCTCAACAGACGACAAGCCAAAGCTTCTTAGCCAGGTATTTCATATTTTTCTAATCAAAATGTGTATAGAGAATATATTTGATGTTGTATTATGGAACAATAGAATCACGTATTAGAGTACAACATTACAGTGATGATGAACATTGTCGTAATTAACATTATCGGCTTTTATCCAAAGACCATCGTGGGTTACTGAGTCTTGGTTTTGCAATTGGAGTTTGGGTGCAATAGAAAACCAAAAAATGAGGCAACAATCTGCTTCTAACTTGTTGGGAATAACCTTGGCTTGTTTGGTTAGGTGATTTGCACTTGAAACCACAACCAGACAGCACAATCTAGGAACCATAGTTGGTTGTCCCAATCAATTTTTCACATTTGAATGAGCAGGATAATGGTAAATGTATTATAGCACCAGAATCCAAAGAGGATCCATTAGCTGCCTAAGGAATTTGAGGCAGAAAAGGGTTGGAGAGGATTGCTGGACTAGGGTTCTTACATGAAAAAGAGTCACTTGTTAATGTACGTACAACAGAATCATAAATATGTAAGAACAAATTGAATCCCTAATTTGTAGTAACTAAATACCCAATTTCTAGTAATAGATTTTTTTATATTTATAATAAACAATGTCATATATTAGTACTACCTCATTCTTAAACAGGTAGCACAGCAGAATAAATTAGCATTGCTTAACATTTGACTCGGATCGAGCAGGCATTTAAGATGTCTTAGAAGCAATCAATCACGCCACTTAGATAATCTCAAATTGGACTAAATTTGAATTCCACATGGTAACTGAAATGTCTAGCTCCTTGTGCAGTTAACTGCTTTGCTTGCTGAGATTGGACTGAACATCCAAGAAGCACATGCCTTTTCCACAACTGATGGTTACTCATTAGACGTGTTTGTTGTTGAAGGATGGCCCTATGAGGTATGCTGATAATCATTTTCTATAAGTTTGTTTTGATAGATACATAATGTTAAGAAAAAGGAGAAGTTTATTTCAAAGTTTGATGTCATTGAACACCATATATATTTTTAAAAACGTAGTTCTAATTCATATGAACCATGTTATAGCAACTGTATTTGAGTTCACAAGCACCAGTTCATCAAACACAAAGGCCAACTGATTCTTTCCTCTAGAAGGCTTTATTTTTCACTTCTCATGCATTCTGGAATTCCTTGTTATGTTACCTTTTTCCATCACTTCCATTCTCTTTTTTAATGTTTATTATTTTTAGAGGTTCAGCTTATCCAGCACTGCTTGACTATTTGGCATTTAAACAGGAAACAGAAAAGCTTAAAGCAGCTTTGGAAAGAGAAGTCTTGAAGAAGATTGAGGTAAATTGTCCTATACTGTGTTTCTAAATGTCAGTTAAGAGTCAATTTGACTGATGTTCATTAAGTGCAGTCTAATTTGAACAATGCTTTCGGAGACAGGTGAGGTCCAGTCCGCAATCTGTATCTTCTGTTGATGAACCTGATCAAGCAAAGATGAAAAGCGAACTGGATCATTTGACAATACCAAATGATGGGACAGATGTTTGGGAAATAGATCCTAAACATTTGAAATATGGAACTCAAATTGCATCTGGGTCATATGGTGAACTGTGAGTACATAGCTGCTGAGAAATATGCATTTCTTTTATTACTTCCTGTCAGATGTTCGCACTGATTATTGCATATATCAATTCTCTTTTTAATAACTGGTTATTTTTAATTAAATCAGATTTAAAGGTGTATACTGTAGCCAGGAAGTGGCCATCAAAGTTCTCAAGCCTGAGCATGTAAATTCAGAATTGCAGAAAGAGTTTGCACAAGAAGTCTATATCATGAGGTTTGTTTTATTGAATTTTGTGTTGTATGCATCTGAAGTATATCTACCTGAGACTGGATTTCAGAGGTTGATTTCAAAAATTATTTAACTGTTGACCTGTCAAAAGTCTGCTCATTAAGATGGTACAACTTTAAAGTCACCAAGGTGAATTTGCCACTAAAGCTTTCAATTTTTGTAGAGAGTGCTTACTTATCGATCTTAGGTACATTCCTTCAAATTTAGTGTCAACTAAATTTCTGCCTCCGATCTTGATTTCTATAGGACAATCTGAACCTAAATTTTTGTGGGGTTTTAAATTTTCTCTTCATAACATTCTGTAAGAAAATAGCCATAGTTAATGTAAGCAAGGGGGAATTGACTAAAATGGATGATATTAGATTGAGTTTAAGTATCTCCTCAATATGGACTTTCTTGAAATTAGTTATGTTAATTGACATGTTATCCACAAATAGTTTACAGATGCACTTTAACAGTTACATTCCTATTTAACTTGATACTTGTTATCATATGCCAAGGTTTTAATTTAGTTGACTTATTGACTGACAATGTAATTATTTTTGGTACAGGAAAAGAATAACAAATTAGTTATAGTATTATATTATCATTTAAAAAAATATTATGCATCTACCATACTTAACTTGCTAATTGAACTTGCAGAAAGGTTCGACACAAGAATGTGGTACAATTCATAGGAGCATGTACCAAGCCCCCACGTTTGTGCATCGTAACAGGTGAAATTCAATTAATTACTTTTTGTCGTAGAGTAATAGAATAGATTTGGTATTAAAAATGTAACAATTGTCAACCTCGTAATGGTTGTATCCTTTTCAATTTTCAGAATTTATGTCTGGTGGAAGTGTGTATGACTACCTACATAAGCAGAAGGGCTTTTTTAAATTTCCTACCCTACTTAAAGTCGCAATTGACATTTCTAAAGGGATGAACTACTTGCACCAACATAACATAATCCATAGAGACTTGAAGGCTGCCAACCTTTTGATGGACGAAAATTGTGTATGTTTTGATGATTCCTTTATTGTATTTTTTCAGAAGTATATATGCAATGCTTCTTCTGCTCTGCCACCCCCACCCCCAACCCCAACCCCATACACACAACACACACAATATACCACAACAAGTATGGATGAATACCGTGAATATTATAAACTGGGTGTATAGAACTTAAAGTAGTGCATTTGTTCCATTACAGATTGTAAAGGTTGCTGATTTTGGGGTTGCTAGAGTTAAAGCTCAATCTGGGGTTATGACAGCAGAAACTGGAACATATCGATGGATGGCTCCTGAGGTATTTGATCATCTCATGTTACCGTCAAGTTGTTTAAATAGTTTCCGATGAATTGTTGAGCCTTTTAACACCCATGGTCTGTTTATCAGTTATATTGTCATGTATTTGCACTTTTTTAACTGGTTTTTCCGACCTAATTAATGTTAGTGTTTATCTTGATGAATTTTTTGTTAGTCTGTCGTTGTCGAAATTTATAACAAATTTGAAGGTTTCATGAATCTCAAGCTCTGAATGTTAGTACTAGGTCACTAAAATTTGCTGTTCAGTAGTTTTCCTGGTTTAAATATTTTCTGGTGGCTAAATTAGATTGGAGATATAACTATTGTTATATTTTCTTATCATGATTTCTTTGTATTGAAGGTTATAGAACACAAGCCATACGATCACAAGGCTGATGTATTTAGTTTTGGAATTGTTTTATGGGAGTTGCTCACTGGAAAGGTATTCTTATTTGCAACACCTTAATATTTTTATAGTATTTGTTTTCCTCTAGTAATTTATTGGGTTTTTTTTGTTTTTTTGCCAGCTTCCATACGAATATTTAACCCCCCTACAGGCAGCTATAGGAGTGGTTCAAAAGGTAATATTTTTTTCTCTCAAACTTAAGTGTTAGGATATGCTACCAATTAATGTCTTGTCTTGTCGCTTCTGGAAATATAAGATAGCGGTTTACATGATTAAATGGAAATGTGTGTTGAATAGGTAGTGATTCTTTGTTACTGTAACTGTAAATGGATTTCAGGGTTTGCGACCCACCATCCCCAAGAACACTCATCCAAAGTTTGTTGAACTTCTTGAGAGATCCTGGCAGCAAGATCCAACATTGAGACCCGATTTCTCTGAAATTATCGAGATCCTGCAGCAGTTAGCAAAGGAGGTATATAAATATTTCTTATTCTTTTTAGTCTTAAGGTGCATTGTCTTTCATATGATAAGGGTGGAAGGTTGGGTTTCGATCATTTTGACTTTGGTTCCTAATAGATAGAAATTGGTCCTGAGATTGTCCCTCTTCTTGAACCAACGGTCATTTTGTGTCCTATGTTTAACTACAACATTAATTATACTGACAAAAATGCTAGTAACATGGAAACATCGTTGCTCCATGTTTTAGGTCAGAAAATTGTTTCCCTCTTGATGTTCCTTTTCATTGTCTGATTGGTGTTTTTGATAAGATCACCATGATAGTGGGAATCATCATCTGAAGGGTGGTAATGGTGGCGATTCTTGGAGGGATTGGTGGTGCTAACAGGAGAGTGGAGGATTGGAATTGACGAGGACAAAGGACTTTGTGGTCGGACCTTGAGTGAGATAAAAGAGAGACCAAGAGTGAGTGGGTTGATTCTTGTTCTTCTCATGTCTCTGCTAGAAACACTGGAGTAAGTGCAAAAAGTGGAGGCTGGAAGAAACAGAGGAATAGGTTGGAAGGCAAATTGTAGTGGAGGAAAAGTTTTTGTGAGGAGCTTCTGAAGGAGAGTAAGATGAAGAAAAGGAGGATTGCGGCGGGATGTTGATTGCTTAAGAAGCGCAAACACTTCTCGTGTCTGAACTAGCAGTGTCAAACAGTTTCTGACGTTGACACCACTCTAACACATTTCAAACACTATTAGATGTCTAATTAAAAATTAATTCTTGTTAGTTTAGACCTTAGAGATTTGGACATCCCAAAAGTTAATGGGAGCAGCAAATTTAGGAAAGTTGATTGTTCAAAATATAATATAAAATATTAAAATTAACACGTCGAACTTTGTTTTGAGTAGACAGAATCATAGTAAAGTTGTTGGAAATTCATTTCAATTGTTGTTGGAGCGCAACAAGTTTATGGGCCGAAAGAGCCATTGGTTTATGAGGGGCGTGAGACATGGAGGGTATAAGTGTGTAAAAGGGAGAAGGGGATCGTAATGCTGAGATGGCATGATTAGTGGAGAGGTTGTTAATCGCGAGAGAATGTTGAGGAAGAGGGGTTGAGCATTCTGTTATCTTTTAATATTTTGTCATAGGAGCTATGCTCTGGACAATTGGAGGTTTCTTCTTCTTGTAGTTTCCTTTTTATTGTAAATAATAAATAGTTCTCGAGTTTCTTAATATTTTCTACTTCTACATTTACCACTGTTATATCATACTGTTATGTGACAATGTCCTAATTCGTCTTAGTTATGATCCCTTTGGATTTACTTTAATTGCATTGTCAAGACTGATGGTTTGAAATTGAGTTTATAAAATCTTGTTAGTTATCATCATACATGTCCGGTTTATGAGAATAGGTTTTATAAGATTAAGTTTAAGAAGAACATATTAAATTTTTGATAGTGTTTGTGGTTAATAGCAGGACTTAGTTGTGTGGTAGATATAAGAGAGCGTATAAATTTGGTCATGACAGATGGCATTTTGTTTGTATGTGGAGCAGATTGGAGATGGAGAGGAGCGGCACAAGGAAAAATCTGGAGGATTTTTGTCAGTCCTCAGACGAGGACATCACTAACAAGTTCTTTGAATGTGGATGATATCCATAAACATGGTCATAGGTAGGATCTCACAAGGGTCATTTCCCATTTATTTCTAAATTCTCATGTACAGTCATCTTCACGTTATCCATTGCTTTTATGATAGATTTGTCACAATTTAAGATCAACTGCACGTTTCTTCGAGTTTTATGATGATTTTTATTTATATCTGTAAATAAAAGCTGTTGATGGTATATGTTAAATTAAAATCGTAACATCAACCATCTTTACCCCATCGAAATATTATGTAAAGTATATTTTTGACATTTTTAAATTCATTATGATTGATTCTTCAGTTAATTGCATATGACATGTTTATCAAGCGGTTTGTTCCCTAACCGAAGATGATGCTAGTAAACCTCTTGAGAGGTGTAAGATAATGTATTTAGCAAACTATGTTGCAGCTATGCCTGAACTTGCTGAAAAGGGAAGATACTTTGAAGACGTAGTTGAAGAATATTGAATTCCTTAATGCATGCAAAAAGCCAGTTAAGGGGTGCCTGCAATTGCCACACCAGTCAAATGAAACAAGAGCTCCTAGGTTTGCTTAAAGCTTAAGCCTTCATAATTTACATTGGTAACAAGCTTGGGAATCCAAACTATTTGTAGGTTACATGCGGGAAGGAACCAGACTAGGGTTAGCATTATATATAAAAGATATTAATTTCGGGTATCATCATTTAATTTAACAATTTTACTTTTTAATAAATAAGAATAAAATAATTTATGTATTTAATAAAATAAATAATTAAATATTTTTTAAAAATTAATTAAATATATTTTTTAAATATGACTATAATTTTAATATTATTTTATACAAAATTATATATATTTTTTATTTGTTAATAAATAACTCATAAAAATGTATTAAAGGAACAACTTACTCTCGTGTTTATCTAAAAATAGGAAATTTATAATTATTGTCTCAGTACTTAAAATTAGTGAACATAATGTTTCATTAAATATGAAAATAATAATGGTTAAATATCATTAGTTCCACCATTAGCTAGAAATAGACATTTTTAAAATGATTACCAACTAAAGTAGATATATAATTTTTTTTGCCAAGTTGTCTAAATTATTTGGATGATCATGGTATAAAGTAGCACCGACAAATTATCTATATTTAAAGAAATAAGAAACAAAAGATCAGAAATAGAGAAAAAAATGCCTTAATCTATATTGAAAAAAAAATAAAACACGCAATGTTTTTGTCTCGAACTGCATGATAGAAAATGAGTGAAAAGAAAAGAAAAAAATATTTAGATTATAAAAAACTAGTATAAAGGGAGTAGAAAGTGAAATATGTTTTATTTTTTATTTTATTTATCATTTAATATTATGTTGTATTTTATAATATAAATAGTAATAAAAAATATTAACAACATACCTATTAAATTGAACACATAATTTATGTAAAAAGCATACTTGATTTGATTATGTAATGGAAGACATAATTAATTTTAGAAACTTGAATATATAAGTTTTTTCACAATTCTTTTTATATTTGTAAAAGAGTTTAACCTGTACTTTTTTTATCAACTTTTTTCCTTGTTTTTCCCTTTGAATTTATCTTTTTCATTTTACTGTTACAGTAAATTGGTAGAACCAAATAGGGGCTAACTTAAATATAAATTTAGCTAACTTGTATATTAATTAAAAATAATTAATATAATTTAAATTTACAAATCATATTTGAAAATAACTTGTTTTCTAAAATATCATTATTATTATTACCGTTAAAAGAGTTGAACTTTGAGAGAAAGTTAATGTTAACCGGTAGATGGTTATAGATAGTTGCGTAAACATGTTACTGTATTTTGTTGAACTTTGGTTTTGGTTTCGCAGAGTCCCGAGGGTGTCTGTGTTCTGCAACTCCCAGTACAGTTGCATTTACGATTACGTTATCACGTTAACAACCACTATCAAAGCAATTCGTGCTTCCTAACTTATCATAGATACTGCAATTTTACAAATTTTCACAATCTTTGTTTCTCTTTCGTTGCTCTTCACAAGCAATACCCCAGTCTTGGGTCATCCTCGTTAGAAAGAGCCTATCCAACGATAGGGCCTAATTAAGGTTCTTTCTTCGTGCACCCCTACAATTTCTAGCTGCACCCAGTACCTTTTAAAATAATCCCTTTATCTATTATGAAAATTTCTGGGAACAAGTTTTTTAGAATTTTCAGAATAGAATTTGTATAACAGAACTTTTAGAATAGAATTACTCGAATAAGCTTTCCAAAATATAATAAAAATTTAATTGAAAATATTTTTTCATAAAAATATATTAAGAATGTCGTCTACTCAATAAATTTGTTCAAACACAACTTAAATCAAATGATTTATTGGGTAAAAGGTTAAAATTAATTTATTCAACAACAACCTAAAATAAATATTTTAAACTCTTGCTTAACTATTTATCTAGTATATTGTGCATTCTATCATAGTTTAATTATAAGTATTATTGATGTGAACTCGTGATTAAGAAACAGATCGATTTAGCATAATATAAAAAACATAAACATTACAAGGGAGTTGAAAACCCTTAATAATTCTAAAGGTTGGTTCAGTCAATAGTTCAGAAAATTGACTCTCACAATCTTGCAAAATATGTCATCCCTCTTCTTGAATTTTCAAAAATATTTAAATACACATTAAGGATATGAGTTTTTCTCATTTAAAAGTAAATAAATAAAATAAAATAAATTAAATTAAATTTCTTATTAGCTCTTCTCTTAGTTCTCTAAGTCCCTTAATACGTAATCAGTCTAATCTCTTCTGTATGATTGTCCTTCAATATTTTAGCCTTCACCATATGGGTCACTCAAACTTTTTGGATCTTTTAAAGTCTTTTTCTAGTAATGGGCCACCTAAGTCTTTAATTGGATCCTAGACTTTGTTTTTTTGACAGATTCTTTCTGCACCCCAATACCCTCGTCCTGCACCTCCATAAGTTTTTAAAATGTCAAAATTGTCCCTGTAAAAATGACCAAAATGATCTTCTGTTTTTCTTAAAAAAAAATACTGAACCGGATGGGGGTGCCATCCTGTTCACATTTTCATTTGAAAAGTGTGAACTAGATGACACCCCATCCAGTTCATATGAAGTTCATCTTTTCCAATGCAGATTCACCGTCGATGACAACCCAATCATCAAATTAACTATCCTAATCATCAATACCACTCACGAATTGCTAATAAACATATTTTTTTTTACTTTTCATTTGTTTAAAGCTTTAATTCAGATTGAAGCAAATACGCAGATTCTCCTCCCAGATCTACGATGCAAATGTTGCAGACTCTCATCCACACGCACAGATCACTTTTGTTGATGGTGAAGGTGAAAAACATATACAATGACTGAACCGGATGCTACAGTAAAACAATGAATCGGATGCAAGCAAAGGGAGAATGAATCGGATAAGAGTGGTTAAAGAGGTTAATGGGAGTAAAGGATATTTTAGTCTTTTACCATTTATCATTTAAGGGCATATTTGTATTTTTCACTGAACGGTGCAGGATGAGGATATTGGGGTGGAGGAAGAATTCATCTTGTTTTTTTTTTTTTTTATTTTGTGGACTTGGACTTTCTCATCAAAAGTATTGTGAGGTTGAGTTTTGATGTCCACATCAGTTATGCTATATAGGAATATAAGTATTATTAACTATTTTTTATGTAGAGAAGAAAGAAAATTTAATTTTGGCTAAAACGCTGCTCAAATTTTTTTTGCCTCACATGACTTATTGGATAACACTATGAATATTAATCTAGCAACAAACTAGGAGAAAACGTTTAAAACTTAAAACTTGAACATGTTAAAAGTTGTGATCCCTCCCTTTTATATAGAATCAATAATTTGTTAATCATACTCTCACATAACCTCCTTATACCAAACAAAAATGGTCATTTGGTAAATAACACTCATTAACTTAAAAGAACAAAATTTTGAAAGAATACCTAGTTGATACATGAGGAACTTGTGAAGATAATACTTAGTTAAGTCATAACAAATTTATGAAAAAAATATTTAATTTAGTCATAACTAGTATGTGAAAAAAAATATTCAAAAGGTCAATAAATAGTGATTGTTCCATAACATTACTCAATGAGATTAACTAGTAAAACTGAATCTATTGATTGAAAACTGTATAATTTATTGAGAAATATAAAATATTACAAAATATAGTATATAATTGATATATTCAATTAGACCAATTTTAGATTTAAAAATGAATTATCAAATTAGAAAGCTTTAGATTTAAAAATAAACCATTGATATATTGATTGTTACATGAGACTATTGTCTTGATAGTTATGTTGATAATATATTTACGAATTTTTTTTAAAGAATATTTTGAAAAATATTTCAACTCTTCTTTATTATCCATAATATAATTATCCTCGCAAACTACATATGTTCATTATTTATAATAAAATATGCAATCAAATATTCACATGTTATATCCAACACAAGCTTTGTACAAAGTAGTTCAAACGAAAATATATGTATACACATAAAAGTAAAGCATTTATACAATGAGAGTACTTCAAAAGAAAATATGTGTATACACATGAAAATAAAACATTTTAAGTTTGTAAAAAATGGTCTATTCGACTTGCAAGATTTTGTGCCCAACTAATAAATACAATCATAATAAAAAGTTATACAAGAAACACTAAATTAATAAATCATCGATAAAAATATTTTTGTTCAATTTAATTATAATTCAAATATATCGTAAATCCAACCAATTATTTGTGTTTCATTTCCAAACATAGTTGGTCAACGTATAAACCGAAGTTCAAATGATACAATATACAAAGCATCATTTTTACACCAAAAATATGTCCAAATAATGCAATAACTCTCCATCAATTGTCTATCACTTGATGCCTT
>Ga0099824_1000752_pt1 | contig 41800 bp, 21 predicted proteins | sample SiratrowhiteBW_FD_76837 | JGI IMG/M metagenome (GOLD analysis project Ga0099824, IMG submission 76837) | Root nodule microbial communities of legume samples collected from California, USA - Siratro white BW | ecosystem: Host-associated > Plants > Roots > Nodule | place: USA: California... | reverse complement strand
TTTTTTTTTTTTTTTGTCTTGTATATAATATTTTTTTTTATCTTATTTTTAGATAGTTTTATTCTTTTTTCTTTTTTTTTTTTTTTTTACTTTTTTTTCTATTTTTTCCTCTCTTTTAAATATTATCTGAGCGAATTTGTGCCCTTCAAATAAAAACATAACACGCTATTTCTTTGTTAAAGTGAGGGGTATAATTAAATAAAAACAAAATTTGTCGCTTAAGTTTAATGAATTTTATTTAACAAAAATTGCATTTTCATTTATTGAATTTAAGTTTTGTTTCAATTTAGAGTTAATTATAATCGATGATAGATTATTTATTAAGGAAAAAAATGCTGCATAATATAATTTATTCAACTCAATCCTACTCTATGCTTGACATAGTGAATTATTAAATCAATAATAATACTTTCACAACTCATTAAAACAAAACAATCATTTCATTTTAATAATATATATATATATATATAATTTAATTTATAAACAGTAGAAATATAATTAAAATATTATTATATTGAATTATGAAATAGTTGTTTTGTTTTAATAGATTTTTAAAAGTATCATTGTTCTTATAAAAGACATCATATGTATGAAATAGTGACTATCATTATTTTTTCATCCAGAGAAAAATAAAAAATCTTGAAACAGAAATTCATAATACTATCTATTCTCCGCATTGAAATAATACTATTCCTTTAAACAATTTTTAAAATAATTTTTTTTTTCAATGTGAAAAGAAATATTTATTTGTATATAACTATAATTTATAATAAATAAATATTATAAACGTATACATTATTCTGTAATTAAAGTTTATACTTGAATACATAAGTTACCTTTTGGATTATACGAAATAATCTATGTTTTCACGTAATATTTTTTAATTCATGATAATTTATTCTAAAATAAAAATTAATTTAAAAATAAGATGAAAAGATGAATTGAAAGAGATGAGTGGTTTAACAAGAATCAGATATGTGAAAAATAAAATAAAAGGAGAAATTGTTTGAGACGAGTAGTCGGGAATTTTTTTGGACCAAATTATGTCAAACTAAAATTAATACGTACATTTAGGAAATAAAACTAAATAAATATATGAGAATAAGATAATGCATGTGGCTTAGTGAGAGTAATTATAATTTAAAAAACACTATGTAAAAAGTTTTCCTAAAGATATTATCATTTAACAAAATAAATTTATAATATAGGAATAAGTTTTCTCTCTCGTCTTCTTTCCTTACATCTAATGTAATGTAATGAGTGTTACCATGGCATAATAGGATTATGGATTTTTTTTTTCTGTTGTTGAATTATAGAGAAAGGAAAGAAGCTAAATTACGTTGGGCCAAGAAACGAAGAAGATCCATTGAACAAATATAATGGGTTTCTTCATTCCCACAAGAACTCTACATTCTGCACTCCCATAAATTTTAACTGCACCCCTGTACTCTTTCTTAAAAGACCAAAATACGCCGTTTATATTTCACCTACCTTCTCATTTATTCTCCCCCATTACTCCTTCCAATCTTTCTTCCTTCCGTGAGTGGGAGAGCCTCTTAGAACTACATTGGTTACTGCCATTTCACCACCATTGAAGAGAGGTAAGTAATTTTCAGTATATTATTTTTCGTTGGTTATGTGTTTAGTTTGACTTTTCAGATATGAAAATACACTTTAGATTGTATAATTCAATATATATATTAATTTTAAAAAAATTATTAATTGTTTGTTATTATTATTGTCAGAGATCAGAGATGGATTATTATCATAAAGGCAAACTAGATAGAGACTGATGACGTCAGTCTTTATAAATGATAGAAAATAAGTTGTTGTTGTGATTGATGATGATGTGTTGCCACCATCTACTACAAGAGAGCATGGAGGAGTTGGAGTATACTTTTCGAAGGACCTACTACTACGCTGACTACTTGATTTGTAGACTTATGGGAGGGTGAGGATTGAGAGGAACATAAGATGATTACCTAGGGGCACAAGCTAGGTTTAGGATCTCTCATTGCTAAATTGAGACCATAGTGTTTGATACCGAGTTATTGTCATTGTGCAATGTTAGTTATGAAACTGTTTGTATAGGTCTCATATCAATTTTTTTTAGAGGTGGCACCACAACAACAATAATCTTCACATTCATGTTAGAGATGACTATCACTCTAGATTATGCGTCCACATTGTTGCATCTGCCATTGTAGAACAATTTTGTACATATGTGACGGATTTCACATCAGTGACATCATTGTTGATTGAGCTACTCAGTATAGATTTCGATGATGCTGTGATAAAGTTGAGACAGTGTCATGATACTCATATTTGACCAAGTTAGTTGCACGAGATGTATGAAGAGAGTGTATCATATACAAATAAAAGTTCGCAGCTCATCTAGTTAGATACAATTTTTTTTTTAATAAAAATACAATATCAGTTAACATGTCATGTTGCCGTTTGACAATTTGAAAATGTGTGATAGATAATTACAATATATACGTAAGAAAAGTTTGTCACACTCACACGATACCATGTGTGATACATGAAGGATATATGACTGTTTTTACGTTACAATTCCGTTTGGATGCATAAAAGGAATCTTTGGAAAATGATGCTTGCTCCTAATGTGGTTTTGTGTAACAGGAATTCTGTAACCTTACTTTGCAGTGTGAATCAGACATTAATAATTGAATGTTTTGTACCTATATATGAGTATGTGAACAGCCAAAAAGGCCAAAGCAACAAATAGATAAGTGTTGTTTATTCTATGATATCATATGTTACACAAAGTTATCAAAGCTGAAACATGTCTTCACAGAACATGAAAATTAAAAGAAAAAAAATATGTGCAGGACAGGTAGTCAACCCCGCCGTCTATCTTTTCTTCTGCCATCTTTGACCACTTTTATGACTCTGTCACCGATTCCTTTCTCTTTTGTGTTTTCGACTTTGGACTGCATCGTTCTTTATAATTTGTTACAGGTGGTACGTAAAATATCATATAAATATTCAAATTAATTATTCTGCACATGAGATAAGCCAGAGTAAACAAGATAAAAAGAAATCATTCGTGAGCATGAGAAGAACATTACTTTTAATATATAAATTAAAAGATAAATTTATAAGTAAGATTGGCTTACGTAATATTCAGCTGTTAAGGAGTCATTATAATAATTGTTAATCGATTTATACTATTGTTTTATTGAATTTATAATGTTATTTGAATCAATAATTAGAAACAAAGATTTTAAAATACCACTTGGAAGGAGTTATTTTTATAACTTTCAATTATTTTGTGTTCTTGCAAGGTCGCCAGTATCTATAAGACTACTTGCTCCTCTAATCCGTTTGCTTTGAAACTTTTATTCCTGGTCTCTTTTTCTTTTGGACTTTTCATACTTCCGTTTCCATGTTTTTGGTCTTTATGCTCATCTAAAAATGGAGTACCTACAAAAGTATTTTCACGCTTAAGTGAATATTTTGTATAAACAAGATTCGTGAACCAATTACAATGAACTATTTATGTTAACCTATAAGCTTAGATATGTATGAATTTATGGAGAAGGCTCACGTACTCATCATTTAAGTGTAATATCGTTTATTAATTATGCTTGACTAATTATATATAGTAACACATTACTCTTTTGTATGTTGAGAGTGTGTGTTTATTGGTGTTTATATCAGTACTATCTTGGTTGTCAGCAACTCTTGATTTCACATATTTCACTAGAGGGTGTTGATAGGCAGTTGTTTTTTAGTACTGTTATCTCAAATCTCATAGATCAAATGAAGAGTAAGACCATATATGTATTCATGTTATAACACTAAAAGTTAAAATATATGTACTATATATTGCCCTAACATATACCATTCAAAACAAAATCTTTAACAAATTGGGCATTGGCCTACATCATCCTCTGTAAAAACTTCATTCTTCGCCAATACCTATGGTTTGAAATGAATGTTTCGATAATTTAAATCTTCCAATCATCATTATAATGGTTGAAAAATGTGAATAGACAATAACAAAAAACTACAAATGTAATAAATGATTGAAGATGGCCAATCTCACCTAGTGGTTCATGATAAAATTCATAATAATAAAAACTTCATCAACAATTTCTATAATCTAACTACATTCACCATAAATGACATCCTTCCTTCATTATTCTTTGTTGCATATATGTTTTTCAAGACAAGGGAAGATTTAACGTGTCACAAGATATAAAAAAAAAAACTTTAGAAAATGAAATTTCAATGATGATTCCAATACCTTTGTACACAAGAGTATTACCTATTATAACTTGTACAACATTCTCTTCCCCTACTTCTTTAATAACTTTAGCTTGTTAGCTATGTGATGTTTATTTCTTTTTATTTTATCAGAAGCGTCACCAACCTTTTAAAAAAATTAAAAACAAGAAACCCCGACACTAATAGCCATAAAATTAATTAAAGGCCTTCTTGGAATCTGTCCATCTATCAGATTATATCAACCCCAATTTTATTCCAGGTTGATTTTAATTGATTTAGGTAACTTCTCAAATTTGGTTTCCCCTGTTGCTTTGTCTAATAAATTGACATATACCCATATAGGAGGAGCATAATCAACTTGTTAATTTTTTTTAAAATGAACTTACTTAACAAGAAGAATTTGGTATTGTTGTTAACATTTTTTCCACTCACTAATTTATCGTAAATAAAATATTACATCTGTTTAAAATCAAATAAAATAAATAATAGAGAAATTGCAGGAAAGAATGAAAAAAAGTCTACAAATGAAAGAAAATATCTTAGTAAGAAAATAAGAGAAGAAATAAAATTCACTGTGTCAAGCACTTCCCATAAACACTAATAAGAATACAAAAGTTGAATTTCAATTCAAATAATTTTCATTTGATGCACAAGTAATAAAAAAGTAAAAGTAATATTTCACATGTACAAACATATCTTTTAAGATTATTATAATTTATCTACCTATTTGCTCTATATTATGTTCTCTCAATTAAAAAAATCGGAAAATGTATTTTCAAAATTACAATAACTATCTGTTTTTATTTTATTGTCATGTCTTTTGAAATAGTATATGTAACTATTTGAATTTTAGGTGATATAGTTCTTGTTTTTGTGCATTATGGGATATAAGTATTTGATTTTAAAGCTTATAACCATTTTTGGAATTGTCACACTATTTGATTTTAACTGATAAGTTGTTACTGTTATTGTTTTACAACTGGTCACCAAACACATGCAAATTATAGGTCAGAGGTTGCGCATGTGTGAATACGTAAAAATAGTTCACGTGATCGTGCATCAGAATTTGTGACTAATCTCGGAATACGTATCTTATTCAAGTTAATTAACTACCCATAACTATCAACTTGAAGAGCTTATCCTTCCAGTTCACTTTACCAAAGTTTCTCATTTTTCTTGATGAAGCTATAGCATTTACATATTATTTCATTTATCAAGTTTTGATAAAGCCTAATAACTAACATAATCAATTATACTGCCATACATAATTAATTATATAGTCACAAAATGTATTAGTCCCTCTGTATAGTGTGTCTGTTTAATCAATTATGGAACATACATAATTAATTATATATATCATCCAGAGTAAATTATTTTGTCGAGACATTTTACATAATTAATGATACATGTGAAATAATCTATTTCGTGAACAATGAAGTTCAATAATAATTTCAATAATTGTTGTTAATCAAATGGTGTATTATTAAACAGATATATTACATTATGGTGCTAATTAACACAACGAATAAATTTACTTTGAATTTTAAAATTAGAATAATATTATAATCAAAGTATGATTAGTATTTCATAATAATTCTTATTTTCCTCCTTTTTTTTTTACTGTTTCTAATCAAACATATAAACCTCAAACTTTCACTCACTTATTCTTTCTTTTTATTAATTTATTTCATCTAAGCAATCTTACTTTTTACTTTAGTTTTATTTCTTTTTACTTCTCATTTTCTTTAACACCATCCTATCAAGAGAATTACTTTAAAAAAAATATTTTTCCAGAGTATATGATGTTCCCTTTCGTCACCAATTTGTAAGCTTTTTCATCATCCAGACACAAGTGACTAATGTTCAAGATCACATTCCTCTAATCTGGCAAGAAAAGGACAACGAAAATTTTCAAAAAGGTGAGTCAATATGATTTTAAAATTCTTTTAAAATACATTACAACTCATTTTTATTCATACAAATCTTGTACTGAAATTTATGTTTTGTTAAGTAAAAAAGAAATAATTATAGAGGTAAAAGAAAGAAGGGAAATAAACGAGAAAGAAACATCAATTGTTATATAAATATAAAATAAATTACTCTTGCAGTACAGTGTCTAAAATATAATAAAACTCTCTTTTAATAATAAACTAATTTCTTTTAATTTGTCTTACACTTGTAGAGCATCATTATGCTGTATTATCTTTTATGTTAGGACAGATTTCCTTAATTTTTATACAGTTATAGAGATCAAAATAATATTAAAAATTTTAAATATTAATGAAATCTTAAACATGAATATAATTTGTCCACAAACATATAAATACTTAAATAGTAATTCGTGTGGAACCAGCCACGTATTCTTCTATACCAATTCAAGTATTAAGTTCTCCGTCCACCTGGCCTATCATATCTACATCATGAAGGGTTTTGAACACCCCTGGCATCTTTATCCACTGTGTAGTAACAGTCCTAATTAATTTCATATTATCTGGCATTCATGCATGTTAACGTCATTCTGATTATGTTTCTTATTTTGTTGAACTTTCTATTCCCTCTTTATCATATTATCATTTTATTTCCTTCAGTAAAAACCTTTAAGTTACTTAAACAGGTTAACCATCCATGAATAGAAGTTTTATATCAGAAAACAATTTGATTGAATCAGTGGATTGCAAATTCATCTTTTGTTCATGCTTTTTAATTTTATTCCCTACTTAATCCATTAGTTTTACAGGGGTCCAAAAGGAAACTAACAAGATTCGGATTCGTGTAAAAAGTGGTGCACCGCAAAGCAACTTACAATCTTTTAAGAGCATGCAGAGAGACACTTAAATTAAAGAATGGAGTCAACCACTTATATTAAATAATGATGATAATTGATACGCCGTTATGTACAAATTTTGTGCTGTATGAACCAAATTTGTCCTGCATCTAACTATATTTCTCTGTGCCACCAAAGAATCCAATACTACTATTAATTAACTTTAACCAAGGCCGACAAACTCTAAGGCAATTCCCAATCTCTCCTCAAAAATACTTCCCCTCTTCACGCAAAGCATTTAAAATGGTAGGGACGCAAACCATCCCAGCTGTATATGATCACATTTCACCTACCAAATCCAACCCAACCAACGAACAACTACTATCACCAAATTCCACCTTTACTTTTTATGTACACAAAGCTCAAACCTCAAGCAAAGAATATTATGCTCTAAAAGTTGCAAATATCTTCCACACTCCTAAATTCCCTCTCACACCGCCCCTTTCTACTTTTAAGAGCACGATTTTATCAGACCCAAATTGTATAGATTCCTTCTCACGAGGCTCCCAAGACACAGCAACACTGCCCCACCAACCCCAACTGCTTCATCTTCCCTTTCTGCCTTCTCATGGCATACCAATGGTAACTCCTTCACTTTCAAATTGCACGATCCAACTTTCTGCCTAACAGATTCGATGATTTTTGGGTCAGCAGGGTATCCGATCGCATCCGTTACATAAAAAACATTTGATGTCTTGTTCCCAATGGTAGATATCTCCGCCCTTGTCACATTCAGCCCATTCTCTCGAAAAGTTCTCATCACTTCTGCTAGAAGCCCCTGTCTATCTTCCGTACATAACTCTAGCATAACACCCTATATCCAAAAAATTATCATTTAATTAATCAATTTTGTTGAAGTGCTTAAGGTAATACTAATAATCTAACAAACAACACTAGTTACGAGCAAGAACTCTATACCTCAAATGCCCTTCTCTCCACCGCAGCTTGCAAGCATTGAATCACACGATGACGTTCTGGTTCTGAACTAATTGGAGTGCCATCCTTATGTTTTATATAAAACTCCTGTAGTGAAATCATTTACGTTCAACTTAGCATGTAAACCAAGTTACCGACCAAAAAATAACACAATCGATTATGAATAATTACCAGATACGCTTGCTCAACTGTTGTCTTAACAGTTCCATGGAACACAACATATTCCATGTCAGTCAAATTACAGACGACATCAAACAAAAGTTTAATTCGATCCTTGCACTGCACATTCACAACCGAATAACCCCTTTCGGCCCAATTTTGGACGGTGACTACTGGGATGTCAGAAGCAAACTTGAAAATGGGATTCCTCTGATAATCACGGTCGGTGTACATCATTTGGTGCAGTCTTCGTTCTGTGTGCACAACGGCATTAGTGATGGAAGTTTTTGCACTTCTAATATCATTGTCACCCTTTAAAACATTTCTTAAACGTGCTTCAATAGTACTAATTCTCCGAGAGTCCTCGATAAGAGTCCCAGAATTGCTGTCTTTAACATAGATTAAGGAGGCAATCCGGCCATTGTGAGTCCAAACCTTAGCATTCACCACATCACATTGCTGCTCAGCTAGTACAGCAAAAACCTCCGAAAGAAGACCAACGCGGTCCGTGCCGGTTAATTCAAGGATGGTGAGACCGTTTAAGACATTGGCATTCCCATTGTGAATTCCGCCAAGTGACTGATACATAACAAAATTCAGAGTGTGATTATTTTTAAAATAACTGAGACCCATAATTGAAAAACAATTTGAGGCAGTACTGAACTCTTCAGATAAAATAGATGCCCCAATCAATTAATACCTGTTCAATATAACTCAAAACGCTCTGATCGGTTAGCTTGTTTCCGTTTTGATCAGTAACATGGAAAACTGTGAATTCAATTTAAGGCAAAGATTAGTGCACACGGAATACAAACTACCACTACAAAGAAATAGAGGGTAAAATTGACTTACCATCCATGAACCACTTTCCATCGGAGGAAATGTAAGCCTTCTTAATTGAAAGATTTAGATCAGAAAGAACTTGTACGGCATCCAAAAGAATCCCGTGTTTTCTGCCGCTATCAACCTATACATTTTATCAAAGAAAATCCATTAGTTTATAATTTTCCTAATTATTTTACATGAAAACCAACAAATTAAGGAAAAAAAAAGGGGGTATTTTTTGCGGGGTTTACCTTGACTATTGTTGCGGTGGAGCACACGGCATTATCAATGACAACCCTGGTTCACAGCGAAAGATCAAAGTCAGCGTAATTACAACTTTTTAATGCCGAATTTCTAGGAATGGATGAAAACACAATAAAAAAGGAAAAGTAATGTGAATGAAGAAAAACATTCTGGAAGAAAAGGGGCAATGGAGTCATGAGACACGATAAAGAAAGAAAAGTCAGAAAATTGTTAAAATACAGTTGTCGGCACAAACCAATTAGACAAAAGCGATGCGGATTAGATGAAACATACTTTTCTCCCCCTTCGAGATATTCACGATTTTTGACACAGTCATATACGATTAAAAAATTAAATCATCAAATCCAAGGCTCGCAACAAGTTAACAATTTTACGCAAACAGAAAAAAAAAAAAACAGCAATTAATTTCGAAAGAAGCTGCAGTTCTAGACTTAAAATTCATAATGAGGGGTTTGGAATTATAAAAAACTTTTACAAAAGGAAAAAAAGGCAGAAAATTATGAAAGAAGAATACTAAACAAACCATTCAATAGGATGCTGAAACTGAAAAACCCGTAAACGGAAAAACACTCCTTCCAAAATTGCTGAATCAGGGGTGTGGAGAAAAAGGGCAAAAGAAAAATGACAGAAAAGAGAAAGAAGAAGTAAGGATTGAGGTGGATTAGACAAACCTGGGAGTGCTCATGCGAATTACGAGCTTCTCGTACTCATCCGTACATGCTGGCCATTCCATGTTTGCGTTAAAACGTGGAGTAATTTGCTTGCAGCTTGAGAAACCCAGCGAGGTAATAATAAAGGTGTGATGAGAAGATGTTACAGCGGAGCGGTTTTAATGACAGGAGGAATAGCCACCCGAAACGACGTGACTCGGTGAATGAATAGGACGCTACAGTAAATTGTCGTGGTGTGTCTGAGTCTCAAAGCTGGGTAGAAGTTATATACTGGGAGTAGATAAAGTTGCCTTAAAATTCCAAACGGTGGCTTTTAATGCGCACCACCTCCTTCGATCAAATCGCCATAATCAAATCTTACCAAACTTGCTCGCATTCGTTATGCCTTGCTGTGAGAGTGCCAGAGTTACTTCCCTTCTCTCTCTCTTCCTCCTAGCGCAACCCACGCCTTGATCTTACCTCTGCCTCTTCCTAAATCCGCACATAATACCTATTTATATTATTTATGACTTTTACTTCCTTCTATCTCTATTTTATTTTATTTCTTTATTTAAATTTGAATTTATGCGGGCAGCGTGACATGGCCTGCCCGTCCTGACCCGGCTTACTGTGTCATCGTGTTATATTCAGAAGCGGGTAAACCAACCACGAAGACACACAAATCGGGGCAGTTACGGTCCAGCTGGGACGACACGTGGAACTTACTTGTGCTCCTTTGCGTGCTTTGGACTCAACAGCACAGTGCCAACAGAAGAGGGGTAGACCAGTGGGCTCCAGCCACGTGGCATTTTCGGGCCATAGTAACAATCGAGTAATCTTGGTAATTACGGTGTGATTAATTATGACGTACGCACGTGACAACACCGCTCTTATAGGCATTTCCTCCGTCTCTTGTTTTTGGCCAAATTTCCCTTCTATTTCTCCTTTTCTATTTCCATCGCTTATCTTAATTTCGTAATTATCTTTCCTTATAACCCTATATACTCATTCTTGTTTCATCCATAATTTCCTTACATCTGTCATTTACAAGATTCAACTTATCTTCAATCATTAATTATACATAACTAATTTTCCCTCAACCCCCTCTGCGTTGTCGTTCTTAAACTAAAAGTATAATAATTTCCTTTATTAAGAAGATAATATGTTAGAAACAAATAATAGTATGTTACACTGAAGTTTATTATACGTTTTTTTGTTATTAAAAAACATTATTGTCTTTCCTTATAACCCTATATACTAATTCTTTTTTTTTTTCGTCCTTAATTTTCTTATATTCGTCATTCACAAGATTCAAATTAGCATCAATCAATAATTATATATAATTAATTTCCCCTCAACAGCATCTGCATTTTCCTTTATTTAAAAAAATAAAATCATTTCCTTATGAGCAAGATAATATGGTAGAATTTTTTTTATATGTTATATTATACACAGTGCAGTAATTATAATGAAAGTTATTAGACGTTTTTCCAGTTATTTAAAACAAATATTTACTTTTTACTATTACTGTAACGGTAAAGACAACGACCCTTTTAATTAATTCCAAAGATTCTAATTTCTCTATCTTTAAAAGTGAAACATAAACCAAAATATGTTGCTAATATTTTGGAACATAATAATATTGTGTACGCTTCTATCAAATTGATTTAATATTCTAGCAATTATTGTTTTGTTGTTGTCAAAAGTCGGCCTTGAGTTTAAAGAAAAAATGATACAGAGAGGTATAGGTGAGAATCAATTACGAAATTGAGTAGTTTAAAAAGAACTTAATGACAAGATATTTTTACTAATACTGTTAAAAGTTCTATAACATATAATGATGACTAGTGTATAATCCGAAAGAACCTTTGCATGTGTTCTTATGTATATAACGTTCACCCTCTTCTTTTCCTAGGTTTCTCTATATTTTTTGTATTTGGAAGAAAATGTTTAAAGTTTGTGATCTGATGTAGTAAAGAAAACAGGATGAAAAGAATCATTTCCTGTGAGAAGTAAAGAACAGCACTCATGAGCCATTTTGCGTAAAAAGGAGAAGAAAACACATGAACTATTTAATTTCTATATGGAAACATGCGTAGATACAGTAATTGATTATTAAACATAATAAGTGGTGGGTATTGAAAGGGAAGCAATTGGATTGGTCGCAAACAAGATTGTGCACGTATGCCAGATGACTAATAGGGTAGTCGTGGAGGCAGCTCTAGTGAAGGAGATTATTCATTATAATGTTTTCTTTGTTTATTTATTTTGGTCCATAGATGTATGATGGTGTGGCTTATTGTAAGGGTGGGTGTGTTTTGAAATTGGAAACAAGCATTGGACATTGGAGAGAGAGGGATGATGAGGAATATTGTGATGGAAGGAGGGACCCAGGCGAGGGGCAGCAGTGACAGTTTCTTATGTCAGATGCAACGCAAGCGTAGTGATAAATAAACGGAGAGAGAGTGGGACGGCGTTAGCCGGCATGGAATGTGGGTTTTGGAAGAGACAAAGGAAAGGGGCGTGATTTGACGTTAGAAGGTGTGGCGGGAAGAGAGGAATGTTGGCGCCAAAGGAGGGGGAAGGAGAGGATCCGCGTAGATATTGTGGACCTAAAGAGTGGATGGGCCACGCACGCAGGGTGTTTGAAAATTGAAATCGGTTCGAAAAAGGTCAGCACAGTGTCTTTTGGCAGTCGGTAAAGGGCAAAGTGGGAAGCGTGATGGGTGATGCCATTCTTCACAACTCATGGGCCCCACTCTCGTTCTTTCCAGAGTCCCGCTTTTTTTGTCGTTGGTTCTCACAACTTCCCCGCTCAAGCGCTACTTTTGACCGTTAGGACTCCTTTTTCGTGGTGCCAAATTCGAAATCGGGACTCCCGACAGTGAAGAATTAGTTTTAGTTTTCTTTTCTACTAAAAATGTACTTACCTGTGTATTTTGATATTTTTACATTTTGGTATATTAAGATTTAAAATTTGAATTTAAAATTTGAATGTAATATTTTATGTTTTTACAAATATTTATTTTGGTAATTTTTAATTGAAACATTCAACATGGTAAGAAAGTTATTCATCATCGTAGTTTCAAAAACCTTTCCTTTAATATTTAATGTTTTTTAAAAAATATTTATTCTGATAATTTATATCATCGAGAAATTCATTTCAATATTTTTACTTAAAATATGACATTTTACACAAATCTACTAACCTATTTCATTTCCTTTCATAAAAAAAATCTTAAAGTTAATATTTTTAAAACAAAATATAAAGTTGAAACTTTAAAATTTGAAATGCAATGTAGAGAAATATAAAGGATTGAAAAGTAACATTTTAACTTAAAGTTTTTATGTGAATACAATAGTATTATTCCAAAATTATTTTGGACTTTAGAAAGATTCTGACAACATTTTAATATTTTTTTTGTAAATACTAATGTTTTTGTGTTTTTTTTTAAGATAATTTTATGATGTTAAACAAACTATTCTTTACAAATATCTTTTTGATTGTCGAGCAGTTTCAAAGTTATTTGAAAGTTTGTTAAGTTTGTTTGTGTAAAACATAAATTCATATAGAATAGACATTCATTTTCGGTGTTGATAAAGCAAACATTGTGGAATTGGTAAAACAAAATAATTTTAGCTTGTTTTATTCTAAGAGATTATTTATGTGATGTTTTATTCTAAGAGATTATTTATGTGATGTATCCTTTTTCAAATCTTTTTAATCATATGTAAGAAACATATATTCCTTGCAATATAGAATAAACATATAAATATTTATCAAGAAGTAGGATGTTAGTTTAAAACTATGCATATATTGTTTGAGCATAAAAGAACTTATCAATAGTAAAAACAAGATAACACAATGTTATATCATTCAAAAGATGAAACACTTACATCTTTTCTTTATCCACTTTCTCCATTCATATATTATATAGATTTTATTGAAAAGGAAGTATGTTTATGATGAAATTTATGTTGAATTATGTTTCTTTTGTTATTTAATTTTTTATTGATTAACTCCATGATAGTTTGATATCTTTAATTTGTAGGTGAATTTTAAGCTTTATTTATTGATATTTTATTAAGTTATTTTTATATTAATTTTTCATTTAAATATCTAAATTGCTCATTATTCATAGATAGATAGAAAAGGTAATTGTGAAATAAAACACTTCATTTATTTTTTTAACTCTTTAATCAGATTGGAGTCTCAACTCACAAAGTTTATACACACAAAAATATAACTTTATCTATTTTTCACTAAATGAGTTCATTATCAAACATAATTATACAAGTTAATTTGGCTCAATAATGAGATCATTATACCATGCTTATCTCAAATCACTAAAAAAATCAATGATTTTTGAATCATGTTTGTAAATTGCACAAAAAATATTCAGATTTGGAATACCAAAAAAAGCCTCCACAAACTTTATATATGTATTAGTATTATAGTCTTTTTTTTAACAACCTATAAATAATTTATGATCTGAGTAGAAATAGTAAAAAATAATTAATAGTCAAGTCTCATTTTCACTTAAGCCACAATTTCTCCAACATCTGCCTCTTCCTTTTTCTCTTACTTCTCTCTAAGCCTTCGCCTCCATCTTTTATTAGTTTCTCGAGCGGAGCCTACCGTTGGACTTATGGTAGAGAACAAAGCAAGTCCACCCGATCAAAACCTCCGTTAGAGTAAATTCATTTTCTGCCCTATTACCTTAAAGTCAGTTTTAGGCTTTTTTTCTCAGTTGTTTGAGCTTCCATGTAGCCTCTAAGCCATTAGATAGTGCCTTTGTAAGCTCAGTGTCTTAGCCGATTAGTCTGATCATTGATCAGAGGTCTTTTGGTACAGGTTTGAGTTCCTGAGGATCTTAGATGGTGAGTTCTCTTAGAGGGAACTTCTGCTGTGATTTAGGTAGGGGAAGCTTACCTACATTTTGTTTGACTTAAGTGTGATATAGGTTAGGATTTGATGGGGTTAGGGTTTGTGAAATGCATCTGTGAAAGTCTCTACAGGTCTGAAATGGGGACTTAATTTTTCTGGTTGATTTATTTATGTTCTTGCATGTATGACGTTGTTCTATGAAAATTGATAGTATATTGATCTGTTGAATAAATATTTTATGTTAGGGTAGATCATTTATTGTGTATGTGAGTTGATTTTTTTGCCCAGTTAAGTCATCTGAGGCATGAATGGTAGCTCTGAGGTAGTAGGAACTGTAAACTGTTAGATTTCATTTGTGAAATTTATGTTTTCTACATAACTCTCCTAGCCTAAGCATTCTCACCATGGCGAGTTCACTTGAAAATTTGAGATGTGCTATCGGGTCCAATTTCGCCCAAATGAGAAGGTAGTTTCGCCCAGGCAAGGGTATAGTCACCCAGGCGAGACTGACCCTAGAGCAAGTGTGCTCTCTGGACTATTTTCGCCCAGGCAAGAAGTCCTGCGCCCAAGCGAGGAGGTATTCTTTCTCAGGCGAGGAAGGTCGTGTAGCTGGAGTGTTCTCTAGACTAATTTCGCTCAAGCAAAAGAATTTTCGCTCAAGCGAGAAAAATTTCGCTCAAGCTAAACCCTACAATTTTTTTTTTGGGCTTTTTGTTTTTGATTGTTTGATTCTTTTGTAATACAATATATGAATTAAATAGAATAAATTGAGATTAAGATTGAAAAGTGAATGAATGAATGAATGCGTATAGATCTGTGTTATGATATGATATTGATAGAATATTGAAGAAGTTGGTCAAAGCCTAGGCATAGTATTTTTAGGAAAGAAAACACCTGTGTCTATGGAGGAATAACCATACCATTGATATCTTAACTCTACTAGAAATAGGAATTCAAATAGATGATCATTACTAGGTGGTGAGAGTCGAAAGAGGTCTGAACTGGGTGACTGTAGCTTGAGACATAGCTGGTCAGAAAAGTTTCTGGCGGACTAACCCTGTCATACATGATTGAGGATTCACTTGTGTGGAGACTATGTGAATTCACAGTTTGGAGATGTATGACAGGTGCATATCGCGGAATATATTCAATACACATGTCTTTCGAAGTAGAGTCAAGTCTATAGTGTGTCAGTGTCTTATAATTGTAATGATGCATGAAACTGACTGAGATGGATAATTTTAAGGTGTTTATGTTGTGTTAAACCCATTTGATTGAATGACTTTGGATTGCTTAAAATTGGTTAGCTTACCCTTTATTCTATTGTGCTTGTCTTTGATATCTGTTTGTAATGATCGTGTTGAAGGATCACTTGAGTTGAATGATGTTAATAAGAATAGTGTTTATTTTAAAAAATTTATTTATGATTTTGTAAATATGTTTTTAAATTTCAGTTTAGTATGATTAGATATTTTAATACATATTATCTATGGATTACTGGAAGATATATATATTTATATATATCTTATGGTAATAAAAATCTTCTTTTATGGGAATTTATATTTTTTTATTATAATTTAATCATAAATTGTTATCTTTGGTATAAGATTGTTATTTTTTTAATGATTATTTTGAATGTTAGATCTAAAGGGATTTCTAAATAGTTGATAGTGTAAAAGTCTATTGGAAATTCATATTTTAATTATTTTCTTGCATTACGACATATATGCATGAAGATGAATTATTAGCTTAAGTTACATTTAAAAGTTGTTCTTCAAATACATTTCAAATAAGTAGTTCATGTGATATTTTTTTGAGGATTAACACCTTATTATCCTTTATTAGAGGAAAAATTTAATAAGTTTTAATTTTAAAGGAAATAATAAGAATAAGCATAAATTCATCATTATTCTTCCTAATACAAACAATAGCTACACCTTTAAAACAATTATTACTTCAACCTTTTGTTATTCTTGAAAAAGGTAGCTTGCGTATGTAATTTCAATTTTGGTATATTTGACACATTTTAAAAAAAAATTACGAAAAAGTTATTTTAATATTAAAAGTTAACATAAGTTTTATTTAGTTGTTCTCTATTTTTATTTTAAAAATCTTTTTAATCTAAAAATAGGGTAAAAAAAATTAAATTTATTGAAAAACTTAATACGAATAAACTAATATAAAAAAATAATGTTAAAAAGATATAATAAATAAAATTTATTAATAACAAATAAACTTATCTTATTTTAAATTTATCTAAACAGCCTTATACCTAATTCTTTCTCTTACATTTTTATTTTCTGCTGCCCTCAAATGAAGGGTAGTGAACTTAAAAATGGTGCACTACACATAAATGTACAAGAAAGTGAAGGTGGTGCCTGCCATCTAGAAACAACAACGGTGCCTGCAAATCCTTAGACAAAGAGTACATGCTATAGTTGTATTATACTGTCGTCACAAGTGACTGACACTTGGCATGAGAGCAACTCCATCTCAATATTGAATCATGATAGCAGTGTTATTTTCCTACATTAATATTTTTTTAGAAAAAAATGTAAAATACTTGTACTTAACGAATAGAGATATTTTTCCTTGATATTTTCTCCTTTTTTTTTTCAACATCATATCATGGGTTCATGCCTTTGCTTGCTTGCACCCACCCATGTTGTTCCTAAACAAAAATTCAATGCTATTATTATATTTGTAAGTAGATACATATATATATATACATGCTACCTTGTCATCTTTAATAAACTAATAAACTTTATGCTGTAGAAATTTAATATTGACTAAAATGATAGCTTATAACATTATATCTTTAGAAATATAATGGTTGACATTATATATCATCTATAAAATAATAAAGTCAATCAAAAACTGCCACTATTTTAGATAAATTTAGTAAACTCCTTGACATAAAACTACTTTGAAGTTCATCTGTAAGTATTGAAGTGCATATTTTATTAAAATAAGTTTGGCAGACAAAAAAAGAATTAATGTAAACATACCTCATAATATATCCTTGTGTATATAATAAATGGTACAAATTTAGTGTAAAAAGTATAACAAAAGTAGAAAGAAAGTTTCACCATAATATATCCTAATTCACGCCATTTACTCCTACCATAACAACCAGAACATTATTGAATGCCCTAAAATTTAACTCATGCAATAGTTGTCACGCAATTGTAAGGGATGATGGACCACCATCACGTTTTCACTGCATGTACATAAACAAAGGCATTAATTAATAGTTGCAATCTCTTCCACAGGTGAGAAACACAACTCGCAAACATTAAATGGAGGCATCCCATTTGAGTGTCATACACATACACACATTTTATTTTAGCATGTCGATAATCACATGTTTGGTAAGTTGGACCATCAATGCGTTTATATACCATCTCCATGTCACTCCAGCTTGCATAATTGACTTCTCTTCTGCACAATAGGTCCCTGCACACATTTTTCCCCCCTCTCTGCTGCCGTTAATTTCAAAGCTGCTGCAAAGTTAAACATTATTGTTAGCTGTTCATTTGTTTATCCTTTTGCTTCATTCAGTTCACAAAGTTTTGAAAGCTACAACTCCTATTCATGCATCTTACGTGGGTCAAGTTTTTTCCTGTTTAAGAGTGTTAAATTGGTTACCTTAATAAGCTCTCATGTCACCCCCTCACTGGATTCTTGTCCTTCTGTGATGGAAAAACCTTCTGCTCCACCACACTTTTCTTAACAATATAAAATGCTTTAATTAGACTAACCCTTCTGCTCCACCACACTTTTCTTAACAATATAAAATGCTTTAATTAGACTAACCCAACTTAATGTCCAAGTTACAGACACAGCTTTTAGCCACCAAAAACACTCCTCTAAAGAAGACATGCATCTCCAACTAATGAATATTAAAGTTAGTGAATTCTGACACGTGATTTTAATGGTTGGTGGGATTTGGACTCAATATGAATGTGAGAGGCATTTTATAACTAAACTTCAAAATCAACTCAATTTCATTTGAGTTGAGAGTGATCAAATAAACAAAAATTAGAAAAATCATGAAAGGTGGTTCAGCCCAGAAATATTAAAGCAAGGTTTCATTAACTAATATATTGCTTTTTTTTGGTTAAAAAAACATTTGCTACACTTTATATATATATTTTTTAAATTTTTATATCGTAATTTTTTTATTGTTAAATACCTTTTGACTAAGAAACACTTTAGCATTTACCTTTAATATACTTTGCACATCTTTAGAATTTACATGTTAACTCATTCATTTTTTATTTTTTATTTTTGTAATGTGTGATAGTAGGTGTTGGTTAAAATAAATTAAACATGTTCATTAAAAAGGTTTAATTACGTTAAAAAATAAAGACATTTTTTTAATGTTATTCTTAAAGCAAATCACTTTCTTTTAACTGGCCAGGTGATTATTAAATAACTTTTATAATTTTTAAAAGAAAACTACATAAATAATAAAAAAATTGTATAAAATAATAACCATACCTAGTTCGGTATTTGGTGTGCATTCAACATTGACTAAGATTAAAGGTAATCTTATTCTCTTAACCTTATTGTTTTATTTTATTTTTATTCAGTTGCTATACTCATTTTATTACATTTTGAATACATAATTTTAAAACTTGTGTAGGTTTACCATTACCTCATAAAGATTTTGCGTCTTATATTCTAAAGACATTAAATATTTAACTAATCAAAGAACAGAGATGAGAATTGAGGAGAAGCTTATGGTGGCTTTCTCATCTTTAATTATGGAAGTGCATTGATTTTGAGAAAGTTGGAAAAGATCATCAAAATTACTCTAACATTGTAATATAGTAATTTTTTCATACATTATCTTCACTGAAAAAAAATGTTGCGTGAGGATTTCTTGTAAATTGTAATTGTTGCATAGGATTGTAGACTGTCTGTCAGTTCTTATAGTCTTTTTTAGCTCTTAGACTTTTGGCCCAGTCTTTATTTTGATAGTGAAATACTTTGATTTTGGTAGTTGATTTTGTTAGAAATTCAAATAGTTTTTTTTTTGTTAGGCCAATCTTATTAAAGCTAATAAATTAGTCACAGTATTTTCCAAGTTCACAAAATAAATTTTAAATTATTTTATCTCCAAAATATCCCTCTGGAAAATACATTTCCATTTCTTGAAATACACCATAGAAATGTACTTTTATTGTGCCTATTTACGTTACACACATGGTAGGTTTCTATCATATATTGATTCAAATATATAACGAAAATACGTTGTTAGCGTATATTTCAAATTGCAATAATTTTGTTTATTTACACATACCAATATTAACATTAGTGATATTAAGAATATTAATGATCAAAATTAGCTTTAAAATTAGATCAACTATTCCATAAACACGTGCTATGCATGAGATTTTAATTTAGAAAAATAATTAAATTTAATTTATATAATAGTTCCATTTAATAAATTAAAAATATTAAAGTAAATAATTGAAGAATATAATGATCAATAGAATATATATATATATATATATATATATAAGCATATAAAAAATAAAATAGAATTATCTAACTGTATACTATTTTTTGAAATTATTTATAGTTAACTACATAAAAAATACATATTGATAAAAATGAATGAATAAAAAGTGAAATTTTAATATATATTAAAAGTAGGACATAATCTCTGTAATTTTGGTGTGCATTAAAGATATATTTAACTTAGTTTTCTTTTTTTATATTAAAATGAAAATAAAAAATGTTTAAAGTAAACTCCATCTTAAAACTTAATTCTTTACATTAAGAGGTGCGGTGAGCTTAACATAAAAGGATGTGGAAATAACAAGACTCATTAACCACACATGAAGGAGGTGTGGATGCCAAAGGTCAAATTCTCTGGGAAAGAATGAAAACATATTTAACTCTGAAAATATGGGATGTGTTCAGTTAAAAATTTGGCCTGTGATTTCCAATGCATTCGAAGCTTACAGTAATGAACGTTTTATTTGGTTTATGTTTGGACTTGTGAAAGACTATAGACTCAAATTAATTTTGGCAAGTTATTTATCTAATTTAATATTTTTTTTTCAGTTATAATAAAATGGTTTGACAAAATAAGTTTATTTTAATAGTTTGTATTCTTTTATAAAAATATTTTTTTACTAATTTCACATGTCCTGTTGTTTGGCATTAGCAATTAATCAGTATAAGTAGCCAAAAGCATCATGTGCAGCAAAATTATATTTTATTGTGAGAATGAATATCGGTGTCCTTTGATAAAAAAATTGTATCAATCAGTATAAGTAATATACTTTGTATATTAGATATAGGCAATTATTTCGTTACATCTCCATACACGTTTCTATTTTGAATAATTAGTATATATTTTAAGAGTAAGTCACTTTAAAAAAAAATTATTACACATTTGTTTCGTTTTCTTAAAAAAATATTTTTGTTGTACAATTTTTTAATTATTCAGTTTATATTTGTCAATTTACTTAAAATATTAAATATTTTTCTCTTATTACAATCACAATTACATATTTTTCTTTTAGTTAGTTTTGTTCAAATAATTTATTGAATTTATATATTTATTTGATTATTTTTTATCATGTAAAAATGTTTTACTACTAATCTTAAATGTTTAAGTATATAAATTTTTAATTTCTAGGTAATTTAAAAAAATTATATTCTTTTATCTCTTTCGTTTTTTATTTTGTTTCATTTGAAGAATTTTATTCTTATTATACAATTTTATTTATTCTCATTTGAATAATTTTATTATTATCATTATTATCCCTAATTATTATTATTATTATTCCAATTTAATTTTTATGAATTTAATTATAATTATTGTTTCAATAATTATTATTATCATATAAATTAAATTTATATGAATTTAATTAAAATTATTCTTATTTTTATTATAATTTAAATTAAATTCATATGAATTTAATTAAAATTATTATTATTATTATCATCATTATATTATTTTGTTTTAATTTAAAATAAATTTATATGTATTAATTTTTTTTGCTACGATCTTGTTAATTATAATTATCTAATTATTATTATTATTATTATTTTTTATGTTAATTGTTACAACATAGTGTCCAAATAATTAAAAAAATATTATATAGAAAAATGATTTTAATTAATCTTTTTAATTGAAATCCTCATTATATCACTTTTATCTCACCAGTCTTAAATTATTTCTTTGAAATCCTATCTAGTCGATAGGATTTGTCATTTTGATAAAAAAATAATTTTTTTGCCATTTTAATAAAAGAATACATTGGATTTAAGCATGAGAATGCTGCTGATGACAAATTATAAAGTGTTTAAGCATTAAGCTTCAGTAACTTAATCCCATTCATCATGGTCTGGTCCCAACACCCTCTCTTTCCTTCCACCACATGGTCCTATTTCTTCTCTCAAGGATCGTAACTGGTCAGAATAATCACAACTATGAGATCGGTTATCCGAGCCGCAATAGAAATTCCTCAGATTCCCATGGTTTTGAAGTTAGCATTTTAACTATGTGAAAGGCTAGTGCCACAGCAGAACTAAACATAGTGGGGAGAGTCATGCACTAAGAGCTGACGTAGGCTCTGAAGGGACAAAGGAGTAAGGTGATCGACAAGTCTGATATGAGATAGGAAACATAGGTCTTGGCCACCACTGATATCTCTTCTTGTTGGTCAAAGCGAATTAAAATCTAGTCAACGTTAAGCAACAAGAAAGATACGGGAAGTGTTGCCAATAGCAACAAGAAGGTTGTCAATGTCATGAGAAGAGTCTTGTGAAGGAGCCTTACATTCATAGCTCTGTGTGCTTGTCCCCATATAGGTTCCATGGCACTTGCTTTGACCATTCAAGACAGAGAAGCTAGTGACATTAGCAAAAGTGAAGCCACCCTAAGTTCAGCTCCCCAAAGTGGTCAAATAGAGCTGTTGTTATGGATGTCTTGGCGAATCGAGCCAAGTTCATGCCTACAAGGGGAAGGGCTATCCATTTTCACAAAAATAGCATTGAAAGCGAATTTTTGAGTTGTGATGAAGGAGTTGAGGGATATCAGTTGGTCGTATCGTCTGTAATCAGGTTCTCTCCTTCTTTAGACGATGCTAACAATTTTGCTGAGATAATGTTTTGGTGAGATTGCTGTAGAGTTCCACTAACGTATTTCTTTTGTTTTATATAAGATTGGTTTAAGGTTGATTGCTTGGAGTTTCGTGATTCTGTGAAAGTTGTTTCCCAAAGAGAAATAGATTGGTTTCATAAACTGACCAAGTTGCTGCCAATGGAAATGATGTATGGTGCCTGGATCATATATCACGCGATGCTCATAATCAATTCCCTCAAATCACTTCAAATTTTACCATTCATTAATCCAAACAACTCTTTTATCTACACACAATCTATTCAAATTCCTTTAAATCTATTCTCTTAAATTCACTCCCACAACCAAACAAAACCTTCAAATTATGATAGTTTGACATCATTACGTATTAGGTGACATATCAATTACTTGACAACCTTATATGACAACAAAATAACTAATTGGAGGTAGGGACTAGATTAAAAAAATATCTTATTTTTGGGAAAAAAAGTTTAATGTAAAGATGAAAATGAATTTAGGTTTAGGATTGCATTTGGTATATACGGTGGTTATTTTAATGTAAAGACGAAAGAGATTTCACAAAAGGTGCTTTAAGCGGTGGTTAGTTGCTGGGTCACAATTTTTCGATGTGTGACTATCTTTTTGGACAACAGTGATGTGTGGTCTTCTGGTAAGGTGGTTGGTTTTCGTTTTGGATAGTAACACAATTGTAATTTTCCCTTGCTTGCTCACCTTTTTTCTGACTAAACCGTCACCTTCACTGACCTCTTTTTCTCTCAACTCTGCATTCAAGATGAAAAATCTAAAACTTTATTTTCTTTTTAAAATTTCAAGGTCTTATCAAACTTCTCGAATCTTCTTCGTTTCTTCTATCTTTTCCAATGACTTTGAGTCTATTCTACTCTTTCAATTATTTAATTTTTTACTCCCTACGCAAAACTTACTTTTTTTTTAAAATACAATAATACATGTTCTTTGCCAATAGACAGCTATTTGCTAGATAGTTGTCAAAGGATTGTATTATTTGAGTGATGGTAAAAGAATCTTTTCTGATTTTGTTATTAGAATTTTCCATTCCGTTATTACAATAAATTGAACCTGTGAATTTAAGGCTAAAAATAATGTAACTTGTGAATCACAGGATCCAATGGTATGAAATTTGATATTTTCATCACAATTTTGTCTCTAGATATCTAATTCAAGGCTATATAACTTTTAAGTGTGCATCAACCATATATAATTTACAGAAACCTATATCCAGAATATGATAAGATAACACATGAAATGAATTACTTCATACTTGGTTCAAAATTAGTAACTTTCCGTGCATCTTACAGACATTTTAAAATTTAAATGATCCGTAAAAAATGAGTTAAGGTGAATCACAGGTAATTCTCATGTTAGTAATGAATATATTGTTTAATTTAAATTAAAAAAAAATTGAGGAGATGATGCTTTAAAAACTGAGAAAAATTATATAAATAGAGTCATTTAAATGAATATTTGTCATAATTAATAACATTTTGTGACAACATTTTATTAAAATTAAATTAAATTTAGGATTATTCTGTTCATAACAATTTTAGGAAAGTTTTGATTTTGACTTCCGAATTTTAAAATTTGAAAATCTAAAGTTTATTTGTTAAGACTTTAGAATTGTACAATTCGAAATCCAAAACCAAATTCAAATGATTTCTACAGTTCAAAAGTCTGAGAGGGAGCCTTTTATCTTCTAATCAAGGTTAATTTTGAAATTAAGAAAGATATGGAGGTGCAGACAGATATTACGGAGGTGTAGGAAGAAGCTCTCCCCATTTGCAAGCTAATTCTTATTGGATTGGATAAGATTCAAAATAGAGAGATTTTTCTTCAGTAAAAACTTCATGCACCCCATCATTTTAAACCTGCACCTCATTAATTTAATAAAATATTAAAATTACCCCTGATATTTTGTTTCAAAGTGTTTATGTTCAAAACTTTTAATTTCCTCATTTGTTTGATAGCCTAAACTAGGCTCCATTTTAGATAGGCTTTGGGTATTAATAATAAAAAAAGATCAGGGGCTCGTTGGACCAGTCGGAGGTTCCTTAGTCTCATCTAATATCTTTTTACCCTTTTTTTTTTTCAAATGAAAAAGATAAAGAGAGAGAATGTTTTTGAAAAAGTAAATTTTACATTTTGAAATAGATTTTCTGTTCTAGAAAATATTTTCCAGAAAATATATTTTAGAATGTAAAATTTATGTTCTGGAAAAATATTTTATAGAAAACATTTTCAGAAATTATTTAAGTATAAATATAGAGGGCATTTTAGCCACTTCAAGTCAGTAATAAGGTGCAGATAAAAAAGGGTGGTGTGCAGAAAGTTTTCGCCTTCTTGTTCAGAAGAGGAGCTTAGTTTGGCCCAAAAGTAGGGATTAATGAACACACTATAAATTCTAAGCACAAAGGAGACTCATCTTCTAGCTATCACCATAACAAAAATTGCTAACCATAAAATACAAAAAAATAAAAATTTAACAGGTACGCATCATTAGTGCTAAACTTTTACATCGTTATTCTTAATAAAGTTTATAGATAATGAATATCAAACTCAACTAATTTATTGTATATGATAATTTATTACTTAATAAAATATTAACAATATAGGAATCTGTATATTGTTCTTATGTAAATGTATACTTTATTCAGCTTTTTATTAAATGCTTAATACAAGTACACTTTTAAAAGTTGATAATATTTTGTTGGTTAAACTTTGCATATGTTATTGCTATTCTCTCTAAAAGAAATCTTAGAAACTTTTTTATATACAAATAATTTAGTTGCATTAGTGTAAAATATTCTTTTACATTAATTATTTGAGACAATTTACATTATCTAAAAGATTGACGAAGATAAAAATGATAAAAAAATATATTTTACAATTTATTTAAATTAATAGACGTAAAAGGAGGTTTTTTTGTTTGTCTTTTACGTTGATTAGAGTAGAATCTGACTTAATACAAATTTCATTTTACGTCAATCTATTTTGTACTTAATGTAAGAAACGAACAAAAATAAAAAGACAAGAATTTTTGGTTGATTAATATAAAAACGGACGTACATCACTTACTTCGTGTATTAACTAATATAGAAAAGTCTTATGTTTTTAATAAATCAATCATTTTAACACCAACCAATAAATAATTTACAATTTGATGTCATTTCATTATTATTATCATTGTCAATACTAGGTTCTTTCCAAACTTATCTATTATGATGGACAAAATCCTAAAGAAAGGAGAAAAATTAATACAATATTGATAGACTTATGATAATAATAATAAAGAAAAGTAACAATTTTTTTCCATGCTAGGAGTTATATAACCAAATTTCTTGATCATGTTAGAAATGTGTTTAAAGCCTTCATTAAAGTCACTTGAGTAACAAAATCGAGTTTAATCAACAATTACTTAATCCAGTTCAGTTGTAAAAGAATATTAAGGTTGGTTAACCTTCCCTTTATATGATTCGACTAATTATTGTTAGACACGAGATCATCTTTAGCATAGAACTCATGTAAGTTTGATATATTAACGTGAGTATGATCTGTTGAGGCATCTATAACTACACAAATACCTTTAGTGCTCACTCAAAAAACCTCAAACACCATATAAAATTTTGCTTGAGTTTGTTGTTGAGAGTGAGCAACACATTCAAACTTCTTTATCAAAACTATTCTTTAAGGGACTACGAGATCTGGTTCAATTTTTCTTCAAATTACATCTCCATCTTGTGTAAGGTTTCATGACTACAAGACTCAATATTGATCATGCACCAAAGTAATCATGGAGGCCTCAACCATAATCAGAACCACATGCACGTCTTGACTACTCTAGTCTTCATATGACCATTGTTAGTATCCTCATGGCCATACGAAATAAATGAGCCCTAGGTAGCCTAATCAACTAAAGAATCTTGCAACACATGAATAATAAACAATTATACCCTAACTACTTCATATATGAATGATTTATAACTGAATATGTTATTAGAGATATTTATACTTATGATCTTATCAATAGTGATGTGTGCAAATTAAGAAGTCATTGTTTAGTTAGTTTTGTATGAGCGTCCTTCCACATCTCATATCGTGAAGGTGAAGATGAAGGGTGAAGGGATTCCTCCAACTCTACTGCCTCTTCTCCAACCCTTATCAATGATTGATCCAATAATGCATATTCGAACTCGGAACAATAGATGGTGTGCATCATTCAACTTCTGACATTTTTGAACAACTATTATTTATAAGGGATTACAAAACATATAAGTGCACATATTTAAATAAAAAATATCATCAATTAGCCTGCCCAACTTGATTCCAACCGACTCTTATACAAAAGTGCATCCACTTCTCCTTACTAATATGATATTTCTAGACAGATGGTCTCTTCTTTATACTTTCCAAAAACATACTCCCATGTCAAGAAACTTTTGAAGTCCCTCTCCATCTAGTAATAATGGCTAATGAAGTCTTATTCTTCATCCTCAGTGTTTGAAATTTCAAAATTTTGCTATAAAAATAACTTGAAACCTTATCAAATTTATTAATTAATAAGTTAATAAAAGGTTAATCTATTCAATGTTCAAGGGATGTTAAAATATCTAAATATCTTGTCATATGAGGTGTTTTTTTAGTCTTTTCAACCTCATCCTGTAATGGAGTGGTAATAGAAACATGAACTCGAGTTATGACTCTCAAATAACTCTTAAACTTATCAAAATATATAAAATGATAATGGTTACAAATAATATACATAGACAACTAAGAATACATCCAAATAAAAACATTTAATGATTTTAACTAAAATTTTACTATATTTAAAGTTATACTTATCTCAACATATTAAGAAACGATAAAAAAGTTCTTAACTATATAATTAAAGAATTCAAAAATTAATACAAAAATTAATTTAATCATATGTACTAAACTTTTTTCAAATAGAATTAAGTTTGTTTAATGTGTATATGAATACACAACTCAATAAAAAAATACTATAACGAAAACAAATTATCAATCAAACATTCATATATTTTGGATTTTAACTAAAATAATTTTAAGTGATTTAAAACAATTTACTAAATTCAGTGTAAACTATCTTTCTATACAATTTCTTAATTTTTAGGTTTTATAGGTCCATCTTAGAGATAAATATACCATTTATTAGCTATAAATAATTTTCTTAAAACTTAGTCTTTATAAACTTCTAATAATTTAGGTATACAAATGTGAGTTTAAGTCTCACATTGGTACCTCCGTTAGGAAGACTTTCGATACATGGATCAAACTGTATCGTCTAAGTCGGTTACCGTCACAAACCATCAGCTCTTACTTTCGATACATGGATCAAACTGTATTGTCTAAGTCGGTTGCCGTCACAAACCATAAGCTCTTATACCACTTGTTAAGAGAATCGAGGGGAGAAATATTAGGGAGACAAACAAGAATGAGACAAGAGTCAAACCCATATAAGAGAATGACACTACCTTCAACCCAAAATCTTAAGGCATTGAGTTTGTGGGTCTTCTTTCTTATATGTTGCTTAACTTTTTCATTTTTACTCAATATGAGACTTAGACTCATACTTGGATACCCAACAATCTCCCCCTCAAGTAAGAGTTCCTCTTCCACATTGGTACAACCCCTCAAGCGGAAGCATTTTCAAACACTGAGAACCCCACTCACAAAAGATCCTCACTTGTACTGTCGTTTACACACTTAAACGGGTCACGCTTGCCTAAAACCTCTGTTAGGAAGACTTTCGATACATGGATCAAACTGTACTCGTCTGAGCTGGTCACCATCACACACCATCGGCTCTGATATCACTTGCTGGAAAAATCGAGGGGGGGAAACATCAGGAGAGATCTTAAAAGAATGAGAGCAAGAGCCCAACACATAAGAAAATGATACCACCTTCAACCCAAAACCTTAAGATATTAGATTTGTAAATCTTTTTTTCTTATATGTTGTTCAACTTTTCTCATCTCGACCCAATGTGGAACTTAGACTAACAAGTCCCTATAAATTTTAACTATTAAATAAAAAACTAAAATTATTCTTTATTTCGTACACTTTTAAATAGTTTAAAGCATTTACTCATCCATACTAAAATAACTTTAGTTTGTATATTTTAAATAATTCCAAAGATTCAGTCGTAGAATATATTAAAATTTTAATAAATTTCTTAATTTTCTTAATCTTATAATTTAGTCCTACAAAAATATAACTTTTTCCTAATTTTTTTTAATTTTTAAAATTTTAAACAATATTAAAATGTCCAAAATAATTTAGTCATGAGAATAAAATAATTAATTAGTCATTTACTCTTAGAGTTTAAATTTCATATTATTTATTCCTATTAACTAAATTATTTTAAATCATATAATTACAGAATATAAAACTAAATAAAACATCTACTTCAATAAATTGAAAACTAAATCATATATTTACTCCTACAAAACTAAATCAATTTTAAAACTATTTCAATCATTTTTATATTAACAGTAAACAATCAATCCTAGTTTAATGAGTAAACAATCAATGCTAATTCAATGAGTAAATCACCAATATTAATTTAATGGAGATATTTATGTATTGATCGTAATTAAAATTTCCAAAATTAACTATAATTTTAATTTTAACAATATAATAGAAATATATAGCACTAACTTTATGATCCACATTCGGCGAATGAAATGTAATGAAAGAGATATCTCCACCAGACAAATAGGACAAAGAGATGTAAAGAGAAAGTTGTCTAAACATAAAAAAGCCAAAATTGCCTCCGAATCCAAAATCACAAGCTACAGAAGTTTTTCTTCGTTCTCACAAAAAAAGAAAAAATCAGTTGAGATTTAAACATTTTTTTTTATGTCAGGTAGCCTGAATCTGACGTAAAATATCCATATTTAAGTCGAATGACACCAGAATCAAACATAAGTATAAGTTTTTTGCGTTGAACCTAGAATACCTAATGTAGGAAAGTCATCCAAAATTTTAAAATTGTCACCATGCATTTTTTTCATATTATTTTCCAGCCGACATACTTACAGTCACTCGGATGCCATATTTTCCACTAGTGTCCTACCATGATTTTAATATTTTTTAGTATGTTTTAAGCTTTTTAGTTGTTCTGCTGCCCTTTTGCGCGCTGCTTTGGATTTAGCAAGTTTCCAAATGTTGGTAAGTGATAAATTATATCTACATTTTTTAAGTGGAACCAACATCATAGTATGAAAGAATATAAGAAAGTAATGAATAGACATCTCTGTGTTACTTGGGTGACACCTAAACAAGCCACAGATAGAAAAGAGAAGAGTTCATATAATATACGATTACTAGGATGTAACACAATAGAATACATATATATAGAGAGATAGATATATTTAACAGGTATCATGTTTTCCTCTATAAAAATTAAATTCATGTAAACAACAGCTTACAGACCATAAAAATAACCAACCTACTATAAGAAAACTGTATTAAAAAGTATTACGTGAATAAAACTAAACATGTCTCAAGTATCTGATATCACAGTTGAAACGTAGAGTGAAAGTTCATCCCCCGTTTCTGTATTAGGTTAAATGTTTTACAGAACTGTTTATGATGTTCACAAGTTTGGAGCAAGAAAGGAAGTGGATTATTCACAATTTTTGTGCATAAAAACGAAAAGAGTGTGGTCGATTATGCAGAGTGAGGTCACAGTAGTTCACATGATTATTGTCTCCCAAGCTAGTTAACCGAGTATTGGATTGAGGATAAGGGTAAAGGAGAGGGCATGCGTGGTTAAGAAATGAATCTGGCACAGTAACAGAGAGAGGGAGGGGGTGGGGTCCACCATGAGTTCGGGTAAAGAGTGCTTTGGATGGAGTAAGGGCCGACAAAGAGCATCTTAGGATGCATGGGTTTTATTTACGCACGGGAGTTGTTAGTTGTGCGTTGTGAGAGAGAGAGAGTGGGATTTTTATAATGTTGGTTTCAGCAAAGTCTCCGGCGCTTGTGCACCAATGTGTTGTTTGGTTTGCTTTGCAGTGGGTGTCAGCGCTACCCACGCGTCTCCAACACTCTGTAATATGCGCTCATTGGTCAACACCCTGCCCTCCACCAACCCTTACAACCTGGCTTCCCTCTTCTCTTAATTCCTTTCTTCACACCAAACCTACTACTACTAATACTATTATACTATACTATTAGCGCAGCCTTCATTCTACTTTCTCTTTCTTTCACTCTTCACATTGCATCATCTCCCATTAATTGCCTTTAACTCACCACTTGTCGTTTCTACCATGCTGCATGTGCCACTTCCCACAAAACACTCTACATCTCCATCGTTTTCTCATTCCTAAAAATCTTCATCTTCCTATACCCACCCACCCATCAGATACTATTAGCCAATCCACGTAATTATTGTTTTCTTTCATTTTTATTAGTGTTATTGATTCTCTCAATCATTGAGGAAAAAATTTAAATGCATATATTGTATAAAGATTAATTGGAAGACGTAGAAATTGTCGAATTATATTATAAAAGACTTCTTCATATGGACAATCAGAGAATATATTATCCATCTTTCTTGATGGGTTTATAAATATAAACATATTTCAGAACTTATATCTCAAAACTGATATAGTCAAAAGTTTATAGATACTACCTGCAGCATTTAGAGTTTAGATATTTTAATGTGAAATTTTAGATCTATTTATTCCCAAAATGTAAGCATCACAATTTAAGTAGTTTATTTATGATAGATTCACTAATATATTTGTGGGAGCATAATAATTTTGTAAAACTCAGCGCATGTCAACGTAATTCCTAAATAAATGTTGGTCAAACATAATTCCTAAATACATATAAGTACTTAATTCTTAAGTATCAATATATTGGTACAATTTTTGTAAGGGGACATAACTCTCCATTTTCAAATTCAAAAGACAAAGAAAGTACTTCATATTATACAACATATGGATCATTATGTTTCGATCTAAAATATTAGAATTTGCTTAAGGATATATAATCTCCCAGTCTAGACGATAACGTAATAAGATTACATGATACAATCTTTTGTTTGACTAATTAGTTAGGAGATGAGGTATCAAAATGCTAGAAGAATGAGATGTTCTAGAACGTTTTTATGATGAGATAGACATTAAATGAAGTGCATGGGATATTAAACTCCTCAAGTGAAATATAATCTTCTGGTCTAAGCACGTACAAATCTAATATATCATATTGTAGTGTTTACACTTTTTTAGATATGAGACGAGAGACTGGTGTATTTTTATAAGAATTATATTGATGTACATGTATTCAAGAATTATGTTGATGTTCTTAAGAATTATGTCGAGTTACATAGGAATTGTGTGAATACGGAGGATCTACATTTTACTAAATCAGTACACTCACAAATAAATTGTAGATGGAACAACTTGAATGGTTAAACTTAGTTACCTGAGAAAAAGATATCCAACAATTGAGAACTAAATATGACATAAATATAACAAATATGCTTAAGTCTAATAAGTTGTTTGAACTAATTAAGGTAAAAGAAGATATTTAGGTATGAAAATTATTGAATTACATCACAAACAAGAAGTGGGTATACACATAATAATACGGTATCAATTTTTTAATAGTAAATCCACAATAGTGTTTTTGACTTACTATGAAATAAAATGGAATGAATAAATATCAGCAGTGAGAGGTGTCAAATTTTTGATTTACTATGAAATGAAATGAATAGATATAAGCAGTGAGAGACACACAGGAAGGTATCTTTTTTATCACTACAATACAGCTGATACAGCTGACCTTTCCTATTTCTTTCTATGTAGAGATAAAAGATATTCCTTGTAAGCAGCTGAAAGTTGACAGTTCTCTCGATACTAATAATTAGTTAACTATGTCACAAGATGTGGGAGAACCAACTAATGTATAGATAAGAACAAGCCAGTAGGAACCTCAGAACTATTTGTAAGAACAATTATTTACCAAACATTAAGCAAGATAGTAACATTGTGTAAATGTTTTTGTCTTAATTGTAACTAACAAGAAACAAATCTTATAAAAAATCAATATCTAAGAGGGGCTCAGGACATTGTATTAATGAATTGGTTAAACTTTATACATTATAGTAGAAAATGTAAGATAGTGCAATGTTTTATACAGTTTTTTATATAAGTATTGAAACAATTCTATTGCTTCTTTTTAATTAAGATATTTTATTACTAATAAAAAAATATAAAAATAGCATATCCACTAAATAAAAGTGACACTAAAGTTTAATACTTTTACATTAAAAAATGAATCTAAAATTTCACAAAATAATAACTAATTCTGAATGTTGTGATTAAATCATCCATGCTTTTTAACAGAAAAAAAAATTAGACTAAAACTTTTCTTGGAAAACATTTTACTATGTGGTAAAAAGTTTATTTGTCATCAACGGATAACAATTGAGTCTAGTTGAAACATGATTAAATATACAAAAATATAACACAAGTATAACAAATATGCTTAAGTTTAATAAGTTGTCTAAACTATAATAAAGGTAAAAGGAGATATTTAGGTGGAGACATCGGCTTACATCACAAAAAGAAAATGGGTGCACACACAATAATATGGTGCCAAATTTTCAGTAATGAATCCATAATAATGTTTTGACTTACTATGAGATGAAATGGAATAGGTAAATACCAACAACAAAAAGTACTTAGGAAAGTATTTTTTTCCTACTACAACACTGCTGAAATTTCCTATTTCTTTCTATGCAGGGGATAAAAAATATCTCATTAAGCAGCTGAGAGTTAGAAGTTCTCTAATACTAATAATCAATTAACTATATCACAAGATGTGGAAGAACCATCCAATGTATAGTGACAAGTGGGTTGAGAGCGATACATATAAATAAAAGAAAATACCAACAACAACATCAGAACTATATCGGAAGAAAAATTATCTACCAACATTAACCAAGACAGTAACATTGTGTAAATGTTTTTGTCTTAATTGTGACTAACAAGTAACAAAGCTTATAATGAATCAATATCCAACAGGGGATGGATGTTAAAGACATTATATTTAATAAATTGGTTAAACCTTATACATCAAATAAAATGTAAGATAGTACAATGTTTTATACCGATTTTTTATAAGAGTTGAAACAATCCTTTTGCCTGTTTTTAATTAATTTTTACTAATAAAAAATAAAAAATATGCATATCCGCTAAATAAATGTGACACCAAAATTGAATATTTTTGCATCTAAAAATGAATCTAAAATTTCACAAAATAATAACTAATTTTGAATGTTGTGATTAAGTCGTCCATGCTTTTTTTTTTTTTTTAAAAAAGATTAAAATTTTTCTTAGTGATAATTTTACTATGTGGTAAAAAGTTTCATTCGTCATCAGAGGATAATAATTGAGTTTGGTAATAACACAATCAAATATATAAAAGGTCTAACAAATAACAAATATACAACACAATTGAGAACCAACAAAATTGAGAACCAAGTACAACAAACATGCTTAAGTACAATTAGTTGTTTGAACTAATTAAGGTAAAATGAGATATTTAACTGTAAGAGACATTGACTTACATAACATGATATACAATAATTTGGTGTCAACTTTTTTTAATAAATCCATAATTGTGTTTTGCCTTACTATGAAATGAAATGGAATGAGTAGATACCAGCAACAAGAGACACTGAGAATGTGTCTGCTTTTATAAGTGTAACAGATACTGCTGATGTTTTTTATTTTTTCTTTTTGTGTAGAGATAAAAGAATATTCTTTGTAAGAAGCTGAAAGCTGACAAAGATAAAAGAATATTCTATGTGAACAGCTAAAAACTGACAATTTCCTTGATACTAATAATCAATTAACTATATCACAATAAGATGTAGGAGAACCAACAAATGTATAATCACGAAGGATTGAAGAAGATACACTTAAACAAAAAAAAAATGTTAGCTATGTTGGAAGAAAAATTATTTAGCAAACATTAATCAAGATAACAACATCGATGTAACTAATAATAAACAAGAAAACTTATAATACAAATCGATATTCATTAGGATCTAAATATTGTATATTATTAGAAGTGAATTTTAAGGCTAACTCAGTCTTACAAAATCAGTTTGTAAGGTGAGGTTCGCACCTACTTATAAACTATTGAAAGACCTCATCTCTAGTCGATGTGGGATCTCCAACACACCCCCCTCATGTCAAGACTCTTTAACTCTAGCATGAAACTTATATGTAAGGGTGGTCCAATAGCGGGTGATAGGCCCAACAACCTAGCTAGGATAGGCTCTGATACCATATAGAGAAATATATTTTTTATATATTGAGCATATATATCATACAGATATGTACGAGTATATAAATAAACTACACAATGATTTGTTCTTGAATAATTGTAATAAAAAGATACAAAAATATATGTACGGGATGACAAATAATTAAGAGATAACATAAGCTATAATTAAGGGATAACATAAGCTATAATTAAGGATGTGTTATGATGCATGCACATGATCTACGATTGATTGTTTCCGATGAATGGAGAGAGACTCTACACGCCCCCGCAAGATGGAGGAGGGAGACCGGTTGTCTAGAAGAAATGCATGGCGAGAGTGAGACAGAGGCTTGGTAAGTAGATCTGCTAGTTGATGACTTGTTGGCACATGAAACACTTGAAGTTCCTTAGAAGCAACCAAGTCATGAACAAAATGATAGTTAATAACAAAATGTTTCATGTGAGTATGGAACATAAGATTGGCGAAAAGGTAGGTAGCTCCAATATGATCTGGAAAGTGAGAATTAACAAAACCTGGTGGTTGAGACATGTAAATATCCTCTAAGATACTACCATGAAGAAATGCATTATTAACATCCATTTGACATAAAGGTAAACCATTAGAGAGAGCAATGCAAAGAACCAGCTTGATAATCTAAGGCTTAATGACTAGACTATAGGTCTCAATATAGTCAATACCAGGACATTGATGAAACCCTTTAGTAATAAGATGAGCTTTATATCAAGTTATAGAGCCATCGAGATCCCGTTTTAGACGAAAATCCACTTATTATCAATAATGACCATGTACCATGTACCATTGGCAAGTAATGCATTGAATTCTTCTGACATTGCTTGCCTCCACTCATAATGTTTCAAAGCCTGGGAAAGACAAGAAGGTTCAATTTAGTTGGATAGAGAAAATTTGGTGGCTAGGTGAAGCTGTTTGGGTTTAAAGATGTCATTTTTAGATCTTCTGACCATTGAGTGGGACGGTTGTTTTGGTCCAGGCGAGCATGAGGATGAGTCTACATTCGTAAAAGGAGATGAACCCAAAGTGTACAAGATATCATGATTGGATGGAGGAGAGGATGCAGTAGAATTTGGTAATACATGAGGAGGGAATGAGGTAAGCAGTGATGTTGACATGGATATAGGTGAAAATAAGTTTTGAGATATGTAGGTAAAAATGAGACAATGGAGGTGAAATTTGAATTTTGAGATATGGGTGTTGGAAGGATTTGTATGTGGTTTGAGGATGTGGGGTCAGATGGTTGTATGCATGTAGGGATGGATGTTGGAGAGAGAGAAGATGTGGTTGTAAGTGCAGAAGAATAAGAAAAAACATTTTCTACAAAGTGCACGCATCTTGAGATATATAATTTTTCAGCTTTAAAATTGTAATACAAATAATCACTTTGAGATGAACTGTAACATAAGAAGATGCATGGTTGGGATTTTGGGAGAAGTTTGTTATGAACGAATGGGGCCAACCAAGGAAAACAGAGATACCCCGAAGGTACCTAACCTAGAATAATTTGGTGAAGAGTGAAATAAAGACTCGAGAGGTGACTTCATGTTTAAACCAGGTGTGGGCATGCGATTTATAAGATATGCTGCAATTTTATGAGCATAAGATTAAAATAAGATGGGTAAAGAAGCACGACAAAGAAGACAACGAGCAGTTTCAACCGAATGACGGTGTTTATTTCAGAAAGCCCATTGTGTTTTGGGGTATAAGGGGGAGTTGTTAAGTGTGTTATTCCATGAGTTTGAAAGAAAGAACTCAATTTAATATATTCACCACCATTGTTTAAGTAAAAAATTTTAATTTTTATATTTAATTGATTTTCAACAAAAGATTTGAAAATTGGAAAAATATGAGAAACATCAGATTTATGTTTAATCGGATAAAGTCACATATTTTGAAAAGTGATCAATAAAAATGACATAATAAAAATGATCATTTATTGAAGATGAAGGTGCAGGACCCATACATCTAAATAAATCAATTCTAAGGCTTGACTACTAGACGAAGTGGACTTAGAAAATGACAAGTTGTGACTTTTATTTGCTAAACAATTTGAACACTGAATAGGTGATGAATAAAATGGAATGATATTGGCCTTAAGTGCATGATGAAGGATGCGAGAAGTGGGATGTCCTAAGCGACTGTGCCAGGTGGAGAGGGAGGTGTGATAGTGGATATGATGGGATTGAGCATGAGGAGGTAGGCAAGATATCTTGTACACATTGTTTTCATTCTTTTTGCGTAGGAGGATTGCCCCCATGCTTAAATGCTTGACTTGAAAATGCCATGGGAAAAATTCAATGGATACAAAGTTGCTTTGCCATAATTGAGAAATAGAAAGAAGATTTTGAGATATGTTAGGAACATAAAAAACATTATTTAGTGAAGTGGGGAAGAGGAAGTGGGAAGAAAAGTTGAACCACTATGAGTGATGGTGAGTCCCTTACGATTTGCAATCATAAGTTTATCATTATCAGTGTAATCATGGGCCAAAGTGAGATTAGCAAGATCCCCAGTGACATGGTGAGATGCATCAGAATCCAAAAGCTAAGACGGTTCAAAGCCAGAATCCTCTTAACTGTATTTGCTTGACGACGAGAATGATTAGAAGGATAACCATGTAATTTGCAGCAAGTCTTAGCAGTGTGATCACGATGATCACAATATTGACAAATAAGGAGAGATCCAGAGGAAGAATTACGTGGATTAGATCTAGAAGGGTTGTCTTGAGCAAGAGATGCTCCACTAGGAGATGACATTGAACGTTTGTAGCAGCCATGAAAGAAAGATAAACGAGAAACATGGTTGGCAGTAACAGGGAAGGACGATTGTTGTCGCTCCTCCTGGTGAAGGAAAATTTCATAGTCAACAAGTTTGTCAAAAAGTTCATCAAACAACAGTGGAATGTCATGAGTGTGGATTGCTGCACAAAACTCACGATAAGCAGGGCTAAGATCATTTAGAGCTACAATGACAAGATCAAAACCATCAACAGAGTGACTAATAAGTGCAAGTTCATTAGCTACGGAGCAAATAGAGTGTAAATAGTCACATGCATTAGAGTCACATTTGGTGATGGAGGAAAGACACTCTTTAAGAGACATAATCCGAGTGCGAGACTGATTGCCATAAACCTTGGTCATTCTCGAGATTAAATCAGCAGAGGAGGTAGTAGAGGACATCACAATCTATGCCTCAAGACCACAAGTACCAAACAAAGCCAGAAGCACATAATTATCCTGACGCTTCCAGGCAAGAAAAGCAAGATGATTTTCAACAGTTGCATCACCAGTTCCAATTGTTGCTGGAGGACATGGAAGGGTGCCAGAAACATAGCCGAGTACATTATTTGCAGTCAACAATAGAGTAACTTGCTTGTACCAGGTGGGGTAATTTGAAGAAGATAATTTAATGGGTAGTTGAGTTGTTGTGACAAGTTTCACAAGAATATAATTTTTATATATTGAGTACATATATCGTACGATATGTACGAGTATATATAAAATAAAATAAACAATAATTTATTCCTGAATAATTGTAATGAAAAGATACAGAAAGAAATATATGTACAGGATGACAAATAATTAAGGATAACATAAACTATAATTAAGGAATAAAATAAGTTATAATTAAAAATGTGGTATGATGCATGCACATGATCTATAATTTATTGTTTCTGATGAATGGAGAGAGTATACATACACTATTTTATACAAAATTTTATATAAAGATTGACATAACCTTAGTATTTTTTAATTAAATTTTTTTATTATAAATAAAACATAACAAATATGCATACCCACTAAACAAACGATACATTAAATATAAATATTTTTATATCTAGAAATGAATCTAAAATTCCACAAAAGAGTAATTAATTCTGAACGTTGTGATTAAGTTCTCCGTGCTTTTTAACAGGAATAAAACTAGACTAAATTTCTTTTAAGAACATTTTACTGTGTGATAAAAGATTCATTGGTCATCAACATATACTATGTTACCCGTTTTCTGGAAACAAAGAAATTAACAATTAAAAATTGGTGGGGCGCGTGCATGTGCAGCTTTGAATTTTGTATCATTAACGTTAACCTGTAGCATTGACAACGTGGAAAACGGATAAGTTCCTATCTTAGCTTTACAAACAACTATTTTTAATAGGAAAATATTAAATGAAGATATTTAATAATTAAAACATAAATTAAATTATTCAATAAAACCAGTTATGAAAAAATGATTCTATAGAAGGATATGGTTGTCTATTAGTTGTTGTGGGACTCTAGTTTTTATGAAACTTCTTGTAACATATTTCAGTTTGGTAACCATGGCCAATAGAAAGACATGCAAACGAATTTTGGAAAATCAATATAACTGAGGAGAGAGAGAGGAGTAGTGGAGGAAGAAGTTGGTCCATGACTTAGAATTGACCCGAAAGAAACGGATGAAAACGCATGAGTCATGGTTGTAACAGGTGGGCCTAAGTTTTAAGGTTAGACTTTGAGAAGATTAAAAGATAGAATTGATGTGACGATGACCCAAATTTGCATGTGGAGCGGGTCATGGAAAACTGAAGCACAAATACCCTAGCAGCCTCTCTCTATGCACACGGGTCCAGTGCAGTTTTAATTGTGCCAGCTATTGTTTCATTTTACAGTACAAACTAGTCTGTCACATAGAACTTCCCGTTTGCGTTATGGATATATTTCTCAGGAAAACGGCCTCAGAAAACTGCTTTGAACTTCTAAACTTGACCTTCTTCTCCCTCCCAATCTATTATTTTAATACCCCTATTTATAATAACTCCATTTAGATTAATTGAAACTGAATTCAGACAGATTTAACTCTTCTTTTAATTTCAAAGATAACTTAATTAAATACTATTCTCTCTCATTGACAACTACTCCATGCCCAATAAGCAAATGTTCAGCATCGTCATCACCTAAAATATAATTTAAGTCTTTTAATACTAGTTTTCATACTTATCATGTTATGGAAAAGTTTAGTTCAAACCACAACACTGCTTTTAAAGTCTTACCAAATGTAACAGCGTAAGGTTTAATGATGATAAACAAAACTTTACATAATTACTTCGGCAAATCAGACTTTTCTTTAAGGAACTGAATTAAAAAATGCTGTAACTTTTAATGGTAATAACTTTAATTTAGTAAGAAATATTAAAGCCATTACATGCATTTTAAAATGCTACTACAGTGCGGATTTTTACACAGATTAAAATTATCGAATACTTTTGCTTTATCCAAAGTTTATTTTAAATTATCAGTGTAATTATTTTATACTATCAACAAATTACCATAAAATATTATAAATATGATTTTTAAATAATTATTAAAATAATAAAAAAATTTAAATGATATGATAAATTCCTATTTCATTGATTGTATAAAACTATATTTCAAGTAAATATATAATTTATTTAGCTAAATTATCATTTTCTCAATCAATACTTTATTTATTAATTTTAGGAGTTTATAATGAAAAGACCCAGTTAATTGTTTAAGAGGAAAAATGATATAAACAGATGAAGTTCGAATATTTTATTAATTAAGTGTAAGTTATATAAATAAAAAGTTAATTATTAAAATATGAAGGTGATATAGTCATAATATTTAATTTTAAACAGGAATTATGTGTTGTTTGAATATATTCAAATTGTTTGAATCTTAAAATAGATATTTCGTGATATATTATACATGTTCATGGTATAATATGCCTAATTTTTTTATAGGCAAGCTGATTAGTTATGTGTGACATGCTTAAGAAATTAAAGAATTAAAAGTATTTGAGATGAAATTTATATAGATTGAGCGAATATATTTTAAGTGTATAATGTATATTTTAATAGTGAAAAGTTACAATGTTTTAATTGTGTATTAGCAATTGTTTTAGTAGTAAATTCTCGCTTAGCAAGTTTTGATAAGAATAATTAAAAAAATATAAATATTGATATAATTTTGTATTTTATACTAATACTATGATGTATGATACCAATAAATAATTTATATTAGAATAAAACTAATATATATATATATATATACATATATATATAAATATATATATATATATATAAAGTGAAAATAAATAAAGATGAAATATTGATCTAAAGCCACGTAAATGTGGAAAAAAGAAACTATATACTTTCCCGTTCCATAATTGATGGATTTCAATCGTTTAAAAAGGTTTCAAATTCACACATGTTATTATTTTAAATAAAATATTAATTTTACAATATTTAAATGAATTACTTTCTATCTCAATTTAACTAAACCATTTATTGAACAAGTAAAATTAATTTAGTAAAGTTGTTTCCAAAATTATATTTATTATTATTATTATTATTATAATTACCACTTTGTTAATTCCTTTTTATATATCTTTGAAAGTTATTTTTTAAGAAAGAAAAATTCACTAAATATTTCTTAATTATGATAAAGCAGTTCTATCATTTTTTGTTGTACTCATTTACTTTTAAGAAAAATTACATTTATCATAGCTTTTTTTTTTT
>Ga0099824_1000750_pt1 | contig 41805 bp, 19 predicted proteins | sample SiratrowhiteBW_FD_76837 | JGI IMG/M metagenome (GOLD analysis project Ga0099824, IMG submission 76837) | Root nodule microbial communities of legume samples collected from California, USA - Siratro white BW | ecosystem: Host-associated > Plants > Roots > Nodule | place: USA: California... | reverse complement strand
TGTTTTAAGAAATTTTTTAATCATTTTGATGTTTGGTGTGTTTTTTTTTTTTTTTTAATGATGGGGCTCTGATGTGACTGAAGCTAAGATAACTTGTAAATCTCAGTTATTACAAAATTTTAATTTCAATTGAAAGTAAAGATTTTAGTCATATGTATGTGTACACTGCATTAAACTGACATTACCTGTTTGTTCGGAAATTCAATCCAATTTATTTATCTAAACTGTGCCATTAGCAATTGTTTTTTGTTTTCCAGTTCAAGATAGAGAAAGGGAGTTTTCTAACTAGGATAGTATGAAGTGTTTGCTTTAAGTGTTCAATTCACTATGCTTGGTCCTTTACCTAACAAAACTATCATGTACTATGGAGCTACTGTATGCAAGACCATAATAGGCAACACTGGTGTGGTTTGTGTAGTTGGAATGGGAGGAAACCCAGAGGGTGACACACCGAAGATGGGAGAGAGAACAAGGTCGCAGAGAAGCAACAGAGGACATGTCTGAAGACTTGTCAGAAGGAGAAAAAGGCGATGTTGTTGGAGAGATGATGCAAAGTGACACCCCAAAGAAACAATTCCAGCGTCAGATTTCCAACTTGGAAGTATGGTCTGATGACAAAAAGGAAAAGAGGCTCTATGTTGTCCTCTTAAGGTATACCATCCACACTTCTCCGAGACTTGTTTTGAATTGACATTTCTGCTAACAAATAGACAATTTCTCATGTTGTGTCAATGCGTTATAACCTTGTTCTTTTATTCCACAGCTTGCATGGATTAGTTAGAGGAGAAAACATGGAGCTTGGTCGAGATTCTGATACTGGTGGACAGGTACTTCACATTCTCACACACCTAAATCACAAACTTGCAATAGAATATTTGTTGTCACTCCCTTTAAATGGTGACAACAACTGGTAGAAACAATGTATTTGCAGATTAAATATGTGGTAGAACTTGCTCGTGCACTTGCAAAAATGCCTGGAGTATATAGAGTGGATCTGTTTACACGCCAAATCTCATCACCAGAAATTGACTGGAGCTATGGAGAGCCTACAGAAATGCTAACTGTGGATGGAGATGATGATGACAGCATTGGGGAGAGCAGCGGTGCATATATCATACGAATACCCTTTGGTCCACGCGATAAGTACCTCGCAAAAGAACTTCTGTGGCCTTACATTCAAGAATTTGTTGATGGAGCATTAGCTCACATTCTCAACATGTCAAAAGTATTGGGTGAACAAGTTGGTGGGGGACAACCTGTCTGGCCATATGTGATTCATGGCCACTATGCTGATGCTGGAGATAGTGCTGCAATTCTTTCAGGTGCTTTGAATGTTCCAATGGTGCTGACAGGCCATTCACTTGGAAGAAACAAGCTTGAGCAACTTCTTAAGCAGGGACGCCAATCCAAAGAGGATATCAATTCAACATATAAGATGATGAGGAGGATTGAGGCAGAAGAGCTTTCTCTGGATGCAGCAGAGCTTGTTATCACTAGTACAAAACAAGAAATTGAGGAGCAGTGGGGACTTTATGATGGATTTGATGTCAAGCTTGAGAAAGTATTGCGAGCTCGTGCTAGGCGTGGTGTCAACTGTCATGGTCGATACATGCCCAGGATGGCGGTAATTTGCTAACTGATAGAACCTTAGGTGTTGTTTAGACAAACTTCTTCAATAAGAACTTCTAGCAAATAAAAGTAAGAAGAAGAAATTAAATTGGTTTTTGTTTATGTTAATGCATATGCTAATTAGTAGGAGCTTTCCCATATGACTTCTCTAAATTTTGTATAAGTTCATTTTAAGTCATGAAAAGACGCATTATGGAAAAAATTGTCCTAACAAACCTTTAAAATAAAGGAGAATGAATTTGCAAAGTGAAGTTATGATATCTTTAGACACACAGCTCCATTGCATAAAATTCTGTTCTAATTAATCTTACTCAGAAATTTTGAAGAAATCTCTTCCCTGGATGAATATGTGGCCTTTTTGTTGTATTTTTGTAAGCTAATTGCATCACCTAAGTAGAACACTCTTTGTCATAACTTGATGAATTGCTATTTACTAATGGTTCAAACTTTCTGCAGGTTATCCCTCCTGGAATGGACTTTAGCAATGTCATGAGCCAAGAAGACGGCCCTGAAGCTGATGGCGAGATTTTTCAGCTTACTGCCGGTGTCGAAGGATCTTCACCAAAAGCAATGCCAACAATTTGGTCAGAAGTGAGTAACTGATAATGCAGATCTGTCTTCAAATATTACTCATTTACTGTTATTGGCTTTCTACTTACACTTTAGCTCAGGTGATGCGTTTCTTTAGGAATCCTCACAAGCCAGTGATCTTGGCCTTATCAAGGCCAGATCCTAAGAAGAACATAACCACTCTGTTAAAAGCCTTTGGGGAAAGCCGTCCCTTAAGAGAACTTGCTAACCTTGTAAGTTGACTTAATTGATCTGTCTTTTCAGAGGAAACTATTGCTAAGTACTCATAGAAGACTAATGTGTTCAAAAAACAGATTCTCATAATGGGAAATAGGGATGACATAGATGAGATGTCTTCTGGGAATGCTAGTGTGCTCACAACAGTGTTGAAAATGATTGATAAATATGACCTATATGGGCGAGTGGCATACCCTAAACATCATAAGCAATCTGATGTCCCTGAGATATACCGATTTGCTGCAAAAACAAAGGTATAATGAAGTTTAGTAGATTTTTACTATTTATAAACAATAACTTGAATTTTATGAACTGCTAATGATTTATATTTTTTATCAGGGTGTTTTCATCAATCCTGCTTTAGTGGAACCTTTTGGTCTTACTTTAATTGAGGTAGGATTTAACTAACTAGATACTTTGGTCTGTTTATGTTACAATGATCCCTTTTTATCTCTAAACATGCTCAAACTCATGCAGGCAGCAGCACATGGGCTTCCAATGGTGGCCACAAAAAACGGGGGACCAGTGGACATTCATAGGGTAAAACGAATTTTATCTTAGTTAGATGGTCCATGCAAGAACCATCATCCTGCATGTTTCAATGTGGTGAACTGGTTTCTCAGATAGAATAGGAAAACATAAAATTCACATTCAAATGGAAAAATCTCTTGTCACAAAGGTTTTATTATGTCTCATTTTGATGTGTTAGGCCCTGAACAATGGTTTACTTGTGGACCCTCATGATCAGCAAGCAATTAGTGATGCATTGATCAAGCTGTTGTCAGATAAAAACCTGTGGCATGAGTGCAGGAAAAATGGTTGGAAGAACATACACCTTTTCTCGTGGCCAGAACACTGCCGAACTTATCTGACAAGGGTGGCTGCCTGCAGAATGAGGCATCCACAATGGCAAACTAACACTCCCGGGAATGATATAAATGCTGAAGAGTCTTTCAATGACTCACTCAAGGATGTGCAGGACATGTCCCTTAGGCTCTCTATTGACGCTGACTTAGCAGGTTTAGGATCCGGATCAGACATGCAAGACCAAGTTAAGCGTCTCCTAAGCAAGATGAAGAAGCCAGATGCTGGTGGTTCAAATGACATTAACAAGTTGCCTGACAATGTAACTGGGAAATATCCTCTTCTGTGGAGAAGACGTAGGTTGATCGTTATAGCACTAGATATCTATGATGACAAAGGAGCTCCTGATAAGACAATGATCCAGATAGTGCAGAGGATCATCAAAGCTGCTCAACAAGACCCTCAAAATGCAAGAGTTTCAGGATTTGCTTTGGCAACAGCTATGCCAATGCTGGAAACAGTAGAGTTCCTCAAATCAGGCAACATTCAAGCAAATGATTTTGATGTTTTGATTTGCAGTAGTGGTAGTGAAGTTTACTATCCCGGTACTTACACAGAAGATGGAAAAGTTTTGCCTGATCCGGATTATGAGGCCCATATTGACTATCGTTGGGGTCGTGAAGGGCTAAAGAAAACCATTTGGAATCTTATGAACACTGCTGAAGGTGAAGAAAAAGCTTCAAGCCCCATTGAGGAAGATTTGAAATCTAGTAATGCTCATTGCATATCATACAGAATAAAGGATCTCACTAAGGTACATGAAATGAAACTCACTTTTGTCTTTCACAGTAACAGTGAAAGTGGTTTTATTGACTGAAATGATCCTTGTATTATCTTTCTCAGGCAAAGAGAGCTGATGACTTGAGACAGAAGCTTCGGATGCGAGGCCTGCGTTGTCATCCTATGTACTGCAGGGGTTCATCAAGTGTGCAGGTTATTCCACTCCTTGCATCAAGAGCACAAGCTCTCAGGTAATACTCATCACTCTACACTTTCAGATTCAAGGGTTTAGCTACTTTTTAAGGTTCAATCTTTCAATTGAGAAACTTGGCTAGTGAAGTGTTGGTGTGCTTGATTTACTCAGATTGCTAAACCAAGATGCTTAATATTCAGCAGTTAACTGTTTGGTATTTGTTAGGTATCTCTTTGTCCGTTGGGGACTGAATGTTGCAAACATGTATGTCTTTCTTGGAGAAACTGGTGACACAGATTATGAGGAGATGATTTCTGGAACTCACAAGACCATAATCATGAAGGGTGTTGTGTCTAAAGGCTCAGAAGCACTGCTTAGAGGTCCAGGAAGCTACCTAAGGGAGGATGTTGTACCAAAAGAGAGTACTCTTGTGGCTTGCATTACTGAAACAACTGAGGACAAGATTGCCAATACTTTGAAGGATCTATCAAATCAAAATCTGGGATAATGTGAAGTGTTGAACTACTAGGTACAATTTTCTTTTTCAAATAGTATTAATCTGATTACCTTTACAGAGCACAGATTGAAAAATGATGTAATTGTGAGCTATTGTGAAGCATAGAATCTGGCAAAAGTTATATATGGCTTATTTTGTCACAATGCTTTTTGATGTTAGGCCTTGTATAGAAATTTCTCTTTAGGGTTTAGTGTAATTGAAGCAATGGGGATTTGACACAAGGTTTAGTGTAATTGAAGAAATTCTGCTGAATGTGAGAACCATATGAACCTTTAAGAGGAAGCAAATTAATCAAAACAATATTTTCTCATGATAGCTGCTGAAAGAACAATAAAATCTGAGAAAGGAAAAATTTTGTTTCTCTAAGAAAAGTGAGAACTTTGTTTCTCTAAGAAAAGTGAGAACTTTGTTTCTCTCTACATTTTTTATAAATATTTTTGAAAAATAAAAATGAAGTTAAAAGAAGAAAAAGAAAAGAGAAACATGCTAATTCATTCCACAAGACGTGAGAAGGAGATAAACAAAAATTTAGATGTGAAGATAGTAATTTCTTAATAAAAGAGAAAGGTATAAGTGTAATAGGATACTTTTACTATGAATACTACTAGGGTAGGCGTAGGCGTGGGTACACATTTTTTTATAATAATGATTTTTATATATTTATTATTTTATTTAATATAACTATTATTATGAAGAAAAGTAATTACGGAAACATAAAAAATAAAATTATAATAAAATATGTTGAAAAATAGTTAGAAAATTATTTTTTATTTTTTGTTATGATTGATTATTATGTTTAGTTTCTTGTAGATTTTAAAAATTAAAAAATTAATTAACTAATATAAGGATATGAAAGATGAAAAATGATAAAATAATATGTACACACAAACCAATTCCTATTCCTGTTGTTATTTGTTACAGATTATGGGTGGTTGTTGGAAATTATAAAAGGTAATTTTTCTAGGACTGTATTTTTTATTTTACTTTTATTGTTGGGAGACAAGTCATAGGTTAAAAATATTCTAAATCTTATACTTTTAAAGTTTATTTTGAATTATACATGTTGTAATTAAAAATGTATTTTAAATTATATAATCTAAAATTATAAATATATTTTAAGTTCTATAATCTAAAATACATTTTAAGATACGAAGATGTATTTCTTATACAATTTAGAAACATATTTTTCATTATACAATTTGAATTTAAAATATATTTTTCATTACAGAATTTGAATTTAAAATATATTCATAGATTATTTAATCTAAAGATATATTTTAAATTGTATAATTTAAAGTATATTTCTAAATTATACAATTTAAAAATATTTTAAAATATATTTTCACATCTCCTAAATATATCAAATGGTATAATTTAGAACATATCTCAAAATTCCGTAATTTAAAATTTATAACATGATATTTAGAACTTTTCCTACGCCCACGTAAAAGTGCATAGAGATTTTGATAAGAAAGAACAAATAATAATTAAAAAAATCAGTAATCATATATATATATATATATATATATATATATATATATATATATAACATTTTATTGTTCTAACTATATTCGAATGGAGAAAAGTATCAAACAGGTATATTTATTTTCATAAAAAGAGTGCAAATTTTCCTTTTATGAAAATAGATAAACTGTATCTTTTGAAGACACATTGAATAAAAAAATTCAATTGAAATCATGTTAATACAACATATTTGAATAAAATAAGAAATGATACATTTTAATTAAAAAAAAATTTTACATTGAAATTTATTTTTTATAATGAAGTCGTGTTATGGTGTTCCGTATCACAATTTATCTATTTTCGTAAAAAAAATATAATTTTACACTTTTTTAATAAAATAAAAAATAAAAATATACCTTTTTTTTGGTTTTACCTGAGAGGTGATAATAATTGTATGATTATTTATGAGCACTAACGTTACTCTATATAAGAGCATATTTAACTCATCGTGTACAAATATTACAATAAATACTAAATTGTTATGATTGATTTTTCAAGCAATATACTATATGTCCAAGCCCTGTCTTTAATGCTCAAAAGACATACGTGGTGATGTACATGAATTTTGGAAGCTTAAAGATTGACAAATCTTGCTTAAACCGTTCAAACAAGAAAAGTTGTTATTAATTTTGAATAGAAAAATTATTTAAGTGACAAAATAATATATATATATATAACATTGATATTTAATCTACTTTTTATTTTTATTTTTTTAAAATATTTTTTCGTTCTCTGTTTTTATTGAATTGTTTTACAACTTTTTAAATTTGATTCTTTCAAACAAAACAACAAAAAAAACTTGTGAATCATATTTGAAACAAACTCAAAGAATTGTGATAATATTTTATTAAACTTTACAAACTACTAAATAACATATTTAATGTAATTTCAAATACGATTTACAATTTTTCTTTCAAAATTTAAAATAGTCAATACATATTTAATTCATCATATCTTTTAACTTGATATCATTTCATATTATCATTGCTATTTTTATTTTAGTTTTTTCAAATTTTATACTTATCTTTTTAGTCTATTATTTTAAAATATCTATTCCGAATATCCAACGAGTTTGGATGTACATAATTTTAATATATTGTTGGTATATATATTAGCTTTCATGGCAATTATGTTAAAAGATATTTCCAATCATACTTTTTTGATTAATTGATAGTATAAATTTTTCAAATTTAATTAAACTCTTTAGTTTATGATTGAAAATGTTTCACATGTTCCAAGTTTTTACTTTAGAAAAATCAAATTTAAGCTCATAAAAATGAAAAAACAATGGCACAAATTCATTGAAAGCACGTTTTATTTTTATATACAATGTTAGTTTTAAAATTTATTATATTTACGGGTACTATGTCTTTCAAATAATTTTATCTTGTCATTATTAATTTCTCAAATGAATTACAATTACAATTTGTACGAAGAAATTTTTTGAAATGTACTAAAGTTTTAATTAAAAAAATTAAAAATATTGACATTTTATCACAGAAGTTTATAATGGGTATTTTATCTTATATTTTAATTTAATAATTAATTCTAGTGACAGTCTTAGAAAACTTAAGATTTTCCAGATCTTTATTTTATCCTTTCCTTAAATGAATAATAATAATAATAATAATAATAATAATAATAATTCATTTCTTATCTGTTTACTCTTACATATTTAATATTTATTTAATCAATTTCTCCCCGTTGATATCATTTTCTTTATACAAAAACGCTGTAAAGTATAGATCTTACATTTCTAAACGAATTAAAAAAGTATATATTTTTTTTAAGTTGAGTTCTGAAAATTCATCCAATTAAGACACAAATCACAGCTCAATTTCTTCCTAGTCAACTTCAGCAACAAAATCAAATTTAATGGTATAGATCTCATTATTTTTTTTGTTTTAAATTAGAAATTTCATTTCATTTTTTCAGACTTAAAAAATATATTTTAGTTTGTAAGCATTAAATTTGAAAAATCAAAACACATTTACAAGATTATTTTAATCGCCAAACAATAAATTTAAAAGACTAATATCAAATTATTTAATTTGATTTCTTTTTTCAAATTTATAAGATTAATTGGGAGATTAAATATTGAACTAAAGTTATTATTTTTCATTTTGTAGAAAAATGAATTTGTTTCCATTTTAAAAGTACAAAAACAAGACAATCCAATCAAAGCATATAAATCTTGGGGAAACTTAGTACAAACAAAGATGCTGCGATAATTCTAGGATTGGTGTGACGAACAGAGATTGCACACACAGAGTGACACTGTAGACTTTCCTCTCACAAACCACTTTTCTTTTTGTTACATGTTTTCTGTAACAAACACAATGATTGATAGCAACTACAAACTCCAAGGTCCATAGTTAGCTTCCTTGGCATGTAAGGATTAACAATTTGTCAAATCACAGTTTCAAAGACTCACTTTTCTCACAAAAGAACAAACCAAACAAAAAATAATGAAATTGCAATCTGATGTGTGAAGTGGGAGCTTTCCTCTCTGGTTTGTTCCTTTTTTTATTTATCACCAAAAGAAAAAGCACTCAGCAAAAAAGGGTAGCAGCTGCATCACCCTCTGTTCCCTTCTTTTTCTTTATTTTGATAATTATTTATTTATTGTTTCCCTCCTTTTCCCTTGCTACCAGAGCAATCCCAAAACCTCTCTCTCAATCAAAGTATCAATCTTTTTGGTTCCTTCTTGTACCCCAGTACAAAAGATGGCAACTTTACCTTCCCTCACTCTTCACTCAAACCCCAATACCTGTGGTGCTTTCTGGGTGGTGAAGGAGAAGAAAAAGGAGAAAATTGAGGAAGACATCTTGAACCTTGTTGCATTGGCTGTGGTGGTGTTGGTGGCAGGACCATGGCCAGCACCAGTGGCACAAAGGGTCCTTTTGAGATTGGTAGGCAGCCATCAAAGAGGATGGTGAGGGCTCCTACGAGAAATGTGGACTTGGGAAACGAAGAGGGTGTGGTGGACAGTGAGATTGTGCCTTCTTCACTTGCTGTGCTTGTGCCTATTCTCAGAGCAGCCCTTGAGATTGAGGAGGAGAATCCCAGAGTTGCCTATCTTTGTGAGTATTTTTTCATTGGTTGTTTTGATGATTTTTTTTTTCTTTAGTTTTTGCTTGATGTGTGCCAATAGTGAGGTGTTGTGTTGTAAGTAGGTGTATAATGACGCGGAATGTTCACCACGGATGGTTGGTGTTTTGTGTATGGAAGTAGAAGCATATAAGGCTCTGTGGATTTCCTTGGATGTTTTGGGCAATATGTCTTTTTCTTTGCTTCATTTCTTAGAATTAAAGAATAATTTTTATTATGGAAGAGAAGAGTGCAAAAGTTAAGGCTGAGATATTCTAATTAAGAGTTGCAAATTGCCAAAATTAACAACCAATTATAAAATACTTAAAATATAAGATTTGTATCTCATGTTATTGCATGATTGTATCGTTTGTTGGAGAGGGGTGTTAAAAGGAGTGTAGAAGATATGATTTGAGTGATTATAGATAAAGCGTTTACATGTATGGTTAAATTCTTCATGAGGGGCAAAAAAAAAAAAAAAAGAACAGAAAATTTACCAGTTCACACTGAGGCCACATCCAGAACTCGCCTCACACATGAAATGATCATCATAAGGAATTGTTTATAAGGAAAAAAGAAAACAAGTGGCAGATTGCGTCCATGTTAAACCACATCACTGGATTTCCAACAGAGCTTTAGTGCTTATCTTGTTGAGTACTGCTATCCAAATGAAATACAAAATTTTGGTATATGCTTTGGATTGGACTTTGAAACAGTGTTCTGTTAAAAGAAGAGCTTTATAAACAAGCCTAAATTAAAATAATATGATCATGTACAAGGGAAGTAAACATCCTTCCAAGTGTAGAAGTGGTTGGTAACTAAGATGTTACCACTGCACTGAATATAAAGTAGTAAGAGTCTCTTGCAAAGATTAAGAGGATCACTGGTTACCACTAATTATGTTTTCCAAAATTTTAAACTTTCCTGTCCCTATACTTTTCAATTCTTCTCTCAACTCTATATATAATAAAGGTTATGCAAAGTGGTGGAGAGTCCACATGTTTTCAAAATGAAAGGATGTGTAGCTTGAATTTGTTGTTCCTGGCTGACCCCAGAAGAATGTAGTAGTAACTAGTGATGGGATTTTACCAAGTTACATGAGAATGGGAAATGAATCCTCTAAGGGAAAAGGAAATGAACAATTAAAATGGCCAAATAATCACTCAATGAAAATCATTTAGTGGACAAAAGAAAGTAAGCTGTTGGCACTTCAAATATTCATGAAATTGAGGTACAACAATTTTGAATTTCAATTAAGCAATAATTATCAAGTTAAAATAGTGTTCATTTTCATTAATTGATCGATTGAAACCCTTACAGTGGATGCTTATATCTTTAGCATTGCATTTCACCACCAATGTTGTCCTTATGACTACAGACCTGTTAACACATACTAATATTTCTCCCTTTTACAATTTGGCTATATTATTGAGAACTTTTTGAAGAAAAAGTTGATGATTGAATGTTTAGCTCAACTTATCTTGAAGAAAAAATTACTTGGTTTTAAAGCTTTCTGAGAGTTCTTGAAAAATAAATGATTATTTTGTCAAAATAAAATAAACCAAGCATGCATAGCCACTAGAGCAATTTTTGTGAACGCCAAAGCCTCTGCTGGTTGTCTCTCTTGACATGCAGTACTTAATGAAGGCAAAAGTTAAAGTTGTCTTTATATGGTTTATGTTACTATCATCATTTCTGATTTGTGATACCATTAAGAGAAATATTTCCTGTAAAAATGTGCAAATAGATTTTCTGCTAAACTAAAATCCTTTCTTTTCCTTTTTGTTTCTTGAATTGATAAATACTTTGTAAAGTAATTTCATATATGTTTACTTCAAACTATGTTCTGGATTTTATATGATAAAAAGATTTTGTTTATGAAAAATGGTGCCTGCAGTTGTCACCTATTTGAAATCTTTTCAGTTCATTCTCAAAAGAACAACATTTGGTTACTCATAGATAGATTTCAAAGTCTTCGGGCAGAAACTAAGTGGTTTCTATCTAGCTTCCATGAGGGAGATCCACTTCAACTACTATAAAATCCTTTTTTTCTAAGGGCAATTTCGACGAACCTAAAACTTTGGTCTGTTTAACATAATCCAAACTGAACTCAGAAGAGGAGGGGTATAACAAAATAAATTTTAGTTGAAGTATATACAAAAAATGCCTTTGTAGTTATTGCAAAGTGTCACATTGAAGCCAGATTCTGCTTTTAGAATTGTTACTTTGATGGTGAACACAAATTCAAAGTCAACACCTAAAAGAGAAATGAAACAATATATAGAATAAAAGTGTTCCTTCAGCATCTCAAAGGTGCTTTTACCCTCTATTCAGAGTATATGGTACTGATGTTTGCTTGTTAAATTAGGTCGCTTCCATGCATTTGAGAAGGCACACACAATGGATCCAACATCAAGTGGGCGTGGTGTTCGTCAGTTCAAGACTTACCTATTGCACAAACTCGAAAAGGTGCACTAGCTATTTTTATTTGCTTACAATTCTTATAGTTATTGAAAGTTCTGTTTTGTTTCCTCTGGTGTCTATATGCTGGTAATGATGAGTGTCCTGTTGATTTATAGTTTATATATTACCCTCAGCCTGATAGGGTTTTCTCTTTTTTATTTTAATAATGATCTTTTTATAAGGGAAAACATTATACAATGATTATATTGATTGATCATTTACACATAAGAAGAACAGTCATTTCTTAATTGCTACCCGGAAAATGAGAATCAAGTAGTTGAAGTATTAGACATTTTTTAAATTTCTTGGTTGCAGGAAGGGGAGCTTACAGAAAGACTTGTTCAAAGAAGTGATGCTAGGGAGCTGCAGACCTACTACCAACATTTCTACGAGAAGAAAATCCGCGATGGAGAATTTAGCCAAAGACCGTGAGGCTTGATCTAAATCTTGTGTTTTCAAGTTTTATGAATTGTAATGTGATGTTTTATTGTTTTGATGTTGCTCTTGAAGTGAGGAGATGGCCAAGAATGTTCAGATTGCCACCGTATTGTATGAAGTGCTGAAGACTATGGTAGCTCCACAAAATATTGAGGAGAAGGTTTGTTTTGCATGACTAAAATTTTAGAATTCTAGTAAGCATAGCTCAGACCTGGACTAAGGATGTTGTTTTATTGCCAGACAAGAAGGTATGCTTGGGATGTTGAGCATAAGAGGGGACAATATGAACACTATAACATCCTTCCATTATATGCTGTTGGTGTTAAGCCAGCAATCATGGAACTTCCTGAGGTTTGTGTGTCTGGGATATATGCATTGGTTCTTTTGCTTCTGCTAATGATATAATTTCTCTGAAATTTTAAAGTTTTAATCTGCTTTCTTGTTTTCTGTTCAAAATTAAAGATCAAAGCAGCAATTTCTGCTTTATGTAAAGTGGACAATCTTCCAATGCCCATAATTCGTGCAAGACCTGATGCATCTAATGATGATTCTACAATGCCTACCGAGAGGCTTAAAAAAGTGAATGATATACTTGATTGGATTGCCTCAGTGTTTGGGTTTCAGGTAATGGATATTCTCTCTCTCCCTCGACCTTCTATTTCCTAATTTCACTTTGATTAAAAACTGTCCTTATTACAAATGTAGGTGAATAAGGTGCTACATTTATTATTACTGTAGGATCTGGTTCTTGGTTTAAGTTGGTGGATTGAATGTTTATTTTATATGTTCTGCTAAGCATATTTAAAAGAACTAATGATTTCTGTTTTGTACCAATTTATTGAGAGAACTTTCGAAATATAGTTTGTTTCTTCCCAAAAAGTGTTACCAAATTTGCAGTCAGTTGAACTTGTGTTAACATATGGCTAATCTGGAAGCAACAGGATGATGGTTAATGACTAGAAATAGCAATGTTTCATAGGTACGAACCATAGTTTCAACTTAGGTTGGAATTTGAGAAGGGTTCTCAAAATAGATTTTTGATTGTTCTCTGTCTGAGCAATGCTTAGAGCATAATCATTTGCTGGTTTATCTGTTTGTGGCTGAAGCACAATGTCAGTGCTTTTTCAATGGAGATATTCTCCTTGAACCTTTTATGACATTAGTTTTTTTTTTTCACTACAAACATGACAAATGAACTATTTGTAGTCGTTCGTTTGAAAGTTTGACTTCTTTGATGAGCTTTTATTATTAAATTATAAAGGGATTGAAGAGCTCAATTTAGCCGATCCTTCCTTATTTCATTTTGATTCTATCCTTGGTATGAAAGTTATACTTTTCAATTTTTATTGCAATCGGCCAATGAAAATACAGTTAGGTATATTTGTCATGCACATTTCTGGTGAATGATCTGATATAATGTTTCCTTCTCTTTTGGGATATGAAGAAAGGAAATGTGGCAAATCAAAGGGAGCACCTTATATTATTACTTGCCAACTTGAATATACGGGACAGGGTTGAAACATCTTCTGAGGTGAACTACTATTTCCCACATAAAACTTTTGTTTTTCTATCTTTTTTCGTGTTTAATGGACAGGATGATGCTAAATTTCGGAGTTGTAATTGCACTTCCAGTTATCATAGTAATAGCTAACACAAAGCTTGCTGCAGCTTCATGTAGCAACTGTAGAAAAGTTGATGGGAAATATTTTCAAAAATTATGAGTCATGGTGTCATTATGTGCGTTGTGAATCCAATCTTAGGTAATTCAATGTTTTATTTTGGGAGATAAAACCCAAAGATTTGTACCCTAAGAGTATGTTTGGAATGAAGAGTTGGAAAGGGAAAGGAAGGTTAAGTTTTCAATTTGAATTAACATTTTTTTTAATGGAAGGAAAAAAATTGAAGTATTATCACGTAATCTTCCAATCATCTCTTATTTTTTTTTATATAAATGTTTTATAGCTATCAATTTAAAACCCTTAAACTAACCCTCCTTTCCCTTTCTCTCCAAATCCTTACCCAAGCATACTCTCTTCATACAGTGCTTATTTACTAACAAGAGCTCATTGATTCATTTTGGTGTTAATTTTTAACACTATAGGTTTCTAGAAGATTATGACTTGCAACAGATAGAGCTGATATATATTGCACTTTATCTTCTAATATGGGGAGAAGCTTCAAATATCCGCTTTATGCCTGAATGTATTTGCTATATTTTCCATCATGTAAGTTCTCTATGATCTAGCATTCATTCTTTTGCTGTGCCTGCACTGTGGGTTCATGATCTTAATCTCATGCTCTAATTACTCATTACAAGCTTATGCTTCGTTATGTTAGCAAAATTTGTTTTGTTACCTCTTTTAAATTATCATTTTACCGTCATTCTCATCTCCATCAATAATAAGTGTTATTAGCTTCCATCTTTAACCATTCTTATCAATATGTTTAATGTCTTGAATTATTCTTCATAGACAGAATCACAGCATTGAAATTAAGTAGAAGATATTTCATGAATAAAAAGAACATCATAGATTATATTTTCGGATTAAAGAATTAATATCATTCTAATTATTTACCAAAAGTCATTCTAATTAGGCAAAACCTTTTGTATACACCACACAAGATTCACTATCTTATTCATATATTAATGTTCTAGCTGAATGTCTTTTGAAACGAAGAAGATTTCTTCAGGTATCACTTCTCTCATGAATTTCTAATCATAAAAATTTCGAAAAAAATACCTTCATGTGGAAACCCCAAATGAAATGCAACAAATTGCATATTTATCAGAAGAAAGTTTGTGGAATGGAGACTTTTCCCAGTTAATTTTCAAAACACCGCATATGCTAGAATTCTTTATAACTGATTTGGGAAGCTATGCTACATTTTCAAACACAAAGATGTACTTATGGAGGGGAAGTAAAAACAAGTCATAAAATTATAATACTGCATAAATTATATCCTAGTGGTCAAGCATGAATAAATAATAGCATATCTATTATTAATATTCAACATTCAAACAACTTAAATAGCGAAAGCCATATCAATATCAGACCTATTCTGAACATGCCTTAACTTTCCACCTAATGACAGACCTAGTTCCAGCATCATTCTTTCTAATTCTAGTAGTCGGAACTCTATAACCTTTATAGCACTGATCCTGACCCTGTAGTTTCACAAATTTTTAATTTCAATTTCATGTTTTAACCAAGCAACTAGCTAACATGGGCTAGATGGTTTGATGCCATATTAATAATTCTCTTCGTTTTTTCCTTGCAAAGATGTGCCATGAAGTCTATAGAATACTAGATAAGAATCCCTCTCGTGTGACTGGGAGCACTGAGCTAGTAGAGGGACGTGATGATGAATATTTTCTGAGGGAAGTTATAAGTCCTATATATCAAGTTTTAATGAAGGTCAGTATGATGTGCAGTACGTTTTCATATGTTGTCTGGAAGTTGTTTTGTTGTGTGCTTTCAAATGTTGCCTAAAACTTGTTTCTGTATTTGTTGAAAAAGGAAGCAAAGAGAAACAACAAAGGCAAGGCAAGTCACTCTAATTGGAGAAACTATGATGATCTTAATGAATACTTTTGGTAAACGTTTCACTAGACTTTTACTTATCACATATTGAAAACTCATGAAACAGTGATATTTTTATATGCATTTGGATAACACGAAGCTCAAACTTGTCCTTTTCCAGGTCTAAAAAATGTTTTGAAGATTTAAAATGGCCATGGGATCCCAAAGCAGATTTCTTTAGGCATTCAGACGAGACACAAACAAGGCATCGGGTCTGTCTATGTTCTCTTTCTCTCTCCTTTACATTCTGTATATATGTGCTATTTTCCAATTGTCAAATTCGGTCATATGTATTGGATGTAGCTAGAATTAAAGAAAATTTATTTGAGTATATCATTTACTTTATATTCTATTTGTTTGAATAATTTCTCATCTCAGGTTAAGTGCCATATTTTTATACTCTATGCCAATGTGCCTAATAATATCCTATTTTACCCCTTTATTGAAGAATGATTTTATTTATTAAGACATTTTCATCCGTAAGATATAAGAACAGCCACAACAACTAAGCCTTTTTCCACAAGCTGGGATTGGTTACATAGTTCAAAAGATGCCATTATGTTTTGGAAGTTATATTGAAACAAAGGGCTATAGCAAGAATAATCCTATAACTACGGATATGAAGTGCCAATTCTCATGGAACCCGCATGAAGGATTCCTGCATCAAAAATTTGGATTAGGATACACTTTTTTGGGTAAATATTATATTTTTTTAGATATTTGGAGGACCATCTCTCCTAAAACCTAAGTTGCAAAATAGAGACATATCTCATGTATGTATATAACATATTGCTCAGGCTGAAATGGTTTTTCATGTATAGCTATTTACTTGTGCGTTGATTTTTGTACTTGTTCTACTTCTTTTTCCTTGCACTTATTGTGTTCTATAGACGTATAAATGCAGCCTACTTGTATTTTCCTTCCACAAACTAATAAAATTGTTCCATGGATTAAGCAACTTTATACTCACCTGCTTAGATGAACTTCTATTTCTTTTGAAAGAGACCTTAACTGATGTACAAATTTCAATGACAGCGCCGTAGCCAAGCCAACACTGCAGTTGGTAAGAGGAAGCCCAAAACAAATTTTGTTGAAGTTCGGACATTTTTGCATCTGTATAGGAGTTTTGATCGAATGTGGATATTCTTTATATTGGCTTTACAGGTAATTGTAGTAGTTGGACCTTTGGAATGTTCTTTATGTTGACTTTAACTGAATCTCTAGAGCTATGGTTACGTCTTTAAACTCCACCATGCAAATTTATTTCAAATGTGAAAATATTTGTTTCAGGCAATGATTATCATAGGATGGAGTTCCTTGGGACCTGTTGGGGTGTTTTTTGATGAAGATGTCTTCAGAAATGTTATGACTATATTCATTACATACGCTTTTCTCAATTTTCTTCAAGGTACTATATTCCTGTGTTATTATTATTACTGTTCTGGTCTGTGATATGATTTTGTTAATGTAGAATGACTATATTCTTTATGTTGTTATAACTGCAATTACTGGTATCATTTATTAACTTTTTTCTGACATCTTTTATCTGCAGTAACTCTTGATATTATTCTGACATGGAATGCATTGAAGAACATGACATTTACTCAGTTGCTTCGATATTTTTTGAAATTTGTGGTAGCAGCTGTTTGGGTTGTTGTTTTGCCAGTCTGTTATTCCAGTTCACTAGTGAATCCATCAGGGCTTATAAAATTTGTCACCAGTTGGGCTGGGGATTGGGGGAATCAGTCCCTCTATACCTATGTTGTTGTGTTATACATGTTTCCAAACATAGTGGCTACAATACTCTTTTTCCTTCCTCCTCTGCGGAGAAAATTGGAGCGCTCGAATATGCGAATCCTTACCTTTTTGATGTGGTGGGCTCAGGTCAGCAACAAATTCATTCATTTGTTTATTTTTTTGTGGAAATACCTAACAGATGCTTCATGTATTGATATTTTCATTTGTTTCTATTTTCTAATTGAAATATGGTTTTGGTTTGCTTTGTCTAACATTGACTATGCTGCAGCCAAAATTGTATGTGGGAAGAGGCATGCATGAGAACACGTTCTCACTGCTGAAGTGAGTGAGAATTTCTTACCATTTTCCTTTTTGAATCCAGTTCTTTTTGTGGGATTGAGGAGGGAGGATTTCAAGGTGGAAACCTTTGTTTTACTCCAACCACATGTTTTCTTTTTAATTCGCTTAGTTTGTGTCCTGCAAATCTTTTCTTTAGAAAGATGATATTTATAAAATGATTGTACAATTCCAATTGTATTTTGTTATGTTAAACACGATTTCATGTATTATGTGCTTTGTAAGATAATTGTACTTATTATACAGGGAACCCTTTTTTCAAAGAAAATAATAATTTTCTTTTCCTTAAAGCTTTTCCAAGAAGCTAAGAACAAAGAATTTTTACCCCAACAAAAATTCAAACATGCACGTACTCTCCTAGTTAAAGGCATACTGATTAATATATCTATCAACTTTCTTCTAGTGTTTTCGTCATATGTTTTACAAGACTATTTTGGCCCATATATGGACAAAAGATCAATTTTTTTATTTATTTTCTCTTAAAATTTGATCAGACTAATGATTGGGTATTTAATTCAATCATAGGCACATATTTGCTGCTTCCATTACTAAGTATCTTTTCATATTTTTTTGGCTTTAAAATATATTTTGTCATGGCAGATACACCCTCTTCTGGATCATGCTGCTGATTAGCAAGCTAGCATTCAGCTACTATGTGGAGGTATTATTTATGTAATTTATTTTTTATTTAAATTTCTTCTAATTTGCATGGCTTGTTGACAATAAAACACATGTAAGTGATACAAAACATGCCTTGAATTCCAAAAGAGTAATTAAAATCTTGAATGACTAGCTTGCTTTCTCTGTCAAAATATCCTTTCAAATTGCACTGAAATAAGTAAATTTTGTTTTTGATTCCTAAACCTTGTATGAATTTTAGTCCCAGTAAATTCGTTTTTGAAGTTTTAGTACTTGTTATTTTATTTTGGTCCCTATTAAATATCTATTTTTTCATTTTAGTTCCTATAATATTTTGTTCATTTTGAATTAGTCTCTTTGAAAATATTTGGGGACTAAAAGCAAATAATCTACATATAACAAGAACTATCAAATTCTTGCAATCATGTTTCATGTATTTTCTTTTTTCCTCTTTATATCCATGTCATGATTGTACGAAACTCATCAAATAAACTGTAATTCATTATCTTTCCACAGATATTGCCCCTTATTGGACCCACAAAAGTAATCATGGGGATGTCCATCGATAACTACCAGTGGCATGAGTTCTTTCCAGAAAATGGTGAACATCTTATGTCCTTTTCACATCTACCTATCTTTGCTACTTATTCTGTCAGCATAGCTAGCTTAACTCACATTCTGTAACTGCTACAGAGACTCATAATATATGTATTGTCATTGCAATATGGGCTCCAATTATCCTGGTAAGTATAGTAGGAAAGGAATTTTGGACTAACGAACTTCATTTTATTCCAGTACTCTGCCTTCACATTTGTACATTGATTCATTCCATTATTATATGTTTTATTAATATATAGGTTTATTTTATGGATACTCAAATATGGTATGCTATTTATGCCACTCTGTTTGGTGGCATTGTTGGAGCCTTCAGCCATCTGGGAGAGGTTAGTGGCATGTTTATTGCAACATTTTATATTTGACCTTTGTAAAATTTGAGTTCTTCTTTAATCCCACAAGAAAATAATTGCATTATTTGGTGTAAGCTGTGTTATAAAATACATTTGTTCATACTTTCTTTTTCTTTATTTGAACATTTGCTTGGTATATTAGTGATATAATACTTCTCTGATTTTGATGCACATATACCTTACATTTGGTGATGGACATGTCAGATACTGATATATGTTATACTACTGCTTCTGTACCAAAGGATGAGTGCCTTGTCCTCAAAAGACTTGCACTTTTTCTTTGAATAACAAAAGGATCATTATCTTAACTTGATTATAATGATTCTATATAAATTTGATTGCAAATATACTTTCTATAATTTTTTCAAGATATTAAAGACAAACAATAATAGGATGGTAATGGAAAACCAATATAAAAATCATATTATATATTTAAGAAAAATAAATCAATAACATATACGCAATTTATAATCATCATATTTTAATGTATAATGTACTTGTATCCTAAGTTTTAAATTTTGTCATATTTATGTATTGTATCTTATTTTAGCTAGTGCTTGTACCCATACCCATGCAACATAGGTTTTTGTTTTTTGGTAATTTTCTCCTAATGTTTTGCATCCCTTAGATAAGGACACTTGGAATGCTCCGGTCCAGATTTCAGTCTGTTCCAGTAGCTTTCAGTCAGCGCTTTTGGACAGGAAGAGACAGAAGGACTAAACAGGATGAATCGGTACTGCAGTTCATGTTTCAAAATTTAGTATTTATGTACTACGAAATTATGTAACTACATAAAAGCTGAATGGTGTCTCGTGAATGAATTTTCGGTGCCAGGATGAGACCTATGAACGGAATAATATTGCATACTTCTCTCAGGTTTGGAATCAGTTTATAGATTCTATGAGAGAGGAAGACCTCATCAGTAACAGGTCCAAACTACTGGCCTGATACATCTTTCATTGTATGAATGGTCCCGAATTTCTAGCTTCTGATTATATTTTTAACTTCAATTGTCCAGGGATAGAGATTTGCTTCTGGTCCCATACAGTACAATTTCTGTTTCTGTAATTCAGTGGCCTCCATTCTTGCTTGCTAGTAAGGTGTGTCATATGAGTGGTTCCCTATGGCCAGAAGTTTATTATGATTGAATGAACGTGTCTTTTGCTTCTTTTCTAAATTTTTTCAATGTGATAGATTCCTATTGCTGTTGACATGGCAAAAGATTACAAGAAGGAGACTGATGATGATTTGTTCAGAAAGATAAAGAGTGATGGGTATATGTATTCAGCAGTTGTTGAATGCTATGAGACTCTCAAGGACATCATATTGAGCCTTCTGCTAGAAGAAGAAGATAGGCTGTAAGAGAGAAATACTTGTATAGCCTCTGTTCACCCATTTAATTTTCTTCTTATTTGAATCCTCATGAGTATTGGGTTTCTTCCTTCTATGAGACAGGGTTGTGAACAGTATATGTAATAAAGTAGAACAGTGTATACGAGAAGAAACATTTGTCAAGGAATTCAATATGAGTGGCTTACCTTCACTCAGTGAGAAGTTAGAGAAGTTCTTAGCTCTACTGGTAGGCTTTCCCAATCATGCTACCTTTTCTTCTCAGTATACTTCAGTTCCTTCTCGTAAGACTTATTCAGGTCTTATAAATATTATTTTTCATCCATTGGCAGCGCTCTGAAGATGGAAAACTTGAATCCCAAATAGTCAATGTCCTGCAAGATATTGTAGAAATTATCATACAGGATGTCATGGTTGATGGCCATTTGTATGTTTGAAACAGTGACTGGAACTTTGGTTTATGATTTTTTTTTTTCTTAAATGCTATATTCACAATATTGGTGTGGTTCTTCCTTCTCCAGGTTTTTGCAAACACCTCAGCAATATCATTTAGAGAGAGGGCAGAGGTTTGTCAACATTGCCACTTCTTTTACACATGATAGAGCAGTGATGGAGAAGGTAGTCTTGACAATTATAATTTAGTGAACCCATCACATTATTCCATTTGGATGTGCTGTTGCTTACAAGCTTCTGTTTTCTCTCTGTAGATTATTAGGCTTCATTTGCTTTTAACAGTCAAGGAATCAGCCATAAATGTTCCCCAAAATATAGAAGCCCGCCGCCGTATTACATTCTTTGCAAATTCTTTATTTATGAATATGCCAAAGGCTCCCAAAGTTCGCGACATGTTGTCCTTCAGGTCAGTCATTTTGATAGACTAATTATATATTGAAAGGAAAGGGAAAAAAATAGAACAAGTATTGATTAAATTGAAGGACAAACTCATGAATGGTTTTATGACACGATCTCCTATTAAGGTCTATGAAAGCAGAAATAAGGCTGGGAGAAATACAACTATTTGATTTCATTCAAGTAGTTGAAGAGTTTGTTAGTGGTTTTGTGGCTGTTATGTTGGGAAGCTGTGTATATATGTTTTGCGGGTTTTGGGGGGAGGGTAGGCAGAGAAAGATTGTGCTGATAGTAGGAGGTTTTGGACCCTCGAAGTGCCAGTGTTGTATGTGTAAATTTTCTGTATATTACAAGTGTTATACAGAAAAGTTCTTTTTCCTTTTGGGAGTTTCTTATCTTACGAGTTTCTGATCCAGTTTCTATAACAAACACATTTGTATACTCTATTTTGTGTTGAAATTGAACTTCATATTGGAAGAATGAGGGCTACAAGTTTAAACTCTTGAACACTTGGTCATGCAAACTCTTATACCATGTCTAAGGACAACTCCCATAAAAGCTTAAGTTGTTGGCTGAGGCTTAGAACAATTTTATATCAAAAAAAATTAATTTTGAAATGATGGATGAATTGTCGTCTGGGCACAATGTCTACTTAACCAATTTTCTGATCGGCTCGAAAGAGAAGAATGATTTAGATACTAATCAGATGTCCTTTTTCATTACTATTTCTCTTTATTTTTTCCTTTTAAATCAAGAAAAAAATGATATTTTATCCCTATTCAGGTTATAATCCTAACTAGGTTAGCACTACATGTTGACACCTCATTTATTGTGGCTGCATCGAAGTATCTACTTGTTGACTTTCCCAAATATATGGATGATTGTTTACTTTTGCTGAGAGAATTATTAGGAGAAGTCTTTGCTTAAACCTAACCACATGTTCTGTTATTTATTGGTTGTTTTACCATTAATTACAGTGTTCTAAGGTGACAAATTAACTAATATCTGGCCGAACTATCTGCAATTGATCATTCTAACGTAAAACCTAAATACACTTCACAGATATTCGAATAATGCTAAACTTTTAACATTAGTGTTAATACCCTAAAAATTTTCCCTCGCACTACTGAGAATGGTGACTTATCTGACTATTGCTTCAGTGTTCTGACACCCTATTTCAAAGAAGATGTTCTATATTCTGATGAAGAACTCAATAAGGAAAATGAAGATGGGATATCAATTTTATTCTACCTAACCAAGATATATCCCGGTGAGTATTTTTATATACTTATATGTCTGTCCCTCTTGTATATATGCACTCATTTACTGAGTGAAGCTAAATGTACTGTAGATGAATGGGCCAATTTCCATGAACGACTAAAAAGTGATGATTCTGAAGAAGACAAGAAGGAGTTAATGCGGCAGTGGGCATCTTACAGAGGGCAGACACTTTATCGAACAGGTCTTGATTGTAATGAACAGTATTTTCATTGCTAAATTTGAATATTCATTCCAATTAAAATGTTTTTCAACTTCTTTTTTTGTTAGTGAGAGGAATGATGTACTATTGGCATGCTTTGATCCTTCAGTGCTTAATAGAATCTGCCGGAGACAACGGTTATTTCTCTTTTCTCATACTGTGTTCAAGTTAAAATTCTGAGATATGCATAAGCCTTTCATTTATAGATGAAATATACGTCTTTCTCTTGCAGCTCTCTCTGAAGGCTTCTGGACAATGCAATCTGATGACACAAATAAGAAGCTTATCGAAGATGCAAAAGCTATGGCTGATCTAAAGTTCACCTATGTTGTTTCTTGTCAAGTGTATGGTTCTCAGAAGAAGTCCAAAAATCCTAGAGACAGAAGCTGCTATTATAACATTCTCAATCTGATGTTAACGTGAGTCAATACAACCAGTTGCTGAACTTTTTTAGTTCTTGTGTTTGTAAAACAAAAATGGGATTGAATGGAAAAATGGAACATTCCATGCAGGAATTCAGCCCTTCGTGTTGCTTACATAGATGAAACAGAAGAAACAAGGGATGGAAAATCTCAGAAAGTTTATTCCTCTGTTCTTGTCAAGGGAGGGGACAAGTATGATGAGGTATGGACAAAACATCCTGGTTTCAAGATTTATCGCGAGCTGTGTTTTTTCCATATTTGATGGAATTTAGTTTCTACTGTCTGCCAGTGTAATTTTTTTATGCTCAACCAATAAGAAATTATGCTATGTATGTGATAGATACTGAAATTATGCTAAGAATGATATAAAGAAATTCGGAGAACAAGCACTGATTACATTGAAAATTGCAGGAAATATCAAAAGTTAAACTGAAAAAAAAAATATATAAAAGAAACAGTGTTTTTCTGCCCTTTGACCCTACCCACTGCCAAAACTACCTCCTCAGCACACGGTCTAATATGTCCTTTCCTATAATTTTCTTTACCCTCCTCTCCATACTGCCAGGTGTCCTGTCTGTCATACAATCACAACAGAATTCTATATCTATTTCCCAAACTACCCTTATTTCCTTCTTTCTGTTCAGTTGTTGACTTTGATTGTGTTATTGTATCCGTATATTAGTTAGTGTAGTCCACACATAGTCTCTGTAGTTGGTGATCCTAATCTCTGTAACTATATCGCAGTTATTATATCTTAAGATTATCCTCTAAGATTAATTTTACGGAATTCTCATTATCTCTTAGGATTGACTTCTATATTTTCCTATCTTATCATGATTCGTTTTCCTAATTACTTAAGGTCATAATTAGTATAAGTTAGTAATTACATAGCAGCACATCAATGCATTGTAATACATCTAAGTTAGTATCAGTTTTTTTATTCTTCTTTATTTCTCTTCTATCCTATATACATAAAACCACATATTTTAAAAGTTTTATTTCAAATGTATGAGAATAGAATGCTTGAATTGTTTAAAATAAAAGATTGAAAGTAGATAGAAATTCAACTAAAAGGAGCAATTTTACGTTGCTTTTATCTAACAGTTAAGTAACCACTCTTTAACAATGGAGAAACAAACATGGAGCAGAGGCTTTAGAGTTGAGGCAAATGGGAAGATATGATTACAGCTACAATAATTCTAGAATAAAAGATTATTAGGGTGACAAACTAAAGGATGTTATGTGCTATTATTTTTATGCTATAGGGGTTTTGTATTGTGTTACTGCTGTGCCTAACTATATGATGAAATAGTTTGATATGTTCACAGGTTGCTCAATTCATGTTAAGTTGTTTTGCCGTTATGAATAGCCTTAAATTTAGAATTATTCTGTATTGCATTACCAGGAAATATATCGCATCAAGCTACCTGGTCCACCTACAGAAATTGGTGAAGGGAAACCTGAAAACCAAAATCATGCCATTATATTTACTCGTGGAGAAGCCTTGCAGACAATAGACATGAATCAGGTAACTTTTCCCTTCAATTTAATACAAATTAAGTAGCTCTTTGTGTATAACTCAATGCTCCTAATTCATTCTTTCTTCTGTTAAGGATAACTACTATGAAGAAGCTTTCAAAATGAGAAATGTATTGGAAGAATTCCGGAAAAGACGTAGTGGGAGACGGAAACCCACCATATTGGGTATAAGGGAGCATATATTTACTGGAAGGTCTGCGTTGTGACAATATCTAATATTAAGTTTTATTTGAATTATTTTGTCATGATCAAGAAAATATATACTTCTATATCATCAAACTTGACTTGGAACAAGTTATCTATGCTTATGTGTTTCTTATTCTGCAGTGTTTCTTCACTTGCTTGGTTTATGTCAAACCAGGAGACAAGTTTTGTGACCATTGGCCAAAGAATTTTGGCTAATCCATTAAGGTTAGTCTCAACTTTTTTGTCCTGTGATACTGACTGTAAGTATAACAATCCCCTTGGATTTTCATATTGTTTTCACACCTTTTGTACCTTTTACCTTATTCTCTATTTTCTTTCCTCCGCTTAGTTTTGTACAAGAAAGGATTCGATTTATTATTTGTCTACTTTCCCACCTAAAATCCCTTTAGGCTTGAAAAATGAACAGAGTACAGACAGGTCACTACTCTGTGCTGCAAGCAACTGAATTTAATACATGAATAGGACGGTCTTGCTTTATTCTCTATGACCTAACCTTTTCTTTTTTACTTAAGTAATCCACATTTCTGAATTTGCAGGGTCCGGTTTCATTATGGTCATCCTGATATATTTGACCGAATCTTCCACATAACAAGAGGTGGCATAAGCAAAGCATCAAAAGTTATAAACTTAAGTGAAGATATATTTGCAGGTACTAATAGTAAATGCTATCCTACGGATCTAAATTTTCTACTAATTGTGCTTTCAATTCAAATCCATATTGTTGATTTATGTTTGTGGGAATTTTTTACTGATTATGCTTGACATTCTCAGGGTTCAATTCAACTCTACGTCAAGGATTTATCACACATCATGAATACATACAAGTAGGTAAGGGGCGTGATGTGGGCATGAATCAGATATCACTATTCGAGGCCAAGGTTGCAAATGGAAATGGAGAACAATCACTTAGCCGGGATGTTTATCGACTTGGACGACGATTTGACTTCTACAGAATGTTGTCATTCTACTTCACAACTGTTGGTTTCTACTTCAGTAGCATGGTAATTAATCAAATCTAATTTTGGGGATCTTTTCTGGATAGTTTAAGATATATGGATAGAAATCTATCTGCAATATTTCATGAAATGAGTGATTTCTTAAGGCTTAATTTAAGCACTTTGTCTAGCACGTGTACTACATAAAACAAGGAGTGTAGACAATGCTTAATAAGTATTTAATGTGTGTGGTTCATTTAGTTTAGAGAAACCTTAAATTGGCGATATATAGTCCTCAAAAAATTGGTGACAAAATATTAGAGTAGCCTTGCTCTAATGTTTAGTCTTTCAAAAATTTAAGTCAACACTTTAGTCTTCCAGATGGACCTATATAGTGCCATTTTAGATCCTTGCGGAAATAATTTGGTGACAATATATGGAGGACTACAATGGTGACAATTTAAATCTTCGAAAGATTGATTTGGTAACCAACACCTTTGATGTACATACCAGCATGTAATTTGAAGGAAAAACTGAGGGTTTTCTCTTTAGTTTAATTCAGACTCATTTGAGATTGTGTTGACCTTTCGAAAGTGGAAGATAGAAAAAGGTGTATTTTCTATCAAAACCACATTTCTTAATCTGATATTAAATATGGGCACATTCCTAAATTTTAAAGAAATCTGTGACAATCAACTTAACTTTTGAGTTGGCGTGTTTTACTGACTGTATTGTGAAATATTGGAAAACTAGAACGTACAATACAATTACAGATATTACCGGACAACTAAATACAACAGCACATGTCTCTCCTTTTGATGTTTAAAATGGACTTATGCTAATGCCTGTATTTGTGTTATGAATTTTTCAGATAACTGTGTTGACTGTGTATGTGTTCTTATATGGACGTTTATATATGGTTTTGAGTGGTGTTGAGAGAGAAATTCTTCAAAGTCCAAACATACATCAGAGCAAAGCCCTTGAAGAGGCTTTGGCAACTCAGTCTGTTGTTCAGTTGGGCTTACTGCTTGTGCTGCCCATGGTTATGGAAATTGGCTTGGAGAAGGGATTTCGCACTGCCTTGGGTGATTTTATCATCATGCAGCTGCAACTAGCCTCTGTGTTCTTTACTTTCCAGCTTGGAACAAAAGCTCATTATTATGGAAGGACACTTTTACATGGGGGCTCTAAGTATAGACCAACTGGCCGCGGGTTTGTCGTCTTCCATGCGAAGTTTGCTGATAACTACAGGATGTACTCACGAAGTCATTTTGTGAAGGGCCTTGAGATACTTATACTATTGATTGTTTATGAAGTCTATGGAATGTCATATCGCAGCTCACAACTTTATTTGTTCATCACAATCTCAATGTGGTTTTTGGCCACTTCCTGGTTGTTTGCTCCTTTCTTGTTTAATCCTTCTGGCTTTGATTGGCAAAAAACTGTGGATGATTGGTCAGACTGGAAGCGCTGGATGGGAAATCGTGGTGGTATTGGTATTTCAGCTGATAAAAGCTGGGAATCTTGGTGGGATGAAGAGAATGAACATATGAAACACTCAAATATCAGAGGGAAAATTCTTGAGATAATTCTTGCATTTCGCTTCTTCATGTACCAATATGGTATTGTCTACCACATGGATATTACTCATCATCACAAGGAATTGCTGGTAGAGTAAATTTTTTTGAGTATTCCCCTATCCTATTAATGGCTGCAAGCTTTATTGGCACCATCTTACTACCTTTGATATTTGGTTGTAGGTATATGGACTTTCTTGGGCAGTTCTAATAATAATACTTATCGTATTGAAGGTATGTACAAATTCTAGCTGGGGATCAACAGTGATTTTGTATAAGACTACTACTGCTTCAATTTAAGCCTAATCATTTGCTTGATACAAAATATTATTAACTAAAGTGAATTTTTGCTTCTAGTTTAAATTTTAGACGTAAAACATTTATTTTCATAAAATAAAGGGAGCTTTTAGATCATTTTAGCTACTGTACAGTTAAAATTAGTTCACATTTCTGCAGTACTAATTCGTTTGTTTTTGCTGTCTGTATATATCAGATGGTTTCCATGGGAAGACGAAGATTTGGCACCGATTTTCAGCTCATGTTTCGTATTCTAAAGGCCCTTCTCTTCCTTGGCTTTTTGTCAGTCATGACTGTATTATTTGTGGTGTGTGGACTGACCATATCAGATTTGTTTGCTGCCATTATTGCCTTCATGCCCTCTGGATGGGCTATTATTCTGGTAAGTTAAAATTTCTGCACGTTAGAGAAGCATTAATTAAGAACAACTTTTGGTCTTTTTGTCAAATTGACCTTATTTGAACTTAATTTTATAGAAACTCTCTTGTTTAACTTTCCAAAATCCAGAATACTTAAGTTGATTTTAGCTTGTGAGAGAAGCTAAATTCATTTTACCTTCATATTTTCTTCTCCCATAAAGTACTGGTGAAAAAATTTATCCAAATAAAACCATTATCTGACATGTCTCGGGCAGATTGAAGAAATATTGCAATATATTTTACTTGAACACCATCCTAGACAATTTTCTTAGAGTTTCATTCATCCAAAAAAACTGATGTTCCCTTCTTTTTTGCATTCAAGATTGCACAAGCATGCAAGGTATGCTTGAAAGGAGCTAAACTATGGGACTCAGTGAAAGAGCTATCCAGAGCTTATGAATATGTGATGGGATTAATAATATTCTTGCCAACAGCCATTTTGTCATGGTTCCCATTTGTGTCAGAGTTTCAAACCAGGTTGCTATTTAATCAAGCATTTAGTAGAGGGCTTCAAATTTCAATGATTCTTGCTGGAAAGAAGGACACTTATAAATCTGATTGACATATTACTGAATTGCTAAGGTAATCTTGCATACATCAAAGTTATTTTTGTACCATGAATGAAAGAAAGTGATGCTTGTTTACTTTGCTCACTGGTTTCCTATGTTTCCAAATATTGGCAGGAATTTGAAGTTTTTTCACATTGGAGAGAAATTGATCTTCCACATACTAGAATTTTTGGGAGTTCATAGTATTCCCTTTTCCTTTTCATACTATACTTTACTGACAGAATAGGAATGACAAATGACAAAAGCAGGACTTTGACATTTTGAAATTGCATAATTGTATCAGCAATGTATATGTATGAGCTAAAAGAAGAGAACTTTATTTATTTGTTACATAAATCATTGTTACTCATTACAATATAATTTAATTACGAATATTTATATATTAAGATTAAGTTTAAAGTTAGTTTACTTTCAGTTGGGATTTTAAAAGGGTAAGGAATGTTGTATCTTAAATAAAGCTAGCTATATTTTTTCTTGTGCATCTTGTGTGTTTCATTCAGTATTTGGAACTAAAGAATCACTGCAAAAAGATAACAAACTTTTACCAGAAAAAGACAAATTTTAAAGTTAATGAACCAGCCAAATTTTGTTTTAAATATTGTCAGGATGCAAAATTTTGTAACATAGTTTTTGAAAAACAGAAAACAAAAAATTGAGGATTGGTTATATTGGTGAATGCATTGCAGTTAATAAAAAATGTTCAGTGGTTGATTTATGAACTGTTTGAGGTAGGGTAGTAGTTACAAGGATATATTCATTAAATTTAACTTCAAAAAAAGAAATCATGGTCTTAAATTATTAAAATTTAAAAATAAAAATCTTAATCACATACTTTTTTTTATCTTCAATTTTGTTGAGGCATCTTTATCTCTCAACTGTATGAGAGAACTGATTACACTCTTGAGCTATAACTAAAGTTTGTTTTCACTCAACCATGTACCATCATTTTGATTTAACCTGCTGTCTCCTTTATTTTGTGTTTATGTGGAGAGGTACCAAAGGCCAATTTTTTTATATAATAATAATAATAATAATAACAAAAGTTTTAATATTTTTATAAATATTAAATTATAACCATATAATTTGTAAATGTTTCAATATTATTCGATGATCATATATATCCAATTTTAAATAAATTACATATTTCTAAATAAATATTTGTATAAGTCATGTAATTTATCTTTTAAAAATCTTCATACTATAAATTAAGTTTTTAATAAATAAAAATATTTAATAAAAGATATACACTTAATTTATTCTATGAAAAGTTTTAATTCAATAACTAAATTATTAAATTGCATACATATATGAATTAATTATATCAAAATTTATTCTTAAAATAATTTAGTTTTCAATAATGTTAATAATAGAAAAATCTAAACTTTTTTTCACTCAAAAGTATTATGGTAAACTCCATTGGCCTATATAGAATGGACAAACAACACATGTCTGATGTTGAATCGTTTCACTTTAGTTCAGACGCCAATGCAGTTGAAACTAAAGAGCACACACGCTCGCTACTCTCATCAATTGTTCTTACTCTCAGGTAATGATTCGAAAAACCCTCAATCTCTTCTTCCTCCCCTTCGCTTCAAAAAGCTATTTTTTTAACTCGTAACACAAAATCATAAGACTTCTGCTTCTGGGTGTTTCTTCGAAATTTTTTTTCTTTGACCAATCTTTTAGTTACCCATTTCCACCCCTCTTATCCCCATTTCATCAAGTTTAGATTTTCTTTTCTGTTGTAATTAAATTTATAATTTTTATAACAGCCAAAAAGAACCCCTAATCACCAAACCTGTTAGGAAGAACCCACAAAATTTACCTCTTTGGTATCTGACTTTTATTTCATATATAATTTTTTTTCTTTTATGCTTTCCTTTTGTTCTTACTATTGGTAATTGTTATGCAATCTTCCAACATTTTGGCATGTTGAACTACAAAAGGGGAAATGGGAATTGAAGCAAGAATGTGTTTGGCATTAGCAGTAGAGAAAAATAATGTTATCAGATGAAATTTTGGGTGAAAATATTTCTTTGATAGGGTGGGGAGTGGTGAATAATTGAAATAAGCATGGGTTAGTTTATCTTAGAAACGCTCGGATAGGTGATAAAGAAGTAAGAAATATGCTTTGCTATAATTTTTTATTTTTTTTTTCCTTTCTGGCCAAGGACAACAAATTTTGCAGGGAAGCTACTCATGTTGTAGATTGTGTTCTTTTCTAATTTTATCACTTCTGAACAGATTATTTACCTCACTATTTGTTCAATGTTTTCTCGCATCACTCCTGATTATGATGTTAGTGTTAATTTTTTTCTTTTTTACCTCAACAGCTTAACTAAGAATATGTAATAGTGTTGATACTTGGTCATGTACTCGTACGTAGGAACTTTAATATATTGCTATGTCCTTGGACAAGCTTTTGGAAACTAGCACATGCTGTGGTTTTGATAAGTTTGATTTAGTGTTTTATGAGTATCATTTTAATTTTATGCAGGTGGGGTTTAAAGTGTTGTGTTACCGTGCTCTGTGACAATGGTTTTGATTAGTGGCAAGAGGTAAGTTTTCAAGTGCCATCGGTTTTGACCATTCTTTTGAAACCAAAATTTTCGTCGTCAATATCAGCACTTGTTCTTTATATAGTATATTAACATCCATTTCTCATGGTTCATACAAACAATTTGGCTCCATAAGATTCTAAAATAGGTCTCCGAAGTCAAATGGAAAATTACTCCTTTTAGCAAACTTACTTGGAATAGGATGTATGATAATGCTTTGACAGTTGACAAATATCACATTTGAAATACTCAACAGACTCTTTAGTAAGCGATGAAGTCATATTTAGGAACTCGCTCATGTTTATTATGTTGCTTGCTGGTTTATGACCTTTAATTTGTTTTGGTCCTTGGATTCAACGAAAACAACTCACTCTGCTCCTTAGCAATTAAAATTGTTTTCCCCATGAAAAGATCCTCAAATATACAATACGAAGAGGCAAAAACTAGTGAACATTTCAAATATTTTATAAGTTTTTTTATATAAAAATAAGACTGTCGGTCAGTTATGGGACATATAAATCAACCCTACATTCTCTTGCCTTTATCTACAAAGAGCTCCATCCGGTTATGCAACCTGCACCCATAATTTGGTCCCGAGTGATTCCTGGGGTAACAACCACCATGCATTGTGAAAAACTCATATTTCAATAATAATATTAGAGTTACACTTCCATACTCATTTGTCTCACACATATACACATAACAGTTTGTTTGTTTCTTTGAACCAATTGCCATTTTTTTGCACTACCTAATACTATTTATTTGAATAGTGGACTTCTTTGTTGCTTTTGGTAAATGTTGGATTTGTCCACAGAAAGTGGAGTACGTACTTTTTCTTAGGTTGTCTAAGAAGTTGTGTGTGGATTAAAGAAGCCAAGCTTGTTTTTGCTATTGTGGAATTTATGCTGTTATCTAATGTCTACATCTCTTGGTTGGACTATAATCTCAGAATCTGTTGGGTTTTGCGGTTGCCAACTTAATGAGCTAAAGTAATCTTGTAGGATTCTTTCTCGTTCTGGGTTCAGATAATGGTAATTTTGGAGTGCTGTCAGTGTTTAGAGAGCTTGGACAGTTTTGCTTATCTTATGTCCTTTCTTGCATACTATTTTTTTAATTTTTTGGTATATTTTACCATCTGTTCTTATACATCTCCCATTCATCAGAAGGAAATATGCATTTCTATATGCTCATATATTATATTATTTGTTTTCGCTGTTTGATAGTGAAGCCATTGTACCCTGGCTGTGTAAAGAAATCTACATATGATATGGAGGGATACCTAATTCGAATTCTTTCAGAAGCTTTGTTTGATATTTATCTTTGTTATCAAAATAATCATTGCGATTCCTATGAATGGTGTTACCAATTTTGTGAAAAAAATGAAACTTTCTAACCTGTTTGATCATCCTTTATAACTGATCTACGTTAATCTGATGTTTGACGGCAGTGTCTTGCAACAAACAAATGATGAGAGGGCCAAAGCACAAGGTATTACAGTGCTTCAGAATTCGCAGCAGCAAGGAAACAAGAATGTCGAAAGTGCTCGGCCACAGAATGTGGTCAATACTGGCATGACCAAAGCAATGACAACAATGGATGAATTCAAGTCTGGATTTCCATCAGAAGGCTTATCAGCCACTTCAAATAAGTGGTGGGGAAATAGGGACCATGATGATTGTGCAGGCACTGATGCCAATGGAGCCAAGAGTCAACCTAAGGAGGAAGCAGGGGAAGACAAGATGGTTGATCAAACAGGAAAAACTGAAAACAGTGAAACTCCTCATGGTGCATCTTTGTTGAGAGCTGTGAGGAAAAGGGCTGTGGAAGAAGGAAGAGAAGCATTGAAATTAGGAGTTTTTCGAGGCTATGGTGGTGTAAACAAGCTAAGCAAAAGGGAGAAAATATTGCTCCACCAAATATTCGGATCTTCATTGCCAAAGTCATGGGTGGAAACATGATTTTAGTGGTTTAGAGCCAGTGTAATTCTGCACAGGTAAATACTATTTGGGATTCACTGACAACTTAATGTGAGTTCCTTTTCTTTCCCTGGTTTTTATGGTTTTGTTATTGATAGCTAAGTGGGATGGAATGTGGAGCAAATGTCATGTGAGACTCTTAATGGGGGAGCTCAAGATTTCTTTTTTGTCATTCATGAAGTACTAACACTTTGAGATTGAGATCCATTTAAAAGATAACTTCTCTTTAGAGATGTTTTTTTCATAAATGTGACACTTTCATCAGATGTTGATATAGCTAAATGAGAGAACAAGAGCACCAATTAGATGAAACTTGACTAGACATGGACAGACTTTCATTGTAAATGAATTGTTTAGCATTGTGTTATAGATGTTCTAAAATTCATTGTGTTAAAGATTCAAATGAATATTGTGCCCTCTAAGTTGTTGAACCTTGAAGACTTCCAGTGTTTTGTAAGCAGGAACTGAAAACAATTACGAGAAAGACTGTTGTTTGACATTATCATAAATATTTTGATGGGTGCCGCAGTCTGTTTGATTGATTTTTTAACAGAGAAGATTATTTAATTGATGCTAATGTATATTAGGAATTTTAGTGATGATATTAATTGATAGTTGCCAAGATTTATAATAAACTATGCTAACTTGGTACTTCAAATATCTTTACATTTATTTTATATTGTAAAAAATGTCTATTTATCGAGAGCTCTGTTTAAGATAAAATATAAATTAATATCAAGATTTTTTTAATAGAAGTTAAAATTGTTTTTTTTTTCATCTACTTTCTAGTACAAACAGTTTTTTCAACGAGCTTTTTCAACTCTGTTATTATCAAGTTTTTCCACAAAATTATATTTTTTTAATAGAAGTTAAAATTTTTTTTTTTTTCACTTTAAAATGTTTTACAATCTGTTAAATGTGTGACTAAATACTACATGTAACTAGAAAATGGCGCTGTTTTATCAAAAATGTTTTTAAAATAACATTATTTTATTAATAATGTAATTGTAAAATGTATAAATTTTTTAAGAAATATGAAAAGTTAGATGATAGTGAAATATGCAGAAAGAACTTGAACGGTAATATTTAATGTCGACATATAATTGTGTGTGTGTGTAATAAAACGTGTACTATAATGAATAACCAGAAACGTCCCAGTACTTTTTCTACTATATTGAGATATCTTACTCAAGAAAATTTGACCTTTGAAATCTAATCTAATCAGAATACCTTACCCAACAAAAAATTATTGAAAATTTAGTATAGAAAAACCAACCAAATGCACAGTTGCAGAATTTTCAAGTTGTAGCACTATGATATTCTATCTTGAATGATGAGTTGTCTTTATCAATTGTTTTATTAATTCAATTATAAATAAAATAAAAATAAATATATTTAATCTCTGAAAATGAAAAAAAAAATAGTTTCTTAATTTAATATTATAAAACATTTAAAATATTTCTCTTTGCATTCACAAGAAATAAAATACAGACTAGTTATTCTCCCAAACAGAGCTGAGGGATATAGACAATTGTTGTTGAGCTGTTACATCTGAAGCATAATCTTACTATATCTGAATAATTTACATGAATAATACTAGGGTTGATAATATTTTATATTATAAAACATTGAATATTTTATCACTGATTTTTGTTTTACTTTAGTTTTCTTTCTAAATGAAAAGATTTAGAAATTACATAAAAAAAATGTTAAAAGGGATAACAAAAATATATGTATTAAACATTTACCTCTAAATAATAAATTTAAGTTCTCATTTTCAAGAACAATATATAGAGTAATGATTTTTGTCACCACTTTTTTTTTGTCATATGATCCTTCTAATTTTATATCAAACAAATTACTATTTTTTTGCAATAAATCAATCAAGGGATAAATTTGACCTTTTCATGTGTTTTCTTTAATCATTATTTTGATTTACATTAAACTTAAAAGCTATTTAGAAATCACCACCATAATAATATTCCATCAATAAACAATTTCATTAAGTTTTGTCAAAATCAATTCTTTATCCATTATAACCTTTTATATTTTAAATTTATACATTTAGAAATACCAATATAAAGTCCAAATACACATGTTTGATTATACATAGTTAGGGTTTACTCTTCTTACTTATAAAATACATATACACATAAAAGAAGACACATGAAAGACAAAGAATAGATACTACATAGATATGGAGAGATGTTAATAAATATGAAACAATGTGAGGTCCATGTGCATCTTGTGAACAAGTTATCCATATTAGAGATAGACAAAGAAAATGATGCAATGGTGATATTGGTGTACGTGTAGTAATACATTTTTGCAACTTCAAGGTGCCATAGCATTTGGAATTTCATAGAGAACCCAAAAGGGAATATGAGTAGTTTCATACCTATTTTACATCTTTTTATATAATTCTAACTTTATTTTTTATGCATTGTTATCACAGTCATTTCAGACCTTGTGGGAAGCAAGGAGACATTAATACTCTATCTAATGAACAAAGCATTTTTAATTGCCAATAAAAGTAACTGGAAAAGATGTTATGGGTGGTGTTATGTATTGGTAAGGAATCAAAAGTTGCAAAATGTTTGTGCATTGGCTATAAATTAATGAATGAGAAGCCAAATGGGAAAAAGTTGCACAGTCACGTGATGGGCACATGATGCATGTGAAGTGCACTGCTATGTAAGTTTCTAAAGATGTTTGGAATTAATTTTCAGAACTTTGGTATTGTAGGTTAGGTTTGAACTTTTAAGTATATATATGCATGTGTTTGTGATATCAAATTTTGTTTGCATAGTTATGAACACAAATGATGCATGAAAAGATGATACTTATAGTACATTGACAAAGAAAATTAGCATTAGAAACAAATAAGCAACATTCAGTGTTGTTTTTAGTATTAGGGTTATCTTGAAAGAATTTTAATTAACATAAATAGAAAAGAGTTTTTTTTTTAAGATAAACGTTCTTGGTAATGATGATGTGGTATCGACATGAAATTTTAATTTGATATGGCAATTAAGCCAAAAATAATTGTTAATTTAAAATCTTTTTTATTAGTTATACAAAGGTACAATCTTTTTTAGGGCTTAACTTACACATTTTTTGGAGATACAAAATTACCCAAAGAAAAATTTGAATCTTTACAAAAACAAAGAAGGAGATGTAGTGAGAAAAATCAATAACCCACTGAACAAAGATCTAAACACACAAAATGAATACCTCACATTAAAAAAATTGCAAGAAAACATAATCACAAATCATTTAGAGTGTATAGTTAAATTTGGCAAAATATTTAAAGATAAAAAAAAAATTGTAAAGCAACTAAATTGTGAATCAAGCGATGAAGGTATTGGATATGACGTTTACAATTGTTGAATCGTATTTGTTTGACAGTATGACATATTGCTTATTATCAAAGGGCTCTAAATAGTACATTTTGTTGGTTTGTAGCATTTTCTAGAGCACATTATAGGGTTGTCGAATATAACTTTTTTTCTTTTTATATTAGATATTTATGGATTAAAATAAAATATTTGCTACTAATCTTACTGTTCCTTTGGTAGAGGACGAGAAGGAAGAAGAAAAAAAATTGGAAGAACATTAGGAGATTTTATTGGAAGTATTTTTATAAGAAAATTAATTATACGCAATATGTTTGAAACATAGTTATCTAAAGTTTTATTGTAGATTATAAGCGATTATAGACATCTATAATTAATTGCATATCAATTATTCATTACACTAGTGATAACTAAAAAATAAAATGAATATTAATAAATTAAATAATATTTTATTTCTTTTAAAATAAACATTTTTTTTTATTTCGCTTCTGTTTTCACTAGATCTGTTTCTTCCTCTTTAACAAAAAGAGTAAGTTTGAGAAAGTAAGTATATATTGAATCTTCATTTGTTGATCTTCAAGATACGTTTTAGATGGTAAAGCCTTTATACTTGACGTACCTTAGGATAGTATCTTATTAAAAATATTAAATTTAGAATTTGAAAAATATGTTGCTTTTATTGATTTCCTTTTTATTGAAAAATAATATCAGAAAAAATATATTTTATTATGATTGCACAAAATCATTTTCACGAAAAAGGTCATCTTCTTACTGAATTAGAATAAGAGTTTTTGTTACAATAAAAAAAATTGTCTTTCTTATGAGATAATTTAGTGTGATAAAATTAACACTTTTAGTAAAAACATCATGTTATTTTTTCATTTCCAAAATTTTATATGAATATCTTTATAAATATTTTTAGTTAATCAAATAGTTTGGAATCAATAAATGATAAGTTGGTATATATGAGGATGAATATTGTTTTGATATAGTTGTATACGATTGTTTATAGTTGAATTTGATTGTTGAGAAATTATGTATGTTGATATAGAAATTGTGAATGACTCTGAAAATTATTGCAATAAGAAAAGAGTTTTCAGGTCAAAGTTATAATTGACATGTTATATGTTATTTTTGTTAAATTTATTATAAGGACAAATATTATTATGTAAAAAAGAAATGTAATTTAAGAAAGTATATATATATATATATATATATATATATATGAAAATTTGTTTTTTAAAATAATTGTAATTTATCCTATTTTGTGTTATTATATTGTTTGTTAATTTTAATAATAGTGTGTTACACAAGATAATGTGATGTTGCAAGAAGATAATCTCATGTAAAAATGGGTTGCAGATAGAAAAAATAAATTATATTTTATAATTGTTATTTTCTTATCTTAAAAGTGTCTGTATATTAATTTTCTATCAATAATAAAAAAAAAGTTTTATTTTATTTTATTTTAAGAAAGTATTTATATATATATATATATATATATATATATATATATATATATAATGAATACGAAAAATTACATTATTTATTACACGAGTCATGAATTTTTTGGTTTGTGATGAAAAAGTAAAATGATTGAGATATATATTCATGGTTTATAAATATGTTTATTGTGTTGTGAATGATTTAAAAAAATTAACTGACCTTATTATATATATAAATAGTTATAATCGTAATTTGTACAAAATAAAATTATAGATAATAGTTAGAAGCCACATAGGATATTATAATTTCCCTGAAGTTTGGTGATGGGTCACCTAAACTTTCTATGATTTGAATATTTATTATTTGTATATTAATTATATAGTAGGGGATATGTGTGTTAGAGTTATTTATATTCACCTAGTGTAGTTTATTAAAGTTTGTATAAATAAATATTTTGAATATATAAGATATATTATAATTAAAAAATTAAAATAAAGAAATATTTATAACCTATAACTTATTTTAAAATTGTAATAATTAATTTATACAGCAATGTAATGTTATTTTTAACTATTAATAATGTATTTTAAGTATTATTGAAAATGATTAAAAAAAAGAAAGATATAGATTAAAGGGATAAATAAATATTAGAAAAAAAAATCTAAAAATACTATGGCTGAACGAAAATTCCTCAAAACACCATTTTCAAAAAAATAATAATTATTAATAACATTTTTATAATCAAGCAAATTGATATCTAAATCTTTTCAGTGATATTTTTATACCAAACATAACATTCAACCTGATTTAATAAGTACATTATGTTAAAATATAAAATAAATTGTCCTTTTGTAAAAATAATCTGGCCAACTAAGTTTTGAATGTATTGCAGTAAACCATAATTTAATTAGGATTAAAATTTTGAAGCTTAGACTAACTTCTTAGCAAGTTCAACAAGTTGACTCATTAGATTTGACTGCTTTTCAAATTCCTAATTACTAATCTAAAAGCAAATCAATGTCAGTCACCAAATTTCACCATTTTTGTTTTATTATAGTGAAAATAGTTACACCTAAACTTTGACACTAATACTGATTTAAGTGTTTTATTTTTATTTATATCTTGTGAAATGGTAATGAGGTAAAAGGCTCCTATCACCTTAAAGTGACAACATTAAATATCCATTAAATTTCGGAATCAATTACTCAATTTCAAAAAAGTATCAATTTAATTGGTGAGTATATTTTTAAGTAAATGTAACTCTAAGTTTTTTTTTTACTATATTAATTGTGATGACAATAAACCAACATATTATATTATATTATATTATATTATATATATATATATATATATATATATATATATATATATATTTGTTATCACTTAAATTAATAGAATTTATTGACAAGATAGTCAATGATAGAAGGTTTTTTTATATTAAAAATAAGGAATTGAAAAGTCCTCGTAGAGGGAAAATATAATTACAGAGTTTGTTTATTTATTTGAAGGAAAATGAAAGTTGTTAAAGTATAGAAAAGAAAAAGAAAGAAAACATGAATATCTTATTTATATTAAGATTATTTTAAAAAAACAAGTCAAAGTGTTCATGTATCATTTTAACTCAAATCAAATAAAGTAAGTGTATAGGTTATAAAGAAAAAAAAGATTAATGTTATACACATTAAAAAACATAACCTTGTACTTTGGGATAGTATTTTAGACCCTATAAACAATATAAAAATATTTGTGTAAACATCATACTAATATTTTAGCATATCAATATCTTTTTTAGTGTATTTTTCTTTTAAATGGTATAGAAATACTTTAACCTTATTACAAAATAATTATGCTGTAAACTCTATTCTAAAAACTATGCAATCAATTATACAAATTACTAAATCTGGACATAAATATAGATAAGTTATTAGGTTTTTTTTTTTTTACAACAAAAAATATAAAATACACAAAGATAATAAAATTATTCTAACCTATTTACAAAAATTCATACATATGCATAGATATAAACTCAAGCTTCCAGTCAGAACATTAAAAAAAACCTTTCTCAATCATACCTACCAAAAGCACGTTAAGTGGTGCCTTTATTTTCTGAAAAAAAAAAAGGCTTACTTAAAAACGTAATAATATTTAATAGCCACACCACATATAAGATATAAGGGAATGCACCACTTTCAATAAGTTTGTGGGTCTTTTTTTTTTTTAACTTTTTTATTTTTATCCAATATGAAACTTAGACTCACTTAAATACCTAATAAAAACATACCCATCCCAATTAAAAGAAGCACAATGAACAGAATTACATATGTGATCCCAATTGAAAAAAACAAACACTTATTGAAATTAAAGTGAGAGTATAATTCCAAATTTTGTTAAACAAAGCGTATTACTCTTTTAATAAAGATACTAATTTATTTTATGTAATAATATGATAACAAAATAGAAACTTGATCTGTCTCAATCCACCATGACCTTATTACATAAAGAAAGTTTGATGAATTGAAAACTTAACACAGTCTACGACACATGCAGGCACGAATAATGCAGAAACCAAATGCTTTTGGTCCATAGGTTTTTTGACAATCACTGCTACAGTACTGATCACAGTATGAATCATATAACTTAACTTCACAGACTTTTCCTTCTGCCAATTTCATTGCTCCTTCATTTTCTGTAACAAACAAAAATCGTATTTAAAAACACAATAATATTTAAGAAAAGGAGGAAAGTTATAATAGTGAACTAGTTTTAATAAATACAAAGTAAAGCATACCAATCCCAATAGAAAGAAGCATAATGAACAAAAATGAGAGTGTGATCTTCATAGTTATTTAATATTGAAACAATATTTCTTCCTTCAATATAATATGAGTAAATCGATATGAAACCGTGATAAAGAAAACTCTATTTATACACATAGAAATGAAGATAGAGAGAAGACAGTTAAATACATTGACATCAGATACAAAAACTAAATAATTTAGAAATATATTGTTACCAAAAACGTATACTATGATTTTTATTATTTATATTTTATTATGTTATGTTATTATATAATATAACATAATATAATATAATAAAATATAACGAAATAATATAACATAACATAGTAAAATATAATATAATATAATATAATAAAATATAACATAATAATAAAATATAAAATATAATAATATAAAATAATATAATATAACATAATAATATAATATATAATAAATTAATATAATATAATATGTTATAATATAATATAATATGTTGTAATGTAATATAATACAATATAATA
>Ga0099824_1000749_pt1 | contig 41814 bp, 16 predicted proteins | sample SiratrowhiteBW_FD_76837 | JGI IMG/M metagenome (GOLD analysis project Ga0099824, IMG submission 76837) | Root nodule microbial communities of legume samples collected from California, USA - Siratro white BW | ecosystem: Host-associated > Plants > Roots > Nodule | place: USA: California... | reverse complement strand
TATATATATATATGTTTTTTTTTATTGAGTTTCTCTACTTTTGAGGATAAAATAACTTTACAATATATTAGAAAGGGACTGCAAAAATTTGAACAGTTTTGTATAAATATTAAAACATCTTTTAAATACTCTAGTTTATTTATTCTATGCTTTGCCAACAAAAGAAAAATAGAAAAAACGCTATATAAATAAGATTCTTTCATATTTTGTGCCATACAGATCTTAGAGACTCATGGGTTACGGGTTTTTTTTTTAAAACTTTCATGTGATAACCCTTCTTATTTCCTGTGAAAAACAGATTTCACAAAAGTCACTATAACAGTCAAATTCCAACATAACCTTGTCAGTAGTGGCTGACCTGTATATCATCCTCATAAAGGTTTCAATCATTTGAATCTTCTGCTACTAGTGGTGCTACTTTAACCTAATTGATCAAGCTACCAGTGTGCTACTTTAACTTAATTGGTCAAATGTTTCATGTAAGAAGGTGTTCCTGAATTCAAAATAAGACTAATTAATGATAGCTGAATTTGGTTAAGGATAGAATATAGGAGAATATTATATATGTTAATACGGCCCATGTCCTTGCATTGCTATTATGATTATATATATTGTCACATTATTCTTTAGCAATTTCTGAAGTGTAATTCTAACATCAAATACCTCTTGTTTTGCATGGAAATTAGTGTTAATAGAATGAAAACAAGGAAGAAATCTGAAGAAGCACGATTTTATACAACTCCAGAAACTTTCACCTCTATATTGTCAGAGAAGAATGGGAGAGGATAGAAAAAAATTTAAAGCATGATGAGACCAATGAAACCTGCTTTATATTTCTTACATATTTCTCCTAGTATCTTCATCACTCAATTTCTTTTCTATTTATTTCCAATCAAACATATTTAGTTTTTACTTTATTTTTCATTTATTTTATTATTATCTATTTATTTATATCTTAACTATTTTTTTCTCTACCAACACACTAATATGCTTTCCAATTTCCCAATTTTGTTTGAGAGGGGTGTTTTAAATGGACTGGGATCAAGTGGTGCTGCAATAGACCTTACTATGACACATTTCCTATAACATAATGTTGGTCTTTTGAGAAAGAAAATAAGTTTGGTGATTGTATAGATGGTTTACTATTGTTTAGTCATTATGGTTACATTAAAAGGGTATTAAAAGAGAAGTTATCATTGAATAAATTTAGATCTTGTTGAATATGAAGGTGAACAACTTTTCTTTATCAGAATTGATTTTGAAGCCTTTAAAAAGATTTTCTATTTATACAAAAGGGCAAAATTAGTGTATACTTTAATAATCACACTCTTGTAAAAAAATATTGATTTACAAATTTAGAATGTTTTTCTAAGTCACTTTGAAAAAACAAAATAATTAATTATAATTAAAAAGTAACCGATTATCATAATCTAAAATCACTTTGGTTTTGAAATTTCTTTAAATGAGACGACAAGCATTCCACTTTTTCTTAAAATTATTCTTTTTTTTTAAATATTTACAAAATATTTTAGTATTTTTCTAAATAAGTTGTTGAAATAACATATTATCGTTCAAGATCATCAATTAAAATAAAAATATTGATATTTTTGTCTTAATTTTGTGAAGAAGATTTATTATTACAGATGATACTTTTTATTTCTTTTTAATTGTCTTTGTTATATACATCAATATAATATCTTTTATTTTTATTTTTTTTAATTTTCTTTGTTATATACATCAATATGATATAGTTACAAGTATTTTAGTGTTTCAAAACCTCCTATCTCTTCTTAGTGAGTGAGGTTTTTCAAGAAATATTATAATTTTTTTTTATTTTAGTTAAATAAAAGTTCTTATAATTGAATAAATCAAGATATATAATATAACAACCTAGTTAAGGTGGTTTAAATTAGAATAGATATAGGTTTTCCATAGAATGGAATCCATAAAGAAATTTGTGCACATCATCTTTTTTATCTTGACTATATTATTTTAGTTTTTTCTTTAATGTAGCTATTGTTAATGTTTGTCTTATCTCTTTATCAAAGTTTCAAGAGACAAATCTTTTTAAATGAAATTTTTTATTCAATCAATTAAGATTTATTTATTACAGTTTTAACATACTTTCTTTTATAAATTACAATAAAATAGCATATATTTTATTGTCTTCAATTCATTTTTCTTTTCTAATAGCTAAGAATGAACATAACGAAGTATTTAAAGGATACCCTAACTCTATTAAAAAAAAAATGAGATTTCAAAATTTTGCACTCTAGTCTCTCAATACTAAACCCTACCCAAACAAAAAGAAAACTCACAAGTTGTTATAACATGAAAACAAAACAACAAGCTAAAACACTTAAATAATAAGGAAAATAAGTCAATATCAAAAGAAACAGAAAAGAAAAACTATAATAAGTAAATGTAGCTTCCATCTTGTCAATGAAGCAGCAATACATGGATACTTCTTCTTCACTCCACTCCTTCATCCTCTCATACCAGCGTCTACAATTTGATCATGTCTAGAATATAGACCTACACTACACAGACAAACAGAATTAGAGTCCCCTTCCCACCTTCCAACTCCCACCAGAACACAAATTCTAACACCTTATCTAAATTACCTCTCTTAAATAATCTACAAAATGTAAACATCTTCTGTCTTCAATTCATTTGAATATATTAAATGAGTTAACTTTTCATACCTTGTTAGGATACAAAATTCTATATAGTCATTTAGCTAAAAGTTACTTTAAATAAATTTTTCAAACATTAATAAAAGTCAAGAATATCATTATGTATAATTGTTTAAAAATTTTCACATTACTATAATTAAACTTTACCATATACGCAATATAAACAATTTCATTGTTAATATTTTTTCTCCAGATTCATCTTCATCACAATTCCTCCTTTGATCTTTGTAATTTCTGTCCAATTTTGAATATTTCAACCATTTATAAAATTTATACTCAAATTATTTTGAATAAACATTACTTCCAGTTGCCATAGGATAAAAAATTTTATAATTTGGAATTTTTAAATTATTTTTGTTCTGTTAATATTTTGTTTAGATCAAATTATTCAATTTTATTAATTTTTATTTTATAAATTTTTTTATTACTATTAATATAAAAATTATTTTAATATTAAACTTAAGTAATTTAAAATATCACTTTATCTTTATCATTCTTATTTTTTTTATTAAAGTTTGTGGAAAAAATTATTTATCATCAACCAATATTTTTTTCATTAATATTGGTTGAAATTATTTTAAGTTAATTTTTTGTTATAATTATTTTAATCAACATTAATTACAGTTATTTTTTATATTGCTGTTATAAGGATTTTTTTAATATGATAGAAAAATAATACTTTTAGATATTAAAAAATAATCACAATCAGCGTCATCCGAAAAACATGGTTAAGATATATAGGAAAAAGTATTTTTGACCATGTAAATGGAAGGATATTTTATATCAATGACGGAAAAATTACATCAACCATTAGAAGGATTTAGTAATGCTAGTTCAAAAGCTGGTGTACAGAATCAATTAAAAAATAGTCCTATCAACATAGGAAAAATCTTACTAATGTCAATTACCAAATAATCTTATCATGAATTGAAAAGAAAATAATTTTTATTGAAGTTATTAAAAAATATTCTTAGTTAACTGCAATTGAAAATAACCCCACATGAAATGTCAATATATAAAAATAATTATGTTTAATGATTAATAAATAAATAAATTTGAATAGGAACATTAACAAAAAATATTCATACTCTATTCATATCTAAAAGTAATTTATGTAAAAATTAATAAACTAATAGACAAGGAAAAGATTATAAAAACTCAAATATATCTAATAGTTACTAAAATAAATAGTTTGAGTGATATGGATTTATAATTTTTAAAGATGTATTTATAACAGTTGAGTGAAGGTATCTTTTAAGATTTATTTTTTTATTATGCATAAAATAAGGTTAAATATAATCTATAAAAATAACTAGGATAATATCTTGTATCATCTATTTTGTTTTTCTTTTATCTTTGTAGACTTTTGTACATATTATTTATTATGGATTAAAACAATATTGACATTAATAAAAATAATAATAAGGTGAGATGCACTTTAGTCCAGGTCGAGAATTTCAGCAATTAGTCTCAAATATTTTGTTAATTTAAAAACTGCTTATTTTTTCCTCATTGTAACTAAAATTATGAGAAAAAAATCTCTCAATTGTAAACCTTCTATGTATTCAGGTCAATTACAAAAACTAAATTATTTTAATAATATATTTTATGTATAATTGTTAGCATCTATTATAATTATAATCAGGATAAGGAGAAAATAGTAATGCATTCATGTCTTTATGGAGTTTGAGACCAAACCCACAAACCCATCACATTTCGGGTAGAAAATGTCTTTAAACAAGATTTCAATTAGTTAATTTGATAAATAAAGAGGTGTAGATAGGAGATATAAGGTGTGAATTAGTTAAGAAAATAGAACAATTACCTGTCTATTTTTTGCCTGTAAAATATTTTAGAAGTTGTGAGAGTTACGTGATAGGTGGATGGGATTAAGTTCAATCCACCATAACATAACTAATCAATATTTAACTTTCAACACTTTCATTGTCAAAAGGTTTTATTGTTCAGAAAAAAAAAACTTTCATTATTAAAAGTTAAATGTGAAACAAATTACAACACTGAATGGTTAACTATTATCTTAAGAATTTGAAATTATAGAAATATAGTTATATTTGGTGTAAAAGAAATTTGGTGTTTAACTCTATGTATAGTGATATCAATATCCAGTATAATGTCTTAAAACTCTTAACTCTCTGGAGTACTAAGCTAAGGTATTAATTCTGTTGTTACGGATAAACAGAAATTATTAGTAAGCAGAAAGGATTGTTGATAAAGTTGGAACAGATTGTGATTGATAATAGATATGAGGTCTCCCAAAATTGTAGTGTTAAGAAGGGAAAAGGAAGAAAATGTTGATTGTCTTTACATCAAAACTGCAACAGCCAGGGGAGGTTGATGTTCACAGATATAGCTACAAGGGATTGGAAGTGGTGTCAACCGGGTGCATACTAAAATTTACTAATTCAAGTCAAGTCACAGGTTCAAAACACATTGTAGATGGAAAATTTTGGCCTAGGCATTGTAGTCAAACAAAAACTGTAGTCGATATCGCATTAAAAGAAGCAAGTACTTCCGTTATACCAAATTCAGAGATTCAGAGTGGAAGGGTGAGATGATACATGTTTAAAAATAAATAATAAACAGATTAAGCCAAAAACATGCATGGCTACTATTACAACCTAGCCTTAGTACAGGAAAATATTAGATATTTGTTTTTATATAACTTACTTTGTGTTCCATAGATCAATAGGTGAATCAATGGTGAATGTGATATTATATTAAATAAATCCTTTTTGTAACAAGTAGTACTACAATTTTATTTTTTTTTAAATTGGGAGATCTAAGTACATGCACTACTCTTACATATAAAGTAAGACAAAAATTGTCGTTATACAGAAAAAACCTAGTAGATTTGCCATTAAGCTTTGATATTCTATTTTCTTTTAATTTTTTTGTCACTTTTAGAAAAACTGTTTTATTGGTGTTGTTTATAAATTAAGCTGGAAGAATTTTACGAAAGGCCTGTTTAGGTGTAAACTCTTATTAAAAAGTGCATTAGATATTTGGATGTAGTTATGTAAAATGAATATGCCATGATTACATTCATAGAAATTCTAGTTTGAATGATAATTCCTATATAACATCAGTATTGATGGTATCAGACCAAATGATTTATGTATATTGTTTGTTTTATGCTTGGTAAGAATTTCTGTAAGGAAAGAGACTTAAATACTTGCAATTTTTACACACTTTTATATAAAGATTGAAATATTCCTAAAATGCTTTTATATAATTAATTTATTCTTCAATGATAAAGAATAATAATTAAGAATAATCTTTATTTAGATGAACTATCTTAAATTTGATTTAAAGATAATTAATTTATTTAAATGTAGCCATAAATCAATTTTTACATATAAAAAATAGTGTGTATAAAAATGATGTTCCAAACATCAGAGTTATTTTAAAAAAATCTTATTTTATATAAAAAATATCTAAAATAAAAAATAATAATTATACTTTTATTCACATTTTCTCTTTAATTTATTTTCTTCATAATTTTATTTCATCTTTTTCTTCATTTTCATCCCCTTCTCTTCTTATTTCTTGTCTCTCTTTTCTATCATGTGCACCCAAGAGTATGTGCTTATCAGCATTTCAATGGAAATCTATAACTAAAATCTATTTAAATAGTCAAATTGAATATAAACAAAAAATTGATTTCACCTCAGTGAAAGCAAATAAAAATGGTAAAAACTAAGTACATAATATGCTTTTTATTGATTTTTTTTAACAGCCAACAATAAATAAAATAGAAAAGAATACTTTAAAAATGTTCCAACCATTATACAAACCTACTAAGATCTAGGAATATACAATAATTATCTACCACAATCTTTTCCAAATTCAGATACAGTAGTAGTAGACTTGAACAAGAGTAAACATTTTCTTCAAAGTAACAATATAAATACAATTGAGATGCTTGATGTTCCACTAAGTCAACTATATAACATCAAAACCAAAAGGATCCAAAACAAGCTAATAAACTTCTATGCTAGATATCATACTCCCCCAACATTAACAAATCAAGAGTAAACATACTTTTATCCTGATTGTTGTGGTCCCTCTGATTCCTATATTGCGATCTGCTCTTAGGCTACTATCTCTCTTCTCAACTGTATAGATCTACAAAACAAATAAAATCTTATTCTTCTATTTCTAACAACCTGACTTTCACTCCCTCTCACTCCTCTGACAAAGTCGTTGCTATACGTCTATCAAAATTTTGACTAACTACATCAATGATTCCAAAACATTTTACTGAAGAAAAATACCAATCAAAATAAAAGAATATTCTTCTTAACATCTTATACTTAAACCTTGACCATTCCTTTAATTGTACTAGACGAAAGACTTCTAAACTATCTAGAACCCTTTTCTTAAATACCACTTTATTTTTATATTTTTATAGTTCTCAATATTCATCGACATCTCTTTCCACGTTTTATCTACATTATTTCTTTTCCCTCTTTCCACGCTCTATCTACATTATTCTTTTTTCCTTTATTGAATTAAACTGAAATGAAAAGACAACACAACAACAACTACTTAACGTAGATAAATGATACTATGCAGGAGACTCCGGTCCAACAACACATAACGTTCATCATCAAGATAATGGTTCAAGACATATATTTAATATCCGAACCCTAGTCCAGTTCTAACTATGTCACATACATAAATGGAACTATCTTATACTGAAATAAAAATCTGAAATCTAAGGAAGAATTTAAAACTTGAAAAACAAGATGAAATCTAGAAAACCAAAGGGCATCACCATTATGGATCCATTGAATGGATTAGAAAAAACTACCAGCAGTAAGTTCAGGTCCATATCCTCCCATCCCCATGTCATGCAACCTGCCATGTTGCTGCTACATTATTTTTTTTTAACACTACAAAATAGAATTAATAGAAGTATTTAAGAAATGTTCTAACTCTTTTATACAACAACAGATCACTTAAACTGAAATGAAAATCCTTAAACATTTTCGAAATGACTTTGCTAATTATAAAGTTACACAAAACCCTCCTTACACATTAGCACCACATTCGTAAAACTAAATTTATATTTGTCAGAGACTGTCAACATTTACAAACAAAAAAGAGTGGTTCAGGTGTAAAAAGAGGGATCAAATTATTTCTCCAATCCACTGCTATTGATCGTGCTACACTTTTTGATTCTGCTTTTCATGTTCTATAATAGCATTTTACGTCCTTCTCTAGCTATTCCTGATTCTTCTGTCATCACTCACCTGCACAAATCAACACAAGACCAAAACATAGTCAGTGTTTATGGTTACATCAGGGAACTGAAGCATAGTAATAGTAATGGTCTGTGCAATGAACACTTGAGGAGAATGTGGCTGAAGCTGAGGTCAATGCTGAGACTGAGACAAGAAATTGAGAGAGGAAAAAGCCCCAGGTAACACATCGGGATGGCCCTCTGAGAACACATTCTTGCCGGGCGAGAATACCACCAGTGCCACATGAGCTCCACCGAGGGTGCAGAGCGCCTTCTTGAAAAATCCGTTTCGGGGCTTGGAGAAGGTGAATTGGAGGCTTTTGTGTTTGTAAATGGAAACACCAAAACAACATACATCTTTCTAGGTTTGAACAAAAACCACCAATTTTATTTTCATTCAAGTGGTTTCTGGATTGGGAGATTGTGAAAATCCCCTTTGGATGTCTGGTACAATGTTTTATCTATAAAAAGAGCAGCAGCTCTCATAAATGGCATGCCCTTTCTTAATCTTACTCGGCCATTTATTGAATAAGGTGTACATGAACACTTCTCAGTTGGCATTAATAATCTTAATGTTTTTTCTTTTTGTTCACAAAATTTGTAAAAACAAACTTGAATACCTAAAATTTTCTATGACAACAAAAAATAAAAATTAATAAGAAATACCGAAGGAATACTTTAACCCTTTATAACACACTCTTGTATTCTTGACCCTACATCCATTGAACCCTACACAGAACTTTCTTCCTGTGGTGGAACAAGCTACTGAAACCTAAGCCATAAAGTTTATAAAAACCAATACATTGCAGAAAAAACTTGGACACAACATATGAGTCGCTAACACCAACACAGAGCAATATGGCATCCCTGTGCCATAGATCCACTTTTCTCCTTACATACAAATATGAAACCGCACAGTATTCATCGGTATGCACTACCTGCTATGTTCATATACTGTCAAAAAACAGTTTTCAGATTCCAAAGCAATCACCCCACTTTGTTAGTTGAAAACAAAACCATCCGACTTACTCTAGGAAGTCATTTAAGGGCACAACACACGTTGAAGCTATTCTGATCCTGCAGCTTTGGCTAAGATATCACAGTTCATAAACCTCATTAGAGTGCAATTGTAAGGTGCTTTTCTGTGTCTGCACTGTTCTCATCAAAGACATAACTGCGTCGTGTACAGAAATGTTGATACCCTGCAGAAACAGATTGCCTCGCTTCCAACTGAATGCAAACTTCAGCAGCTGCATTGGTGTACAGTACATGGTTATGAACAGTACCTGTACTGCAATAAGATCTAGCCCATAAGCCTGATAATGGTTATACCCGCTTTTAATTATTTCAGAGTCCACCAATTTAGTAGCAAGATCAGTTTATTGACATATCATATTTAAGCACTGGTATGAGTTAGTGAAGTTAGCTTTGTCATATCTCTTAATAATTCATGTTCAAGTCTTACTTTGTACTAATAAAAAAACCTCATTTAAATCAAATGCTTTATTTCTAAAGATAATATTATTTTTTCCAGACGTTCAGATGTTCCAAACAACACCTATCCACACTACTCTCTCCACAAGGTTTATGGTCTACTTCCCTTATCTCAAAGCTTTGTAAATGTATCTTGATACTATACAATGATGGACTGAATGTTAATCAACCCACTAGTCTACCAAATTTTGCTAATCTCCTTACACGTGAGCATCAAGTGATTTATTGTTTGTTCTTGTACATCACATAAAACATAGCTGTTAATAGATCTTATTGACCCTGTTTCAAACAAATTCTCAAATGTGGGTTTCCATGCACAGAGTTGGGTTGTAGCCAATGCCCTAATTTTCCAAAATTTCATAAATAATTGTTCATCTTCTCCATTCCAGGACTGTCTTGGCTTTCTATAAGCTTATCTCACCGAATAGCTGTATATTTCCTTCGTCATTCCAAACCCATACATCATTGGAATCTCTCCTCAAAGAGGATTTTGCATCTGTTGTAAAAGCTCTTCAACTATTAGTTTTAACCATTCAAACCAACTGCTTCTTCACCTAAAAAATCATTCCCACTTATTATCACATTACACCTGTACATTATTGACCGTCTATCCTCTCACATCAATACTTTATCGTCCAAATCTAATGTCTAGCTAATATTATCATTAAATCAAAAACCTTCTATTCCTTTTCTACATATCTTACTAAGATCTTTTTATCATCTAGATTTATAAAATCTATCTTTTATTAACTTCTAGATTTCGCCACCATCCATACTTCTTCGGTCCTTAATATCCATTTCTATTTTCTTAATAATATCTTATTAAAGTTTTTTAACTCCAGAATGCCTAGTCTAGCACCATTCTTGTTTTTTCATATATTCTCTCCTTTTATCCAAACAGTGTTACGGTGTTTATGTCCCTAACTTTATAAGACATCTCTCTGAATAAGTATAATTTGTAACCTAACGAGCTGTGGTACTAAAAATTGCAAAAAGGAATAATAGCTTTGCAGATATGATTGATACATTTGTTGTAATAATATTTTATTACATGAAAAAGAAGTATTACATAAACAATAAGTATTTACAATCCAATTAATTAACCAACTTTTATTGAAAAAGCATATTTGGAAATACGGATCTCAAAAAAATAATTAATCCAAAATTTATACGCAGAATAAAAAGATAAATCAAAATATTGATGAGGGTAGGGTCTTTTAGTTTTTCTTTTTTACTTTTTTTGTGCATTTATGTATTTTTTTTTTTCTTTTGTAATAGAGTTGGAGTATCCCAAACTACTCTATTTATATCATTTTTTGTTGTTCTAAAAAATTAAAAAAAATATAAACAAAATTATTATATTTTTTTTCTTTAAAAAAATGGTGAAAAGAAGAATCTAGTTAGACCGATATTCGTAATATAGTAAATTAATATTGATACGAGTAATCAACATTGAATTGTTTAAAAGAAAAAAAAATTATAAAGATATTTCTGTGAACATAAAAAGAAAATATTAGTTATTCCAGTGTAAATAAAAATTTCTTAAAATTATATTTGATTTTTTGGAAAGAAATACGTTTGGTTTTAATTATTTTAATTTCAAATTTTATAATAAAAAAAACAAAAGTAGGTGAGTTTTTTGAGTAGGTTATAAGAAAATTATGTTTAATTATATTTATCTTTTTAAGAAGGAATATTTCATAGAAATAAATATATTAAATTAATCGTTGATTAATAGTATAGGTTATTAATTATTTTGTGAAAATTAATTTATTTATTAAATATAAATTAAAAATAAATATTTTCCATCAATATCATTAATTTTATGAACTATTATCATTTTTCAAAACATACATTATTTCAATAATTTTTTATTGTATTCCTAAACAGCAAACTATAATCTCAAATAAATATTTAATGAATTGATGTTTTTCATCCAGTTATTCTCGATTTCTACTTGGACAAAGTTAATTCCTTCGTATCAAGCAGAAGTTGTATATATCTTGTACCTATTAGTGCTATTCCAGTCAAGATAATTTTCTCCAACAGACAAATAATACATTAAAAGGAAATATCACATTTTTTAAACTATTTTTTATTGAATGGAAACTACCTTACACTGAAATAAAGACAACATGAAACTAAAGGTAGAATTGGAAACTTAGAAAACAAACAACATGAAATCTACAAAACGACAGAGCAGCAGCATCATCACCATGGATACATTGAACAGATCAGAAAAAACCACCAGCAGCAGCAGGTCCAGGTCCATATCCTCCCATCCCTATGTTATCAAAACCATGATGCTGCTGCTGCATGATGGCTACATCAGGGAACATGTAGTTCTGAAGCATAGTAGGAATGGGTGTAGTGAACACCTGAGGAGGCTGTGGCTGAAGCAGAGGCGGAGGCTGATGATGCTGAGGCTGAGGCACGAAATTGGCAGAGGAAGAAGCCCCAGGGAAAAACTGATGACCCTGGTTCACAGCACTCTGAAGCATGGCCCTCTCAGCAAGTTGAGCAACGTGCTTCTTCAGCTCCTCCAATGCTGCCTTGTACTGCTCCATCTGCTCCAAAGTCAGCTCCTCAGTGGGGCGGGTCCACCACATCAGATCCTGGGCCTCCTTCCTCAGGCGGCTCAGCTCGTCGCCGCGCTTCCTCTCCTTCTCCAGGAGCTCATTCACCTGAGTCAGCTGCTTGTTCAGGTCACGCACGTTGGAGATGCGGTGCGCGTCGATGAACTGCATGGTGCCGGAGTCCTGCGCCGGGGTCCGCCCCAGGAAGCGGTCAATCACGGCGTCCACGTTGGGGTGGCCGAAGGAGAACACCTTCTCGCCGGGGGAGAACACCACCAGCGCCACGTGGGCTCCGCAGAGGGTGCAGAGCTCACTGGCCTTCTTGAAAAGGCCACTTCGGCGCTTGGAGAAGGTGACTTGGAGGTTGCTCTCATTGCTCATTTTCTTCATCTCGATCTTTTGGCGGCCACGGCTTTTCTTTGCGCCTGAATCCATGGTTGTGGGTGTCATAGCTTAGGGTATGCCGCTCTGGGGAAGAGAATGTAAGAGAATGTTGTGGAAAGACAAGAGTGAACGACTCAATTTATAGATCTTGTGTGTGTGTGTAAACTGAGATACCTAAAACCGCACGCTTCTTTCTAGGTTCTAACAAAACCACCATTTTATTTTCATTTAAGCGGTTTCTGGATTGGGAGATTGTGAAAATCCGCTTTGGATGCGTATATGGTAGAATATTTAATCTAAAAAAAGAAAAAAAAGCAGCGGCACTCATAAAATTGCATGCCTTTCCTTAAACTTACTCGGCCATTTATCAGATAACATGTGCCTGAACAATTCTCAGCTATCATTAATAATCTTAATGTTTTTTTCTTTCTATTAATAAAATTTGTAAAAACAAACTTGAACATAAATGATTGACACCTTTAAGAAGATTGTTCTAGTAAGAGTTAACTACCTAAAAAACTAGAATAAGTATTTACAATCCAATTGATTAAACCCAACTTTCATTGGAAGGTTTACAAAATGTCTGAAAAAAGATAAAATTTACACACAAAAACAAAAAGATAAATCATAACATTTGTTATAATACTTAAAATTTTCTTATAAAATATGTTTCATTTAGCTTATTGGTTAGATTATCTAAACAAAATACTTGTCTTTATTTTTTTAGAAAATGGTGAAAAGAAGAATATAGTTAGACCGACATTCATAATATAGTAAATCAATATTGATACGAGTAATCAACATATTGTATTGTTTAAAAGAAAAAAAAAACTTTTAAAGATATTTTTGTGGATATAAAAAAAAATATTAGCTATTCCAAAGCAAATAAAACATTCTTAAAATTATATTTGATTTTTTTTAAAAGAAATATGTTTAGTTTTTTATTTTAATTTCAAATTTTATAATAAAAAAACAGCAAAGTAGGTGAGTTTTTTTAGTGGTCATTACTTATAACATTGCTGAATGTAAATAAAATTAAATAAAGATGCACCAAAACTTATAAAAAAATGTTTATTTATTATATTTAGCTTTTCGAGAAGGAACAATTAATAGAAATAAATGTGTTAAATTAATCATTAATCAATCGTATAAGTTATTAATTATTTTGTGGCAATTAATTTATTTATTAAATATAAATTACAAATAAAAATATCCCATTAATAGTCATTAATTTTTATGAACTATTATCAATTTTCAAACATACATTATTTCAATAATGTTTAATATATCCCTAAATACCAAAGTATATTCTCAAATAAATATTTAATGAATTAATGATTTTTATGATTGTTAATTTCCAGTTGGACAAAGTTAATTCTTCATACCAAACAAAAATTGTATACATGTTAGTGTTATTCCAGTCAAGATAAATTTTTCCAATGGACAAATAATACACTACAATAAAATTTTATTAACATCAACATTATTAATATCATATATTAATATTGGTTCAAGATCTCACATCAATTAGAGATGTGTGAGACCTTTCAATAGTTTATAAATGAGTGTAAATCTCACACTTTACAAGTCAGTTTTGTAAGGTTGAGTTAGGCTTAAAATTCAATTCTTAATATGGTATCAGAGTTTATTCTAACAAGATTATTGAGCCTATCGAATCATCCGCTATGGGACCATCCTTACATATAAGTTTCACTTCGAGTTAAAGAAATCTTGACAAGGAAATGTATTGGAAATCTCACATCAACTAGAGATAAAGTATTTCAATAGTTTATATTATAAGTGGGTGCAAACCTCACAAGCGGGGTTTTGTAAGGTTGAGGTCCACTTCTTAATACTATTAATAATAATAATAATAATAATAATAATAATAATAATAATAATAATAGTTATTAATATTAATAACAATGATATTATTAATATTATTATTAATGTTAATAATAATGATATATTATTATTATTATTAATGATAATATTATTGTTATTATTGATATTAATAATAATGATAATAATATTACTATTATTAATGATTTTATCAATATTATTAATACTATTAATAATGATAATATTAATATTAATAATATTATTAATGATAATAATAAAATAATAATAATAATCACAACTGGCAATCATCTATAAACTTATGAACTTTGGTTTAATTTCCTCTTGTATTTATTTATAATAATATAAAAGTTTGCTGTGTGTAAATGTAATTTTTTTAGTGGTTGGAAAATAAAATGATAACAAAGTAAGTTGTAGCAAAGTGTTAGTATCACGTAGCAAAGTGGTAGTATCATATTTTTATTTTTTATGATCAAGGAATTATATTAAGTAGGAGCATTTGGAATGCTCCAATCTTTATACATAAAAAATTATATATAAAGCCCACTATACTATGTTTACATAATTACATGTTAGATACTAGCTTAAATCCACTTATCTTAAAGCACCAGTAACCACCATTAAGTCTCCTTATTATATATATATATCCTCATTTAGGATTAATTATTATATTTATGATATTATTACTTTGAAATTCAATAGTTTTATTACGATGTCGTCCTTAAATTATGTGAAAAAAAAAACTTAAAAGCATTAAATCTATTAATATGATATTATTAAAATCAACAACCAAATCACAAATACTGTGACGTGGTATATAAATTATGTAATCTTCTATTGAAATCTTACATAAAGAGGACTATTTCTTTCTTTTTTTTTTTTCATTAACTGTCAATTTTTTCTCCTTTTCCAGTTAGTGTTTGTAACCAGATTAGACGTATTCAGATACAGTTTTTTTGGAGGTAGAGCGATGAGAGTAGGAAGATTGTTTGGGTAAAGTGAAAATGGATCTCTAGGCCAATTGAATTTGGTGGACTGGGTATTAAGGATATCTGGTGCTTTAATGATGGCTTGCTTGCTAAGTGGAAATGGAGGTTTGGGATCACTAAGGAAGGCTTGTGGAGGGAAATCCTACAAGCTAGGTATGATTGTTGGTGGGATATGGGTGTTTCTTCAGGGTCTACCAAGGTGTCTGTGTGGTGGAAGGATTTGATCAGTGTCTGTGGTAATGTTACACAAGGGAATTGGTTTGATAGTAGAATCCAGTGGTGTATCAGAGATGGTCGGTGTGTTAAATTTTGGAGTGACTAGTGGGTGGCCGACAAATCGTTGAAAGACAAGTTTCCAAGGTTGTACTCTATTTCTCTAAATAAAGAAAGTTTGGTAGGTGACGTTGTCGTGTGGGATGGTGGCAGAACCTCTCGCTGCACAAATTGGAACCTTTGTTGGCGTAGAGAGAGGTTCGAATGGGAAAAACACCTTGAAGAACAGTTGTTGACCTTGATCTCTAAAGTCTTGTGGGATGATAGGAGAGAAGATAGGCTGGTGTGGGTGAGTAAGGATACCCAGGAGTATACTGTCAGATCTGGTTATAGCATCTTGAACGGTGAGTACTCTTTGCAGTCTTCAGAGTTGTTTAAGTTGTTGTGGAGCTTAAGTGCTGCCCCTTCAGCGATTGTGGGTGCGTGGAGGATACTTTTGGATAGATTGCCAACTAGACTTAACTTAGCTCGAAGGGGAGTTCAGTTGGCAAATTCGTTTTGTCCTCTGTGCCAGGATGGTGTTGAATCCAACGATCACTTGTTTAATACTTGTATTGTGATACAACAAGTGTGGGACCAGTGTGACAGGTGGATTGGGAAAGTGGTGTTAGACATCAGGTCACTCTTGTTAATTTTCAGAGTTTTTATTTATTGGACCAAAAGCAGAGCGCTAATAGAGTTTGGAAAGGGTTGTGGATAGTCATTGTTTCGGAAGTATGGAGTCACAGAAATAAGGTGGTTTTCAAGGGTGGGGTTGTGGATGCTGATGAAATCTTTAGTCTAGCTCAACTTAAGGGTTGGTTATGGGCTAAATACAAGATGAAGAGAACCACATTTTCTTATTCGGATTGGATTCTCTCTCCGGTAGAGTGTCTTCAATCATTGGCTTAGCAACTCTTGAGGTATGGTTGGATGGCTCCCTCCTTGTTTGTTTGTGATTCTATATATGTTTGTATTTTGTGTGTAGTCTTCTTCCTGGTTACTGGTTATGCTCTGTTTTAGGTGTCTTAGTTTCTGATTTTTGATCTGTTTAGTATAAGATCCTTCTGTATGGATTTATATTTTGGTAGGTGTGACACTTAGTCTTAGTTAAAGTGTGATGTGCAAGAATTGGAACATGTCTTAAGTATTCCTTTTATTTTATTAATTCATTGCTGTTAAAAAAGAAAAGAATTAACGGTCAATGTATTATGTTTTTATATTATTCAGTTTTACGTCTCATATAGATATAGTATTTTCTCGAAACTTCTTTAAAATATATACTTCACAAATATACATAGGTGAAGCATCTAAGAATATCAATATTAATTATACGAAAGTGTGAGCATATACTAAGTGGCAACTGATGAGTTCAATATTGTCAATGTTTACACAAGATAGTAAGAAAGAGCAAGCGGTTACCAAGACCGGAAGCACCACACCTATTTAAACAGGTAACGTTGACAAAATTAATTTTTATCGATAAAATAAAATAAAATAAATATGAAGTATAATAGGAATATTTCAACTCGTATACATAATAATATTATATATATATATATATGGCAACTAAATTTGTATTTGGAGTTTCAACATATCTTATATCCCTAAGATATAGAAAGATAATTCCTTACATTATATTATATAATGGACAATTGAATACAGATAAGTGATGCATACATTTTGCTACCTAGGTGGAGGTATTTTCAGATTTATAGAACCAATAGTCTCTTGGGAGATGTTTATGTTTGGTAGTTTATAACGGCAATCCGAGTGATATGATAACTCGTAATAAACAAATTATAGATACTAACATCCTAAATATAGCCATTCTTAGGAATCCAATGTTCTCTGATAAGTGAATTGTAGCTAGAGATTCCTTTCATATGTGATCAAAACATCACCATCAGCTGGTTTATAACATAATACAATCTGGTATGGTATACTATATATGTTTACTTGATGCTTATACAATTTATGAGATATCATATATGATAAAGTATTTATTTAAAATAATAAATATAAATATTTTCAATAGGTAACTTATCTTTCATATTTTTATGTCATTCTACAATTGTGTTGATTATATTTTTAGATGTGACTTGACAAATAAGTAGGTTTAAGACAATAACTTAGAACTATCTACAAATATTAATGTGTATATTCTTTTAAAATTTCTCTTAAAGAAAAATTGTCAATATGTTTTAATTTCAACTTTTAATTTGTAATAAATAATATAAATTATATATTTATATATCCAGTATTTGAGGTTATTTTATTACAATAAGATAGTAAGATTGACAATTTTTTTAAGATACAACAACATAGATCTCGTAATTAATTCTAATATGAATTTTCATAATTGAAAGTTAGCAATAATAGTAATAATAATAATAATAATAATAATAATAATAATAATAATTTTTGCTGATATATAATAACAAAAATAAAACTAACACTCAAATTTAAATAATTATGTATTCATATTTGTTATATTGTCATTACTTTTTAAATTTGCATATTTTTTATTTTAAACATCATAAACTTTAAACATTTACCTTTTTATATCATTATTTATTTTGTTTAATGTAGTCTCAATACTAATAAAGTATTTAATCATTTTTTTTATCGCATCATTATGTGAAAATTTTAAAATTAATATTGATAACTTTAATTTTATGCATAATATGATTTATAACCGCAGCACATTAATGGTGAACTTTATAAAATTAATAATGTCAATTTCAATATATAAAAAGGTTATATAATTGTATTTTAACAAATTAAGAGTCTTTTATTGAATATTTTTAAAAAAATCACATTATTCATCTTTTCAAAATTGAAATAATTGTCTGTATTTTTTTTAATATAAGGATAAAATTAAATAAATAAATAATATGGCAAAATAGAGTAAGTAAACCGAAATTTTAATAAGTAAAAATAGTCAAAATTAAATAATTGAGCACACTAAGTGATTTGTTGTAAACTCTTTTAAAGGGTTCAATTCTTACCTATAAAAAAAGAAAAAAAAAATCTAATAGGCTTTATACTTTTGAAAACAGAATCTGCATAATTAACAAATGTATGTTGATAAATAAGATTGTTAAAATATTTATAATTATAAGAAAATTTAGGAGAATGATTAATCATATTTTCATTGGGAAAATCTTGTCTTCAACTTATAAAGTCCAAAATAATATGCATACATATCAAAGGCACTAACATGTTTCTTCAATCTAATGGTCCTTTCTACTACTGCTCGAGTTGGACACTGATCATATTCTCTGTGGGCCGGGCCCACCATAGGTGATTATCTACAGAGAAAAAAAGATTGCTTTGAATACAATTGAGGTTAAGCAATTTATAGTATAATAATGGTCCAATTAATGAAATTGTATGAAGGCTATTTAAATAAAAAATATTGCACCAATCATCTATCATGGATCTTTTTTACTTTGAATAAGTTATAAAAGGTGCATTTTAATTAGTAACAGCACAATTTCTTTTGTTTTCCAAAATTCTCGAAATGAATAAATTTTAAAAAGATTACACTTGAGTAAACATACTACTTTATTATAAAAAAAAATCATTATAATTAAAAATTTATACTTTTTATTTTTCTATAAATTCTCACTTTCTATTTTAACTTTTATTCACTTTTAACTTTAATATTAAAAATAATCACACTATATACAATTTCTATTATTTATTTATTTATTATTTGAATTTGTAAAAATCATTATATGTCTTAAAATTTCATTATTTTTTAATTTGATAAATTGAATTCGTAAAACATAACATAATTTTTTTATTTGTTGTAGAAGTAGTAAGTAATCATACGACTTCTTTAAAGAGACAGGTTTATTTATTAAACTGGTATAATTATTTTTAAATTTATCAAAACTAGGTAAATTTTGAAAAAAATTATAAAAATAAGTAATTTGTGTTTTGAAATATAATTTTAAAATAAACAAATTATGTTTTTAAACATAACTTTCGGTTATATAAATATTTCGTTGGTAAAGTTGTATTTTCAATAGTGGTTTTTATTTAGACACACGAGTTTGATTTTTATAATTTTTATATTTTTTTAAGTTTTATTTAAATAATTTTTATTTATTATGTTAAAGTAGTGTATAATATAATGATTTTTTCACTTTTTTATTTTTTAAATAATTTTAGTACGACTTTAATTTTTATTTTTTTATTGATTGTAATAAAGTCATGTATAATCTAACCAATCCAGTGTTTTTATTTTTCTACTTTTTTTATACATTTTGTACAAATAAACTACATTGCCATAAATATATTTATTTTAATTTTAGCATCATTAATTTAATTTAATGAATAAACTAAATCGTCACAAAAACAATTTCAATACAAATAATAATTTAAAATTAAAGTTGGTATATTTATTTTAATTTCATCGAAAAAAAAGTTAATGAAACATTTACCTTAAAAAGAATATACACATTAAATAAAAAAAACAATTTATAAAAAAATAGTATTAATAAATTGCAGAAAAAAAAAACTTAATAAAAAACGTGTTTCTGTGATTTTACAAAATTTCAATTATCACTTTACTTTCCTATTACTTCATACGATTTTAGAAAAAAAAAAAATCACAAATTTATCCTAATACACACTACTTCAACATTAAAAAATAAAATAAAAAAAAAAGTCAAGTTATTTGATTTTTCAATATTCAAATAATTTAAAAAGGAAATTTCTTAAGAACTCAATTTATTACTGAATCAGATTGATTTTAACATGATTATTTATTATGACTATTATTATTATTATTATATTATTGGTAATAATATTATTAATATTAACATTATTAATAATATTGATAATATTAATATCGATATTATTAATAATAATTATTATTATAATATTAATATTAATATTATAAATATAGAAAATATCGTTAATAATAACATTAATAAAAATAATATTACTAATATTATTAGTAATATCATTATTATTATTATTATTATTATTATATTATTAATATTATTATTATTGGTAATAACATTATTAATATTAACATCATTAATAATATTTATAATATTAATATCGATAATATTATTAATAATTATTATTATAATATTAATATTATTAATATTGAAAATATCGTTAATAATAACATTAATAAAAATAATATTACTAATATTATTAATAATATTAATATTATTATTATTAACATTAATTTTAATAATAATAATAATATTGATAATATTAATAATAATTTTATACAAAATAATATTAATAATATTCTTTTTAAAAATCCTAATCCATTTTTAAAGAGGATATTGTTATTTTGATTTCATATAATAACTATGTATACATATTTTCATATCATATTCTCCTCTTTATCTACATTTGATAGCCTAAAATTTTGTAAGTGATATATTGCTTAGTAGTAAAAAACTTTATTTATTTTTGTTTAATTCTTACACATATTTTATATTCCGTCAGCTATCCTACGTATGAACTATGTTTTTTTTCTTTTGTTCAAACATGTTACAAGTTATATGGTCTTGTAGGACGTTTCGTTATTTAGATTATTCTTTTTGTCGATGCTCTATTATAATCATCCTTCAAAAATCAAAAACAACATTGAAGCAAATTTTTTAATTTTTCAAAATAGGTTCCATAACTCTTTGTTTTTCTCAATATAATATGATATTTTGTGGCTTTTTATAGGCTAATTTAATGTAAAGAGATGTGTTTTTGTGTCCAACCATACCTATTCATCATCCATTTCCTTGTTAAAGTGTATTTGTTGTAATATCCTGCAACAACTCATCCACTTCAACTTTTTCCCATTCAAATCAATTCCTTCTCCACTCTAGTTTCTATTCCGACTTACTATTTCTCTACTCTCTTAGTTCATTTGTGTGTTTGTTTTGAGAAAGATCATTTGTATATAATCTAAGAACCTATTCATGAAAGATCTCTCACCACTCCTCTTATCCTCCCAAAACTTGATACATTTCACATTTTTCACCTTCCATCTTACACTTTCATCAAACCAACTCCCTTCCATATCTTCTCTATACACCATTTTCAAATCTCTCCACCATGTTGATTCTAACCTCGGATTAGACTTTTGTGTCAAACTCCTCCATGTTTCATATTTAAATTTAATTATTTCTTTCCATAGTCCTCCTGTCTCCATCCATATCCTTCATTTTCATATTTTTTTAAATGTACTTTGCTGAACATTTTTATTTTCTTTTACATGTTTTTTTTATTTCACCTAAGCTATCTTTCTTCCTTCAATCCTCCATCCTTACAAGAAATTTTTTTCTGCAATCTCATTATTTCATTTCCCACTCCTGTTTGGTATTTTGAAAAAATGGATATAAAAAAGGTGGCAAGGCAATCATAACAGACTTTAAGAGACATAGTCTTCCAATGTACAATAGTTGCATACCTTTTTCAGAGTCCTTTTTTCTAATTTCCTCATGCTTGGTTGCCAAAAACTACATTGTTAAGACTTTATTCGGCAAGTGTACCAATTCACAAGTAATATAGATTTATAAAGTAAGGATGTCGATGCCACAGGGAACAGTTTTGTTTTAGAATTTAGCATCACTACTCACTAAGCAAATAAAAGTTTCAAGATGATTTGATAATAATTTGAGTCAAGAAACGTAAAAGAGCAATTAAAAATAAGTAACAATTATAAAAAGAAGTTTGCAAGATCTAGAAGGACTTTGAGATTGAACTTCATCTATCTCCCTCATTCATATTTTGGTTTTGATAATAAAATACAATATTCGTAACTACTCACAATTGATGCACATATAAAAATCATTCACACCGATTTCTCTGATATGAAATTCACAAGGAAATTTTCAAAACACTGATCCCTCAACTATTTAGTAAATTACCCAGCATTAAGAACGGATGTTATACGCAATCAATACATCGAAACCTATCCCTAGTATTCTAATATATTGAGTATTTTCATCTAGGTCGGAAACTTAAAAATACTTCTCAGTTAAATTCAAGAATCAAAATCAAGACTCTATTGGTAAGATAAAATCTAGCATTAAGCATAAGATAAAAATACCAATTGAGTAGAAACTGAATATTATATATAAAAATCACCAAAATACGAATGAGTTCAAAAGATTACATTCAATCCCAAAGATAAAGAATTAGCTATCCATGGTAGCCATTACAATCCAATGAAAGGAAGATTGCAAGAGAAGAAGAAATGTTGATTCTAGTCGTCCGCCTCCGTTCTCTAGGTCTTGCTTCCGTCCTCTAAGTCTTGATCCCCAAAATCCTAAAAATCTCCTTTTAAACTTGGTTTTGGGCCTAGGTGAAGTGGCTTTTCTCTTCAGCTTTTTTCTATTTTAAAATTTTTATTTCTTTTCTTCATGAATTTTCCAATCTATTATTTTCTTCATTCTTTTATACCTGAAATTTCACAATAATTGAGATTAAATGATTTCCTTTAACTCAAGACTCAAAACATAAATTTAAATCCAAAAATTCTAAAATTGGGAGTAATTACTATTTTAAGTAACACTTGAACCCACAAGTACTCAATATTTCTCATATATAAAAACACTCAAAATTGGTACTTATCATACATTTTCTTAAGTTCCTCCCAGTCAAACCTACATAAGTAGAAGGTATGGACATTGAGTTGTAGTTAAGTATTGAGGAATATCTTTGTAATTCTTGTGTATGTATGTCTACTCCTCCTATTTTACTTTTGTGAAAGTTGACCTTAACCTCGGATACGGATACTAGTTCAAATCATCTAAGGATGTTTGTGATGACAAAAATGTCTTTATGTTTTAGCTTTAGTCAATATAAGGGTGTTATCTGCAAATTGTAAAGCCACTTTCTTACTACCTATTCTAATCCCTTCTAGTACATTCTATTGGAGATCATACATCGACTAAAGATAAAGTCAATTCATAGTATATATATGAGTTTAAACCTCACCTTACAAGTTGGTTTGATAAGGTTGAATTAGACTTAAAGTCCACTTTTGAAGATGGTATCAGAGCCATTTAGAGTCTATCCTAACAAGGGTCATGGACCGATCGTGCCACCTGTTATCAGACCACTCATAAATATCTAATTTCACGCCCGAGTTCGGTAACCTCTGCATTAGAGGAGGGAGTGTTGAGATCCCACATTGATCAGATATAAAGTCAATTCATAGTATATAAGTGGATACAAACATCACCTTATAAGTTGATTTTGTAAGGTTGAATTAGGCTTAAAATTCACTTTTTAAACATTATTTATTGTTGCTTGTCTTATAATTATTGTTAGCCCTTCAATAATAATTAGAAACTAGAAAGGTGCTAGAGAGTCCTTTTGTCTTCTTATTTAGATTATCATAATTTGATGTAAGATAATGTTTATTGTGAATCTTGTGAGTAGATATGAGTAAGTAAACTTAATTACTTTTTCAAAGTTATGAGATTTTTAAGATACTTACCTCAATTTTGAACTTTAAAACATTTTATGTAAAAAGAGAGCACTAAATAATTGTTATCCAATATTGATATTCAAATGTGGACTTACAAATAACTCAGAAAATAAAAAAAGTACATCAAAACATGTTGTTTTATCAAATGTTAGTTTATGCATGTCAAACAATTAAGATGACCAAAATATTGAAAGAACCATTTATGTGTAGGAAGGTTATATTATATTGTTATATGATAATACCTCAACAATAAAATTGTTTAGAAATCATATTATGCCTCTAATAGAAATAAGCACATTGATGATCGATTTTATTTCTTTGGATGGGTGCTATTGAGATAATGCATTGTGGAAGGATCAAAGTACATATTAAACCTATATAAACATATTTCTCAAGAGAAAAATGTATGTCTTCCTTTTTTTAATCAGCCATAAAGAATGATCTAAATAGGGGTAATAAAGTTATTTCAACTTCTGTACAAAAGTATGCAAAAAAAATTACATCGAAGGATAACTTCCCAATTAGGCACATCTAAATATCTTTAATCAAAATATAGCTACCATACAAATGATCTATCAAAATAATCTTAACAGTTGACCATACATTATCAAAAAAGCTTTAAACCATACACTACACTGTAGACAATACATCAATTTCAAAAACACAAATCTTCACTTTCCAATCAGAGCATAGGACATTTATGAGATTTATGAATATAGTCTCTCTTCAATAGTGCCCTGCTCTGCTACCACCGCTTCATGTTTGTCTCTTGTATCCACTAAAAAACATAACGACAAACGCCCTATAACAAGTCAAGAAAACAGTTAATTGTGTAACAAATCCTTGGTGTACACCCCTATACCACAACCAGATTCAAGAATTTTCCTTAATCCACTGCTACCCCTCAGTGCCCTCTCCCATTATCACTCATTTTAGCATTTGCATACAAACTAATGCCTCTGAGACTCAGTCTGAATAAGAGAAATGGACATTCTTTATATTTTTCTTTAATAATAGTCCAAGATATTACTTACACCCTGCATATATCTCTACAATGTCACATTTCCTATTCTTAAAAATAATCTTGTTTCTATGCTTTCAAATTTGTTAAATAACAATCAACTAATATACACCTCACACTCCTCCCTGTCCCTACTAAAGTAAAGCCTAAGAAGTGTTCTTTGGTCTAGGAATGGTGCACCAGTTGCACTCTTAACCACCACTCACAATTTTCAGATTTGACTCAAAACAAAACATTTAAAGAGCAAGCAACTCACATTTTCTACCCTTAAATTACACACAACACATGTAGAGCTACTCACTGAAATACCTAACTCCACTAATATATCCCTAGTCAGCATCCTATTGAGAAAAACTCTCCAAGCACATATTTGTAACGTCGGTACAGTTTTGACCTGTCACAGGTTGTGATATATTACTCCCAAATTTCTCTATGATCTTACAGTAGGCATCTTTTACAAAATACTCAGACCTGATTCCTTTCTACACCCATTTATCATCACCTTGACCCTTTGGTTCAAACTGATGTAAGTTTATAAAGAAAGTTTGAACACTAAATCTTTCCTACGCGAACTAATCTCTTCTCCAGCTCAATTTCCATTCTCACCCTAGACTTATCAACTGTTCTACATCTTCTATTCTAAGTTCCTTTTGCATAAAATTGGCATAGAGTTTAGGATAAGCATCCCTTAGTGACATTCTCCCTTCCCAACAATTTTCCCATAATAGAATTTTATTGTCTCTTCCCACTTTTTTGGCCAAGACCTTTATTTAACCACTGTCCCTCATTTTTATTTCCACAAATATTTCTAAGATCCCTCCTCCCAAATATTTCTAGGATCCCTCTACGAGAGATTGTTAATATTACATTCTGTCATAATAAAGTTTTGTCAAAATCTCTAAATATTCAGTTAGTTCTTGTTTCTATTATCTTCTTATCTTTCAAATTCTTAACGTGATTTCATAATAGCATAATATTATTAATTGTATGAGACAAACATATTCATTCAATATCGTTTTTATATGAGCTTAATAATTTTTATATTCAAAAAAATAAAATAACACAAAAAGCATATATATTTAAAAAAGAAAAAGTACGTTTTAAGAAAGTTTTTTTAATTTTGGAATGAGTAAAATTTTCTTTTTATATCCCTAACTAATTATTTAAAAATTTATATTTTTCAACTATAAAATATTAATTAATCAAATCACTCTTGATTTACTATATTATGAATACCTGTTGAATGCAATTGGTGGGAGATTGTTTCACTTTAACAAGTGGTCCTAAGTTTGGATGATAAATATGTAATAAATGTAATTTGTAGGAGATTGTTTCTGTTTAATAAGTGGTAGGAAGTTTGGTGGACAGATATGCAATTATATTAAATATTTGGAGAGAGAATTTCATCCCTGATAGTAATCCTATCCAACTTAAAATTGTCTTACCAAAGAATACATGTTTTCTAGACCAAAAAGTATAATATGAATGCCATTTTAATTATATTCTTTTTTTAAACTTTTTTTCTTTATAAGAATTACAGGAGAATAAGAAAAAGTTAAAGGAAATGAGATAATATGGTAAAACACTAAATTGTAAAACAGTAGAAGTGAGGTGAGTGTTTCTCATTGGAATTTTGATGATAAATTAACGCTCTCACTCTCACTCTCACTTTCACTTTCACTTTCAAGGTTCTCACCTCTCAAATCTGGGTGATATAGTTCATGTTATTGGAAGAAAACACTCTCATTATAATTAAGGTGGCATTTTTTCACATTAAATTTCCTGCCATATACGCCATGCAAAGGGGATTTTCAGAATCTCCCGGTCCAGAAACCCCTTAAATGCTAGCAAACACAGTTGTGTCTGAAGAACCGCGTGTAGTTTGAAATGTTTTCCTTCACAGAGAAGATGTGTATAAATTCACCCCTTCACTCTGCAACCTCTGTATGAGCCTTGTAGGGTAACATTCTCCATAGTGGCATCATACCCTAAGCCAAGCTATAACCTTTTCGTTCATTGTTTTTGTTTTTTCTCTGTTCACCACCATGTCTTCAGACACAAAGAAAAGCCGTGGCCGCCAGAAGATCGAGATGAAGAAGATGAGCAACGAGAGCAACCTACAAGTCACCTTCTCCAAGCGCCGTTCCGGACTGTTCAAGAAAGCCAGTGAGCTTTGCACTCTCTGTGCTGCTGACGTGGCTCTCGTTGTGTTCTCCCCCGGAGAGAAGGTCTTCTCCTTCGGTCACCCTAACGTTGACGCCGTGATCGACCGCTACCTCGCGCGGGCCCCACCTCAGGACATGGGCACCATGCAGTTCATCGAGACTCACCGCCTGGCCAACGTGCGTGACCTCAACGCGCAGCTGACTGAGATCAACGCGCAATTGGAGGCGGGGAGGCAGCGCGGGGAGGAGCTGAATCGCTTGAAGAAGGAGTCACAGGCCCAGTTATGGTGGGCCCAGCCCATTGAGAAAATGAGCCCAGCCCAGATGGAGCAGTACAAGGCGGCCTTGGAGGAGCTGAAGAAAATGGTTGCCGGTCTTCTTGATAGGGCTATGCTTCAGAGTGCAACAAACCAGGCTCGTCAGTTGTTTCCTGGGGTTCCTTCCTCTTCCAATCTGCTGCATCACGCACACCCTCCTCAGGTGTTCCCCCAATCTCTGATTCAGCCACCCATGCTTCAGAACTTCGTGTTTCCTGATGGGAGCATCGTAAGCCACCATGGGCTTAATCACATGGAAATGGGTGGATATGCACCTGGACCTGGACCTGCTGGTGTTTTCTTTTGATCCATTCATTCAATATGGATCCACATCTTTATGTGAAAAAATTCATGTTATTTTTTTTTGAATTCGGTGTAGCTCGGGCTTAGCTAGGGTTCCGATATTTGAGACATGTCTTGAACCATCGTCATCGATGTCATGTTCTGTTATAATTTATTCCCTTCGACTGGTTTCATTTCGTTTTTGTTGGGTAGTTACCGTTGTAGTGATTTTGTTTTATTTTAATTATTTAAATAAACTACAACATCTTATTTGATTGTTTTTTTGGATCAAACTGTTTTACTGTCTTAGTTTAAACTATTAAATATGACTGTCCCAATTTTTATTTTAGTTGATATCTTTCGTACGAACTTTGATCAACACATACACCTCATCTGGATGAAGGGACTTGGATGAAGAAGAGATAAAAAAAATAACAATGTGATACATGATATCTTGAGAAGAAAAAATAATATGTAATAAGAAAATGACCTTACTGAAAAAATAAGTATACAATTATATATATTTATTCTATTCAAATGTTTTACAAAAGTTATAAAAGTGAAAAATTATATCTCTTTTTTATTAGTGTGTTTGGTTTAGTGACGAGAGATATTTCGTAAAGATAAAATTAATATAAGTTATACCGTGAGAGATGAAAAAATTAAAATAATTAAATTTATTATGTATATATTATCATGAAGTTTTAGAAAATAAGGCTTTTTTTTTACTTTTTATAGGGTCTTTTTTAGATTTGTTGTAGTTATTACTAGTTTTAATTTTTTAGTTGTAATTTCATGTGTTGATTTTTTTTTTCATTTTTGTTGAAGAAATTAGTAAGGTTCACTCTCCCCTCTACTTATATTACCGAGTCATGAAAATTGATTTAGTTTGTATTAGAGTATGTTGATGTACCGAGTCATAATAGATGTATCATGAAGAGTATATCCTAATAAAATATTATCACTTTTATTTTAAAAACGAGAAGAATTGATTTATATAATTTTATTTTACATCATTAAATATAATTGGAATTAAGGTTTATTCCAAAAAAAATATGAAATAATTTACATGAAAATGGTTTACATTTTATGGTAAAAAATAAGTAGGGAACATTAATAGTTTAAATTTATCATTTAATTATCAATTGTCATATTTTTACGATTTTTTAAACTATTTTAAAAATAAATTTTAATGTTTAATAATATACATTTTTTATTAGTAATATATATGAAAAATTAAAATCGTATACCAGCGTCTCATGTTTATCTAAATAAATATTAATATTGACAATGAAGTTTTGATAATATATTATCCAAATATAATTATTTTAAAATATAAATATTTTTTACGTTAATTATTAACTCCTATTGAATTATGTAATAATTTATTCTTTTATTCAAAAAATATTATTGTAATTATAAAAAAGTAAAATATAAATTAAACAATCATTAATATAAATTCACGAGAAACCATATTATATTATATATGTTTTTTTTATTTTACATAAAATGTCTAAAGAATTATGTCATCTTTCATAAAACATATAAAAAAAGCTATGTTTATATAAACAAAGTCTTCAAAATATTTCAACTTATCTATATACAATACGATAACTTGTAACACACATTTACAAAGTTATATACAACAATTTTATCAACTTGTCATTACTTGATATTTTTATTTATATAATTGATATTATAAATAAAGTTTGAACATTTCTTTTTAATAACGAGTTTTAATAATATTACAAATTAAGTTAGACTACCATTTTAAGTGTTTGTTTTTCTTCAACCAATTCAACTATCTAACTTTAATTCATTCAATCTCGTTCGTTTTATTCATAAATAATCATTAACAAAATAAAATATATCACACATCATTTGTTAATTAGATCTAGTTAAGACTTACATGAAAAGGATGAATTGTCCAAACAAGTTTCAAAAATAAAAAAATATAATTTGTTATGATTCTCGATTAGTTTCTTGATTTGATTCTTAATATTTTTCACTAAAGTATAACCTGATTTATATGTAACAAGATATGAGTTCGAGTTATGAAAATTGATTTAATTTATGTTAGAGTATGTTCATATCCACATCAGGTTATAATAGCTTGTGCTAAGTCTTAAAAATATCATAATAAATGTGTTAGGAAGAGTTTATCCCAATAAAATATTAGCACTTTTATTTTAAAAATAAGAAGAATTGATTTATATAATTTTATTTTACATCATTAAATGTAATTGGAATTAAGGTTTATTCCAAAAAGTATTAAATAATTTACATGAAAATGGTTTATATTTTATGGTAAAAAAATAAGTAGGAAACATTAATAGTTTAAATTTATCATTTAATTATAAACTTTCATATTTTTATAATTTTTTAGAATTATTTTAAAAATAAATTTTAATATTTAATAATATACATTTTTGTATTAGTAATATATATATGAAAAATTAAAATCCTAACCAACATCTCAGGTTTATCTAAACAAATATTAATATTCACAATGAAGCTTTGATAATATATTATCCAAATATAATTATTTCAAAATATAAATATTTTTTTACGTTAATTCTTAACTCCTATTGAATTATGTAATAGTTTATTCTTTTATCCAAAAATGATTATTGTAATTATAAAAAGTAAAATATAAACTGAACAATTATTAATATAAATTCACGTATATACAAAAACCATATTATATTATATATTTTTATTATTTTACATAAAACGTCTAAAGAATTATGTCATTTTTCATAAAACATATAAAAAACAATTATGTATATATAATCAAAGTCTCCAAAATATCTTAAGTTATCTATATACAACACGATAACTTCTGACACATATTTGACAAAGTTATATACAACAATTTTGTTGACTTCTCACTACTTAGATATTTTCACTTATATAGTTGAGATTATCAATCGGGTTTAAATATCCCTTTTTAATAACGAGTTTTGATAATTTCACAAATTAAGTTAAGTTACCATCTTAGGTGTTTGTTTTTCTTCAACCAATTAAACTATCTGAATTTAATTCATTCAATCTCATTCGTTTTATTCATAAATAATCATTAAAAAATAAAATATATCACACATCATTTATTAACGAAGATCTAGTTAAGACTCACATAAAAATGGTGAATTGTCTAAATAAGTTTCAAAAACAAAAAAAAAATCAAGATAATTTATTATAATTCTCTATTAGTTTCTTGATTTGATTCTTAATATTTTTCTTTAAAGTATAACTTGATTTATGTGTAACAAGGTATGAGTGGTGAACTCGAAAGATATGAGAGGTTTCTTTAAGAAAACTTTTGAAAATAACTGGTGAGTAGGATTCTAGAAGCAAAGATCTAGGATTGGTTAGGTTCTAAGTATGAAAGGTTAGAAATTTTCATGTTTTTTGGGTTTAGGTTGTGTTGCATATGAATTTTTGATATTATTGGTTTGAATTTATGAAAAGTTATTTGGTGGTTCTTGTTAAATGATTAATGGTAAACTTTTAGTTAGACTTTATTTATGTTTTGGATACACCTTGACTTGTTATGGTGATGCATAAATGATGAGAGATAGAAACATAATAAGAACGCATATTGTAGAAGAGAAATGGAATAAGAGAAACATGTAAAAAAAAATAAAATGCATAAGGAATTATTTATCATGAATTTTCTCTCGCTTTTGAACAATTATTTATCACATGAGTAACTCAAGTTTTAGAAAAAATATAGTCAATTTGATCTCTTAGTCGCTCAAATTATAAATTATGGCTTAAACAACAATGTTTTGTCATAACATTAATTAAATGATGCTTAAACACTAGTTAAACAATTAACTTAATGCTTAACTTAATGCTTAAATATATATATATATCTCGAAATGATAACAATAAGAACAAATTTATGAAATTTTAACCTTTTTCAAATTCATATCCTTCTATATTGATTCTTATAAAAAAAAAACATAATTTGATTAAAATGATAGGAATATACGTTCCCTTAAAATTTTCAAATCAAAATCTAAAAAATCACCCATAACAATTTCAAACTTAATTGATTAATAACTTCATTGTTAAATTTCACTTTAACACAACTTTTCCTTAAAATTTTAAATCATCCAACTAAATGACCAAAGTTACATTTAACTTACTATGCAAACGAAAACAACTCTAAAGTTAACAAAATTTTAAGAATAGATTAAAAATCTCTAGATTTGATAAGTCAAAACCTAACATTTAATGTAACATAAATAACTTAAACTAATAAAGACTCCAAAACTTTTAGTTGACTAATATGTAAAATATAAAACTCATGCAAAAACATGGAAAAAAAAATATAGACAATGTTTATACTATAAAAGAGCAATAGAAAAAGAACGTATTCAGATAAAGATTTGTAATAGTATAGTTTTTTAACTAAATTGTATTATCTTATAATTGATAAAGTCTAAACAATAGAATAAACAATAGTTTTTTTCTAAAAAAATTAGAGAAACTGTAGATGATATAGTTTTATATAAATAACATTAATGAAATATTTGACTTTCTTCTATAATATTTTGAAATCGTATATTTATTCTTTATTTAATTTAAATTATTTTAGATAAACGTATAAAAGTAGCATTTCAAATGTACAGTACAATCAAATCCATTATGTGATAATTTTACGTATGATATAATTAGTTAAAATAATTAAGTGATATATGCTAATATTTAATTAAAAATATGTTTATTTGAGTTTTACACGTGGTTTTTCTAAAAAATAATTTTTTAACAATAATTTTTAAATTTCAATCAAATAACTGATATTTTTTATATTTTATTTTGAAAATTCATGTAATAAAAGAAATGTGGCCTAAATCTGTTACTAAAGGATATAACTTCTTTAAATTTATTGTTTTATACATGCCTATTAGTATTTTAATAAAATGTAATTTAGTTCTCAAATTTATATGATGATATTGGAAGAGTGGCACCATCTTGCCATTTTACCCAAAAGAAATAAATAGTTGCACCCATACTCAACTTTTAAATGTATATCATCTTCTACCCTTATCTTTTATTTTATTTGCTATACTATTAATGGTTATACAAAATAAAATAAAAAAATAGCCCCAACTTATTAGAAGATTTACGTTATATTGGTTAAAATTAATATTTTTTTTAGTTAGACTTAATCTGGACAGATTTTTTTAATTAAGTAGTTATAATTTCACTATTTCTGAGAAGACTTTTAACACGGTAATTTATGTAGTTTTTAGTTACTAGTTCCATCTTATTGTTCTATCTTGCTTACATCAGCCATTTTATTTATTAAGTTATTTATAATGCAATAAAATCTTTGGAATATATAATTGGTTAAATAGGACTAGAATAATATGTATTTAATTAAATTCTTAAAATATTCAAACAAAAATATAAACTTGTTATATACAAAAATTAACTATATAAATAACATTTATAAGTGTATTTATTAAGAACTGAATTTCAACTCATTTCTTTTACTTTGGGAGGTGTAAATTTAATTCTAAACACATATGAGATGGAAGACTTAAATCTAAGACAATGAGAAAAATCATTTTTTATATAAAAGATAGAGTAATTCGAAAAAGGTAACCTCAAAAAATTAGCAAAAGATGATTTTAACATGAATTAATTCCAACTTAAATTTAATAACTATTATATTTACCTGCTAGTCATAATTCAATAAATGTTGTCACTGATAATATTTTCCTTTGTTATACTCTAAATAATATTACTTGTTATTTAAATATGTTGTAATTAAATTATAAATATATTTATTTGAAAATTATATAATTTATTTGTAGTATTATATCTTTTCCATTTATATAAATTTTATTTATTGTTTATATTAAAATGTTAAATTTGTAATTTTTAAATTTATTTCTTATCAAAATAATTGCTAACACGTTTCATATCATTACACATTTTATTTATATAAATTGACCCTTTGCATATATCAATAATGTATGTTTACAAATTTATAATTTTATTTAATAATGTATTAATACACGTATTTACTAACTGGTAACTTGCCATTTCAAGTAGTTGTAATAAAACCTGATGAGTTGATCTTTAATTATATACTATACTATTAATGGTTAATAAAACTGCTAATAAATATCTTTTCTAAAATGGATTACTTTTAATAAATTATTTGTATTTTCTAAATAAAAGTCATTTCAATACTGTGTACTAATAAATCCTAGTATACTTTTTTTGTCAATACAATGTTAGCAATTTGATTTAGAGCCCTTAATAAATATGCCTAATTAAAAAACACGCTATTTCTTTATTAGTAACCTAAAGTAAGTTAAATCTCTAGAAATTTAATTAGCTTTTTATTTGATTGATTTTTTACACTTTAATTATTATTATTATTATTATTATTATTATTATTATTATTATTATTATTATTATTATTATTAAAATGAACAAAATTTTAAGTGATAAAATAATTTTTTACACAATATTATTATTTATAAAATTTAAAAGTAACTTATTTTTACAAGCTTATTTCATAGAAACAGTAGCTGTTTTTACAATAATTTTAAAATTGATTATGTTTTATCTTAAATATATTTTTAGTCCCTTAAAAATACATCCGTTTTTATTTTGATCCTGTAAAAAGTTTATTAATTTCTTTCCTATCATATAACATTAATTAATTCTTTTATGAGTTGAATAAAAAGGTTAAATGAATAACAGTTACTAATGTGGTAATATACATCTTTTGTATTACTGAAGAAGCTTTTTAAATTTTTAAAATAAAATTTGTTCATCAATCTTAAAGTGAATATCAAAAACTAAAAATAGTTATTTTAAATTTTAAAATATAAAAATAAATAAACTATTTTAAGTAAAGTGAAATCAAAGTTCACATATTTTATAAAAATTAAAATGAGTGATTTCAAATCGTACAAAAATGAAAAAAGACAATAATTTAATGAAAAATAAAAAATACTACATGCCTTGTTTTTTCAAAAGATAAATATACAGGACCACTTAATCTGTTTAATCTGCTGGATTTTCTTTCTACATCTTCATGATTTTCCAGTGCACCTCCTCCTGCCCCACAATATAATGACCAAAATAACTTCTAATTTTTTCTTCAATATTTTATTCCAATTTACTTTCCACATGAAACACTTCTTGTCAATACTCCCACATCTTAATCTGCTAGTTATTGGACCAGACTAAGCCCAATAATAACTGGGCCCATAGGCTTGAAGCCCTGCATGCGTGACGCCCAGTTTTAGTTATTTTAGTTATACACATGTTAAGTTAAATAAATATATTTTTTTATCAGATATAACTTAAAGTTTTATTAAAATGTTACTACACTTCTTCAAAATTCAATTTTTTTTAACTAATATTAAGTTGTATTCCTAAAAAACTCTATCATCTTTTATAATATATGAACTGTTTTTCTAAAAAAAAGAGTTAATGCATATTTTTTCAGTAGATTAATATTAAAAAAATAAATGTTACGTTAATAAAAATAAAAAATAATTTTAAAATAATTTCACAAAAACGAAATTATTTACGTTATAAATAAATCTTATAAATCAAATTTAAATCGAATACCTTTTTGATGAACCAAACTTAAACTTTTAATTAAAGACCTATTGAATAAATAAATCAAACTTCAACCATCATTTATTTATTTTCATTGGCTACTTGCATGGTCATGAAATTGCAGGAAAAACAACGTGGTCCAAATTTAGGTGCATTATATTATTTTTATCCAGTGGAATAAAAATAAACAATTCGGACCTTTGGCGAATGAAATTCAAATCTTCTGGTAGTTATTTGGCGTCACCAAAATTTGCATTAATTTGGCTAAGCATATATATATAACTTACAATAAAAGCATTTTTGGCTCATTATTGAGAGATTAGACATCTATATATTTCAACCTTTTTTCCAATACTTTGGTGGCTTCATTGGCATTCAAAAGCAGCTTGCATAAAGTTGTAAGAAAGCCACCAGCAAGAACAGCCTGCTTACTAACTTGCGCCAGTTTATGCTTACTAACTTGCGCCAGTTTAAGTCGTAAGTTTCTTCTTATACTTGCTCTGCATTAGGCTAAGTAGAAAATCTGTAAATACGTGCTCATAATCTGGCATTTTCCCATACCCTGAAGTGCATAAAACCGTAAAAATGACAGTTAAATTAACATGACATGTCAAAAAACTAGAGACAAACTTGGATGAAATAATCGAGACATAAATAACAAGTGTCACATGTTTTTACACAGAATGTGTATGTATGGCTAGAGATACTTGCCAGGAAAGTAGTTAATGTCGATGACGTAAAACACATCCTTGGTTCCATATTCTCTGATCATATCTATGTTGAACAAGTGGAGTCCCTAGAGATGGTGAATCAGTTTCGTTTTAGTATATCATCTGAAAATGAAAAATGACTGCAAAAGGAAGAAAATAAGAAATGACAACAGTACCAATCTATTACGGAGCTCCCTCGCAAGCCTCTCCAATAAGGGTCTCGGGGGATGTTCTGTAACAAAAATATCACAGAAGAAATGAGACACTAGTCCCTGCCATTGCATCAAAGCACGTTGATGCATGCAGTAACTAACTCTCACAAACAATCACCATATACATAAAGGCCTCTTGAAATATGGAGGAGAAAGAGTTAGTGGTTGTTACACAATGGAATACACTTTGTAATGGTCAATGTACACTATTAATTGTATCAACCATTCAGTTGACCTTTGCAAAGCTTTAGGGACATGTCCATATCATGTTGAACGTAAAAGATAAAACAATAGTCCATAACTACCTTTGACATACACCAAATTTTGAAAAAAATAAATAAAAAGTGTAATAACTAGTATTGCTTTTAAAAAAATGTTCCACTTTTGGTGATGGCGGACGAAGGGTTTTTAAGTCTTGCCTGCAATATTAGGATCTAGATCAGCATCATCTGCAGAAGCTGCTGCACATGAAACTCTTGGGAAACGGAATACACCTGCAACTTTTGATAGTTCACGCTTACTGATATTAGGAAGAGAGAAACGCCTCACGACCTTTATGGTTTCCCCAACAATGTAAATCTTAAAGAGAAGACCACCTGTATTATCAATCCCCAAACCAAAAAATAAATAGAGATTAGATAGCAATGTAAATTGAACAGAAAAAGATCATGGTCTATGGTTCAGTTCACAAACCATGATTGACAAACTCCTGTAGAACTAGCGGAGGTTCAAGCTCTGATAAAGAGAATTCGTCGTAAGCAAGAAATAGTTCATGTGACTTCGCAGTGCCATCCACAACTAGCGGTTTTGCAACTGAAAATACAAAAAAAGGGTAATATTTTCAAGACACCATGCATTAGTCAACTAGCAGCTAAATACAAACTTCAGGTCGTAAATCGTAACATTATAATAGAATATCCAATGGATAAAAACAAGGTTCTTCAAAGTCCATCCACATATTCTGGGCCATTTGTGCTCAACTCAACGCCCATCAATGTAGAGATTGACTGAACGCATGCCAATCATTTAGTTAAAACAGTAAGTTAGATCCATCCCAAGAAATATAGACAGGAGAAGAAGATTAAACAAAGATACATACCTAATGGCAACTTCATCCCAGCTTTAGTGACTTCATAAGGGATGCTAGAGGGGTCTTTCTCTTTTGAGAAAACCAGCTGACGTGGAATGGCAACCTTGCCTGGAAAACAACAGTAGTTAATACATAATAGATGCAGATAATGGTAGGGTAAAAACCTAGTTTACCATACATGAAATACAGAATCAGCTTGAAAATTTGAAAAGCCAATAGCTTCTTACATTGCAAAAATAAAATAAAACATAGTAAGTAGCTCAACCCAAGAGCAAGATGCATGCTGCATTGTGCTGATTCTAGTACTTCTGATTAAAGATTTATATACTATCCTGAAATTTTCAGATGAGAGTTACCATGACAGTCAGATAAGTTCAGATCCACCACATCTTGCAGCATGGATTGGCGATTGTGTAAGTGTTGAATTGCATCCGGAGGATCAAGGACAGTTACCTCGGGATGTTTTTGCCTATAATCCTTCAAAATTAAAAAGGTAGAAGAAAGATCCAACGAGCTCCATCAATACAAACTTTACAGACTATTTAGGAATCATGAAACAATATTATCAGTTAGGAGATTGAAGAAGCAAAAGATAAAACTTTCATATGAAATGGATGCATTTGGTGTGGAGCAGTATTGGCTTCTAACCTATATAAGAAATTTGATTTCCATGCCATAGTACTGTGGTAGTCACTAGCAAAAGTATTAAAGAAACAACATTTTCAACTAAGAAACAAATAAACAAATAACAGATAGAGATAATAATTCATTCTTTTGGGCAACAAACTCCAGCCATGCCTAACCAAATTACTTAGATTAATCACAAAAGTAAATCCTCACTTGTTTGAACACTTGGGGACTGATTTCAACTATCTGATCATGATTCATGAAGAGGAGAGCATGAACTCTGCAAATTTTGTCAGACAATAATAAGCTTTTAAGTATCCAAAAGATTTGGTTTTCCAGTCAATCACCGCCACTTCATGCTTAATTCTCAGACTAAGGATACCAACGATTTTCATGCAATGCAACACATGTGTAAAGAAAAACAATAAAGGTGCGCAAGATTGCTATCACAGTGTGGAAGTGGGTAGAAGTGTAAGGAGTTCACAAACCTCAATAATCTCATGCCACTCCTCCCCTGATAACTGGAAAGAACAAATACCCAGTTAGATTATGATAGAGAATAGGAAACAGCAGTAAATCTTAAAATGCTACTAGCCTGTTATTGAACCAAAAATTCGGCAACACCATAACTGAAATCTCAAAAAAAATGGCCACATATGAAGAATTTCAAACGTCACTAATCATAAAATGCTGAAAGAAATGTCACAAACCTTATGCAAGATAATATCAAAAGGACCTTGTTCTGGTAGTGGCTTCTTTAGATCAACAGCAACAAAGGATATCCCCTTGTTCCTGCATAGGACATAATTTGTACACATCACTATTAAAAGTGTCAAGATAGTAGCAGAAGAGTTTATCAGTAATTTTTATTCAGATATACTACCAACCAAATATGTTTCATCGTAATAATACATACAGCACACACAAATGGTCGAAATTTGTATTACCTCAAACAAATCCTGATTATCTAAGCAAAAGATTAATCTTATCATACCCTCACACTCTTAATTTATATGTTGCCTGTATATATGGAGAGATTGGTTTAGACTAGTATAGGAAATAACAATATTGGTCCGTTAAATAGCTTTATATGAAATGTGATATGATTTTTATCGACCAAAACATTGAATTACAACAACCTACTTTGGGAAATTGAGCAAAACTAAGAATATAATCAAATTGTTTTTATTTTCAAATACTTCAAAGCATATATCAAGCAAATCTGGATGTAAAATAATGTTTTTTTACATAATATTCATTGTAAAACTTTATAAAATATGTGACATGATAGGAGCTTTCAATTTTGTACAGTATAACTTCTCAAAAAAAGTTCCTTAAATCCTTCATTATGTAGTTGAACTTCACTGATAAAGGTCAAGATTAACACTATTCTAAAATATATGAAAAATAATAATCTCGAACTTTTTTTTTATTGCTTAACTTTTACAGAACTTAGGTAACGAATAAAAATTGAATTTAATCCATAAAAAATAGCAATAATGTATACAGGCCATACTGACGTAATTCGATTTCTTCTCATTCTAATGCCAAGTTGGCAGCAGTCTTGTCAGTGAACAGACAACAGACTGCAACATTAGTGGACAATAACGTAAATTTAACATTCCAGGCAAGCAAGCAACGTGAATTAACTTCAATTAAGAATACAAAAGCATGTACTAAGATTTGACCTCGGGGTTGTCGATGTGGACAAATCCAAAGGAAAGTAGGGTATTGATGTTGGAATATTCCAATTTAAATTATAATCGAGAAAAGCACAACACATAGCAGATATGCATAAGCAAAATGGGTACGTTTAAAATAATATAAGAAACAACAAAAAAAGAAAAAAATAAAAACACAGTTGCCAGGCTTCGAGTCACGAAAGTGATAGCCATTAGGCATGGTGCAAAAATTGTTCCACCATTACATACTACACGGACAAGGACACAACGTGTGGGTGTGAACCCTACCACTGCGAGCAAAAGCTGCTTTAACGCTAAAAGGGTAAAAAGATCAAAACAATAAAACGAAATAAAACCTGAATAAATGAATAAATAATGAAGGAATGAATGAAGTCCCTTTGTTTGGGGAGATTGAAAAGTAAAAATGAATATGCATGCAGATGAAGGAGAAAGACGAATAGTTACCGTGCAAGGCCAGTGAAACTTGGCTGCAGAAAGCTCTTTTTCTTCTTCGACGTTAAGGCGTACCCAACCACCACTTTCTGCGCCGCAAGCGTCGTCGTTCCCGTTTGCTTCTCCTCTTCGTCTTCCCCGCTTGAGATTTCTCCATTGAGTCTCATCCTCGCACACCCCAGAAGCCCCTCGATTCAAAGATCAAATCTTTTGCCCTCCTCTGCTTCAATTTTGGCGCCGTTAGGTTCTCAATCTCGGATTTTGCGAATCGCGCAAGGAGAAACAGAGGAAGAAAACGTTTGAAAAAGAGGGTAGAGAAGGGATGTAGAGGAATGTGTGATAATTTGTGGGAAGAGGAATATTGAGTTTTGCAGAGGAAGAAGAAGATTGGGTTTGGGTGTAATTGTGGAAGAAGTGAACGGAATGAGAAGAATATATATAATAATACAATAGTGTGGTATATGAGGGTGTCAATCCTTGGAGAAAGTCTTCCTCTATGTTCTTTTTCTTTTGTTAATTTTATCTTTTTATCTATTGGTTCAATTTTCTGGTTTATTTTGTGTTAAGTCAAAACATTAAAATTTTACAGACAAGAGTATGGTGTTCCAAACCAAACTGTTATCCGAAAACCCATGAGATAGGAAAGTGGAAATAAAAACAAAAAAACAAGTTTCTAATTCGTGGTTCACATTGAAAATCATACTGAGTTAAATTATCTTGTATTAAAATTTCTTCATACTTTTTATATAAAATCTTATAGTTCTAAATTACTAATTTATGATATTTAAATCATACATAATTAAGTAACCTAAATTATTAGTTATGCATTCCTAAAAATAATTTGTCTATTTTTGCCGTATTAGTTATGTGTTATTAATAGAAGTAATTTGTCAATTTTCTTTTGATATATGAAGATATATAATTTAATGGTATGTTGTATAAGAAATTTAAAGAAGTTAATTTATTGTTATAGAAATTTAATATATTTTATGATCAAATATGTGTTTTTGAGAAATGAATTGAGATTTTATAATTTTATGAGAATAATTAAATTACTCAACTTGATTTTAGTTGAGAACTGATATCCATATATTATTAGGATGAGTATTTTTCGATTGATGTATAGTAAGTTTTTCTATTGAATTTGAAACAAGTTATTTTTAATATAAATGATTAAGAATTTCTTTTTTTGTTTTAGATCATTGTTATTTTGTTAAGATTTTCTCAAGCAATGTCTTGGAGACTTCTTTTTATAGATGTGGTATAATTTTTTTATTAACATTTTTTTATTATTTTATTTAGATCTACAATTATTATTATTGTTATCATTAAAATTGACATTACTTTTGTCAACAATTTAGGATTATTTTTTAATGTTGATTAGAAAAACCTTAGTAAACATTAATTAGAATTATTTTTTTTTCTAATGTTGACTAAAAAAATTTTTATAAATATTAATAAAAAAAACACTTCTATTGGGAGAATTCGGGGAGGAAACCTTAAGGAGATCTCAAACAATGAGACATGAGCCAACATATAAAGGAATGACACCACCTTCAACCCAAAACCTTAAGGCATTAGGTTTGCGGGTCTTCTTTCTTATATGTTGCTCAACTTTCTCATTCCTACCCAATGTGGGACTTCGACTCACACTTGAATATCTAAC